>JADMIO011201672.1_pt1 | contig 82417 bp, 80 predicted proteins | sample 8958161 | NCBI WGS metagenome assembly JADMIO01 (sample SAMN16585339, study PRJNA669376) | soil metagenome | isolation source: Crop rotation soil | place: USA: Cullars Rotation, Alabama | collected 2011
ATCGTGCCGCACCTCAAATGCACCGCCGATCCTGGTCGGAACGAACTCCATGCTAGGCCAACCTGCTCTCGTATTCGGACAGCTGCTGGACCGAGATCACCCGTCGCTCATCATGGAACGCGCGGTACCAGTCGATCGTGCGATCGAGCATCTCGCCTTCCCATTGCGACGCCCAGCCGAGCTCTTGAAGCGCCTTCGACGAGTCAAGCTGCAGCAAGCCCGATTCAGGCGGCCCGCCAGCAGCTAACCGGACCTTGAGCCCGGGCATTTTCGCCTGGATCGCCGTGATGACGTCGCTGACCCGCACGGTTGCCTGCGCCGTCGGGCCAATGTTCCATGCGCCGCCCGCTCGTCCGCGAAGCAGCCGTTCGCCCGCCTGCAAATAGCCGGCGAGGACATCTAGCACGTGTTGCCAAGGCCGTGTCGAATCGGGGTTGCGGATCACCGCGGGCTCGCCGCTGAACGCCGCTCGCATGAGGTCAGGGACTAGCCGATCCTCAGCCCAGTCACCGCCACCAATCACATTACCCGCGCGAACCGTCGCCATGCGCATTCCATCTTCGCCAAGAATGCTGTCGCGATAGGATCGAGCCATGATTTCGACGCAGGATTTGGACGCGCTGTACGGATCGGATCCGCCGAGCTCGTCTTCTTCTTGGTACCGCCGACCGCTCTCATCATTGCGATAAACCTTGTCCGTTGTCGCCAGGACTAGCGCTCCCACGCCGCTCTTCCGCGCGGCTTCTATGACGCCGAGCGTGCCAACGACGTTGGTCCGATAAGTACCGATCGGATTGGCATAGGCGCGCCGGACGAGCGACTGAGCGGCAAAGTGGAAGACGATATCGGGCCGCGCCGTCTCCATCGCGGCAGTGATCGCGGCTTCGTCGGCGATGTCGCCGCGCCGGTCATCGATATCGAGATCGAGCGCGGCGAAATGGCTGGGGTCGGTCGGAATGGTGTCCGAAAAGCCGGTGACTTCGGCTCCAAGGTGGTTCAACCAAAGGCATAGCCAGCTGCCCTTGAACCCGGTGTGGCCGGTGACCAGCACCCGCCGCCCGGAGAAGCCGGCCAGCGCCACACGGGCGCTCACCAGACTTTCCATCGCGCCTCGCCGTTCTCCCACAGCCGGTTGAGGAGCCGGTATTCACGCATGGTGTCCATCGGCTCCCAAAAACCGAGGTGCCGGTAAGCTGCGAGCTCCGCGCGAGCCACGAGGTCATCCATCGGTTCGCGCTCGAGCATCACATCGCCATATTTGTCGAGCACGTCGAAGAACTCGCGTTTGAATACAAAGAACCCGCCATTGATCGCGCCCCCGCCGGCGTCCTGCTTTTCGTTGAAGGCGATAACCGTGTCCTCAACGACCTCGATATTCCCGAAGCGACTTGCCGGAGTGACGCTGGTGACGGTTCCAATTTTGCCGCTCTCGATCGCAAATTTTCCGAGTGCGCCGATGTCGATGTCGCCGACCCCGTCACCATAGGTCGCCATGAAATAGTCTCCGTCGGCGTAGCGGCGGCAGCGCGCGATCCGCTCGCCCGTCTGTGTCTTCTCACCGGTTTCGGCGAAGACGATCGAGCGCTTCGACTTAGCCAGCTCGCCGAGCGTTTCGATCCGCTGATTCTCACCGTCGACGTCGAGCCGAAAATCGCGGTCCATCAGTCGCTCGTTGAGGAAATAATCCTTGATCTCCCACCCGCGGTGTCCGAGCGCGAGGATGAAGTTCGAGAAGCCGTGCGCTTCGTACGTCTTCATGATGTGCCACAGGATCGGCTTGTCGCCAATGCGGATCAGCGGCTTGGGCACGGCATCGCGAGAGACATCGGCGATTCGGCTGCCCTCGCCACCGCACAAGATGATTACCGGAGTATTGTTTGGCAGCATGCCGGCGCGCACTCCTTAGCCACGCTGTCATTGACGTTGCGGCGCAGTCCGCGTCAACTATCTCCTGGCAAATGGTGCCCCTGGTCCGACTCGAACGGACACTCCGGTGAAGGGAACTCGATTTTGAGTCGAGCGCGTCTACCATTCCGCCACAGGGGCCCCGCGACCCGGCCTAGCTAGCGACGCTCTGCCGAATTGCAAACAGTTCACGGAGCCTCGACCGGCCGCCGGCGTTGTTTTGACATGAAGACTGCGGACTTTTTCGTCGATCGGCTGAAAGCCTGGGGCGTCAAACGAATCTTCGGTTACTCGGGCGACGGCATCAACGGCGTGATCGGCGCGCTTCAGCGCGATGGCGGGATCGATTTCATCCAGCCTCGTCACGAGGAAATGGCAGCATTCATGGCCGTCGCCCACGCCAAATTCACCGGCGATCTCGGGGTCTGCCTCGCGACCGGCGGACCGGGGGCGACCCACCTCATTACCGGACTCTACGACGCGAAACTCGACCACATGCCGGTGCTTGCCATCTGCGGACAGGCGGAGAGCACGGTGCGTGGCGGCAGCTACCAGCAGGAGCTGAATCTCGATCGGGCCTTTGCCGACGTCGCCGAATATGTGCAGGAGGTCAGCCACCCGGCGCAGCTTCCGCACGTCATCGACCGGGCGATCCGCATGGCGCTGGCTCGGCGCGGCCCAGCGGTCGTCGTCCTTCCCAAGGATGTCCAGGAGCAGGCGTTCGAAGCGCCGAAGCGCGCGCACGGTTTCACTAGGTCAGGTCCTGGCTATTCGCGGCCGGTCATCGTCCCCGCCGAAGCCGACCTTCGCAAAGCGGCGGACGTGCTCAACGCCGGCGAGAAGGTCGCGATGCTGATCGGCGCAGGCGCGATCGGCGCCTCGGAGGAGGTCATCTCGGTTGCTGAGAAGCTCGGTGCCGGAGTCGCCAAGGCGCTGCTCGGCAAGAGCGCGCTGCCCGATGATCTGCCGTTCGTCACCGGTTGCATCGGCCTCCTCGGCACGAAGCCGAGCTCGAACCTGATGAATGGCTGCGACACTTTGCTGATCGTCGGCAGCGGCTTCCCCTGGTCCGAGTTCCTGCCCAAGGACGGTGCGGCCCGCGCGGTGCAGATCGACGTCGAACCGGCGATGCTGTCGTTGCGCTACCCGTGCGAAGTGAACCTCCACGGAGACGCCGCCGAAACGCTGCGGCTGCTCCTGCCGATGCTGAACGAAAAAGGTCGTGAGTGGCGTCGGGAAATCGAGGGTTGGCTGCGGGACTGGTGGCAGACCTTGGAAGCGCGCGCGATGACCTCGGCTCACCCGATCAATCCGCAGCGGGTCGTGTCGGAGATGTCCCTTCGCCTTCCCGACAATGCGATCATCACCAGCGACAGCGGTTCGTGCGCCAACTGGTATGCGCGAGACTATCGCGTGAAGCGCGGGCAGATGGCGTCGCTGTCGGGCGGGCTGGCCTCGATGGGCGCCGCCGTTCCCTACGCGATCGGGGCGAAATTCGCCCACCCGGACCGGGCGGTCATCGCCCTCGTCGGGGACGGCGCGATGCAGATGAACAACATGGCCGAGCTCATCACCGTCGCCAAATATATGGACCGCTGGCCCGAGAAGCGGCTCGTCATCTGCGTCTTTAACAACGAGGATTTGAACGAGGTGACCTGGGAGCAAAGGGTGATGAACGGCAACCCGCGCTTCGACGCGAGCCAGGATATCCCGGACGTCCGCTATTCGAAATTCGCCGAGCTGATCGGGCTCAGCGGCATCTATATCGACAATCCCGACGACCTCGGCAGCGCGTGGGAGCAGGCGCTCTCAGCCGACCGGCCGGTCGTCCTCGAAGTGAAGACCGACCCGGAGATCGCGCCTCTGCCGCCGCACATCAGCTTCAAGGAGGCGAAGAATTTCATGTTCTCGATGGCAAAGGACGCCGACGCCGCGCACGTCATCAGGGACACGGCGCGGCAAGTCGCCAACGCCGTGCTCCACCGAGAGAAAGCGGACTAGGACCTAGCCCGCGAAAGAGAAAGCGGTCGGCGCCGCGCCGTACTTGTTCGGAACCGACGAACCCTTCTTCAAGAAAAGGGTCAGCAGGTTCGCAAAGACCAGCAGGGTGATGCCGAGGTACCCAAGCGCGATGATCTTCGGCAGGAAGCCGCGGAACATGAAGGCGACCGGTAGCAGTGCCAGCATGACGCAGGGCACAGCAAGCTCGCGGCCGCTCTTGCCGAGATCGTGAAGACGGCGAACGGCGACGGCGATCTGCGGGATGAGCAGCAGCACTCCAATCAGTGCCGACAGGATGTAGCCGAACATCATCCCGAGAAAGCCCGTCAGCGCGTTAATCACGACCACGAACACGACGAAGCACCAGAACTCCTGGCGCGACGCGCGGCCATTGAACTCGGCATATTTCTTGAGCGTCTGCAACGCCGACTGAAACACGTACATCACCCACCCCCGTTACTGACTGAAATCGCTCGGTAACACGATCTGGCGCGGTTCGCTTTAATTTTTAGTTGCGCGGTGGTTGACGCCGATAGCTCAACGCCTCGGCGACGTGGAGTCAAGCGAGGCGCTAATGTCTGCTTCCGACCCATTCCAGACATTCAGCCCGTCCGAAGGATAGACCGACAGGTTGGGCCATGGTGCCTTGGCGGGATCGTTGCCGTCCGTACAGTGAAGACCGGTTTCCCAACCTGCCGCTCTGCCTCCTACGCGATCATTCGCGCCCGCGCTATGAAGCCTTGCAATCCAAAAGTCCGCGCTGCGGATCGTAGGGTTCACTCGATTTCCACATTGCTAACATCATGACGGCAAGCTTTCGGGCAACCGCAATCTGAGCCTGCCTCTTGCCTTTTCGGGCCATCAGCTCTGCACCCCACTCAGACAAGGCGGAGCGCGCAAACCGAAGGTGAACTAGAGCCGCGGTGGCGAGGTAGGACCTTGTCATCGAATCGCCCCTCTTGCTGATCCCGAGTCTGCTGCTCGTCTGTCCCGACTGTCGAACCACCGGCACCATTCCCAGATAGGGTCCGATATCCGCGTTCCGGTTGAACCTCATTGGGTCGTCCACGGCGCTGTAGAATGACAGCGCGCAGACGGGCCCGATTCCAGGGATTTTCATGAAGCCTCGGCAAATCGGGTTTTCTTGCGCCATTCGCGAAAGTGTCTCGTCGATGCCTTCCAAAGAAATGCGTATCGCTTCACTCAACGAAAGCAACGGCTGGACATCTTGGCTAAGATCGATCCTTGCGGACTTCCGGATTTCCTTCAGTTGGATCTCAACATTTTTTCGAAGAGCTGCGGCCGATGACGATTTCTTTAGCCGCCCGCCGTTGAGGCGAATGAGAGAGCGCATAGCTCCTTCGGATGTCATTCGCAGCTGTACCAGCTTCTGCCGCGTGACGAGCATTGACTTCAGTCGCTGGCACTCGGGACTTTTTACCCGAACCTCCGAAACCGAGTCACGAGCAAGCCGAGCGATATCTGCTAGTCCCCGCGCATCATTCCTGTCGGTCTTGTTCCGCCTGATCGCGAGGAACTTGCTGGCCTGCCTGGCATCGAAGACTGCAACGCGATAGCCCAACCTTCTCAGCGATCGAGTTAGGTGAATTGCCTGCGGCCCACTTTCCAAGGCCACTAACCTGATCCGCCGTTTCACCGGCAGAAGAATCGCGTTCAGGTCCCGCGCCGCCGTGGGAATCAGTTGTTCAAACAGCACCGCGCCTTGGTCGTCGATGCCGCAGACGGCCATCTCGTCGGCTCCGACGTCGAGACCAACCCATACCCTTCTGGCAGACATGTACTCTCCGAGCACATCCGTTCGGGGTCGGCGTCAAGGTAAGCCTCAAGGTCTCCAGGCCTTCACAAGCTGCGCGACGTCCGACCCACATTTGGCCTTAAGCGAAATGATCTGCGGGGTCGATGGCAATCATGAGTTTAGCTGAGACGGGTCGTGACCTTGATCTCATTGGTCACGGACTGATCGGGAGCTAGCGATGCGCACGAACGAGGCCCGGTTCCAAAACATGTCCGAGCTGGGGATGGAGTTGGGTCCTTTCGAACCTGTTCCACTGGAAGCCGAAATTGCCCCAGCCTTCGCTGCGGTGACGGTCAGTACTGAAACGGCGGGCACAGACCCCCTAGCTCGGCGGAGTAAAGCTAGACCGCGTTGGACCTTTTCCGCAACCCGCCTTGCACGATCACAGGTGTATCGCCACATCAACACGCATGGGACGGGATCAGTGGCGGAAATTCTTCGACAATGCAGTGGTCGAATGGGCGATGTTCGTCCTCGGCATTCTTCTGCTGATCGTCGCCGTAATCTCCGGGCCGCTCATTCCTGGGCCCAATGGGGTACTGTTCGCTGCAGCGGGTCTGTCGCTCGTCCTGAAGTCCTCGCTTTGGGCGAAGCGCCACTATGCCCGATTGAAGAAAAAGCGCGTGAAGATTCGCGGGCGGCACATCGTGATCGGTGAGTGGACCGATTGGGCGTTGCGCCGGCAATCGGCCAAGCGCCGCAAGCAGCTCGCGGAAGCCGAGCAAGCGGGGAGAAGCGATTGACTTCGCAGCGACCCTCCTCTATCGGCGCGCTCGACAGCGGCTGCCCTCGGGGCGGCCCTTTTTCTTTGATACAGCTTTGACCCTTGGGGCATGACCGATGAAGCGCACTTTTCAGCCGAGCAACCTCGTCCGCAAGCGGCGTCACGGATTTCGCGCGCGCATGGCGACCGTCGGGGGCCGCAAGGTGCTGAACGCGCGCCGCGGCCGCGGCCGCAAGAAGCTCAGCGCCTAACCACGATCAAGAAGCGCGCGGACTTCCTCGCTGCGAACAGCGGCAGGCGCGTGCCCACTCCCGGCTTCATCTTGCTCGTTCGCGACCGCAAGGACGCGGACCCGGCGATGCGCGTCGGATTTACCGTCACCAAAAAGATCGGCGGCGCCGTCGTTCGCAACCGGATGAAGCGCCGCTTCCGAGCGCTCGCCCGCGAGGTCGTTCCGGCGAAGGGCCTGGCCGGCTCCGACCATGTGATGATCGGCCGAACCAAGGGAATCGAGCGCGAGTACGGGCTGCTTCGCGAGGAGCTGGCGGGTGCGCTCGACCAGCTGCGCAGATCATGATCGCGCGCCTGATGATCCTGGTCGCCAAGGCCTGGCAAAAGGGCCCGTCGCAAGTCCTGCCGCCCAGTTGCCGGTATCAGCCGAGCTGCTCGGCCTATGCGATTACCGCAATCGAACGCTATGGGGCGCTGCGCGGCGGCTGGCTTGCATTGAAGCGCATCAGCCGTTGCCACCCGTGGGGAGGCCAGGGCCCCGACCCGGTTCCGTGAAGAGGATCAAACTCCAGTGAACGACAACAAGAATTTGATCCTCGCCGTGGTGCTGAGCGCGCTCATCCTGCTCGGCTGGACCTGGGCCGCGGGCAAATTCTTCCCCACGCCCAACCCGCCGCCGGCGACCAAGGCGGAGCCGGGCCAGCAACAGCCGGCGCCCGCACCGGCTGGTCAGCCCGTACCCGCCGCGCCCAAAACGATGCAGAGCCAGGCGGCGGTCCTGGCGTCCACGCCGCGCGTGCGGATCCAAACTCCGGAGCTTCAGGGATCGCTCAACCTCAAGGGCGCGCAGATCGACGATCTCGTCCTCGTCAACCAGCGCCAGACGATCGACAAAAAGTCGCCGCCCGTCCGCCTGCTGTCGCCGCTTGGAGCGCCGGGCGCTTATGTCGCCTCCTTTGGGTGGGTCGGCCAGGGAACGGCTGCGCCCGACCTCAATACCGTCTGGACGGCGAATTCCCAGACGCTCTCGCCAGGCCAACCGGTGACCTTGACGACGCAGATGCCGGATGGCGTCCGCTACGAGATGAAGATCGCGGTCGACGACGGCTATTTGTTCACCGTCGACCAGCGGGTGATCAACGGGTCGGGCGAACCGGTTGTCGTCCGGCCCATCGGACTGGTGAACCGTTCCACCAAATCGTCGGACGTTTCGAGCTGGACGAACCACGTCGGCCCGATCGGCGTATTCGACGGCAAGGCCAATTACGAGATCAACTGGAAGGACCTCGACGAAGGCAAACCCGAGAAATTCGCAAACGTCCCCGGCTGGCTCGGATTCACCGACAAATATTGGCTGACCGCGCTCGTCCCACCGGCGGCAATGAACGGCGAGTTCGTCCGATCGCCGTCAGGTGCCTACCAGGCGGATTATTCGAGTGCGCCGGCGGTTGTAGCGCCGGGTCAAGCAGCGACGAGTCAGTCACGCCTCTTCGCGGGAGCCAAGGAGAAGGCGTGGCTCGACAAATATGAGCAGGCCGGAATCCCCAAGCTCACCAAGTCGATCGACTGGGGCTGGTTCGAATGGTTCATGCGGCCGATCTTCTCGCTGCTCGTCTTCCTGTTCCATACGCTCGGAAACTTCGGCGTCGCGATCATCTGCCTGACACTGATCGTCCGGCTGATCATGTATCCGATCGCGCAAAAGCAGTTCCAGTCGATGGCTGCGATGCGCAAGATCCAGCCGAAGATGAAGGCGATCCAGGAGCGCTACAAGGACGACAAGCCCCGCCAGCAGCAGGAGATTCTGAAGCTCTACCAGGAAGAGAAGATCAATCCGGCGGCGGGCTGTCTTCCGATCCTGCTCCAGATCCCCGTCTTCTACGCGCTCTACAAGGTGCTGATGGTCAGCGTCGAAATGCGCCATCAGCCCTTCGCCGGATGGATTCAGGATTTGTCCGCACCCGATCCGGCGAGCCTTCTGACCCTGGCCCACCACATGGGCTGGACGTGGTTCCCGCCATTCCTCGGGCTATCGGTGCTCGCCTTCCTGCTCGGAGTCACGATGTGGCTGCAGTTCAAGCTCAACCCGCAGCAGATGGACCCGGCCCAGCAGCAGGTCTTCGCGCTGATGCCGTGGGTGATGATGTTCGTCATGGCGCCGTTCGCCAGCGGGCTGCAGCTCTACTGGGTGACGAGCAACGTGTTGACCATCGCGCAGCAGTGGTGGCTGTATAAGAAGTTCGGGCTGCACTTTTCCGACACGCACCCGGTCCATACATGAAACAGATTGCGGACGAGGAACTGGCCGAGCGGGCGCGCAAGCTGTTCGCCGGCCCGATCACCTTCCTGAAGTCCGCTCCCGACCTGCAGTTTCTGCCCGACCCCGAAGCGCCTGAAATTGCGTTCGCGGGTCGTTCGAACGTGGGCAAGAGCTCGCTCCTCAATGCCCTCACCAACCGCAATACGCTGGCGCGCACATCGAACACGCCGGGGCGCACGCAGGAGCTGAACTTCTTCGATGTGGGCGAGCCACTGAAGATTCGGCTGGTCGATATGCCCGGCTATGGATTCGCGGAGGCGCCGAAAGATCTGGTGAAACGCTGGCGGCGACTGGTGAACGACTATCTGCGCGGCCGCGCGGTGTTGAAGCGCGCTTTGGTGCTGATCGATTCGCGTCACGGCCTCAAGGACGTCGACCGTGAGGTGATGGACATGCTCGACGAGACGGCAGTCAGTTATCACCTGGTCCTTACCAAGGCCGACAAGGTGAAGCCCACCGAACTCGCCAAGACCCTCGCGGCAACTGCTGCCGAGGCCGCGAAACGCCCCGCCGCGCATCCCGCCATCTTCACGACATCGAGCGAAACCGGTAGCGGGATCGCCGAGTTACGCACTGCGGTACTGGACGCGGCAACCACTTAGGAGGCGCCTTGCTCAAGCTGATCATTGGGAACCGGGCCTATTCAAGCTGGTCGATGCGCGGCTGGCTGGCGGTCAAGCAATCGGGCGAGGAGTTCGAGGAGCTCGTCGTGCCGATGTTCGATTCCGAATGGGATAAACGCCGCGAAGGGGACGAATTTGCGCCCTCTCTCGGCAAGGTCCCGATCCTGTGGGACGACGAGTGCGTCGTGTGGGACAGCCTCGCGATCATCGAGTTCCTCGCCGACCGCTACGGCCGCGATCTCTACTGGCCCGAGGATGAATCCGCCCGGGGAATGGCGCGGTCGATGGCCGCGGAAATGCATTCCGGTTTCGCCAACCTCCGCCGCGAACTGCCGATGAACGTCCGCAAGAGCTTCCCGCCGCACGATCTCAGCAAGCCGGTCACGGAGGAGATCGACCGGATCCTCCAGCTGTGGGCCCAGGCACGGGCGCGGTTCGGCGGGACCGGCGATTTCCTGTTCGGCGAGTGGTGCGCGGCGGACATGATGTACGCGCCGGTGGTCACCCGCTTCATCACCTATGGCGTTCCGGTCCCTTCGTTCGCCGCGGTCTACATGAAGGCGGTGCTGTCGCAGCCGCACGTCTCCGAATGGATCGACAAGGCCCAGGACGAGCCATGGGTGATCGATCAATATGAAATCGGGAAAGCGGCCTAGGACGTAGAGGACAAGGTCCGCGCGTCGCCGTACGGAGTCCCGTCTTTGTGAACGAAGCGGCCGTCGGCCGTCCACATCATGTCTATGTCCGAATAGCCGCCACTTTCATCACGGCCGGCGCTGACGCAAACGAAGCTGCACGGTTCATCGCTGCGGTTGATCAGGTGGTGCCCATTGCGAACGGCCTTGGGCCAGACAGCAATGTCACCGGGTCCCAATTCGGTCTCGCCGTCATCCTCGATCAGGACCGCGCGGCCGGTCAGCATGACCAGCAGCTCGTCTTCGCCCTCGTGCCAATGGCGCTGGCTCGACCAGGCGCCCGGATCGAGCACGACATGGCGGGCGCCGAGCTCGGTCAATCCTCCAGCCTCCGCGACCTTCTTCTGCCAGCGCCCCGCGACGGGTTCGTTGAAGGGCGGCGGATAGCCGGTGCGGTTGGTGGATTCGAGGCTCTCGAGGTCGATCTTGGGCATGGCGGTGCCTTAGCAGCGGCAGCCGGACGCTAGAAGGTGCCTTTCAGCGAGACGCTGAAGAGCGGGCCGATCAGCTGATTCTGCCTCTGATAGAAGTCGAGCGGGGTGCGGTCGCGATAGCCCTCATAGACCTTGCGATAGAAGAGGTGCCGCCCGTTGAGGACGTTGTCGACGGTGAAGCGAAGCTTCATTCCGAAGAAATTCTTGTGCTCGACGTAGAACCCCGAGATCCAGGGCAAATCGAGGCTCCGGTAGACCTCGGTGAGGAAGAAGTTCTTCTCGTAATGCTGGTACTGGGCGTAGGCGCTCCAGGCCAGCTGAGTGCCGGGAATGTCGTGGCGGACCTGGGCCGTGAACCAGCTATCCTGGACCCCAGAGATCGGCCGTTTTTCGCCGGTCAGCGGGTCTTTCACCGAGGTCCATTCGCGGCCGATGGTGAGATCGAGCTTGGCGCCCTTCCAGCCGATCGGATCGAAGTTCAGCGTGCTGACGCTCTCGGCGCCATAGCGGGTGGCGCGCGGAAGGTTGCCGATGCCCTGCCCGTTGTCGCCGATGGGGATGACGTCGACGATGTCTTCGACCCGGTAATACCAGGTTCGTAGCCTCGTCTTTCCCCATGCGCCGAGGTCGTGCGAGACTTCGATCTCCGATTCCCAGCTCTGCGGCGGGACGAGGTCGGGATTGCCGCTGTTCTCCCGGTCCTCGCTGAGCTTGGGCTGGGCGAGGAAGTCGTAGAAGCTTATCTGCCCGACGCGGCGGCGCAGCTTCAGGCTGACGTCCCAATCCTTGGCCGGACGCCAGCCGAGCGTGACGCTGCCCTTGGGCCGGAAAAATTTGCGCGCCGGCGCATCGTCGTCGACGCGGTCGAGGTGTGAAATCTCTCCCCCGGCCGCGACCTGCAGGTCTAGGTTCGAGGCCAGCGGACGGCTCCACGTCGCGATGCCCTCGTAGCGCAGCTCGGTGACCTTGCCGGTGCCTTCGGGGAACGGCACTTCGACGAACTCTCCCGACGAATCAAGGTCGAACAGACGGCCCTTTTGATCCAGCGAATTGAACGCGCGCTCGAATGAGACCTGCCAGTCGTTGCGGCCGGTCTTCCAGTGATATTCGCCGCGCCCGATGGTCTCGCCGATGTGCGTGTCGCGGCTGAAACGAGTGCCCGTCGAGTCGGCGCCGGTCGTATCGAAGGTGAGAACCAGGGTCTGAACCAGCGGCTCATGCTCCCAATGCCTGACGCCGATCAGTTTCAGCCGGCCGGGTCCGAGCGCAAACTCATAATCGCCGTTGATATCGGCATAATAGCCGTTGAGCTTGGTACGGATGTCGCGGCTACGCTCTTCGCCGGTGGCGAGGATGACGCGATGGTCCTTCTGGACCACCGGGTTCCAGTAGGGGGTGTAGCCCAGCGTCAGATTGCCGACCGAGGTTCCGGGCCCGTCGTATCCCAGCTTCAGCTGCATGTTAGCCCGGTCATATTCGGAGTGATAGGTTTCGCGGCGCGTTTCGGTGACGACTCCGTTAGCGTCGGAAATCCAGATCGGGCCGCCGAAGCCGCCGCGACCCGGGTCGTTCTTGACCGACACCGTATAGTCGAGCGGTCCCTTCTTACCCGAGTAACTGATCGAGCCGGCGACCCAGTCGGGCTTGGCGAAATGGGCGCGCCAGTTGGGAGCATATTCGAACTGTCCGGACGACTTGGCTGCGCTCTTGAGGATGACGTTAGCGACCTGTCCCGACAGGCCGGCGATACCGAGGCTCGCGGCGTCGACCACCTCGATGCGATCGACGTTGGTGGCGGAAATCCGCTGCAGCTCATCGACCGCGCCGCCCGACTTGTTGGCGATTCGCTGGCCGTTGATCAGCACATTTTCCTGCGCCTGCCCGAGGCCGCGCTGGCTGTTGTCGTTGGTGCGGATGGTGAAGCTCGGCACCTGCGCGAGCATGTCGTAGGCGGTCTTGGGCGAGAAGCGGGCGAAGTCGGCCGGGGTGTAAACGCGCTTGGCAGCGGCTGGCTGCGCCGTGGCCGGTGCTTGCGCGTAAAGCTCGGCGGACGCCGCTAGCGCGGCGGTCGCAAGCAAAGCGATGCGGATCGAACGCAACACGAGCATCGTCTCTTCCCCTCGTTTCGAAGCACGAGCCCGTGCTACATTTGTAGCGTGCTACATTTGTAGCGCTAATGCAAGTCCCCATCGACGGACGGCCAAGGGTCACCGTCAAACGGCTGTCTTGCCGCGCGCGGCTTGCCAGCCGGTGAATGGTTGCTAGGCACTGCGTCATGGCGATCGATCCCGTCGAGCTCGCGGCGCAGCTGATCAACGTCCGGAGCGAGACCCCGGCGCGGGGCGAAATTTTCGACGTGCTCGAGGCCGCGCTAACTCCGCTCGGCTTCGCCTGCCATCGCTGGGTGATGGGCGAGCCGCCCGATGGCCCGACCGAGAACATGGTCGCGATCCGGGGCGACGGTGCGCCGCACTTCGGTTTCGCGGGGCACCTCGACGTCGTGCCTGCCGGCGAAGGCTGGAGCGGCGACCCGTTCGCGGCGCGGATCGAGGACGGGCGGCTGATCGGCCGCGGCGCCAATGACATGAAGAGCGCGATCGCCGCCTATGTCGCGGCGCTGTCGCGGCTCGGCGACACCAAGGGCACGTTGTCGCTGCTGATCACCGGCGACGAGGAAGGCTTCGCGGTTTACGGCACGCCGCGGATCATCGACTGGCTCAACGAACGGTCGATCAAGCCCGACATGATCCTGATCGGCGAGCCGACCTCGGTCGACCGGCTGGGCGACACGGTGAAAATCGGCCGCCGCGGCTCGGTCAACATGTGGATCGACGTGCCGGGCGTCCAGGGGCATGTCGCCTACCCGCACCGCGCGACCAACCCAATCGCTCCCCTCGCCCGAGTCATCGCCGCGCTCGATGCGGTCCAGCTCGACGACGGCACCGAGCAGTTCCCGCCCTCGAACCTCGAGTTCACCGGGATCGACACGCCGACCCATGCCAGCAACGTCATCCCCGGCACCGCGACCGCGCAGCTCAACATCCGTTTCAACAATTTGCAGCGCGGAGCAGACCTGGTGAAGATGGTCGAGGGGGTTGCCGGGCGCGAGGCGCCGGGCTCAAGCGTCCGCGCGCGGATTTCCGGCGAGGCATTCCTGACCCCGCCGGGCCCGCTCTACGACGTGGTGGTGGAGGCGATCCGCGAGGAGACGGGCCAAGAGCCCGAACTATCGACCAGCGGCGGCACATCGGACGGCCGTTTCCTCATCCAGCTCTGCCCGGTGGTCGATTTCGGCCTGCCCAACGCGACCATGCACAAGGTCGGCGAAAGCGCGGCGGTCGAGGACATCCATGCGCTATCGCGGATCTATGAGCAGATCGTGCGGAAGGTGGTGGGCTGAGTGCGCGGGGCCGCTGCACTGATTGCTTTATCCGCACTGACTAGTTGCGAGCCAGGCGAATCCCAAAAGGCTGCCCCAACGGTAATCAGCGTGACGCTCGGCGGCGATCAATCCTGCATTATTTCGCTCGGCGGCCAAAAGTTTGCGATCGTCGGGGACGGTGAAGCAAAGGCGCTTGTCGCGCTCAAGGCTGCTGCGAGAACGCACGTCAATGCGACGATCAGAGGCGCGGACTCGGTACCATATCGGTGCTTGGGCGGTGCCATCGTTCTTGCGCAGAGAGCGGGTTTCGTTCGGGTTGGGTTTATCGCGGAACCACCGCCGTCTAAGCCTTCCGGTTAAGCCACCGACTTCGCGCCGCTCCGGTCAGCATTGCCGATCCAGGCGAGAAACTCCTCCTCGAACATCGGCTCGGCGAAGACATAACCCTGCACCGTGTCGACGCCCATCGCGCGGAGGATGTCGGCCTGGGCCGCGGTCTCGACTGCCTCGGCAACGATCTCGCACTCGACGCCCTTGATCAGCTGGACGACCGCCTGGACGATCACCCGCGCCTTCTCGCAGCTCTCGATGTCGGCGATCAGCGACGGGTCGAGCTTGACCCGGTCGAGCGGCATCGACCGCAGCCGCGCGAGGTTCGAGTAACCGGTGCCGAAATCGTCGATCGAGATGGTCGCGCCGTCGGTGCGCAGGGCCGCTACCTCGGCGAGCACGGTCTCGCTGACCTCCGTCGCCGCGCTTTCGGTGAACTCGAGCTCGATCATCGACAGCGGCACCTGATTGTCCGCGAAGGCCTGGCGCAGCCGGGCGAAGAAATCGGGCCGGTCTACCTGGCGGAGGCTGATGTTGAACGCCACACGTCGGCCGAGGCCGCGCTGGCTCCAGTTGCCGAGCACCGCGGCGATCTCGCCCAAGACCCAGTCGCCGATCTCGGCGATGAGTCCGGTGCGCTCGGCCACGGGAATGAAGGTCCCGGGACCGCGCAGCCCTTCGCGGGGATGGTTCCAGCGAAGCAGCGCCTCGGCGCCGGCGATCTCACCGGTGATGAGGCTCATCTGCGGCTGGTAAGCGAGCGTGAACTCGCCGCGCTGGACCGCCTCGGTCAGCGCCCGCTCGATGTCGACCCGTTGCTGATGCTCGGCGGCGAGATCGTCGTTGAAGATACAATGCTGCCCCCCGCCCAGCGTTTTGGCGCGGTACATGGCGATATCGGCCGAGCGCATCAGGCTCTCGATGCTGTTCCCGTGGTCGGGAGAGACGGCGACGCCGATCGACGCTCCGATGTCGACGCTGTGCTGCGACAGCTCGAACGGCTCGGAAATTGCGAGGACGATGCGGCGCGCGATCCGCTCGATCTCGGCGACGTCCTCGGCGTCGGGGAAGAACAAGGTGAACTCGTCGCCGGCGAGCCGGGCGAGCAACGGCCGGTTGCGCGCACTTCCCGTGAACTCGGCGTTGACGACGACGCGAAGGCGGTTGGCGACCATGATCAGCAGCTGGTCGCCGCGGGCGTGGCCGAGGCTGTCATTGACCGCCTTGAAGCGGTCGAGGTCGACGAACAGCATCGCAGTGCGCCGGGACCCGCTCTCCCCGAGCAACTTGTCGGCTTCCGACCGGAAATGCAGCCGGTTGGGAAGCGAAGTGACCGGGTCGTACATGCCGAGGGCATGGGCGTTCTCGATCGACGCGCGGACCTCGGCGAAGAGCGTGTCGACCGCGGCGGCGAGCTTAGGCATCGCCTGCCGCACCGCCGGCGGGGCCGGCGAGACCAGGTCGCCATCCTCGACCGCCATCAGCCGGTCGCGAAGCGCGGCAAGGGCGCGTGCGCTCTCGCTGTTGGGGCGCTCCGAGGCGATGTAGCTGATCAGCAGGCAGAAAACCCCGGCGACAAGCGCGGCGAGAATCTTGAAGTCGAGCTCGGTGACGAACAGCAAGGCGCCGAGCGAGAAGAGGAACGACGCACCGCCCGCAGCACACGACAGGATCGCGTTGCTGATTTTCTGGCCGGTACCTGGTTTCATCGGGTGCTGGGGCCTTCGCGCGCGCGGAGAAATGTCCGCATACCCACGGGCGCTAAATGAAACCGGTTAAGAAAGGATATTGGGAAGAGGGTTAACGTCCTCGGGGCCGCCGCAAGATTATGTACAAACTGCCGCCGCCGCCATGACGCCGGTGCGCACCGCGAACCGCCGCAATGTCTGCGGAATGGCGGGAAGCCGCGAGCCAATCATGGACCGCCGAGCGAATGCGGCCCCGTTCGACCGGCGGATCGCCGGGCCGGTGATGCCCGGTGATGAGCAGCAGGACGCGATCGCCTGACCCGATAGCCGCCTCGAGCGCGCGATCGATCGCCCGCCACGCGGTGTCGAGGGTCATTCCGTGAAGATCGAGGATGCGGTCAGGCGCGACCGAGCCGCTGCGGAGGCGCTTGTCCCAACTCCCGTCGAGCGTGCGTTGCGCGTGCGTCGGCAATGGCTTTGCATCCCGCAGCGGTGCCGGCCGAAGCGGTCGGATCCTAGCGGGTTTAGAGCGGATTTCAGAGATTTGCGGTTGGATTGTCTCGCGTGACAACGGTCTGATGGTGGCCGCAACTCTGGCCCAGAGCTCGGCCTCGTCAGGGCTGAGCGAGCGCACGCGCCGCGACCCCCTTGGGAAGCAGGATCAGCGCGTGGCCCTTGGCCGCCATTCCGCCCGCGATTTGGGTCGCGTCCGGACCGCCGCCCCAGAAGGTGTCGAAGCGGTTGGCGCCCTTGATCGCCCCGCCGACATCCTGAGCCACCCACAAGCCGCTCGCCTCCGGCCGGTCCATGATCAGCCAGACGGGCGCTCCGAGCGGCACGAAATTGGGGTCGGCGGCGACCGTCGTCCGTGCCGTGATCGGAAGCCCGAGCGAGCCCAGCGGAGGCCCGGTCAACTCCTTGAAAAAGATGTAGGACAGGTTCTCGCGCATGAGCGCCCGGCCCTGATCCGGATTGGCCCGCATCCAGTCCTTGATCGCCTGCATGTTGGTGCCGCCGGGCGGGAGGATTCCGCGTTCGCGCAGCAGCCGGCCGATTGCGACATATTCGCGGCCATTCTGGTTGTCGTAACCGATGCGCATCACGCTTCCGTCGGGAAGCCGCAATTCACCCGAGCCCTGGATCTCGATGAAGAAGAGGTCGATCGGGTCCGCGGCCCAGGCAATCTCCAGGGCCTTTCCAGCCAGCGCGCCGTCGTCGATCTCGGGCCGGGTAAAATAAAGCACGCAGGTGCCGGTCTCGTCGATGCGGCCACGGCCGGTCGTTCCGTCCGGCTTGGTGCAGCGGATGAGGTCCGGCGGGGTGCGATAGACGGGGACGGAATAGCCCGGCGCAGGCGTGCGCGATCCCGCGGTCTCGGGAATATAGTAGCCGGTGGCGAAAGCCTTGCCGTCGCCTACCTGGACCCAATCGAATTCTGTCTGGAAGAAGTTGGCGGCACCCCTCCCGCCCCGCGCATTTGACGCAATTGAGCAGGCCCTGACCCAATCGCCGGTCGTGGTCAGCTGAGACCGGTCCGAGCGACGCAGGAGTGCCGGACAGCTGCTAATGAAAGCATCCAGCGCGCGATTGGCAGTGGCTTCATCAATGTAAGCCGAAGGCGCGGAAAGCGTCACTCCCGCCGCCCGCGCATTGGGCGGAGGGGGCGGAATCACCGGCGGGATGACCGGCGGTTGCGGAGTCGGAACTGGCCTGACCGGTGGTGTCGGGGTCGGAGGCTGAACCGGGCGGGTCGCGCAGGCGGCAAGCAGGGCGAACGACGCTAGCGCGATCGCCCGACCGAAGGCTCTCACTCTTCCTCGTCGGTTTCGATCAGGAGCCAGTTGGGGTCGCGCGAGCTGATGTCGCGGCGGAAGGTCCACAGGTCGCGGGTCTGGACCGCGTCGCTGAGCGACCCGGCGACGACCTCGCCCTGCGCGTTGCGGGTGACCGCGGCGATGTCGGCTTCGAAGCGGACTCCGAGGATGGCGACGTTGCGCTCGAGCGATGCTTCCATGATCACCGCCTGGTCGATGGTAATCAGCCGGTTGTCGAGGGTCAGCTTGTCCTTGGTGCGCTGCTCGACCGCCTGCGCGAAGGTCTCATAGACATGGTCGTCGACATGGCCCCGGATCGGCTCCATGTCGCCCTTCCAGAAGGCTTCGAGGATCATTCGGTACGCCGCCTTGCCGCCCTCGAGGAAGCGGGCGACGTCGAACGCCGGATCGGCGGCGAGAATGGCGCGGACTCCAGGCCCGGCGGTCGGGACGAAGGCAAGGTCTCCCGAATCGACCGAGGTCGGCGGCGGCGCGGCCGGCTGGGCGGGACGCGGTTCGACGCGCGCGTCGGGGTCGGCGGGCTTCAAAATGGGCTGCTGCTCATGGCCCGTGCGCTCGCCGAGCACGCTGTAAAGACGGAGCCCGATGAACAATGCGACGAGCGCGAGGATAACGATGACGGTCAAGCTTCTTGTTCCAGTGCTTCAATCTTCGTCCACAACATAATGCGTGACGAGTAAATATTCCAACACCGCCAACGCACGAGCGTGGCATTGCGCCTCATAATTGCGACTGCTAGTCGCCTCGGCGAAACGCGCCGCGGTCCAAGCGGCTCCTCGACACCATTAGAGCTTGCAAGGAAATACGGATGGCCGACCAGGATTCAGCGAACCAGGGGAATGGCTCGGGCCAGGAGCCGACCGAGGCGCAGGTCGCCACGCTTGCCCAATATATCAAGGACATGTCGGTTGAAAATCCGAGCTCGCCGCAGGTTTTCCAGTGGCAGGTCCAGCCGAGCCTCGACGTCCAGTTCCACCTCAACAGCGAGAAGATCGCCGACGACGTCTATGAGGTTTCGATCCGGATCGAGGTCAATGCGCGGTCGGACAATGGCGTCCACTTCGTCGTCGACCTGACCTATGCGGGGCTGTTCGGCCTGAGGAACATCCCGGAAGAGGCGCTCGGCCCGATCCTTCTCGTCGAGGCGCCGCGGCTGCTGTTCCCCTTCGCCCGGCAGATCATCTCCGACGCGGTTTCGAACACCGGCTTCCCGCCGCTGCTGCTCGACCCCATCGACTTCACCCAGGCCTATCTCGCGCAGCTTCAGGCGGCGCAGCAGGGCGGCGAGCCCGAAGGCGAAGCCGCTTCGGCGGCGGAGCCCGAACCCGAGACCCCGGCCGAAGACTGAGCCGCGACGGCGCGAGCGGGGCTGGCAAGCGCATGAACCTGATCAAAGCTACCGGCACGATCGGCGGCCTGACTTTGGTCAGCCGCGTCGCCGGTTTTGCGCGGGAGATGCTGATGTCCCGCATCCTGGGTGCGGGTATCTACACGGACGCTTTTTACGTCGCGTTCCGCCTTCCCAACACTTTTCGCCGGCTGTTCGGCGAGGGCGCTTTCTCGGCCGGGTTCGTGCCGCTTTACAGCCAGCGGCTGCAATCGGGGGGCGAAGGCGAAGCCAAGAAGTTTTCCGAAGAGGTACTGGCGGTCTTCCTCCCGACTTTGATCCTCTTCACCCTGGCATTTGAAATCGTCATGCCGCTGTTCATCTGGGCGATCACCGGGTGGCACGGCGACCAGCTCGCGTTCGGAACGCTGCTGACGAGGATCACCTTTCCGTATCTGCTGCTGATCAGCCTGGTCTCGCTCTTCTCGGGCATCCTCAACAGCATCTCGCGCTTCACCGCCGCGGCCTTTGCCCCGGCGCTGCTGAACCTTGCGATGCTCTCCGCGCTGCTGATCTTCCGCGACGGCGGCGAGATCAGCGCCACCGCGGTGTCGGCCGGCGTGACGATCGGCGGCGTACTCCAGCTTGGGCTTCTGCTTGCGGCCTGCAAGCGCGCCGGAATCGTGCTGAAGGTCCGTAAGCCCCATCTCACGCCCGGGGTCCGCCAGTTCATCCGCGTCGTTCTTCCGGCGACGCTCGGCGCCGGCGTCTACCAGGTGAGCGTGTTCATCGACACGTTCTTCCTCGCGCGGATCGGCACGGGCGCGGTCAGCTGGTTCAACTATGCCGACCGCCTCAACCAGCTTCCTCTGGGCGTGATCGGCGCGGCGATCGGCACCGCGATCCTCCCCCAGGTCAGCCGCCACGTCGACATCGGCGAGGCCGACAAGGCGGCGCGGGTCCAGGGCCAGGCGGCTGAGCTCGCGATGCTGCTGTGCCTCCCCGCGGCGCTGGCGCTGGCGGTAAGCGCCCTCCCCCTCGTTTCGGCGATCTTCGAAGCGGGGCGATTCAACGCGACCGATGCGCACAATACGGCGCTGACTCTGTCGCTGATCGCGCTCGGCCTGCCCGCTTATGTGCTGGTGAAGGTGCTGACGCCCGGCTTCTATGCCCGCCGCGACACGGCGACCCCGGTTAAGGTCGCGCTGGTCGTTCTGGTCGTAAACATCATCCTTAACTTCGCGCTGATTTGGGGCTTGAACTGGGGAATCGGCGGGCTTGCAGCTGCCGTGGCGATCAGCTCCTGGATCAACTGCATCATCCTCTATGCGATCCTCAACCGGCGCGGGCATTTCCGGATCGAGGGCTGGCTCGCCTCACGGCTTGCGCGCCAGCTCGTCGCGGCGGCGGCCATGGCCGCCGTGCTGATCGGCGTGCGAACCTTGCTTGCCGGCTGGTTCGTGGGGTCGACCGGTCATCGCCTCGCGGGGGTCGTGGCCATCGTCGGCGCGGGTTTGATGGTCTATTTTCCGCTGGTCTGGGTCCTCGGCGGAACCGACAAGGACGAACTGCGGACGCTTCTGCGGCGGAGGAGGCCCTACACCGATGCCGGCTGAGCATTTGATCGCCAATCGGATGAAGGTCGTCTCCGGGATTCAGCCGACCGGTGACCTGCACCTCGGCAATCTGCTTGGCGCGATTCTCCGCTGGGTGCGGATGCAGGACGAGGCGGAGTGCCTGTTCTTCCTCGCCGATCTCCACGCGCTGACGGTCTATGTCGACCCCGCGGAACTGCACTCGAACGTCCGCGAAATGGCCGCGGCCCTGATCGCCAGCGGAATCGATCCGAAAAAATCACTGATCTACCGCCAGAGCGCGATTGCGGCGCACGCCGAGCTGACATGGATCCTGTCGGGCACCGCCCGCATGGGCTGGCTCAACCGGATGACCCAGTGGAAGGACAAGGCCGGCAAGAACCAGGAAGGCTCGTCGGTTGGCCTCTTCACCTACCCCATCCTGCAGGCGGCGGACATCCTGCTGTACAAGGCGACCCACGTGCCGGTGGGCGAGGACCAGAAGCAGCATGTCGAACTGACCCGCGACATCGCGATCAAGTTCAACAATGATTTCGACGTCGATCTGTTCGTCCCGCCCGAGCCCTTCATCGGCGGCGGCACCGCCGCGCGGGTGATGAGCCTGCGCGACGGGATGTCGAAAATGTCGAAGAGCGACCCGTCCGAGATGAGTCGTATCCACCTGACGGACAGCGACGATCTGATCGCCCAGAAAATTCGGAAGGCGAAGACGGACCCCGAGCCGCTTCCGGACACTGCCGATGGTCTCGAGGGCCGGCCCGAAGCCAAAAATCTGGTCGGGATTTACGGTGCCGTGACGGGCGAAAGCGTCGAGCAGGTGCTCGCTCGCTTCGCCGGCCAAGGCTTCGGCGCGTTCAAACCGGCGCTCGCCGACATTCTCATCGAATTGCTGAGGCCGCTACGCACCCGGCTCGAGGAGCTTCGTTCCGACACCACGGAGCTCGACAGGATTCTCGCGGATGGCGCTGAACGCGCGAGCGCGATGGCGGCACCTACGCTTGCGGCTGCGTACGATGCCGTCGGTCTAACTCGCTAGGCGCTCGCTTCATCGACGGTTCAATAGTGGCGTGATAAGAGGCCACTGATTTTCAACTCTTTTCCCGACTCGAGGGAGGGTAACATGCGTCTCAAGAAGTTTGCTTCAGCAGCATTGCTGGGGGTTGCCGCGCTAGGCTTGTCAGCCTGCGCCGAGCAGCTGAACACTACCGTTTCCCGGTACCAGGCAATGCCGGCCCCGCAGGGTCAGACGTTCTTCGTCGTCCCCGGCGGCGGAATGGCCAACAATGGCGGGCTCGAGTTCCAGCGCTACGCCGGGCTCGTCGCGCAGCAGCTTCAGGCGCGCGGCTACGCCCCGGCGACCAATCCGCAGAGCGCGTCGATGGTCGTCCAGCTCGGCTACGGAGTCGACAAGGGCCAGGTGCGCTACACCGAAGACCCGTTCTACCGCAGCCATTTCTACGACCCCTTCTACGGTCCCTATTTCTATCCGCGGTTCGGCTACCGCTCCCGCTTCTACTACGGCTGGAACGACCCGTTTTGGTATGGCGGCGGGGTGGACAGCTATGTCGAATATCATAGCCAGATCGACCTCCACATCCGGCAGGCCGGCAGCAACGCGCCCTTGTTCGACGGCCGGGCTCAGGCGCGCTCGACGACCAACCGGCTCGACGTGGTCGTACCGACCCTGGTCGAAGCAATGTTCACCAACTTTCCTGGACAGAATGGGGAAACGGTGAAGATCACCATTCCGACGCGTCCCAAGGCCAAGTCGTAATAATTCGGGCGCAAGCCGGCGGACGTAAGTGCCGGCGCTCACGGGCATGATGGCGGCTCAATCGAAGGAGTCCCATCATGACCGAAGTCGATCCCCTCGGCGCCCGCGCGGTGGCCAAGGCATGCGCCGCCAATCCCGTCGCGATCCTGATCCCCTGTCACAGAGTAATCCGAACCGATGGCTCGCTGGGCGGGTATCGCTGGGGTGTCCGGCGCAAGAGAACTTTGCTCATTCAGGAAGGCCGGGCAAATGATCTCTTTGTCTAATTAGGCGGCCGGGTGCGCCTGAGTCCCCTTGCATCGGTTGATCGATTGATCTAACTAACTGACCGGTCAGTTAGGAAGAAACGTGGCCGCACCCAAGTTCCAGAGGCGATCGGAAGAACGGCCGCGCGAAATCTGCGCGGCGGCGCTCGACGTCTTTTCCGAAAAGGGATTCGCGGCGGCCAGGCTCGACGAGATCGCGCGCCGCGCCGGCGTCTCGAAGGGGACGCTCTACCTCTACTTCAAGGACAAGGAGGACCTGTTCCGAGCGGTTGTCCGCGATGCCATCGCCCCCAATGTCGAGGCGATCACCGCGACCATCGCGACGCTCGACGCCCCCTTTCCCGACGTCATCCGCGCTTTTCTCACCGGTTTTGCGGAGCGTGAGGCGCGCCTTCCCATCGGCGCAGTGGCCAAGATGGTGGTCGGGGAATCGCGCAATTTCCCCGAGCTGGCGCGGGTTTGGCACGATGAGGTCGCATCCAAGGCGATCGGCGCGCTGGCGGCTTTCGTCGAAGGCGCCCAGAAGCGCGGCGAGGTCCGCGCCGGCGATCCTCGCCTCTACGCCTTCAGCCTGATGGGCCCGATGGTACTGGGCGCTTTGTGGCGAGCGACCCTGGTGCCCGCCGGGGGCCAGCCGCTCGACATCGAGGCGCTGGCCAAACAGCATGCCGAGACGGTGCTTGAGGGGCTGCTCAAATGAGGCGCGTCGGGATGGCTCTCGCACTGCTCGCCAGTGCCTGCACGGTCGGACCGGACTATCAGCCGCCGAACACTACCGTGCCCAGCGGCTACGCGGAGTCACAGGCGCCGACGAATGCCGGCGACGCGGAGCTGTCCACCTGGTGGACCGCCTTCCGCGACCCGCAATTGGACGAGCTGGTCAATCGTGCAATCGCCCAGAACCTGGATGTCGAAATGGCCGCGGCGCGGATCCGCGAAGCCCGGGCGCGGGAGCGGGTCGCCGGAGCGGCGGCGTCCCCCAACGTCGATGCCCAGGGCTCGGTCACACGCCAGCGGATCAGCGAGAACGCGATTCCAGCCCCGCCTGGAGCTGGTGGGAGCGGCAATTCCGGCTTCGGCCTTCCCGGACAGGAATTCACTACGTGGCGGGTCGGCTTCGATGCCAGCTGGGAGCTCGACCTGTTCGGCCGCACCCGCCGGTCGGTCGAGGCAGCTCGTGCCCGCACGGGCGCCGCGGTCTGGAGCCGGCGGGATGTGCAGGTTAGCGTCGCCGCCGAGGTGGTGCGGACGTACCTCGCGCTCCGAACCCTGCAGCAGCGCATCGCCAACGCCGAAGCCGAGCTCGAACGGCAGCAACGGTTTGAGCGGCTCGTCGCAGCGCGCGCTCGCGGCGGGCTCGTTACCGGCCAGGACCTCGCCCAGCAAAGCTCCGAGCGAGCAGCCGCAGCATCCGCGATTCCGGCGCTGAAGGCAGAAGCCGATGCGCAGACCCATGCGCTTGGAGTCCTCACCGGCGAGACGCCCGAAGCGCTCATCGCCCAATTGTCCCAACCGCGAGCCCTGCCCGTGCTGCCGAGCGTTCCGGCGGGCCTTCCCTCCGATCTTCTCCGCCGCCGGCCCGATATCCGCTCCGCCGAGCGTGAGCTCGCCGCGTCAACCGCGGACATCGGGGTCGCGGTCGCCGACCTCTATCCGCGCTTCTCGCTGACCGCGGCTCCGGCGCTCGTCAGCACGGCGCTCGCTAGCCTGCTCGAATGGGGCAGCCGCAGTTTCTCGGCCTCGGGGGCAGTCGACTGGCCGATCTTCAACGGCGGCCGGACGCGGGCCAACATCGCCGTCGCCAACGCTCGCCAGAGCCAGGCGCTGATCGCCTATCGAAAGACCGTTCTGACCGCACTTCAGGACGTCGAGGATTCCTTGAGCCGGACCGACGGCGACCGGAACCAACTGGCGAAGCTCGAGGCCGCCGTGAGCCAGGCCCGGCGCGCCGAAGACCTCGCCCGGACCCGCTACCGCGGCGGACTCGTGACGCTTTCCGACGTGCTGGTCGCCCAGGGGCGCCGCCTTTCACTGGAGAATCAGGTGATCGAAGCCAAAGGCGCGCTCGCGCGCGACACGGTGGCGTTGTTCAAGGCGTTGGGCGGCGGCTGGCCCGAGCCCGCGAATGAAGGAGCCCGGCCATGAGCCGCTTTCGTCCAATCGTCATCGTCGCCTTGCTCATCGCGGCCGCCTTGCTCGCCTGGTTCCTGCTCGGCGGATCCAAGCGCGAGCGGCTTCTGTCGGGCTATATCGAAGGCGAGAACCTGTTCCTGTCGTCCCCCATTTCCGGCACCGTCGCGTCGGTCTCCGCCGTCGAGGGAACGCGGGTCGCCTCCGGCGAGCGCCTGTTCACCATCGATCCCGCCACCCTGACCGCCCAGGGGGAGCAGGCCGACGCCAGTGTGACCGCGGCGAGGACGCAGATCGCATCGGCCGAAGCCACCGCTCGTCAGGCCGATGCCGAGGTCGCCGCGGCCGCCGCCGATGCCGAGAAGGCTCGGCAAGATCTCGCACGACTCGAATCGGTCAGGCGGGACGACAGCGCTGCCGTAGCCGGCAAGGATCTCGACGCCGCGCGCGCCGCACTGCGTAATGCCAATGCCCGGGTGGCCGCGGCGAGAAAGACCGCCGACGCCCGCCACGCGCAGGTTGCCGCTGCGCGGGCCCAAACGGTCGAGGCGATGGGCGACCGCCGCGAAGTCGCGATTCGGGTCAATCAATTGTCCCCAAGCGCCCCTGCCGCCGCCCGTGTCGAGGATGTCTTCTTCCAGCCGGGCGAGTGGGTGTCGGCGAACCAGCCGATCGTCTCGTTGCTGCCCGACAATAAGGTGAAGGTGCGCTTCTATGTGCCCGAGCAGGAGGTTTCCCGCTATCGCCCCGGGCGGCAGGTCCGCTTCAGCTGCGACGGCTGCGCATCGAGCCTGCCGGCTACCATCCGTTACGTCAGCCCGCGCCCCGAATTCACTCCCCCGATCATCTTCAGCCGCGACAGCCGCGACCGGCTGGTGTTCATGGTCGAAGCCTGGCCGGCTCGCCCCCAGAACCTGCAGCCCGGACAGCCGGTGGACGTGGAACCGCTGCCGTGACTCTGGCGATCGACGTTCATGACCTGAGCAAGAGCTTCGGCGCGATGCGCGCGGTCAAGAATATCGCGATCCAGGTCGAGCAGGGTCACATCACCGGCTTCCTTGGGCCCAACGGATCGGGGAAGACGACGACTCTGCGCATGCTGTGCGGGCTGCTGACTCCGGACAGCGGCAACGGACAGGTGCTCGGTCTCGACTTCCCCCGCGAGGCCGAGGCGATCAAGCGCCAGACGGGTTACATGACACAGCGCTTCTCGCTCTACGAAGATTTGACGATCGAGGAGAATCTGATCTTCATCGCTCGGGTCTACAGCCTCGACCGCGTGCAGCAGCGGGTCGACGAGACACTCGACAAGCTCGGCCTCGCCCACCGGCGCAAGCAGCTCGCGGGTCAATTGTCGGGCGGATGGAAACAGCGGCTCGCGCTCGCAGCGGCGGTAATGCACGAGCCCAGGTTGCTGCTGCTCGACGAGCCCACCGCCGGAGTCGACCCGCAGGCCCGCCGCGACTTCTGGGATGAAATTCACCGGCTAGCCGATGAGGGCATGACCGTGCTGGTCTCGACCCATTACATGGACGAGGCCGAGCGCTGCCACGACATCGCCTATATCTTCAACGGCGACCTCATCGCGCGCGGCACCAACGACGAGCTGATCGAGCAATCGGGGCTGGTGACGTTCGAAGCCGAGGGTCCGCGCGCCGACCGGCTCGCGCGCGAGCTGACCGGTCAGCCGGGGATCGACATGGTGGCGCCGTTCGGGACCGCCTTGCACGTCAGCGGGACGAACCGCGCGGCACTGGAGAAGGCGATCGCGCCGCACCGGCACGCGCCGTTCGAATGGCACGAAGTCGAGCCGACGCTCGAGGACGTATTCATCCACCTGATGCGCACGCACAGCTCGCCCCAGGTCAGCCAAGCCGCATGATCTACCTGTCGCTCTCGCGCATCCTCGCAATCCTGTCGAAGGAGTTCACCCAGCTCGTCCGCGACCGCCTGACCTACGCGATGATCATCGGTATCCCGGTCATCCAGCTGCTTCTGTTCGGCTATGCGATCAACTCTGATCCCAAGCATCTGCCGACGGCGGTGCTAGTCCAGGACCAGGGGCAGTTCTCGCGCTCGATCCTCGGCGCGCTCCGCAACAGCGATTATTTCGACTTGCGCTATGCGGCGCGCTCTCCAGCGGAGATGCACGAGCTGATCGAGCGCGGCGCCGTCCAGTTCGCGATCACCATTCCGGGCGACTTCACCCGCCGAGTCGTCCGGCAGGACCGGCCGCAGATACTGGTCGAGGCCGATGCTTCGGACCCGGCGGCGACGAGCGGCGCCGCGGCCGCGCTCGCGCAGCTTCCGCAATATGCGCTGATGCACGACCTCGAGGGTCCCCTCGCCGCGTCCGCCGCGCCGAGCTCGGCCAAGCCGTTCGAAGTCGTGGTCCAGCGACGCTATAATCCGGAGAGCATCACCGCCTACAATATCGTGCCCGGACTGGTCGCGACGATCCTGACGTTGACGTTGGTGATGATGACGGCGCTCGCGATGACCCGCGAGGTCGAGCGCGGGACGATGGAGACCTTGCTGTCGACCCCGGTGCGCCCGATCGAGGTGATGATCGGGAAACTGACGCCCTACGTGATGGTGGGCATCATCCAGGCGTCGATCATCATCGGCATGGCCCGCCTGCTCTTCGGGGTTCCGATGGCGGGCGGCTGGCCGGCGCTTCTGCTCGGCCTGTTGCTGTTCATCATCGGCAGCCTCAGCCTGGGGTTTCTTGTCTCGACTGTAGCGCGCAACCAGCTCCAGGCGATGCAGATGACCTTCTTCTACTTCCTGCCCTCGATCCTGCTCTCGGGCTTCCTCTTCCCGTTCCGCGGCATGCCGCAATGGGCGCAGTGGATCGGGACCGCGGTGCCGGTCACTCACATGCTTCGAGTCATTCGCGGATCGATGCTGAAGGGCGTCGGGATCGTCGAAGCCGCGCCAAGCCTTGGAGCACTCGCTCTCTTCGTGCTGATCGTCGCCGGCATCGCCGTGAAGCAATACCGGACGACGCTGGACTAGCCTTCGAGCTGCCGCATCAGCAGACGGATGTCGGCGTCGAGCTCGGCGTCGGCGGCACGCAGCTTCTCGATCTGCCGCACCGCGTGGATCACCGTCGTGTGGTCGCGCCCGCCGAAACGGCGGCCGATGTCGGGCAGCGACTTGGGCGTGAGCTGCTTCGACAAATACATCGCGACCTGGCGCGGGCGGGCGACCTCGCGCGCGCGGCGGGCGGAGGTCATCTCGGCTTTGCGGATGCGGTAATGCTCGGCGACCTGCGTCTGGATCTCGTCGATCGAAATTCGCCGCTGGTTGGCGCGAAGCACATTGGCCAGGACTTCCTCGACGAAGGCGACGTCGATCGGCCGCCCGGTCATCATCGCATACGCGCCGATGCGGTTGAGCGCGCCTTCGAGCTCACGCACCGAGGAGGTCACCCGGCGGGCGAGGAAATCGATCACCGGGCGCGGCATTTCGACACCCGGAAGCGCCTCGAGCTTGGCGACGATGATGTTGAACCTGAGCTCGTAATCCGCCTGATTGATGTCGGCGACGAGGCCCCACGACAGGCGCGACAGGATTCGCGGCGCGATCCCGTCGAGGTCCTGCGGAGCGCGGTCCGAGGTGATCACCAGCCGCCGCCCGGCGGTGATGATCTCGTTCATCGTGTGGAAGAATTCTTCCTGGGTCGAATCCTTGCCGGCGATGAACTGGACGTCGTCGATCAGCAGCAGGTCGGCGCTCCTGAGGCGCTGCTTGAAGCCGATCGTGTCGTTCTCTTTCAGCGCCCGGATGAATTCCACCATGAACTTTTCGGCCGACATCGAGACGACTCGGGCACCGCGATTGAGCGCGGTGAAGCTATGTCCAATCGCGTGCAGCAGGTGGGTCTTTCCGCGTCCCGTGCCGCCGTGGATGAAGAGCGGGTTGAAGCTCACCATCGGCGAGGTGGCGAGCGTTCGGGCGGCGGTCGCCGCGACCTCGTTCGCCTTGCCGACGATGAAGGTCTCGAAGCGATAGCGCGGATCGAAGTTCGGGGCCGCGGGATCGCGCTCGACCTGGGCCGGTGCCTCTTCGAGGATCAGCAAGGGCGCCGGGCGCGGAGCATCGGCGGCGGCGATTATCTTGACCTGGCGGACCACCGGCAGAACAGTCTTCCACGCCAGCGCCAGCCGTTCGCCGAAATGCGAGCGCACCCAATCGGCCATGAACTGGCTCGGCATGATGAGTTCGAGGGTGCCGCTATCGGGCTCGAACTCGCCGAGCTCGGCCGGCTTCAGCCAACCGTCGAAGGTGCGAACTCCAAGATCACGACGAAGGCCAGTGCGGATCGATTCCCAGGCAGCCTCGAGCGGAGCCGAGACCGGCGCCTCCGCTAGCTCGACAGACGAATTCGTAGCTCCGCCTTGCACTGGCACGCGCCTCCCTATCTCAAACTCCCCCCGGCGGAGACAAAAGGTTTGCCGTACGCCCGACTCCGAGTCGCGGCGCTCACGGCTCCTTTTCTCTCTTGCCCCCGGCGCGGATTCGCACCCGGAAAGACCGTTCTGAAACCGTCAGGGACAGCTTTCAAGTGCCGTTTTTTCACGAAAGTGAAATAAAGGCTCTTGACAAAGGAAACGTGGGAAAAGTGGATGAGGATGGCGGAAAACCGCCAAAAACTGCATTATTTTCCGATTAAAGATCATGCGAATCGCCGGAATTGCTGCATTTTTTTAACAAGCTCGAAGCGAAACGAGCCACCGGTTTTGGCGGCTCGTTCAAGGTCCCTTCTAAGGGGATTCGTTAGCCGAGCGACGCAACCCGCTTGGACAGCCGGGAAATCCGGCGAGCGGCAGTATTCTTGTGAATGACTCCGCGGGCGACTCCGCGAGCGAGCTCGGGCTGTGCCATTTTGAGAGCTTCGGCCGCATCCTTCTTTTTGCCCGCCGCGATCGCCGTCTCGACCTGCTTGATAAAGGTCCGGATCCGGCTGATTCGCGACTGGTTGATGTCGCTGCGCTTCGCGTTCCGCTTGATGCGCTTCTTGGCCTGCGGCGTGTTCGCCATGAATTCCTCGTTGATTCGAATAAAAAGCGGCGCTGAGCCCTGCCCGCGCCGACGCGGTCGCTCCCCTACCCAGAGAGGCCCTTAAGGTCAACCTCAGTGCTGGCAGCGCGGGCAGTAAAATGTCGAGCGTCCGCCCTGGACGATCCGCTTCACCGTTCGGCCACATGCACAGGGCCGACCCTCGCGGTTGTATACCGCAAAAGTTTTGGAGAAATAGCCGAGCTCACCGTCGGGCGAGATGAAGTCCTTTAGCGTCGAGCCGCCAGCCTCGATCGCTTCACGAAGCACCTGCTCGATCGCCGCGACGAGCCGCGCGAGCCGCTCCAGCGAGAGCGATCCGCCGGCGCGCTTGGGATGAATGCCCGCCCGGTACAGCGCCTCGCACACATAAATATTGCCGAGTCCGGCGACGATCCTCTGGTCGCCGAGCAAGAGCTTGATCGCCGCTGTCCGTCCGTCGAGGCGGCGCTTGAGGTCGCGCGGGTCGAGCCCGAACGGCTCGGGCCCCATTACCTTGAACGGCGGCCAGTCGGGGAGCTTCTCCGTCGGAACCAGATCGACCGAGCCGAACCGCCGTGGGTCGTTGAGAGTCAGGCGCCGCCCCTCGTCGGTCTCCATTACCAGGTGGTCGTGCTTCTCGATCTCTGCGTGATCGATCCGCCAGCTTCCCGACATCCCCAGATGAAAGACCATCGTGTCGCCGCGATCGGTGTCGATCAGCCCATATTTGGCGCGGCGCCCGAGCTCGGTGACCGTGGCACCTGTGAGCCGCTGACCGAGATCCTTGGGGAAGGCGTGGCGCAAGTCCGCGCGGCGCATCTCGACTCGCGCGATCCGCCGACCCTTGAGTACGCGTTCAAGACCGCGAACGGTCGTCTCGACTTCGGGAAGCTCCGGCATGACCGCGATATGGCGAAGGGCTAGCAACCCCGCTAGAGGCTCGGGTCCCATGACCGACCAAGTGAATTTCGGCGACCAACTGGTCAGCCCCGAGGAAAAAACGCGCCGCGTCGGCGAGGTCTTCAGCTCAGTCGCCCGCCGCTACGATCTGATGAACGATTTGATGTCGGGTGGAATGCACCGGCTATGGAAGGATCGCTTCGTCGCAAGGGTGAAGCCGCGGCCCGGAGAGGCAATCCTCGACATGGCTGGCGGCACCGGCGACGTCGCTTTTCGAATGGCCCGGCGCGGAGCCCGCGTGACGGTCGCCGACATCAACGCCGACATGCTCGAGGTCGGCAAGCAGCGCGCCGAGGGCGAGGGTCTCGATCTGTCCTGGAAGGTCGAGAATGCGGAAACTCTGAGCTTCGTCGACCGCAGCTTCGATGCTTACACCATCGTGTTCGGCATCCGGAACGTCACCGACATTCCCGCTGCGCTGCGTGAAGCGCACCGCGTGCTGAAACGCGGCGGACGTTTCTACTGCATGGAATTCTCGGCGAGCGACTGGCCGGGCTTCTCGACGTTGTATGAGCAGTGGGCCGACAAGATCATCCCGCGCATCGGCAAGGCCGTCGCCGACGACGAGGAGAGTTACCGCTACCTAGTCGAGAGCATCCGCCGCTTTCCGCGCCCCAACGCGTTCAAGGCCATGGTCGCCGACGCCGGCTTCGTCCGCGCCGCGGCCGAGCCGATGCTCGGCGGACTGGTGACGATCCACAGCGGCTGGAAAATATGACCGCATGACCACGTCGGTCACCCATCTGTGGCGCCTGCTGAAGTGGGGCCGGACGCTGGCCCGACACGGCGCGCTGACCGGGATCGAAGAGGACCCGCTGACCCCGCCGCAGGTGCGGCGGCTGGCGCGGATCGCCCGCTTCGGAGCGCGAGTCCCGCCGGCGCCCGATTATGCCGCGGCGCTGGTCGCGATCGGCCCGGCGGCGATCAAGCTCGGCCAGGCGCTTTCCACCCGCCCCGACCTGGTCGGCGAACGCGCTGCCGAGAATCTCTCGCTGTTGCAGGACGACCTTCCGCCCGCGCCCTTCGCCGCGATCAAGCAGACCATCGAGTCCAGTTTCGGAGTTCAGCTCGACACCCTCTTTTCCGAATTCGACCAGCAACCGATCGGAGCCGCGTCGATCGCCCAGGTCCACCGCGCAGTCACGACCGACGGTCGCGAGGTCGCGGTCAAAGTCCTGCGGCCTGGCATCGAGGAAGAGTTCGCCAAGGCGATCGAGACCTACGAATGGGCTGCTGCCCACGCTGAAAGGTTCGGCGGCGAATTGGAGCGCCTTCGCCCGCGCCTGGTCGTTGCACAATTCCGCCAGTGGACGGCGCGGGAGCTTGACCTGCAGCGTGAGGGCGCGTCGGCGTCAGAGCTGCGCGAGAACATGGTCGCCGAGCCCGGTTACTACGTTCCCGAGATCGACTGGCGGCGAACCGCACGGCGGGTGCTCACGCTCGAATGGCTGGACGGAATCAAGCTCAACGACCACGAGGCGCTGATCGAGGCCGGTCAGGACTGCCAGGCACTGGCCGCAACTCTGGTCCGCGCCTTCCTCCGCCAGGCGGTGGTCGACGGTTTTTTCCACGCCGATCTCCACCATGGGAATCTGTTCGCCCTTAACGATGGACGCATCGCCGCGATTGATTTCGGGATCATGGGGAGAATCGACCGGCGCGCGCGGGTATGGCTGGCCGAAATTCTCTACGGGCTCATCACCGGCAATTACCGTCGGGTCGCCGAAATCCATTTCGAGGCGCAGTACGTTCCGCCACACCACAGCGTCGAGGAATTCGCGACGGCGCTGCGCGCGGCGGGCGAGCCGATCCGTGGCCTTCCGGTGAAGGATATCTCGGTCGGGCGGATGCTCGAAAGCCTGTTTTCGATCACCCGCGATTTCGACATGCCGACCCAGCCCCACCTGCTGCTTCTTCAGAAGTCGATGGTCATGAACGAAGGCGTTGCGACCGCGCTCGATCCGGATATCAACATGTGGGAGACGGCGGAGCCCTTCCTCACCGAGTGGATCCGCTCCGAGCTTGGGCCCGAAGCTTATTATGCCGACCGGATCATCGACATCGTCCGCGCGGTCAAAAAGCTGCCGGAGCTGATCAACCGGATCGACCAATACTATCCGCCCCCGGGCGGAGCGCCGCCCGCGCCGCCGCTGCCCGAAATAGCGATTGTCGAGCGACGCGCATGGTGGGGTTATGCGCTGGCGGGTATCGCGGGAGCGATCGTGGCGGTCGCTGCGATGGTGCTTGCCCGGTGAAGGGGGGATTCCAATGCTTCGAATTGCGCTTGGACTGGCGTTGGCCCTACCGGTCGCGGCCGCCGCTCCGGTGATTGCCGCCGAGATGCCCGCGTCGAGCCACCAGCAGCTGGTCAGCCTGTTCGCCGATTGGCGGGCGTTCAATCATCCGACGATCGGGCATGGCAAACCCGATTATGGCGCGGCCGCAATGACCGCCAAGGCCAGCGGGCTCGCCGCATTCAAACAGCGTCTGGCGGCGATCGACACGAGCGGTTGGAGCCAGTCCGAAAAGGGTGATTATCGGGTGGTCGAAGCCGAGATGAACGGCCTCGACTTCTTCCTCCGGGTCCTGAAGCCCTGGGCGCGCGATCCGGGCTTCTACCAGACCATCTTCTCAGAGATGAGCGATGTGCCGGCGCACGAGGGGCCATCGGCCGAGCCCAATATCGACCTCTACAAATATAGTTGGCCTCTGAGCAGAGCCGACGATGCGCATCTGACCGAGCAGATCGGAGCCGTGCCAGCGCTGCTGACTGATGCCAAGGTCAATCTCGCGCAGAGCCAGGCGCATGACCTCTGGGCCTATGGCGACCGCGCGTTCGGCGAACAAGCTAAAGCCCTCGCGGACCTCGAGGCCGGCACGCTGGCTCTGAACGACCTCGAGGGCCGGCGGACGGTATCTCTCAGCGGCGCATCGCCGCAGCTGAAGAAAGCGGTCCACGACGCCCGGCTGGCGACCGAGGATTTCGCCGCATGGATTCGTGCCGAGGCGCCGAAGCGCACCGGTCCGTCGGGCGTCGGCAAGGACAATTACAACTGGTTCCTGAAGCACGTGCTGCTGAGCCCGTACGACTTCGACGAGCAGGTCGTGCTGCTGCAGCGCGAGCTCGACCGATCGCTGGCCTCGCTCCGGCTCGAGGAGATGCGCAATCGCGACGCCCCTCCGATTCCGGAAATCAGCGACCCCGCGGCCTATAAGAAAATGGCGCTGGCAAGGGACGAGCGGATGTATCACCTGCTCGTCGATGCCGGCTTCATCGACGACCGGCCCTATTATCGCTCGGCCCTGTTCGCCCAGCTCGGCGACTACACCCCGCCGGCGGAGCGCAATTTCTTCAGCCATGTGACCGCGCTCGATCCCCTGCCCCTGTCGAGCCACCAGTTCCACTGGATCGAGCTGGCGAGGCTGCTGCACGAGCCCCACCCGAGTCCGGTCCGGGATACTCCGCCGCTGTTCAACATCTATGCCGAGCGCTCGGAAGGGCTGGCGACGGCGATGGAGGAAATATTGATGCAGGCAGGTCTCTACGACGACCTGCCGCACGGCCGCGAACTCGTCTGGATCATGCTCGCCAACCGCGCCTCGCGCGGCCTCGCTTCGCTCCGGGTCCAGGCCAATGAAATCGGGCTAGCCGAGGCCGGTAAGTTCCATGCCGGCTGGACCCCTCGCGGCTGGTCGGACGAAAACAGCGCTTTGGTCGGCTTCGAGCAGCTCCTCTATCTGCGCCAGCCCGGCTACGGACCGAGCTATATTATCGGCAAGCTGTCCTTCGACCGCTTGCTCGCGCTCGCGTCGCACAAGGCGGAGGCGGAGCATCGCCCGTTCGTCGCTCGCGATGTTTTCGCTGCGCTATGGGCGTCGGGAATCGTGCCGCCGACGGTCATCGAGGATGAATTCCTCGTCGGTCGGCGCTAAGCGGCTCGCATGGCGAGAATCCTTCTCATCGTCGGCGGCGGGATCGCGGCCTACAAGTCGCTGGAGCTGGTGCGCCTGCTGAAAAAGTCGGGGCATCAGGTCGTTCCGGTGTTGACGAAAGGCGGTGAGCATTTCGTCACGGAGATGACGCTTGGAGCCTTGTCCGAAAGCCGGGTCTATACGTCAATGTGGGAGCTCAAGGATGAGGTGGAAATCGGACATATTCAACTGAGCCGAACCGCCGATTTCATCCTCGTGTGCCCGGCGACCGCGGATATGCTGGCCAAGATGGCGGCAGGCATCGCCGATGACCTCGCGACGACTCTCTTGCTTGCCACCGACAAACCCGTCGCTGTCGCTCCGGCGATGAACGTTCGCATGTGGCAACACGCAGCCACGCAGCGCAATGTCGCCCAACTCAAGGCCGACGGAGTCCATGTCATCCCCCCCGCCGAGGGCGAGATGGCCTGCGGCGAGTACGGTCCGGGCCGGCTACCCGAGCCGGAAGATATCGTGGCGTGGCTGAAGTCGAACCCCAAATCGACCGACGATTTGCTGATTCCTCCCTTGCTGCAGGGGTGATGCAGTGGAGCAGCGGCTGCGCGGCAGACACATTCTCGTCACTGCCGGACCGACCTACGAACCCATCGACCCGGTGCGGGTGATCGCCAACCGCTCTTCGGGGCGACAGGGCTTCGCTATCGCCGGGGCCGCCGCCAATGCCGGAGCGCGGGTGACGCTGGTCGCCGGACCGGTCGCCCTCGACACTCCGGCGGGAGTCGAGCGAATCGATGTCGAAACGGCCGGGGAAATGGCCGATGCCGTCATGACGTCACTTCCCGCCGACGCTGCGATCCTGGTTGCCGCGGTGGCCGACTGGCGGGTCGAGTCGTCGACGACCAAGCTCAAGAAAGGTGCGGGTCCCCCGCAGCTGAGCTTCGTTCCGACGCGCGACATCCTCGCCGAGCTCGGCGTCAGCAATCGTCGCCCCCGCCTTCTCGTCGGCTTCGCGGCCGAGACCGAAAACGTCGTCGACCAGGCCATCGCCAAGCGGCAGGCGAAGAAGGCCGACTGGATCGTCGCCAACGACGTATCCGGCGACGTGATGGGCGGCACGCATAACCGAGTTCACTTGATTACCGCTGACGGCGTCGAGGACTGGCCCGAAGCCGCCAAAGAGGATGTTGCCCGCCACCTGATCGCGCGCATTGCCGAGGAGCTCGAATGACCATCCGCATCCGCCTGACGCGCCTGCCCCATGGCGAAGGCGTGCCGCTGCCGAGCTACGCCACGCCAGGCGCCGCCGGAATGGACGTGGTGGCGGCGGAAGATCTCGACCTCCAGCCGGGCCAGCGGCATGCGGTCGCCACCGGCTTCCAGATGGCCATCCCCGAGGGTTACGAGATCCAGGTCCGGCCGCGGTCAGGGCTGGCACTGAAGCACGGCATCAGCGTGCCCAACACGCCGGGCACGATCGACAGCGATTATCGCGGCGAGGTGAAGGTCATCATGATCAACCATGGCGACCGCCCCTTCCCGATCCGGCGCGGGGAGCGGATCGCGCAGCTCGTCCCCGCGGCCGTGACCCAGGCCGAGTTCGAAGAGGTCGACGAGCTGTGCGAGACCTCACGCGGCGCTGGCGGGTTCGGCTCGACCGGCGGCCATGGCTCTCTCTGACGAGGAGCTCGAGCGTTATGCGCGGCACATCGTGCTGCGCGAGGTCGGCGGTGTCGGGCAGAACCGGCTGAAGGCGGTCAACATTGCCATCGTGGGGGCAGGCGGTATCGGCAGCGCCGCCATCCCGGCACTGGCTGGCGCCGGTGTTGGCCGGCTGACGATCATCGACGATGATGTGGTGCAGATCGCGAACCTCCATCGCCAACCACTTTTCACCGAAGCCGATTCCGGCAAACCGAAAGCGGAACTGGCCGCGGCATTCGTTCAGTGCCTGAATCGCTTCGTTGAAGTCCGCCCGGTGAGGGCGCGCATCGACCGTGACAATGCGAGCCAGCTCCTCTCCGGACACGACCTTGTCCTCGATGGGAGCGACAATTTTGCCACCCGGCTCGCGGTCAGCGATGCCTGCGTCGGGCTCGGAATTCAGCTCGTGTCGGCCGCCGCCGTCCAGTTCCAGGGACAGGTCGGGCTGTTCCGCGCCCAGCCCTGTTACCGCTGTTTCGTCGGAGATGCCTTCGACGCCGACGATTGCGACAATTGCGCCGAGCTCGGAGTGCTCGGCGCGCTGCCGGCAACCGCCGGGAGCTTCGCCGCGCTGCTGGCGATCAACACCGTCGTTGGAATCGGCCGCGCGCAGGCCGGAAAGGTCCATTTGTTCGACGGTGAGAAGCTGGAATGGCGAGCGATCGAAATCCCGCCCGACCGCAGCTGCAAGGCCTGCGGCGTAAATCGCTAGCGCCGCTTCTTTCCGCGCTTGGGTGACGGACCCTTCGCCGCTTTCGCATCAATCCATTCGACCGCCTGGTCCAAAGTAACCGACTTCGGCTCCGCGCCCTTCGGCAGGGTTGCGTGCGTGGTTCCGTCGCTGACATACGGACCGTAGCGGCCCGCCATCACCTTGACCTCCTTGCCGCTCGCGGGATGCGCCCCGAGCACCGCAATCGGTTCGCGCGACGCCCCGCGCTGACGCCCGCCGCCGGAAGCCGCATCGGCGAGCTTGGCAACGGCAGCGTTCATGCCCGTCTCGAACACTTCGGCGGTCGAACCCAGCCGCGCATATTTCCCGTCGTGGGCGAGATAGGGGCCATAGCGCCCGATCGATGCGGTGATCGGATTGCCCGTTTCGGGATGTGGGCCGATGGTCCGCGGCAGGGACAGCAGGCGCTCGGCGACCTCCGTCGTCACATCTTCCAGCGGGATGTCCTTGGGGATCGAGGCGCGCTTCGCGTCTTTACCCTCGCCGCGTTCGACATAGGGTCCGAACCGTCCGGTCTTGAGAAGGATGCCGTTGCCGAGCTCCTGCGGCCCGTCGCTCTGTGCCTGATCGCCACCTTGACCGAACTTCTGCGTATATTTGCAATCGGGGTAGTTGGAGCAGGCGACGAACGCCCCGAACTTGCCGCCGCGCAGGGAAAGCCGCCCTTCGCCGCATTGCGGGCATACCCGAGGATCGCCGCCATCGGCGCGCGGCGGGTAGAGCCATGGCGCAAGAAACTCGTCGAGCGCCGCGGTGATCTCCGATGGCTTCTGGTCCATGACCTCGCCGGCCTTCGGTCGGAAGTCGCGCCAGAAGGCATCGAGCAATTTCTGCCAGTCGAGCCGACCGCCCGAAACATCGTCCAGCTCTTCCTCGAGCTCGGCGGTGTAATCGTAACTGACGTACTTTTCGAAGAAGCGTTCGAGGAAGGCCGTGACGAGGCGTCCGCTTTCCTCGGGAACGAATCGGCCCTTCTCGACCCGGACATATTCACGGTCCTTCAGCGTCTGCAGGATCGACGCATAAGTGGAGGGGCGGCCGATCCCGAGTTCTTCGAGTCTTTTGACCAGGCTCGCTTCCGAATAGCGCGGCGGCGGCTGCGTGAAGCTCTGCACCGCCTCGACTCCCGTCTTCGCCGGAACATCGCCGCGAGCGAGCGCGGGCATGCGGGCGCCCTCTTCGTCGGCAACATCGTCGCGGCCTTCGTCGTACAGCGCCATGAAGCCGGGGAAGAGCACGACCTGCCCGGTCGCGCGCAGCACCGCCCTCCCCGCCCCGTCGCTCATTTCGACCGTTGTCCGCTCGATGCGGGCAGACGCCATCTGGCTCGCCAGCGCGCGGTTGTAGACGAGTTCGTAGAGGCGAGCGTGGTCGCCCGATGCCGCATTGGAGCGGTCAAAATCGGTCGGCCGGATCGCCTCGTGCGCCTCCTGCGCGTTCTTGATCTTGCTCTGATACTGTCGCGGCTTGTCGGGGACGTAGCCCGCGTCATAGCGGCTGGCGATCGCGCGCCGGGCGGCGCTGATGGCTTCGGGGGCCATGTCGATGCCGTCCGTCCGCATATAGGTGATCAGGCCCTGCTCGTAGAGCGCCTGGGCGACCCGCATGGTGTGGCTCGCGGCGAAGCCAAGCTTGCGCGCCGCTTCCTGCTGCAGGGTCGAGGTGGTGAAAGGCGGCGGCGGATTCTTGGCGAAGGGCTTGGTTTCGACCGAAGCGACGGTGAAGCGCCCCGCCTCGACCACGGCCTTAGCGGCGTCGGCATCACGCTTGTTACCGATCGTCAGTCGCTCGATCTTCTTGCCGTCGAGCTGGACGAGACGTCCGATAAAGCTTTGCCCGTCCTTGTCGAAGGTCGCGCTGATCGACCAATATTCCTGGGGCTTGAAGACCTCGATCTCGCGTTCGCGGTCGACGATCAACCGAAGCGCTACCGATTGGACTCGTCCGGCGGACTTCGCGCCCGGAAGCTTGCGCCACAGGATCGGCGACAGCGTGAACCCGACGAGGTAATCGAGCGCGCGGCGCGCCCGATAGGCGTCGATCAGATCCTCATCGAGGCCGCGCGGGTTACGCATCGCCTCGGTCACCGCGGAATTGGTGATGGCGTTGAAAGTGACCCGCTCGACCTTGGCGGGGAGTGCCTTCTTCTGCCGAAGCACTTCCTGGACGTGCCAGCTGATCGCTTCGCCCTCGCGGTCGGGGTCGGTGGCGAGGATCAGGGCGTCAGCGTTCTTGGCCTCGTCGGCGATGGCCTTGAGCTGCTTCGAACGGTCGGGCGACACTTGCCATTCCATCGCGAAGCCATGCTCTGGATCGACCGAGCCGTCTTTGGGCGGAAGGTCGCGCACGTGCCCGAAGGAGGCCAGCACGCGGTGCCCGCTCCCCAGATATTTCTCGATGGTTTTCGCCTTGGCCGGCGATTCGACGACGACGAGTTTCAAAGTCTTCCCTCACGCATACGCGTAAAGGTGGGGTCGAGTGATTCCACTCGTCAAGCGGGTCTCAGGCTGACCTTATTGCCGGCATGGCGGTCGAGCCGGCCGGCCAAGTCCAGCTCGAGCAGCGCCATCTGCACCGCACCCGACGGCGCGCCGGACAGACGGATGATCTCGTCGACCGGCACGGGCGACGGACCCAGCAGCTCCTCCACCGTCCCGAGCGCGTCGTCGCCGTTCATCTCTTCCGGCGGCTCGTAGGCGGTCGGCGCCGACCGCACCTGGCTTGCGGGCACCCTGATCGCCTCAACGACGTCGTCGGCATTCTGGACCAGGGTCGCGCCGTCGCGGATCAGCTGGTTGCAGCCCTGCGCGCGTGGGTCGAGCGGCGAGCCGGGAACCGCCATCACCTCCCTCCCCGCCTCGGCGGCGAGGCGCGCCGTGATCAGCGAGCCCGACTTGGGCGCCGCCTCGACCACAACCGTTCCCGCGCTGATCCCGGCGATGATCCGGTTGCGATAGGGAAAGTGCCGCGCGCGCGGCTCGGTGCCCGGCGGCATTTCGGCGAGCACCAGCCCGTTCTCGTACAGTGCCCTCTGCCGTTCCTCATTCTCCGGCGGGTAGAAGATATCGATTCCGCCGGCGACGATCCCGACCGTACCACTGTCGAGCGAACCGTCGTGTGCGGCGCTGTCGATTCCCCGCGCCAGCCCGGAGACGACGACGAGATCATTCTGCCCGAGATCATGGGCGAGACCGCGCGCGAAGCGGCAGGCCGCCGCCGACGCGTTGCGCGCGCCGACGATCGAGACCGCCGACCGGTCGAGCAGGTTGAGCTTACCCTTCGCCATAAGCAACGGCGGGGCGTCCTCGAGTTCGGCGAGAAGGCGTGGGTAAAGGCCCTGCCCGAGCGCGAGGAATTTCGCTCCCGCCTTTTCCACCTTCGCGACCTCGCGCTCGGCGTCGCTGGAACTGAACAGGCGCGGCGGAGCACCACCTCCGCGCCGGGCGAGATCAGGGACAGCTGCGAGTGCCGCCGAGGCCGTGCCGAAGCGGGCGATCAGCTGGCGATAGGTGACCGGGCCAATGCCCGGCGTGCGGACTAGCCTGAGGCGGTCGGTGAGGTCGTGGATCCTATGCGTGGCTCGGTTCCTTTCTTGAGACGAAGGATATTTTCGCGGTGCTTCCAGAGTCCGAGCACAGCGAAACCGAGCAGCATTGGAAAAAGCGAAGAATGAAGGACGGCGGCCGTAATTGGGGCGCTGACCGCCGCGGCCATCCCGGCGACCGACGAGATTCGGAACGTCGCAAGCAGGAGGATCCAGACGGCGGCATAGACCAGAGCCGCGGGCCAAAGCAGCGGAATGAGGATTCCAAAAAAGGTCGCCAGGCCTTTGCCGCCGCGAAACTTCAACCAGACCGGGTACAGATGGCCAACGAAGGCCCCAGCTGCCGCGTAGCGTTCGGCGAGATCGTTCAGCGGGTCGCTGAACAGCTGGCGCGCAATGAGGATCGCGGCTGTAGCCTTGAGGCAGTCGAGGATCAGGGTCGCGGCGGCGAGCGGTTTGCTCCCGGTGCGCAGCACGTTGGTCGCACCGATATTGCCTGATCCGATCTTGCGGATGTCGCCCTTGCCCGCGACCCAGGTGAGGATGAGGCCGAAGGGAATCGACCCCAGGATGTAACCGATCGCCAAAGACAGGAGCACCCCGCGGTCCATGCGCGAGTGGTAGCAGAAACAGCCGTCATTGCGAGCCGGGCGGCGACTGCATATTTACATCCTCCCCGCGATTTCGCGGGGAGGGGGACCAGCGTAGCTGGTGGAGGGGTCTTGTCGGTCAGCAACGCTCGCCAGCTCCGCAAGCGGATGAGTCCGACCGAAATTCGACTGTGGCGCGTCTTGCGACTGCGTCCGGAAGGTCTGCAATTCCGGCGGCAGCATCCATTCGGATCGTACGTCTTCGATTTCTACTGCAAGGCCGCGGGCGTCGCGGTCGAAGTCGATGGACTTGCTCACGACTTCGAAGCCACAGCGCTCCGCGACCAGCGCCGCGATGATTGGGCGCGCCTGCAAGGAATCGAGACCATTCGTGTTGCTGCCGAAGACGTTAGGAGCAATCTGGAAGGCGTGATCCTCCACATCGTGAACTGCTGCTTCAAAAGAACCCCACCACCGCACTCCGTGCGGTCCCCCTCCCCGTCAAATGCCGGGGAGGATGTGTAGGTGGACCCTTCCGCCCCCATCCTATTCTTCGACTCCGGCGTGGGTGGATTGTCGGTCCTTGGTCCGACGCTCGACCTGCTGCCCAACGCGCCGATCGTTTACGCGGCCGACAGTGCTGGATTCCCCTACGGCAAGAAGACGGAGGCCGAACTTGCGACGCGGGTCCCGGCGCTGCTCGGCCGCCTCGTCGAGCGCTTCCATCCGCGCCTGGCGGTCATCGCCTGCAATACCGCTTCGACTATCGCGCTCGATCATGCCCGCGCGGCGCTCCATTTGCCGATCGTCGGCACGGTTCCCGCGATCAAGCCGGCTGCCGAGATGTCGAAGACCCGCGTCATCGGCGTACTCGGCACGGAGGCGACCGTGCGGCAGCCCTATGTCGATGATCTCGCAGCACGGTTCGCGTCCGATTGCACGATCATCCGCCACGGCTCACCCGAGCTGGTCGAGCTCGCCGAAGCCAAGCTCGCCGGCGAGGAGGTCAGCGTGGATTCAGTCAGGGCCGCGACCCAGCCTATGTTCGATGCGTCCGCCGGTGATCGGATCGACACGGTCGTTCTCGCCTGCACTCATTTCCCCTTGCTCGAGCACGAGCTTCACTCGGCTTTCCCGAGTGTCTCCTATGTCGATGGCGGACCGGGAATCGCCCGACGCATCGCCTGGCTGACTCGTGAGCAGCCGTGGCCGAGTGAGCCTCGACCGGGCCTGGCGGTCTTCACGGCCCCGCCGCGCGAGCCCCTGCTGGGCGCCCTGGCAAAATTCGGGATCGGCGATGTCCAGACGCTCTGAGCAATAATTTTGATGACGGTGGCAGGAAATTTAATCGCGCCCGGAGTGGAAATCAGAAGAATCGGCGGTTAAAGGCGGCTCGAGCGAGGTACCCGCGTTGGACTATAACCGCATCTTCGAGGAAGCGATCGGTCGGCTTCACGACGAAGGCCGCTACCGCGTGTTCATCGACATCCTGAGGACCCGCGGCCAATATCCCAACGCGCGCTGCTTCGGCGGCAATGGGCCGAAGCCGATCACCGTGTGGTGTTCCAACGATTATCTCGGGATGGGCCAGCATGCGGTCGTGATCGAGGCGATGGAAGAGGCGCTGCGCGAGGTCGGAGCCGGATCAGGCGGAACGCGCAACATCAGCGGCAATACCCATTACCATACCCAGCTTGAAGCGGAGCTCAGCAGCCTTCATGGCAAGGAAGGCGCGCTGCTGTTCACCTCGGGCTACGTCTCCAACGAGGCGGCGCTGTCGACGCTCGGCAAGTTGCTGCCCGGCTGCATCATCTTCTCCGACGAGCTCAATCACGCCTCGATGATCGCCGGGATCAAGAACAGCGGCTGCGAGAAGCGCCTATTCCGCCACAACGATCTCGAACATCTGGAGGAATTGCTCGCCGCCGAGGATCCCGAAACGCCGAAGCTGATTGCGTTCGAGAGCGTCTATTCGATGGACGCCGACATCGCCCCGATCGCCGCTATTTGCGACCTCGCGGAGAAATACGAAGCGCTGACCTACCTCGACGAAGTGCATGCGGTCGGCATGTACGGCGATCATGGCGGCGGGATTTCAGAGCGCGACGCCGTCGCCGATCGGCTGACCATCATCGAAGGGACGCTGGGCAAGGCGTTCGGAGTCATGGGAGGCTACATCGCGGCCGATAAGAACATCATCGACTGTATCCGCAGCTACGCACCGGGCTTCATCTTCACCACGAGCCTGTCGCCAGTGCTGGTTGCCGGAGCGCTGGCCAGCGTTCGGCATCTGAAGGTTTCGAACGACGAGCGCATTGCCCAGCAGGAAGCGGCAGCGATGCTCAAGGCGAAGTTCCTTGCCGCCGGCCTCCCGGCGATGCCGAGCTCGACGCACATCGTTCCGCTGCTCGTCGGCTGCCCGGTCAAGGCGAAGCGCATCAGCGACATCCTGCTCGCCGAGTACGGGCTCTACGTCCAGCCCATCAATTATCCGACCGTCCCGCGCGGAACCGAGCGTCTCCGCTTCACGCCGGGCCCTTGCCACAGCGCCGACATGATGGACGAGCTGACCGCCGCCCTGGTCGAAATTTTCGGCCGCGAAGAGATTCGGCTGGCCGCCTGACACTGGCGAATCCCTGGCGGGTGCCCTAGTCATTGGGCATGCGCATCGCTCTTGCCGCCGATCATGCCGGGTACAAACTCAAGGAAGAACTCGCCGATTGGCTTCGCGAGCAGGGCCATCAGGTGACGGACCTCGGAACCAACGGCCCGGAAAGCGTCGACTATCCCGAATATGGCGCCAAGCTGGCGCGAGCGATCGCGTCGGGCGAAGCCGAGCGCGGGATCGCGATTTGCGGCTCAGGTATCGGTATCTCGATCGCCGTGAACCGCGAACCCAAGTGCCGTTGCGCCCGGGTCGACGACCCGCTGTCCGCCGCGCTCGCCAGAGAGCATAACGACGCCAATGTGCTGGCGATGGGCGGCCGCCTGATCGGCAGCGACATGGCCAAGGCTTGCGTCATGGCGTTCCTCGACGGCGAATTCGCCGGCGGGCGCCACCAGCGACGGGTCGACCAGCTCTCCCACCTCCTGCAGGAATCCGATTGATGGCCACCGCAGCCGACCTCGAGCAGCAGCAGAACTACCGCGTTCCGCCGGGCTTCTTCACGAGCAAGCTCTCGGAGATGGATCCGGCTGTCGAAGACGCGATCCGAGCCGAGCTCAAGCGCGAGCAGACGCAGATCGAGCTGATCGCATCGGAGAACATCGTCAGCCGCGCGGTTCTCGAGGCACAGGGCTCGGTGCTGACCAACAAATATGCGGAAGGCTATCCCGGCCGGCGCTACTACCAGGGCTGCGGGCCATCGGATGCGGTCGAGACCCTTGCCATCGAGCGGGCGAAGAAGCTGTTCAACTGCGCGTTCGCCAACGTCCAACCACATTCGGGCGCGCAGGCCAATGGCGCGGTGATGATGGCCCTCCTGAAGCCCGGCGACACGATCATGGGGCTCAGCCTTGCCGCCGGTGGCCACCTTACTCACGGCGCTCCCCCCGCCCAGTCGGGCAAATGGTTCAACGCGGTTCAATACGGAGTCCGGCAGGACGATCATCTGGTCGACTTCGACGAGCTTGAGCGGCTGGCGAAAGAGCATCGACCGAAGATGATCATCGCCGGCGGCTCGGCCTATCCGCGGCATTTCGATTTCGCGCGGTTCCGGGCGATCTGCGACGATGTCGGCGCGCTGTTCCTAGTCGACATGGCGCATTTCGCGGGGCTTGTTGCCGCGGGCGAGCATCCGACTCCGTTCGGCCATGCCCATGTCGTCACCACCACGACCCACAAGACTCTGCGCGGGCCGCGCGGAGGAATGGTGCTCACAGATGACGAGGATATCGCCAAGAAGATCAATTCCGCCGTCTTTCCGGGTCTTCAGGGAGGGCCGCTGATGCACGTGATCGCCGCCAAGGCCGTGGCATTCGGCGAGGCATTGCAGCCCGAGTTCAAGGCCTATGCCAAGGCGGTGATCGCCAATGCGAGGACGCTGGCGGGACGGTTGAAGGAGCGCGGGGCCGACCTCGTCGCCGGTGGCACCGATACCCATCTCGCTCTCGTTGACCTCAGGCCGCTGGGGCTCACCGGCAAGGATGCCGACGAGAGCCTCGAGCGCGCGGGGATTACCTGCAACAAGAATGGCGTCCCGTTCGATCCGCTGCCGCCGGTGAAGACCAGCGGAATCCGCATCGGCTCGCCAGCGGGTACCACGCGCGGCTTCGGCGAGGCCGAGTTCCGCGACGTCGGCGACATGGTCGCGGATGTGCTCGACGGACTGGCAAAGAACGGGCTCGAAAGTAACGGCGCGGTCGAGGCCGAGGTGAACGGGCGCGTCCGCGAGCTCTGCGCACGCTTCCCGATCTACCAGGGTTAGTCAGGAACGAGGATGCGCTGCCCGTTCTGCGCGCACGAAGATAGCCAGGTTAAGGACAGCCGGCCGAGCGAGGACGGCGCCGCGATCCGCCGCCGCCGCCAATGCGAGGCCTGCGGAGCCCGCTTCACCACCTTCGAGCGGGTCCAGCTGCGCGACCTTAATGTGGTCAAGAAGGACGGCAAGCGGCAGCCCTTCGACCGCGACAAGCTCGCCCGTGCGATCGGCCATGCAACCCGCAAGCGCGAAGTCGATCCGGCGAAGATCGACAGGCTGATCAGCGGCGTCCAGCGGCAGATGGAGACGCTTGGCGATGAGGTGACGTCGGTGCGGATCGGCGAAGCGGTAATGGCCGGCCTGAAGGCGCTCGATCACGTCGCCTACATCCGTTTTGCAAGCATCTACAAAGACTTCAGTGATCCGAGCGAGTTCGCGGAAATTGCCGAACGAGTGGAAAAGGAAGGGCCCCTGGCTCCGCCCGGACACGACAAATTGCTGTGATCAGCAAACCCGTCATCGTTCTCGTCCGTCCCCAGCTTGGCCAGAATATCGGCAAGGCGGCGCGGGCAATGCTCAATTTCGGGCTCACCGAGCTGCGGCTCGTTTCCCCGCGGGACGGTTGGCCCAACCCCGACGCAGGCCCAGCCGCGAGCGGCGCCGACGAAGTGCTCGAGCGAGCCGCAGTCTGCGATACGGTCGAGGCGGCGATCGCCGATTGCTCGACGGTCTACGCGTCAACGGTCCGGCGCCGGGATCTCGTCATGCCCGCGATCGGGCCGGAAGAGATGGGCAAGCGCATCGCCACCTCTTCCGAGCGAAGCGCGATCCTGTTCGGCCCCGAAAGGTCGGGTCTCGAGACCGAGGAGGTCGCGCTCGCCAATGCGATCGTGACCGTGCCGATCAATCCTGAATTCGCCTCGCTGAACCTCGCCCAAGCGGTGATCCTGCTCGCCTACGAATGGTCGAAATGCAGCGACCTTGCCCAGCCCCCGGTCAAGGAGCTCGAGGCACCGGCGCCGCACGGCGAACTGGACGGCCTCATCGGCCAGCTCGATGGCGAACTGGTCGCCAAGGGTTATTTCCACCCGCCCTCACGAACCCAGGCGACCCGGAACACGATCCGCACCATCTTCACCAAGACCGGCTGGTCGTCGCGGGAGGTCAAGGCCGTTCGTGGAATCATTCGGGCGCTCGTCGATCCGCCGCGCCGCAGGGATTGACCCTGGGCGGCCCCTCCCACACAAGAAAGCATCTGTATTTGGGGGATTTTCGATGTCCGCGTTTGTAGCTGTGTTGCTTGTGTCGGCCCAGGCGACTGCCACCCAGCAGGCGCCGGCGGAGCCTCAGGTTGCCACCGAGGCGCCGAAGCAAAAGCCCAAGAAGATTTGCAAGCTGGACGACATCACCAGCGGCTCCCGCATGTCGAAGCGTATCTGCCTCACCGAGGACGAATGGGCACAACGCAACGCGGGCATGTCCCAAAGCGCGCGGTCCGGCTTCAGCGGAAAGGCTGAAGATCACTGATCCGGCTTGACCGGTGCGTTCGCATTCTTGCGAAGGCATCGGAACCTTGACCTTACCGCCGCTCGCCCCTAGGTGCGCCGCTCGCAATTGATCCCGCATGCCCGGTGAAGCGGTGATCGCGCCAGTCGCAACGACTGGCGGTGCGGTCCCGGGTGAACTGAAACGCGAATTGGAGAACGACACGTGACGAAGCGCACCAGCGCCAAATACAAGCTCGACCGCCGCATGGGCGAGAATGTCTTCGGACGGCCCAAGAGCCCCGTCAACCGCCGCGAATATGGCCCCGGCCAGCACGGGCAGCGCCGCAAGAGCAAGCTCAGCGACTTCGGCGTGCAGCTGCGCGCCAAGCAGAAGCTCAAGGGCTATTACGGCGACATCACCGAGAAGCAGTTCAAGCGGAACTACACCGATGCGACCGCGATGAAGGGCGACGCCTCGCAGAACCTCATCGGCCTGCTCGAACGCCGTCTCGACATGGTCGTCTATCGCGCCAAGTTCGCTCCGACGATCTGGGCGGCGCGGCAGCTGGTCAGCCATGGTCACGTGCGCGTCAATGGCGTGAAGTGCAACATCGCCAGCCGCAAGGTCGATGTCGGCGATGTCGTCGAGCTCGGCGCCAAGGCGCAGGAGATGGCGCTGGTGATCGAGGCACAGAGCCTCGCCGAGCGTGACATCCCAGACTATGTGGTTCCGGACGGCACCTCGAAGGTTACCTTCACCCGCGTGCCCAAGCTCGACGAAGTCCCCTATCCGGTGCGGATGGAGCCGAACCTCGTGATCGAATTCTATTCGCGCTGATTTTTCAAATCAGCCGAAGTCTGAAGGGCGGCCCCCGGGAGAAATCCCTGAGGCCGCCCTTTTCGTATCAGTGGCCGATGGTGCGTTCGAGCAGCTCCCCGATCTTGGTCAGCATCTGCGCGCGGGCGTCGGAATCGTCGAGCTGGTGATCGAGTCCGTCGAACGTGAGCAGCTCACTTTGCTTGCCAGCCTTCTTCAGCGCCTCGTTCATTGACCGCGATTCAGCATATCGAACCGTGTCATCCATCGTACCGTGGACGAGCAGGACGGCCGCGTTGATGGCCGCGGCGTGCTGAAGCGGCGATCCTTCCTGGACATGCGGACCTGAACCAATCTCCCGCTGGACCAGATCATAATTGTTGAAGTTGCGCGCTTCGTCCTTCGCCATTTGAAGGTCAGTTACGGGAGCGATCGCGACCACCGCCTTATATAGTGACGGCTCGGTTACCGCAGATTGCAGAGCCGCATATCCGCCGTAGGACCAGCCGAGGATCGCGATTCTCTTGGGATCGGCGATGCCCTGGGAAGCGAGCCATTTGGCCGACGCGGTGATGTCGCCGATCGAGGTTCGCCAGTTCCTGAACCCGTTTTCGTTCAGCCACGCATCGCCATAGCCGGCGGATCCGCGATATTCGGGCTGGATGACGGCATAGCCCCGAGCGGCGAGGAACTGAGCGAGTGGGTCGAATCCCCAATAGTCACGCGAGCTTGGGCCGCCATGCGGCATCACGACTGCGGCGAGATTCTTCGGATCTTTGCCCGGCGGAAGCGTCAGGTAAGCAGGAATCGCCGCCCCGTCCGGTGCTGTAATGGTGACCGGCTTGACCGATGCGAGCGTGCGGCCATCAAGGTCAGGCCGAACGATCATCAATGGCTCGAGCGTCTTCTTGGTCCGGTCGAAAAGATAGTAGCGCCCCGGATCGCTATCACTCCCCGCAAAAATCAGCAGTTTGTTGCCGTCGCTGCTGGCATCGCTGAACTGGATGATCGGTGAGCGGGGAAGCGCTTTCGACAGGGAGGCGGCTAGCGATTTGAACTCAGGATCGAAATAGACCCGCTCGCCCTTCTCATCCGAATGACTATAGCCGATCACCTTCTGCCCATCGCCGAAGCGCACGACGTCATCGATATCCACCTTGGGATTCTGGGCGACCAACGTCTGCGTCATGCTGCCGTCGAGCTTGATCGCGTATAGAGCGTAACGGCCGCCCAGCTTCTTTAGCGCGTAGAGCGCGTCGACGCTCGAATCGACAGCTAGCGGAATGACATCCGGATTTGTGATGTCGTTTACGGTGAACAGATCCTTCCAATCCCGCGATCCTTGCGTCCGATACGAATATCGAACGGCACCCTTCAGCATGCCGCTGTTGCGGGACTCGGTAATCGACATCAGCCGAACGTGGCCTAGGTCATCTGTGGAATAGCCGGCCGCATCACGCGGAGACTCGACCGTGTCGCTCCTCAGGTTGGTGACGTTTAGCCGATCGACACCCCAGCCGCGCTTCGTCTGCTTGATGGCGTTGCCGATCTCCTCATGGGGAATATATAGCCGGTTGACCAGGACGGTCCCGTCCGTCCCGCCGAGCCAGTCGATGACCTGCGCGTCATACTGACGAAAACCGAGATCGAAGGCGCTCTGCGGTTTTCCCAGCAGCTTCCCGTCGCCCCCGCTCAAGTCCATCGAGATGAGTCGGCTGGCTCCGAGGATGTCACCGAGCGAGGACGACTTAACCAGCGCTCCAAAGCGGCAGACGGCTCGCGTCAGGCCGGCGAAGTGGCACCATGTCAGAGATTCTGGGTTGCCGTCCGTGCTGACCATCGTCGTAAATTGCGCGGTGCGGAGATCGCCGATGACGGCCGCGGTCTTCCGGCCGGGGCCAGGCGTCAAATACATGATCATATTGCCGTCAGCCGACAGGTCCGGTCCATCGACCGCCTCGCGAACGCCAAAAGCCTTGGCGTCCTCGGCAAGCGTATGCTGCTGAGCTCCCGCAGGCGCGGCAACGCTCAGCGAGCCGATCGCCGAAGCGAGCAGCGCAATTCGCGACTTCATCAAATCCCCCTTTCCCGGCAGGCACATAGTGCACGGGGGCGTGACGATTTCAAGGCCTCGTCTTGGCAGATTCACGGGGGTCCGGTAGGCGCGCCGCCATGACCTATCCGCCGCTTCCCGAATGGGCGCCGCACGAAGCGGTGTGGATCGGCTTTCCGAGCGATCCGGAGCTGTGGCTCGGTGATCTGAAGCCGGCCGAGCGCGAGGTCGCGGCCTTCGCTGCGGCCGTCCACGCCGGCGGCAAGGGCGAGCAGGTCCGGCTGGTCGCGGCGCATGACGGCGCGGCCGAAAGCGCGCGCAAGCTGGCGCCGTTCGCCGAAATCATTGTCGAGCCCTTCGGCGACATCTGGCTGCGCGACACCGGTCCGATCGTGCTCGGGAGCGGGAAGGCCCGCAGGGCACAGGGCTTCGGCTTCAACGGCTGGGGCGGGAAATACGAGCTCGACGGGGACCAGGAAGTCGGCGAACGGCTGGCGAAACGCGCCGGCCTCTCCTTCGGTAAGGCTGATTGGATCCTCGAGGGCGGGGCGATCGACGGCGACGGATCGGGTACCGTCATCACTACCGAGCAATGCCTGCTCAATCCCAACCGCAACCAGTTGACTCGCGACGAGGTTGAGCAGCGCTTGCTCGAGGATCTGGGCTTCGAGCGCGTGATCTGGCTCGGCTCGGGGCTGATGAACGACCATACCGACGGCCATGTCGACAATCTCGCCCGCTTTGTCGCGCCGGGGCGGGTGGCCATCCCCAACCTCGGCAAGGACGATCCCAACGAGGCCGTGTTCAGGGACGCCGCGCGGCGGCTGCGTTCGACGCGGCTCGACGTGGTCACCCTCCCCTCGCCCGGCCGCATCACTGATGAGGACGGCGAGATCATTCCGGCGAGCTACATGAACTTCTACATCGGCAATGCTGCGGTCGTGGTGCCGCAATATGGCGCGCCGATGGACCGGGCCGCGGTCGAGGTCGTCCAGGCCCTGTTCCCCGACCGCGTTGCAATCGGGCTCCGCGCCGACCACATCCTCACCGGCGGTGGCAGCTTCCACTGCATCTCTCAGCAGGTTCCCGCATGACCAAGCTCACCGTCGCCGCGCTGCAGCTCGCGTTTACCGACGACACGGTCGCGAATATCCGCGCCGTCAGCGACCTGGTGCGCGAGGCCGCGGGCAAGGGCGCCGAGGTCGTGCTTCCGCCCGAGCTGTTCGAGGGGCCCTATTTCTGCCGCGTCGAGGACGAGAGCCTGTTCGCCAACGCAAGGCCGACCGCCGAGCATCCTTCCGTGCTGGCGATGCAGGAACTGGCCGCCGAGCTGAAGATCTGGATCCCGACCAGCTTCTTCGAGGCCGAGGGGCCGCACCATTATAACAGCCTCGCCATGGTCGGACCCGACGGCAAGGTCGCCGGAGTCTATCGCAAGAGCCACATCCCCGACGGCCCCGGCTACGAGGAAAAATTCTACTTTCGCCCCGGCAACACCGGGTTTCGCGTGTGGGAAGGGCCGCATTTGTCGACGCTCGGCGTCGGCGTCTGCTGGGACCAATGGTACCCGGAGACCGCGCGCGCAATGATGCTGATGGGCGCGGATATCCTTTTTTACCCGACGGCGATCGGCACCGAGCCGCACGACCCCGAGCTCGACACGTCGCGCCTGTGGCGGCGGGCAATGATCGGGCACGCGGTGTCGAACGTCGTTCCCGTCGTCGCCGCCAACCGCATCGGTTGGGAAGGTGGAGATTCTGGGCACGGCCAGCGCTTCTACGGGCACAGCTTCATCTGCGATGAGCGCGGCGACATCCAGGCCGAGTTCGGGGCGGAGGAGACGGGCGTGCTGGTGGCGACGCTCGATCTCGCCCAAGCCAAGAAGCACCGCGCCGCGTTCGGCTTCTTCCGCGACCGGCGCCCGGAGCTTTACGGAAGACTCACCGAGGACATTTGATTCACGCCATTTTCACCGGCTTCGGTGAAAATGAGACGTGGCACAGATCCCCGAACCGGTCTTTCTGTACGGCTTCATCGCGCTGATTTTCGGCGTGCCATTCATCTATTTCGCATGGCGGACCGGCCAGCGCTGGAGGGCCGGAGAAAATCTGGTCACGGGGCGACTTTACGGGATTTGTCTCGGCTATTCCGTATTGTCGAGCATCCACGCGTTCTCGAGCGGAAATTGGGCTTCGGCTATCTTCGCCGTGCTCCTGCTGGCTGGCAGCAGCTTGATGGCGTTGGTGGAGCGCAACGACAGTCGCGCCTAGCGCATCAGAGCCAACGCTCGCTCGAAGACGCTTTCGAACATCGCTGTCGTGAGCTTGCCGGTATTCGTGTTTTGCCGCGAGCAATGATAGCTCGTCAGGAGGATGCGGCCGTCGGGAGCGATCGCTTCCGCGGCGTGGCCGAACTTCGCCTTCATGCCCATCGCCCGCGCTGCGGCGTCATGGGCGATCTGCCCTAACGCCAGCACCACTCGAATTTCAGGCAAAGTGGCCAGCGCCGACTCGAAATAAGGACGGCAGTTCATGATTTCGCTGCGTTCGGGCTTGTTGCCGGGCGGCAGGCATTTGACCGTGTTGAGGATGATCGCCCCCTTGAGCTGGAACCCGTCATCCGCTTCGCCGCGATAGTCGCCCTCGGCCAGCCCGAATTTTAGAAGGGTCGGGAACAGGAGCGCGCCCGACGCATCGCCGGTGAACGCCCGGCCGGTTCGATTCGCGCCCTTCTTTCCCGGCGCGAGCCCGACGATGGCCAGCCAGGCGTGGCGGTCGCCGAACGCCGGCACGGGCGCGTTCCACCAGTCGGGATGCTCGGTCCGGCACTGATGCCGAAGCGCGACCAGCCGCGGGCACAAGGGGCAATCGGGCGGCGCTTCGGTCCGTGGGATCGGTGAGAGGTCGGCGGGTTGGAGCACTCGCCCCTCCATACCGCTCGTCCTGAGCTTGTCGAAGGAATGCTCTTGTTCTTCTGACCCGAGTGAAGGACAGGGCTTCGACAAGCTCAGCCCGGACGGTGTTTGTTGCACGGACCCCCACACCTCTACGTCATCGCCATCGGGTCGAACCGGCCGCACGGCCGCCACGGCCGTCCCTCCGGGGTTGTGGAAGCCGCGATCGCGCGGCTGGATCAGGATTTCGGCCTGTTCGATGCCTCGCCGATCGTGCTCAATTCAGCGCACGGCGGAGCGGGCCGCGATTTCGCCAATGCGGTGGCGCTGGTCGAGAGCGATCTCGATCCGCCCGAAATGCTGAAGCGCCTCAAGCAAGCCGAGCGCGAGTTCGGCCGGCGGCCGGGCAAGCGCTGGGGTCCCCGTGTGCTCGACCTCGATGTGGCGCTGTGGAGCGGGGGGAAGTGGCGCTCGCGTGGACTAGCCATCCCCCATCGCCAGCTGCCGAACCGCAGCTTCGTGCTTCACCCGCTGGCGGCGATCGCTCCCAACTGGCGGGTTGAAGGGCCGCTGACCGCCCGTCATCTCGCTCACCGCCTTGCCCGCCGCCGCCCGCGCGGCTAACCGCGCCTCAAGTGGGCCCATAGCTCAGTCGGTAGAGCAACTGACTTTTAATCAGTAGGTCGCTGGTTCGAATCCAGCTGGGCTCACCACCCTAAGAGCGCCGAGCGAGCCGCGAGCGGACCGAGCGCCGCAAGCGGCCGAGCAACGGATGGTCGAGCTCCCAACGCGCACTTGCGATCGCGCGAAGGATCTTATCCTTTTCCGCGATCGGTCGACCGGCCAGATAATCCTCGAAGCGGTCGAGCAGCGTCCGCCGAATCGTCCGATACTCCTTCAGCAAAATCCTCGAGGACGCGCTGCCGTCGTGGCGGCGATAATCGAGCCACACGGCAGTGGAGAACCACACCGGAAACTCGGCGAAAATCTTCACGAAGAACGCCATGTCCTCATAGAAGCCGGTGAAGGACTCCTCGAAGCCGCCCACGGCTTCGACCGCCGAGCGTCGCACCATGATGTCCGAAGGACAGGGCGCGTCGACGACCCCCAAGGGATAGAGCCGGAGCAGCGCCTCGGGCGGTCGCGAAAGGGCGTCGCGGACATGGCCGGTGAAGACGAGCCGGTCCCTACCCCCGCGCCAGCTCTCCCAATAATTGACCCGGCCGCAGACCATTGCCGCGTCGGGCTCGCGGTCGAGGATGGCGACCTGCCGCAACAGCTTCGACGACCGCCAGCGGTCATCGGCGTCGATGAAGGCGATATAGGGTGCGGCCGAGTGGTGGATGCCGAGGTTGCGCGACGCGCTCATCCCGCGATTGGCGTGCCCTTCGTGCTCCAGATAGCGGACCCTGTCGGGGAAGCGTCGCTCGAAATCGCGGGCGACCGCCGTGCTTCCGTCGCTCGACCCGTCGTCGACGAGCAGCAGCTCGAAATCTTCGAAATCCTGGCCGAGGACGCTTTCGATCGCCTCGGCGATGAAGGCCTCCATATCCTGGAAGATGCAGATGATCGAAACGCGCGGAGCGGCCATCATCGACGTTTAGCCCAGTCGCCCACCTTTGCCATCGATGGCGCCGCTGGTTAGTTGCAGTTGGTCAGCAAGGATTATCGTGACCGGTCCAACGCGTATTGCTCGGAAAAATCCCCCGCTCGCCGTCGTCATGCCAGTGCACAACGCGCTGCCGCACCTCGATGCCGCGGTGGAAAGCGTGCTTGGCCAAAGCGAAGCTAATTTCGAGTTCGTAATCCTCGACGACGCATCGACTGATGGGTCGACCGAGCGGCTGCGCGAATGGGCGTCGCGGGATGATCGTATCAGGCTCATCGAGAGCGCGGAGCGCCTCGGTCCGGCGGTCAGCTCACAGCGGGTCGCCGCTGCCGCGACGGCGCCGATCGTGGCGCGAATGGATGCGGACGATGTGTCGCATCCGGACCGCTTGCGGGAGGAGCTCGCGGTCTTCGCTCGCCACCCCGAGGCGGGCGTTGTCGCCAGCCTTTGCAACTTCATCGACGCGAGCGGGGCCAAGCTGCGCAGTTCAGAGGCGTGGAGATTGGCGCTCCGGTCGCCCTTCGTGCCGTTCGCGCATGGCGCCATGATGTATCGCCGGGAGGTCTTCGACCGGGCGGGCGGCTATCGCGCGGCGTGCGCTTATTGGGAGGATCAGGACCTCATCACGCGAATGGCCGCGATTGCTCCGGTCATGGTCATCCCCCGAGCGCTGTACGAAGTACGCCTGTGGCTCAACAGCACGCGCGCCGCCTCCGATCGCGACCCGCTCGAACAGGCGGCGAATTTGGCGTTTCGCTGTATCGACCGGCTGGAAAGGAACGAGAGCTATGAAGATCTGCTCGAAGCCTCCGACGGGCTGAAGGAAAAGGTCGATCCCCGCGCCTTCATTACCCTCGGCTCGCAGACGCTATGGGCCGGAGGCCGGCCGCGAACCTTCCGACGGCTTCTGAGCAAGGGCCGATTGGGCTTCGACAAGCGGACATTGGCCGCGTTGATCTGGACGGCGTGGGCCTCGGCGAGCCCGGCCACACTGCGCGGAATTCTACGGCTGCGCGTCGCGGCCAAGAACCGGCTGGCTTCCCCTCAATCTCTCCCCGATGGTCCGGTGATCTGGCGCCAGCGCTAGCGGCGGGCGCGGACGGCGACGATGACCGGATAGGAATCGTCGGACCGATCGAGCCAGACCCGATCGACTTCCTCAACCGCAACGCCGTGCAGGAAGCAGGTTGCCGCATAGACATTGCCGTACGCGGTCACTTCCACATTCCCGGCGCCGAAGACGTCGCCGAACAAGCGAATCGCGGATCGCTTGGTGAGCGACCACATCCAGCTGCTACCCCATTGGCCACGGTCGACCGACGACACGCCCGGGATGGTCGCGAGCAAAACTCCACCCGGCCGAAGCGACTCGCGGAGCTGCCGCACCGCGGCCGGCATGTCGTAAATGAGGTGCAGCGTCTGGGTGAGGATCGCGCAATCGAACGCGTCTTCCGGCAGCACCCCCGCCTGGGTGATGTCGCCGACAATCGTCGCGCCCGGCTGATCGCTTAAGTGCAAGACGTCCTGACGCTCGATCCCCCGGCCGAACCGCCTCGAATACAAGTCTTCGCCGACTTCCAGGACTCGGCCCGTAATGCTGTCTGCCTTCGCGGAGAGGAATTGCTCGATAAAATGTCGGTCGATCGGCGTCCCCCGATCGAAACCGAAGGCGGAGCTGATCGGCTGGGTTCTCGCCAAATCTCCGAAATTCACGGAACCAATCCGCGGCCTACGCAGCGCACGCCTGATCGATCGGAACAGTCGTGCGGTCATTCCCTTGGCAGTGCTTTCGCCTATTAAGCCGACTGTGGGCAGGCCAAGAGTGATACGGCGCGGCGAGTTCTTCGGCCAGATGTTTCCATCCCTGGCTCTGGCGACGCGCTCGCCGCTCGCGCCCCTGTTGCGCCCCTATTTGCCAGTGCTGCCGGTGGTGATCGTCCTCGGCCTCGCCGCAAGCCTTGCCGAGGGAATTGGAATAACCTTGCTCATCCCGATCGTTGGGCTGCTGCTGTCCGACCAACTGCCCGCAGGGCTTCCCCACTTTCTCGTCGAACTCGCCAGCGTGGCTAATCGCTTCGCGCCCTCCGAACGCGTTTTTGCGCTCGGCGCGGCCGTCGTCGTCCTGATGATCCTCAAAGGCCTGATTCAGGCAGCAGACAGCGCCGTGATCGCCAACATCGACGGCCGGCTGGCACGTGACATCCGAAATGCCCTTTCCGACCGGATCCTGGCGCTCGAATATCCCTTTTTCCTTCGCAACGAGAGCACTCGCCTGGTGCAGGTCATCTCGACCGATTCCTGGTACGCGGCCGAGGCGGTCCGCGCCCTTCTTGGAATGATTCCGGCCGCAGCCAGCCTCGTCGTCTTCGCCGTCCTTCTGGCGTGGCTCGAATGGCAGCTGACCCTGCTCGCGATTACCGGTGCGGCCTTAATTGCGGGGGGTTTGATCGTACTCCAGCGCGTGCAGGGCAAGCTGGGCCTCGAAGTCGCCGAAAGCAACCATGCCCTTGGGGAACGGATGCTGGGGATTCTCGCTGCGATTCGCTCGATCCGCATATTCGAGCAACGCGAACGCGAGAGGAAGCGCTTCGCCGAAGCCTCGGAACAGGTTCGTCGCGACCTCTATCGGATCCAGCGGATTTCGGTGTCCACGACGCCTATCGTCGAGGTGCTTGCATCCCTGATGTTCGTCGCCGTCCTGATCGCGGCCTACCGGCTTGGCACGTCCGTTCCGGCCGTCGCCGCTTATCTGGTCCTGCTCGCTCGCGCCTTGCCCTATGCGCAAATCATCAGCCGCGGCCGCGTCGAATATGCGGGGCGCAGTGGCTCTCTCCGGGAAGTCGAGTGGCTGCTTGACCAGCAGCCTGCTCCGACAGGGCCGGCGATCTCAGCCAAGGTCGAACAGATCGACCGTCCGATCCGTTTCGAGCAGGTCTCCTTCGTCTATCCGGACGGCACTGAGGCGCTCGATCGGATCGATGTCGTGTTGCGCCCGGGGGTCGCAACGGCGCTCATCGGCAAATCGGGTGCGGGCAAGAGCAGCTTCGTCGACCTTCTCAGCCGCCTCGTCGATCCGACCTCGGGCAGGATTTTCCACGGCGATCGGCCGCTAGACGGTATTGACCCGCACTCCTGGCGCTCGCGGATTGCGGTCGCCGGACAGAATGTCGGTCTGGTCGATGGAACGATTGCCGAGAACATCGCGTACGGAAAGCCCGATGCCTCACAGGAGGACATTGCATCGGCGGCCGCGGCCGCGCGCGCGAATGAATTCATCGATGCGCTGCCAAACGGTTTTGGTACTCGGCTTGGTCTCGACGGCCTCAAACTGTCGGGCGGGGAACGTCAAAGGATCGAGCTCGCTCGAGCCTTGCTGCGCAGACCCGACCTCCTCATTCTCGATGAGGCCCTCAGCGCCGTGGACACCGCCCTGGAGCAGGAAATCATCGCTTTGCTCAGGAAAAAAGAGCGATTCTTCACCGCGCTTGTGATCAGCCATCGAAAGGCTACCCTCGCCGCGTGCGAGGACGGAATCGTCATCGATGGAGGCCGGGTAATCGAAGCCGGTCCGCTTCGGGATCTGGAATACTTCCGGAGCATGGGAGCCGAGTTGGAGGTTTGAGCCTTCCATCCTTCTCCATCGTCATGTGCACCTTCCAGCGTCGCGATCTCGTGTGCGATGCCGTCCGCGCTCTCGGCGCAATCGATTATGCCGGCGCGGTCGAGCTCATCGTAGTCGTCGACGGGTCGACCGACGGAACCCTGGACGCACTCGGCGAGGTCAGTATTCCCTTCCCGATCACCTTGATCGCGCAGGAGAACGAGGGGCTCGCGAAAGCCCGCAACCGTGGTGCCACCGCGGCGACGCAAGATATCATCTTGTTTCTCGACGATGACATGATCTGCCGCCCCGACATCCTGACTCAGCATGCGAGGTCTATCGCGGCGGGCGCCGATGCTGTCCTCGGGCATATTCCGCTCGATCCGCAATCGTCGCCGGGCTTCCTCGCCAAAGGCGTCGGTGAATGGGCCGACGAACGCGCAAAGCGGCTCGCGAGCGGGGCGAAACCGACCTTATTCGATCTCGTGTGCGGCCACATGTCCATCCGCCGTTGCGTGTTCGAGGCGATCGGCGGGTTCGACCAGCAGTTCACGGAAGGAGGCACGTTCGGCGATGAGGATTTGGATCTCGGCACCCGCCTCGCCGAGCACTTTGCGATTCGCTTCAACCAGGAAGCGGTGGCCTTTCAGCGCTACGTGGTCACCCCTGCGCAGAACATGGAGCAATGGTATCAGGCGGGCGGCGCGGATGTCGCATTTGCGCGCAAGCACCCGGCGCGGGCTCGCGAGCTGTTCGACCTGCACGGAGCGCGCAGATGGCGGACCCGGTTCGTCTTCCAACCGCTGTCAAAACTGCCCGTACTGCCCCGCCTTCTGGCGAAGGGTGCGACCAGGCTTGCTGTCCACGAACGAAGCTTGCGGCGCATGGCCGCCTGGCTGTTCTATGCTGCCCGAGAGGTACTCTACTGGACCGGGGTGCGCCACGCCGGCGGAATGCCAAAGAGCCAGCGAGTCCTCGTCCTTTGCTATCACGCGATTCAGGATCTCCGTGGCGATCCGGTACTCGCGGAATATGGCGTGGCGCGCCCGACCTTTGCCCGCCAGCTCGATTCCGTGCTTGCGCGCGGCTTCAATTTCGTGAGCCCGGACGAGGTCGTTGAGCTCCTGCGCGGTCGAGGACGCGTGCCGCCCAAGGCGCTCCTGCTCACATTCGATGACTGCTACGAAGAATTGGCCGAGATCGCGGGCTCGCTTCTCCGGCCACGCGGGATTCCGGCCATTGCTTTCGCCGTGAGCGATACCGGTTCAAACACCAACGAGTGGGACCGGGCTATCGGTGCGCGCGCAATGCGCTTGCTCGATGATGACGGCTTGAGGCTGTTGCGCAGCCGCGGCGTCGAGATCGGTTGTCACTCACGAAGCCATCGGCCGCTGCCCGGCTTGTCCGATCACGATCTCATCGCCGAAACTCGCGGGTCAGCGGAGTAGATTGCGGCGCTCGGCCTGCCGAAGCCGCGCTTCTTCGCTTACCCGCACGGGCAGCATGATGACGTCAGCCGCGCGGCGGTGCGGGACGCGGGATTTTGCGCGGCGTTCGGCCTCTCCTCGCGGCGAGCCGGGCCCGCCAGCGATCGGTTCTTCGTGCCACGCATCGAAATCCTCGCCAGCGACGGACCAACGAGATTCTGGCTGAAAACGCGCTGGCCGCGACTGTCACTGATCCTCATTTATGCTGCATCAATTCCGCGCCGCGCCGCGAGCAAATTGATACGAACCGTGTCGCGCGCCTAGCGACGAAACAGGTTTGGTCGAAAACGTACGGCAAGCATCAGCACCGTCGGCAGGGCGATCGTCAGCAAGATATCCTTCGCCGTCTCGGCATATTGCTGGCGCGGGCTGGGCCAGCGCTCGACCCATAGGTCCACACCCTCGTTGAACAGCGCGGCGGCCGACACGAGCGCCCAGGGAAACCAGTCTGCCAGGCGTCTGCGCAGGACGAGCGCAGCGAGCAGCCAGAGAAGCATGCCGGCGAACAGGTGGAGCGCGTCGCTGCTCACCACCGAGGCATGCTCGATGGCCATCTTCGTTTCATACCATGACTTCAGGGCACTGGCGGCGAATTGGGCCAATTGATGAAACACGTCGGTCACGCCGCCGGGACAGCGGACTTAATGGACCACAACGTGGCGAGTCGGCCGAAGCAGCGGCTCCTCCGTCGCTTCGCTTCGCACGCGGACGAGCAGCGCCAGGCACATTGCAAAGCAGGCCCCGATCGCCGCCGTTCGCAGCGGGAAATCGACCACGCTGTGGATCAGGATCGCCAGGGATGCGACAGCCGCAGCGCGGGCGTACGGATCGGGCTCGGGCGCAGTCCATGCCCGCCAGGCCGCTCGAAACCACCACAACAGGAATAGCGCCAGCACGATCAGGCCGGGCACGCCGGTCTCCAGTGCAACTTCGACATAATCATTGTGAACGTGATTGACGGAGGTGGTCGGGTCGAGCCGATCGTGGTCCTCGTAAACCGCGTAGATACGGCTGAACGAACCGAGTCCCGAGCCCCACGGCATGAAGTCGGCGGCGGCGCTGGTCGAGTTGCGCAAGATCTCCTCGCGCGATTGAACTGAGGTTTGAGCATTGGCTCGCAGGACGTCGCCGCTGCTGAGCGGCGTGGTGGCGAGCCAGCCAACCGACGCAATGAGGAGGACTGCGGCAAGCGGGAAGAGCCACCGAAAAGCGCCGCTGCGGTTGGGAAGGACGATCAGCGCGCTGCCGAACACGACAGGCACGGCGAGTCCATAACCGGCCAGGGATCCGTTGAGCGCGATGCCGACCGCGATCACGACTGCGGCCCCAACGGCGAGGGCTACGCCCGCTGAAAACCGCTGAACATCGCGCCCTTTTGAGCCGGCCCGCGCCAGCGTTGCCGCCAGGAAAGGCAGGCAGACGACCAGGAGAGTCGCCATATGATTGGCGTTGGCGAAGAAGCCCGTCGCCACTCCGTAATTGGTGTCCTCATACAAATACCATGGTGCGGAGGATGGGTCGCCGGCAGTGACCTGCAGGGCGCCGAGGAGGACACCCGCCAATGTTCCGGCAACCAGCGCGACGACCAGCAGTAACGGGCGAGCTCCCAGGCGCAGTGTCGCGGCCAGCATCGCCAGCTCCGGAATGAACGAGAGTAGAGATGAAAGGGAATCGTAGGGCGCGACCGACAAAGACTGGCGTGGCGGTGCAAGCCCGAGCACCCGATAGCCGTCTGCGATCATCTTCCGTGGGCCGAGTTCCTGCCACAGGTCGGGCGGCAGGGGGACCAGCTGAATCAGGACCACGATCAGCGAAAGGAGCGCAAGGATGAACAGCTGGCGCTGCTCGCCCGGCATTCGCTCGGGCGCCGGAGCAAGCGCAGCCCATGCGATCAACGCAAGGCCGAACAGTTGGAGCAACATGTTGGCCCAAATGCCTTGGCCGCTCCCACCCAGAAACAGGCACGCCAGCAGATACGCCGGTGCGGCGCTCCCGCGCACCCGGCTAACCATTGGCCGCTTCCCGCAAAAGGCTGAGGCCGAACATGGTTATATCGACTTGCTGCGGCAGATCGGGGGCTATGCCAGAAAGCGCGAGATATTGAGCTTCGCAACCGTCGGGCACCTCGAAGCTCAGCCCCTGAGCTGCGCGCTTGGCGTCGGCCGGTGAAAACGCGAGCAGCGGCTGCTTCGTTCGCGCGCAGGTTACAGTCCAGGTCAGGGGCCTTGCTTGCGCGGCATCGCCAACGACCCGCATTGCCAGCCGATAGCGCCCGGGCGCCAGCGTCAGCAACTGCGTGGCGAGGACGCCATCTTCCTGACCGTAGAAGATGACGTGGAGGCGCCCCCCCGACTGGCGCTCGGCAAGCCCGGCGGTCGATGAGGTTAGAGTCCAGTTGAACGGCGCCGGAGCGTTGCTCCCCTTGAAGTCAGAATCAAAAATCAGCTGGCTGCTTGACGAAGGGGCGGCGCCAGGAAGCCGCGACCAAATCGTCCTCGCCTTTTGATATTGGCCGGCGGCGACCAATGTTTGCAGCAGCCGATCTACCCACAGCGGGGCCGCGTTGGAGTGACTCGCGAGGTTCAGAATGAGGTCGGCATTGGCGGCGTCAGATGCGAGGATCCCCAGAGCCGCCTGCTCGATCTGCTTGTCCGAACGAAACAAGGCGAGGAGGTGCGACCGGTTGCGGGGATCCTTGGCGTATGACGCGATGAATGGGGCCAGATTATCCACTCCATTCGGGACCATGCGGGCCAGAACCGCGATTTCGCGAAGCCCGCGAGTCGTGTCGCCGCTTCGGAAATATTGCTCGGAGAGGAAATAGCGCGCCGGAATGGAGCGACCATCGCGCAGTTCCGCGGCCTGGAATGCCCGGGTCGCGAGGAGCTGGTTACCGTTGATCTGAGCCTGAACCCCGCGCACCAGGAAGGGCGCGGCCTCGAGCGGCGATTTGACAGCGGCATCATCCATAAGGCGAAGCGTGGCCGGTCCGACGGGCTTCCTGTCGCGTGCGTTCAATCCGATTTGGGTTAGCCCGGACCATAATTCGGACGACGGGTGCGAAGGCCAGATGCGTTCAGCGATCCGCGGATAAAGCTCGGCATATTGCTGCACGGCAGCATTGCGAACGACCACGACTCCAGCCAGGAGCGCGGCCCCGATCACAAGGATCGATCGTCCGGTCAGAAACTGGCCCCCGCCTTGGCCATGATCAGCTGTCACTGCCCTGCGGAATCATGAGGATCTCTGTGCGCTTGTTGTCGTCGAGCTTCCCATATCCGTAACCATAGCCATATCCGTAACGTTTATAGCCATAGCCTACTGGGGAATCGGTGGATTTGGTGAGCGTCGCGCCGACGATGTGTGCGCCCGTCGCCTCGATCCGGTTAAGCGCTTCGATGGCGGCTCGGGTTCGGGCCTTCCCGCTTTCGACAACAAACATGACGTGGCCAGTCGAAGCAGCAAGCAACGGCACATCTGCAAGGCCAAGCGTCGGCGGCCCGTCGATAATCACCAGGTCGAACCTCTGCGTGGCTTCATCCAGCACCGATCGGATCCGCCCGGTCGACAGCAGATCCGCCGGGTTGGGAGGGATCGGTCCGCTCGGCAGCAGCATCAGATTGTCATGCTGAGTCTCGACGATATGACCTTCAATATGATCCTCGCTGGTCAGCAGCTTGGTGAGGCCAACCTTGTCCGACGAAGCTTTGAAGGCCGGCTTGCGCAGATCGGAATCGACGAGGAGCACGCGCTTATCCCGCCGCGCGAAATTCTGGGCAAGCGCGAGCGCGGTTGATGATTTGCCTTCCCCGGGCTGCGTGCTGGTGACGAGGATCGCCTTGGGCATTCCCTCCTCGGTACTGAAGCGAAGCGCCGCCACCACCGCCGAATAGGCCTCCGAAACCACCGAGGCCGGATTCTTGAGATCCTCGACAAATGCGTCCTTGGCGATCGTCTTGGGGATGGCGCCGAGGCAGGCGAGACCAAGCTTGTTGCGCACGTCGTCGCGGGTTTTAATCGTGTCGTTGAGGAATTCGAGACCGACGGCAGCGCCGATCCCTGCGAGCAGCCCGCCGAAAACGCCGAGCAACAGGTTGAGAAACAGATTGGGCTTGAACGGGAAGCCGGGCGCATCGGCCCGATCGACGATCGACACCGGTGCAGATCCGATACCGCCGGCTACGCCGATCTCTTTGTAACGCTGGAGCAAAGCATCGTAGAGGCTGCGATTGGTGTCCACCTCGCGCTGCAGGATGTTGTACTGGATGCTCCGGCCGCGGAGATTGAGGACCGCGCCCTTCAGCCCGCCGACCCGCGCCTGAAGCGCGCGCTCGGCCGACGATGCGGCTCGAAATTCCTGAAGCAGGGTGTTGTTGCGGCTCGCCGACATCTGCGAGCTTTCGCGCGCGATCTGCTTGTCGAGCTCGTTGATTTGCGCCTGGATACTCTGCATCTCCGGGTGCTCAGGCTTCATGAACTCGCGCTTCTGCTGATATTCGGCCTGCAGCGTCGCCCGCTGCTGGCGAAGCGCCTGGGTGCTTGCGGTGACCTCGGTCGTCGGACCCAATGCGAGAGCTCCGCGATAGGCGCCTTCGGCGGCGACGCGCCGCGCGGTCGCATCGGCGAGCGCCTTGTTGAGCGCGATCAGCGATTCGCCCTGGAGCGACCCTGCGTCCGTATTTGCCGGCTTGCCGTCAGGCCCGATCGCGGTGTTGATGATGCCTTGGGCCTGGGCATATTTGACCAGCGACCGCTCTGAACGTTCCAGATCCCCGCGGGTCTTGGCGATCTGCCGTTCGAGGAACTTGCGGGCATAAGCCGAAGCCTCGTAGCGCCGCTGCAGGGACGAATTGATGAAGCTTTCGGCGATTCCGTTCGCAATCAAGGCCGCGAGTTGAGGCGACGTCGAGTCGTAGCTGAATTTGATCAGCTGACCTTCCTTCGGAACCTCGGCTTTGAGATTGCTCTGGACCTTGGCGGTGGCGCCACGCAGGCGGACCGAGGCGTCGCCTTTCTGCGAGACGAATTCCTCGTTGTTGCCAAGGTTGAGTTCCTGGGCGGTACGCTCGGCGACGCTCTTGCTGGTTAGAAGGCCGACCTGAGTCGCGACGATGTCATAGGGATCCTGGTAGGCATCACGATCCTTCGATTGATCGGCACTGACTTCGACCGTCGGCGGGTTCACCTCGAGCGTGACCCCGGCGCGGTAGACCGGTGTGGTCAGCAAGGTGACGATGATCGCGCCGGCAAGACCGAGTGCGACCGCTCCAAGAATCAGCCAACGCCAGTGCCGAACGATCCGCAGGAATGTGGGGAGGTCGAGGATGTTGGCTGCCGAGTATACCCGTTGCCCCGGTTGTAGCGGTCCGACCTGGCCAGGGCCGTAAGGAGCAAGCGGCCAGGGCCCCTCATTCGGAACTGCGATGTTATTGTTCACGATTCAGGGCTTCTTTCTGGCGCGCATCAAATGGGTCCGAAGATTGCAAGCAGCGGAATGGCCTGCAGGAACTTCTTGAAGCCTGTTTTAACTGACGATCCGTCAACAACCACGATGTCGCCGGCATAGACCGGCGGATCTTTGGCCTGTCCATGACGGATTGCGGCGAGGTCGAATGCGGCTGCTTGCCGCTGCCCGCCGACGGTGCGGAAAACAGCCACGCGACGCGCGTTCGCGTCCTCCGTTGTCCCGCCGGCCAGTGCAACCGCCTGCATCAGAGAGGTCGGCCCCGCGATGGGGAAAGTGCCCGCCTGCTTGACCGCACCGTCAACCGTGACGGAGCGGCGGGTGGACGCTTTGATCCCGACGGCGACGTCCGGATGCTCGAAATATTTCTGGCCCAGGACCTGGGTGAGCTTCTGATCGAGCTGTGCGGTGGTGAGATTGGCGGCCGGAACCTCCCCGATCAGCGGCATCGAAATGTTTCCCGCCAGGTCGACCTGATAGTCGCCGGTAAGATCCTCCGACTTGAAGACCTTGACCGAAATCGTGTCCATCGGCGCGATTCTGTAGTCGGATTCGAGCGGAGCGAGGCTTGGCGAGTCGGGCGCTCCGAGCGCAACGTTATAGGGAATGGGGCCACCGGCGCTGTCGGCGCAGGCCGCGACCATCAAGGCCAAGGCCAAGACACAGAATCGCAATATTCTGGATTGAAACTGGACAGGCCCTGCACGCACTGTTTCACCCCGCGATCAACGCGCTACTCCCCCATATCGGACATTTCCCCGACCGTGGACCGAGTAATCTCCAATATGGACCAAATCAATGCGTGGCCTGAAGCGGGGTTCCAACGACTGCGCCAGTATTCAGGAACCATCGTTGCGCTTCGTCGATCGCAAGGGCGGTGAGCACGCCAGTCCGATAGGCGCCGGTGTCAATTCCGATGCGGTTGGCGCGCTCCTCCACCTTGGGATTGATGGTGTGGCCATGGACCACGACAAAACCATGGTCAGTGTCGTTGGAGAGGAACGGCTCGCGGATCCAGCGCATATCTTGCTGCCGCTGTTTGTCGAGCGCAACTCCAGGCCGGATTCCCGCGTGGACGAAGAGATAATCGCCGAACCTGCATGTATCGACGAAAGTTCGCAGGAACTCGATATGGGTGTCGGGTATGGCAGCGCGGATCGCAGCTAGGGCTGCTTCATCGCCTGCCGCGGCTATCGCTCTCGGATCGGCGCCATAGCTCTTCAGGCATTGCGCGCCGCCAAAACGTAGCCAGCCGGGCAGATGTTCGAGCTCCCCGCCCAAAATGCGCAGCAAAACCTCCTCATGATTGCCGAGGAGGAAGATCGGTCTAACGCCGCGATGGCGATATGTGCGCAGACGCTCCACCACCTCGGCCGATTGGGGCCCGCGGTCGATGAGGTCCCCCAGGAAAACGAGCATGACCTTCCCCGGCCGTTCCCGGTCGATCTCGGCGTGGACGTCGTCGAGCAGCCGATCGAGAAGGTCGAGGCGTCCGTGAATGTCGCCAATGACATACGCACGCCGGCCCTCGGGACCATGCGGAGGCTTAGGGGATTGCGAACGAGAGAACATCAGGAAGCTAAACTCCGGGATGCGGGAAGTTCTCCGAGCAATTCGAGATAAGCGTCGATCACCAAGGCTTCGCCAAACTCCGCCTCGATTTTGCGCCGGGAGGCCGCTCCCATCGATGCCCCTTCTTCTTCCGGCAAATCGACGAACCTCTTCATCGCCTTCGCCAGCGATGATGGACTGCTCACCTCGCACAGAAAACCGTTGACCCCGTCTTCGACCACCTCGCGGCAACCAGGAACGTCTGTCGCGATAAGGGCCCTGCCCATCGCACCGCCTTCGAGCAGCGAGCGCGGAAGTCCCTCACGGTAAGAAGGCAAAACGATTGCGGTCGACTCTTCGACGAATGGTCGTACGTCGTCGGTTTCGCCCAGATATTCGACCAAACCCTTCCCCAGCCATTGATTCAGTTCGCCCTGCGTGATCGCCGTTCGGTTGCCCTCATCGATCGAGCCGAGCAGCCGGACCCGTACGTCCGGTCGCTCCTTGCTCAACTGCGCCGCTGCCTCAGCCAGTTCCCGGACTCCCTTGTCGCCCAGCAGACGCCCAATGAACAGGAACGATATCGGGCCACCGGGCAGTGGAACCGGGCTGAACCGTTCCAGGTCCACCCCGGAGCCGGGCAGAAGCCGGGTTTGGTTGGGCAGGACGAGTTTCTCATGAATAAAAAGATCGCGGTCGTCGGGATTCTGAAAGAAAACGACGGCCGCCCGTTTCAGCGCCAGGCGGTAGAGGTGGCGCACGGCCCACAGCAGCGGGCCTCGTCTGATGAAGACTGTTCCGAGGCCGCTGATGTTCGGGACCACCGGAATGGGCAGGGTCCGCCCGGCCATGCAGCTGTAAATGTTCGGCTTGATCGTGAAACCAAACACAGCAACCGGCTGTAAGCGTTTGAATATCCTCCGATAGTTGAGCAGGAGTCGAAGATCGGCGAAGGGATTGAGTCCGGAACGATCGAGGTCGACGGCAATGTGCTGGGCCCCCAGCTCCTTCAGCCGCTCTTCGGCCGAATCGATCGGTGCGACGACGACGGGCTCGTAACCTGCCGCCTTGAGCGCGCGGATCAGCGATTGGCGATAGTTGACGATGTTCCATGAGCTATTGGCGGCGATGACGACCCGGCGCGCAGCGGTCGGCACGAGAATCAGGCGCTGAGCAATTGAAACGTCGGGATAGCTACATCGAAGGCGGTTCCGTCCTCGTCGACCATCCGGTAGCTGCCGCTCATGGTTCCATTGGCGGTATCGAGCGGACAGCCTGATACGTAATCAAAGCTGGCGCCGGGACCGATCAGGGGCATTTCGCCGACGACACCCTCCCCGACCACTTCGTGGATGGTTCCGCGCCCGTCGACGATGGTCCAGCTGCGCGACAGCAGCTGGACCGCGACTTCGGACCCGTTCTCGATCCGCACGTGATAGGACCAGAACCAACGGTCCGTCGAAGGGTCGGACTGCTCGGCGAGGAAGCTGACCGCGACACGGACGGCGATTCCGCGGGTCACGGCGACGTTGGGGAACAGCATGGCGAGCGTATCGGTGGTCACGCTTTTACCTAGGCGAGACCGGCCGCGCGGCGCAACCGGTCGACGAGCCGCGAACGCGCGTCGGCGACAGGTCTCGACCGGTCGGTGAGAATGTCGCGCAGCAGGAAATGGCCGGTCAGGTCCAGACCCTGCACGACGTCACTCCAGCCCGCCTGGCCGCCCTCACGAAGGAAGGCGGGAAGCGGCAGTAGCTTGCCGGAATAAGGCTCCGCTTCGGACGCGCTCACCGCCCGCCCCGATTTCGGACTGACCGAGACCAAATTCTCTTCGCTGCCGGTGACAGCGCAGCGTTCAAGATCGAGGCCGAAGCCCAATTCGGCCAGCAGAAGCAGCTCATATTTCACGAGCGCCGGCCCCCAGCCGCTCGCCGACGGGGACGCTTCGATCGCGTCGAGCATGCCTTCGAACGCTTGATAAAGTCGCGGATAGGGCTGCCCCTCAGGCAAAGCAGTGGCGGTCAGCACTGCGGCCCACTCGATCGCCGAGGCGGGAAGTGGCTCCGACAGCAGTGGGCCGCGACTGTGCAGGAGCTCGACCGTCGCTTGGGGCAGCTGGGTTTCGGTGCGCGCCGAAAGCTGGGCCTGAACGACATTGCCGGCGATGAGAACGGGCCGCATCCGTCGCCCCCTGGCCCCACGGACGTAGGCCGCCTGCAGACCATGATCGGGAGTCATCAGCCGGACCACCGCGCCATGCTCGCCGTGAGCTCTAAGAGCACAGACGATCGCCTTGGTTTCCTCTCGCATCAGCCAGCCGGGTGGAAATAATCGTAGAGCTGACGAGCCATCCCGCGGCTGATGCCCGGGGCCTTCTCGAGGTCTTCGAGCGCCGCTCCCTTCACCGCCCGCGCGGTGCCGAAATGCATCAGCAGAGCGCGCTTTCGGTTGGGGCCGATCCCGGGCACGTCGTCGAGCGTCGAGGTGGTCAGGCTCTTGGCGCGCTTCGACCGGTGCGTGCCGATCGCGAACCGGTGAGCTTCGTCGCGCAGGCGCTGGAGGTAGAACAATAATGCCGAGTTCGGGGGCAAGGTGATTTCGCGGCCGCCGGGGAGGTGGAAGACCTCGCGGCCCTCCCGGCCGTGATGCGGCCCCTTGGCCACCCCGACCACCGGCACGTCATGAACGCCAGCATCTTCCAGCACCTCGCACACCGCCGACAGCTGGCCCTTGCCGCCGTCGATCAGGAGGAGATCGGGCCACTCACCCGACTGGCGGTCGGGATCGTCCTTCTCCAGTCGCGCAAAGCGCCGCTCGAGGACTTCCTTCATCATGCCGAAGTCATCGTTGGTCTGCGCCGATTTGATGTTGAACTTGCGATAGCTGTTCTTGCGGAAGCCTTCGGGCCCGGCGACGATCATCGCACCAGTCGCGTTGGTGCCCATGATGTGGCTGTTGTCATAGACCTCGATGCGCTTGGGCACGTCGGCCAGCTCGAAGGTGTCGGCCAGCTCGCGCAGGATCTTCGTCTGAGTCGTCGTCTCGGCGAGGCGCCGCTCGAGCGCTTCCTCGGCGTTGCGCCGTGCCTGGTCGAGCAATTTGCGGCGTGAGCCGCGTTGGGGAACCTCGATCACCACGCGTCGCCCCGACCGCTCTGAAAGCGCCTCCTCGAGCAATGCGCGATCGCCGAGCTCGCGGTCGAGCAGGATCCGCTTCGGTGGCGGCATGTCTTCGTAGAACTGGACAAGAAAGCTCGACAAAACCTCGGCTTCCGGCACGTCGTTGGTGTGCGCCGGGAAGAATGCGCGATGCCCCCAATTCTGCCCGGCGCGAATGAAAAAGGCCTGGATCGACATGCTCCCCGCCTTGCAGGCGAGCGCGAAGACATCGGCATCGCCGAGGCCCTCGGCGTGAACCGTCTGGCTGCCCTGGATTTCGGTCAGCGCGCGCAACCGGTCGCGATAGACGGCGGCCAGCTCGTAATCCTGCTTCTCCGCCGCCTGGGCCATGAGCTTGCTGAGGCGCGACTGGACATTGGTCGACCGCCCGGCGAGGAAGGCCTTGGCGTCGTCGACCAGCTCGTCATAATCCGCCTCGCCGATGCGCCCCACGCACGGCGCGGAGCAGCGCTTGATCTGGAAGAGCAGGCACGGCCTCGATCGGTTCTCGAAATAGCTGTCGGAACAGCTTCTTAGCAGGAAGAGCTTCTGCAGCGCGTTAAGCGTCCGGGTGACGGATCCGGCGCTTGCGAACGGGCCGTAATATTGACCCTTGATGCGGCGCGCGCCGCGATGCTTCTGGATGCGCGGGAATGCGTGGTCCTCGCGCAGGAGGATGAAGGGGAAGCTTTTGTCGTCCCGCAGAAGCACGTTGTAGGCGGGGCGGAAGCGCTTGATCAGCTGCGCCTCAAGCAGCAGCGCCTCGGCCTCGGTGCGGGTGGTCACGATGGTCATCGAGCGGGTCTGGGCGACCATCCGCTGCAGCCGCTTGGGCAGCTTGGCGACCTGGGTGTAGCTGGTGACGCGGTTGCGCAGCACCCGCGCCTTGCCGACGTAGAGCACGTCGCCACGTGCATCCTGCATGCGATAGACGCCCGGCCGCCGCGGAAGGGTCTTCAGCACTTCGCGGATCGCTGCGACACCCTTCTCGAGATCGGGCTGGTCAGCCCCGCGCAAGGCATAGGTCGCCTGCTCCTCGTTGAAGCGCTCGGCGGCACGCGGATGTTCGGGACGGTCGGCCTTACTCACCCGGACGAGATAAGCGCTAGCGGGCGGTCACGCGAGGGGTCAGGCCGCGGCCCGCGCCTCTTCTTCCTCGGCGAGCATCCAGTCGACCGCCGCGCGGGCGTGGATCGCAGTCGTGTCGTAGACCGGCAGGACGTTGGCCCGCGTGTCGACGGCGAGCACCAGCTCGGTGCAGCCCAGGACCACCGCCTGCACCTTCTGCTTGCCGAGCTCGGTGATCAGGGTCTTGAGCTTGCGCTGGCTGTCGCGGACGACGCGCCCGGCCGCCAGCTCCTCGAAGATGATCCGGTCGACCTCGTTCATCCAGCCCTGGGCGATCGGCGCGAGCGCGATCCCGCGGCGGTCGATTCGCTCGCGGACAAAAGCTTCGGTCATGGTGAAGCGGGTGCCGAGCAGCGCCACGCGCATCCGGCCGTCGGCAACCAGCCGCTCGGCCGTGGCGTCGGCGATGTGCAACATCGGAACGCTCACGTTGGCGGCGGCGGCATCGAACGCCTTGTGGCCGGTATTGGAGGTGATGATGATCCCCTCGGCCCCGCTCGCTTCGAGCCGCTTCGCGGCATCGATCGTTTCCCCCGCCACGCCGTCCCAATCGCCGGCGAGCTCCATCTCCGCGATGGGTGCGAGATCGAGGCTTTCCATGCAGATCCGCGCGCTGTGGAGCCCGCCGAGGCGCTTGGCGATCCCCTTGTTGATATGATCGTAATAAAGGGCGGTCGAATTCCAGCTCGTGCCCCCGATGATCCCCAGCTTGCGCAACGTTCAGGCCCCTTTCGAGCCGGCATGGAATCGCGCCGGCTGATCCATGTTCTCAACCACGAACAGCCACGCTGACAAGGCGTAAACGCCTGATTTACCGCAGAATGAATCGGGCCTGCGCCGAGCCGATTCAGCCGAGCGCCTTGACGATTTCCTCGGTCATTTTCTTGGCGTCGCCGAGCAACATCATCGTGTTGTCGCGGTAGAATAATTCATTGTCGATGCCGGCATAGCCCACGCCGCCCATCGATCGCTTGATGAACAGCACCGTCCGCGCTTTCTCCACGTCGAGCACCGGCATGCCGTAGATCGGAGAGCTCTTGTCGCTCTTCGCCGCCGGATTGGTGACGTCGTTGGCGCCGATGACGAAGGCGACGTCGGTCTGGGCGAACTCGCTGTTGATGTCCTCGAGTTCGAACACTTCGTCATAGGGAACGTTGGCCTCGGCCAGCAGGACGTTCATATGCCCCGGCATGCGCCCGGCGACCGGGTGGATCGCATATTTGACCCGCACGCCCTCTTTCTTGAGCAGATCAGCCATTTCACGCACTGCATGCTGTGCCTGCGCGACGGCCATTCCGTAGCCGGGGACGATGATCACCTGCTCGGCCTGGCTCATCAGGAAGGCGGCGTCCTCGGCAGAGCCGCGCTTATAGGGCCGGTCGATCGCCGCCGCGCCGCCCGCCGCGACGGCGTCGCCGCCGAAGCCGCCGGCGATGACCGAGATGAAGCTGCGGTTCATCGCCCGGCACATGATGTAACTGAGGATCGCGCCCGAACTTCCGACCAAGGCGCCGGTGATGATCATCGCGCTGTTGTGGAGCGTGAAGCCCATCGCCGCCGCCGCCCAGCCGGAGTAGCTGTTGAGCATCGAGATCACGACCGGCATGTCGGCCCCGCCGATGGGGATGATCAGCAGGAAGCCGATGGCGAAGCTCAAGCCCGCGATGGTGAAGAACACCCAAGGCGCCTGGTCCTGGGTAAAGTAGGCGATGAGGCCGAGGATCGCGACGAGCGTGCCGAGATTGATGACGTGCCGGAGCGGCAACAGGATCGGCTTGCCCGACATGTTGCCGTTGAGCTTGAGGAAGGCGATCACCGAACCGGAGAAGGTGATCGCGCCGATCGCGACGCCGAGGCCCATCTCGATGCGGCTCTGCAGGTGAATCACATCACCATCTGCGATCCCGAACGCGCCGGGATTGAGGAAGGCGGCGGCACCGACCAGAACCGCCGCCATCCCGACGAGGCTGTGGAACGCCGCGACCAGCTGCGGCATCGCCGTCATCTGAATCTTGCGTGCGGTGATAAGGCCGATCCCGCCACCGATTGCGATCGCTCCAAAAATGAGCAGCGACCAGTAGAAATCGAGCGCGCACCGATCACCGTATGTCGGATCGTTAGCTGGAGACGTGACGCAGATTCCTGGATTGAGGTGGGTCACAAGCGTCGTCACGACCGCGATGGTCATGCCGATCATGCCGAGCCGGTTGCCGCGGCGGCTGCTCTCCGGGCTCGACAGCCCGCGCAGCGCGAGGATGAAGCAGACTCCCGAGATCAGATAAGCGAGAAGCACCCAGGCGGGCGTCGCCGCCGCCTCATGCATCCTTGCGCTCCCGCTTCTTGTACATCGCGAGCATGCGCGCGGTGACGGCGAAACCGCCGAAGATGTTCACGCTCGCCAGCGCGACCGCCAGCAGCCCGAGCCATTTCGACGACGCGCTTCCAGCCGCCGCGGCGGCGATCAGCGCACCGACCACGATCACCGACGAAATGGCGTTGGTCACGCTCATCAGCGGCGTGTGCAGCGCCGGGGTCACCGACCACACGACATAATAGCCGACGAAGCAGGCGAGCACGAAAATCGACAGGATCGAAATGAAGTCCATCAGGCGTCCTCAGTCATCCGAATGTTCCCAGTGACACGCGCGTGCGCGTCCTGCGGCTTGGCCAACCGTCCTAGCCAGATGCGATGGATGATGGTGCGCCGGGCCGGGTGCATCGGGCCTGACATGGCACAAAGCTGCGGTTGTAGGACAGAGGAAAATTGAAACGCCGGGGGCGCTCGCGGCGAGCCGTTAATCGCAACGCGGTTAGCGATTTCCTAACCTTTTCGCGCGCATGCGTGACGCGCCCAACCGGAGGAAAGCGGGCACGTGTCGAAGCGCCAGAATGTCAGCACCGAATCGCGGCCGTGGAAGCTGCTGCTGTGGACGGCCATCGTCGGTCTGGCCCTGGGCTTGCTGTTCAACGACGCGGAGAGTTTGCTTCGCACCACGCGCAACAGCCTTCACTGGCACAAGGCGAGCGGCGACATCGTCCTCGTCAAGGTCGATTCTGAATCCTTGCGCAAGGTGGGGCGCTGGCCGTGGCCGCGACGCTATCAGGCACAACTGACCGACCGGCTGACTGCGGCGGGCGCGAAGCGCATCCTGTTCGACATCGGCTTTGTGGGGGCGACCAACGCGGCAGATGACAAGGCCTTCGCTGACGCGCTGAAGCGGTCGGGACGAGTGATTCTGCCGACCCGCAGAGATGCTGGGCCCAACGGTCGGATTGATCAAGAAGCAGTCCCGCTTCCCGAACTGACCAGGGCAGCACGCGGGCTAGGCTCCATCAGCTGGCTTTATAATTTCCAGCAGACGGTGACCGACATCCCTTATGCGGCCAAGGCGAACCATAGCCTCGTTCCGTCCTATTCGGCACTGCTTTCCGGTCGCTCCGGTCCCTTGGATAGCATGTTCGCCCCGGATTATTCGGTCGACCCACAGTCGATTCCGAGTGTTTCGGCAGCAGCCGTCTTCAACAATAGCGCCGATCGCCGGATCATTCAGGGCAAGGACGTCGTCATCGGTTTGACGGCGGAAGAGCTGGGCGACCAGTTCTTCGTGCCCGGCACCGGCCGCTTGGGCGGCGTCTATGTTCACATCATTGGCGCCGAAACGCTGAAAAACGGGCGGCCGATCGATCTTGGCTGGATTCCGCTATTCCTTGTGGCGCTTGCTGTCGGTGCCTTCACGCTCAGTCGACGCGACGGCCGGCAGCAGGCTTTAATCCTCACGGCTGCAACAATCTTTTTCTTCTTCGCGCCCGCGCTGCCCGAGGCATATCTCATTTCCTTCGACGTAATGCCGGCAATCTTCGTCGTCGCGGTAATTTCGACGGTTCTTGGCTGGCGCCGCTACCGGGCTCGGGGGTTGGTCAATCCGATTTCCAACCTGCCCAACCTCAACGCGCTGCGCGACAATCGCGAGGGCAAGAAGCAGGCGGTGATCGGCGCCAGGATTCTCAATTACGAGGAGATCGTCGCGACACTCCCGCCCAACAGCGAGCGACAGCTTGTCGAGCAGATCGTCTCGCGCCTGTCGGTCGGCGCACCCAACCGCACTCTGTATCAGGGCGACGGCGGGATCTTCGCCTGGTTTGAGGAATCGCGCGCACCGTTCGGCAACCACCTCGACGCTCTTTATTCGCTGTTCCGCAACCCGGCACGGATTGCGGGCCTGTCGATCGACCTGTCGATCGCCTTTGGAGTCGAGGTGGGCAGCGGCCGGTCCCTGGCAAACCGCCTGGCGAGCGCGCTGGTGGCGGCGGAAGAGGCGGCGCATGACGGGCTCAAGTGGAAGTTCCACGATCCCGAGAGCCTGCAGGAAGCATCCTGGAAACTATCGATCCTCAGCGAGCTCGACAGCGCAATCGACCGCGGCGAAGTGTGGGTCGCCTATCAGCCCAAGCTCGAGATCGAATCGCGCCGTATCATCGGCGCCGAGGCGCTCGCCCGCTGGACCCATCCGGAAAAGGGACCGATCGCCGCATCCGAGTTCGTTGCCGCCGCCGAGCAGCACGATCGCATCGGCAAGCTCACCGACTTCGTTCTCGAAAAGGCGATCGCCGCCGCGGCCGCCATCAACAAGCGCGGCCAGGAATTCGGAATTGCGGTCAATCTGTCGGCGCGGTTGCTCAGCGACAAGGGCTTTACCCTGCGCGTCGCTGCCCTGCTCGCGCGCCACGGCCTTGAGCCTGGCCTCCTGACGCTCGAACTGACCGAGACCGCCGAGCTGGCCGATAGCGGCGAGAGCCTGGAGATGATCAGCCGGCTGCGCGAGCTCGGGGTACGCATCTCGATCGACGATTACGGCACCGGCCTGTCGACCCTCGACTATCTGAAGAAGATCCCCGCGAACGAAATCAAGATTGATCAAAGCTTTGTCAAAGGCATGGTCGACAACCGCTCCGACCGACTGATGGTCCAGTCGACCATCGGGCTCGCCCATTCGCTTGGCCGCAAGGTTGTGGCCGAGGGCGTCGAGCAGCGCGAAATCCTAGAGCTTTTGATCGAAATGGGTTGCGACATTGCCCAGGGCTTCGCCATCGGCCGGCCGATGAGCCTCGAAAGCCTGACCAAACGCATCGCTACCGACCGCAAGCGTCACGTAGCCTAAACCCGCTCACCAGCGGACTTCCCAAGTCCACTTTCCGAAAAAGGTCGGTCGGCGCGGCTCCACGCCCGTTCGCTTCAGTAACGAGTTGGCATGCGCGCCTCTCAGCCTGAATGGTTAATTGTTTGCTAACCATTTCAATTAAGGTTAATGTCCTCTGTATCTGCCGAATCAATTTTGTGCACAGGGGACGTTGAAATGAAAAAGACAAAGGCGGCCCGCGGCTTCCTCAACTGGCTGCTTGGCGGTGGCTGGGGCAGCGGAGGCGGCGGAGGCTAAGAGCCACGCCGGACCGGCAATTCCGGTCCTGATTCCAATGCATTAATAAAGCGCCCGTCGCGCGACGGGCGCTTTTTATTTTGCATCTGGCCAAGGGCTCCTCCGAACCGCTGGCGGCGTCCAGCCGCCTCGGCTAACCGGTCCCGATGCTGCGCCAGGCGACCCACATTCTCCCGATTCGCGCGAGTCGCCCGGGGCTGCACGAATTCACGGATTCGGCGGCGAATTGGGTCGCCGAAAGCGGAATCAGCGATGGCCTGCTGACGATTTTTTGCCGGCACACCTCGGCTTCTTTGGTGATCCAGGAGAATGCTGCTCCGGCTGCCCGGCGCGATCTGGAACGCTATTTTGAGCATATCGCGCCCGAGGGTGCCGGATACGAACATCGCGACGAAGGTCCCGATGACATGCCGGCGCACCTGCGAACGGCGCTGACGCAAACGCAATTGTCGATCCCGGTGAGCCGCGGGCGCCTCCAGCTCGGCACCTGGCAAGGCATCTTCCTCTTCGAGCACCGGCGGAGCACGCCCGAACGGCAGCTCGCCTTGCACCTGGTGGGCGAATGAGCGCGGCAAGCGTGCGAGCGTGGCTCGCCGAGCATGCGCCCGACCTTCCCATCATCGAGGTCGAAGGGACCACCGCGACCGTCGATACCGCCGCCCTCGCGCTCAGCGTCGAGCCAGGCCGCATCGCCAAGACCCTCGCCGTTCGCGCCGGGCATCACCTCTTCCTGCTCTGCACGCGGGGCAATGCGCGGCTCGACAACCGCAAGTGCAAGGACGAATTCGGCGATCGCCCGCGAATGCTCGGGGCGGAGGAAACGCTCGAACTCACCGGCCACCCGGTCGGCGGAGTCTGCCCGTTCGGATTGAAGACCCCTCTTCCCGTCTATCTCGACGTTTCGCTCCAGGCCTTCGACACGGTGTATCCGGCGGGTGGCTCGACCAACACCTCGGTCGAGATACCGACAGGGCGATTGTTCGACCTGGTCGCAGAACGCTGGGTCGATTTGTGCAAGCTACCCGAAGCGGGCGGGGCTTAGCTCCTCGGCCGTAACCTCATCGACGGGCCAGGGGGCGCCGGCGATCAGCGACGCCGCGATCGCCGCCATCGCCGGCGACGTCTGAAGCCCGAAGCCGCCCTGCCCCGCCAGCCAGAAGAAGCCCTCGGCGTCGGTTGCGAAGCCTGCCACCGGATGTCGGTCCGGCGCAAAGGTCCTGAGGCCCGCCCATTTGCTGTGGATCCGCTCGACCTTGACCGTCGTCCGCTCCTCCATCCGCCAAGCGGCGAGCGCAATTTCCTGTTCGTCGGGCTGGGCGTCGCACGGATCGCTCGGCACCTCGTCCATCGGCGAAGCGAACAGCCGCCCGCTCTCCGGGGCGAAGTAGAGCTCGTCGCCAACTGTCTTGGCGAAGGGCAGTCCCTCAAGCCGCGTGCCGGGCGGCGCGTCGAACGTGATGATCGTCCGCCGCTTCGGTGCCAGCCCGAGCGGCGCGATGCCGGCGAGCGTCGCGACATGGTCCGCCCAGGAACCGGCAGCGTCGACCAGGATGGGAGCTTCATGAGCCTCGCCCTTCTCGGTGGTGACCCGCCACAGGCCTTGGACCCGCTGCAGAGACGCAACACGCGCACCCGTCACCAGCTCACCGCCGCGATTGTGCAGCTGCCGCAAATTGCCCTGCAGCAGGGCGTGCGGATCGAGCCGAATCCCGCGGCGGTCGGCGATCCCGTGCACGGCATCGTCCTTCAGCAGCGGGCACAGTTCATGAACGCCCTGCGCGTCGAGGCGCTCGAGTTCGGCAAACAGCGAGATTTCGGCGTCGAGCGCGTCGAGCCCCGCGCGCTCGTCCTCGCGGGCATAAACGAGCACGGGCATCGTGCGGCGGATCGGAACCTCGCTGAAGGCGTCGGGCGGATCGTCGAAGAAGCTTCGGCTGGCGAGGGTCAGCGCGCGCACCAGCCGGTCGCCCAGCGCATAGTGCAGCATCGTCGCGCTTCGGCCCGACGAGTGGAAGCCGATCTGCTCCTCAGCCTCGAGGACGGTGACCTCCGAGTGATCGGATAGCGCCGCCGCGGCGGAAAGCCCGGCGATGCCGCCGCCGATGATCAGGATGTCGCTGGTCTGCGCCACCGGGTCAGGCGGCGGTCAGCCGCTCGTGCACGACCTTGCCGCCTTGCGTCAGGCGGATGCCTTTGACGATCTCATCGTCATCCGGAAGCACCGGGCCGCCTTTGTCCTTGTCCCAGAAGGCACTGAGGAAATTGTACAGGTTGCGCGCGAACAGGGCCGAGGAGTCGGATGCCAAAGTACGGGCGAGATTTGCCGCGCCGATGATCATCACGCCATGCTTGACGACGCTTTCTCCCGCCACGGTGCCCTCCACATTGCCGCCAGCCTCCGCCGCGAGATCGACGATGACGCTTCCCGGCCGCATCGTCGCCAGCTGCGCGTCCGAGATCAGCCGCGGGGCGGGTTTGCCCGGGATCAAGGCGGTGGTGACGACGATGTCCTGCTTGGCGATGTGGCTCGACACCAGCTCGGCCTGCGCCTTCTGATATTCCTCGGACATTTCGGTCGCGTAGCCGCCCGCGCCTTCTCCCTCGATGCCCGCGACATTCTCGACGAAGATCGGCTTGGCGCCGAGCGACTGGATCTGCTCCTTTGTCGCCGAGCGGACGTCGGTCGCGCTGATCTGCGCGCCCAAGCGCTTAGCGGTCGCGATTGCCTGCAGGCCGGCGACCCCGACCCCCATGATGAACGCCTTGGCCGGACTCACGGTGCCCGCGGCGGTCATCATCATCGGGAAGGCGCGCCCATAGGCTGCCGCTGCATCGACCACCGCTTTGTAGCCGGCGAGGTTCGACTGCGACGACAAGATGTCCATCGACTGCGCGCGGGTGATGCGCGGCATCCATTCCATCGCCAGCGCGTCGAGCCGGGCGGTGGCGTAACCGTCGATCGCTTCGCGCCGCCGCACCGGGTCGAGAGCTCCGACCAGCAAGGCGCCTTTCTCGGCGCCTTTCAGCGAGGCCGGGTCGGGTCCGTTGATGGCGAGGATGATCCCCGCGCCTTTGAGCACGTCGGCGCGACTGGCTGTCTTCGCTCCCGCGGCCTCGAAGTCCGAATCCGCGACCGACGCCTTGTCGCCCGCGCCCTTCTCGACGGCCACCTCGGCGCCGAGCGCGATGAACTTCTTCACCGTCTCGGGGATCGCCGCGACGCGAGTCTCCCCGGGCGCTGCTTCCTTCAGGACCGCGATCTTCATGAATTCGGGCAGGCTACAGGATCTGGAGGATGATGAGGCCGATCACGAAGCAAACCAGCGCGCCCCATTTGAACATCTTGGTGAAGCGCGTGTAGTCGCGAACGTGGACCGCGACGTCCTGCGTCGGCGGGCTGGTCAAAATCGATTCGTCGTCCGCGGCCATGTCACTCCCCTCAAGGATTGTGCTGACGCGTCCATAACAAGCCGCTCGCGCGCACCCAACCCCTCTTAAGCGCCCCTTTACCCCTCTCGCGTACAAGCGCGCGCCAAGGAGCCGATCATGGCCGAAGAGCGCGTTCGTTCCCTGTTGCTACTCGACGCCGACGCCGACGAGCGCCGGCTGATCTCGGCCATCGCCGCGCGCGCCGGCTGGAGCGCGGTGAATGCCGCCGACTGCGGTACTGCGGCCGCGCTTCTGCAGGGTCCGCACGGACGCGAGGTGCAGGCCGTCCTCCTCGGCTCATGGGATGCCGAGGCGAGCCCAAAGGTCATCGCCGATCTTCGCGAGCAGCGCGATAGCCTTCCGGTCATCGTTCTCAGCCACGGCGATTCGGTCGCCGTCGCAGTCGAAGCGATGCGCGCCGGGGCCAGCGACTTCCTCGTCCGCCCGGTCGCCCAGGAGCGGCTGCTCGAGGCGCTCGCCGCCAATTCCGACCGGCGCAGGGCCGCCGGCGAGCTTGCGCCAGTCTCGGAAAAGCTCGCACCCGAGCTGTCGCTCGAGCAATTGGTCGGCGCTGCCCCCGAATTCCGCGCTGCCCTCGCCGTCGCCGCCAAGGGGGCCCGCAACCGCCTTCCAATCCTCATCGTCGGCGAGCCGGGAACGGGCAAGGAAACCGTCGCCCGCGCGATCCACGCGGCCAGCCTCCGCGCCCGCGGTCCGCTGCACGTGCTCGACTGCAAGGCGGTGCCCGCCAACATCATCGACAGCGAGCTGTTCGGCCATGAAAAAGGGGCCTTTCCCGGCGCCTTTGCCGCGAAAACCGGCAAGCTGGTCCAGGCCGATGGGGGCACGCTGCTGCTCGACGAGGTCGGCGCGCTTCCGACCGAGACCCAGGAGCGGCTCGACCGGGTCCTCGCCACCGGCGAGGTGCGGCCGGTCGGGCTCAACGGCAGTCATTCGGTCGACGTTCGCGTGATCGCCACCGCGAGCCGGCCGCTGCCCGACGATTTCAACCCAGGTCTCGCCGAGCGGATCGGCACAACGACGGTCATGCTTCCACCCTTGCGCGAGCGCAGCGGTGACATCCCTGCCCTCGCCCGCCATCTGCTGATGCGCTTCTGCGAGCAAAGCGGCATGCGGCAGCTGTCGATCGGCAATGACGCGCTGGCGGTCCTGATGCGCTACGGCTGGCCGGGCAACGTGCGCCAGCTCGCCGGCGTGCTGTTCCGCGCCGGTCTGCAGTCCGACGGAAGCTCGCTAACCGCCGAGCATTTCCCGCACATCGCGATCCAGTCGCGTTTCTCGGGCCGACGCAGCGATTTCTCGCCGACCCTGAGCTCGTCGAGCAGCGCGGAAGCACTTGCCGGCGCTTCCCCGGTCACCTTGTTCACCGGGGACGGCCATTTGCGCCCACTGGAGGAGATCGAGGCCGATATCATCCGCCTCGCCATCGGCCATTACCGCGGTCGCATGACCGAGGTCGCGCGGCGGCTGGGGATTGGGCGTTCCACGCTCTATCGCAAGCTCGGCGAGCTCGGAATCGACACCGCGGCCTAGTTTCAAAATTACGGAGGGGTTGTGTTCTCGACCGTCGCGTTAGCCTTGAGCCTTGCCCAGGCCGTCCCGCCCGCTACTCCGGAACAGGAAACGAAAATCCAGGCGGCGATGAGCGTCGCAGTCGGGAAAATGGCCCGTCGAAGCCAATGCAGCTTTCCCAAGCCCCAACCCACGGAATTGCTGGTCACAATCGGCACGAGCGGCGGCAGCGTCCTTCCCGATGTGACGGTCGCCGGCCAGGACGAAATGACCATGCTCGCCGACATCGTGATCAAGAAAGGACGAACCCCCGTCTATCTGGTGGTCACTTCGGAAGAAGCGACGATCTGGCGGATCACCGGCGATGTCGGACGAGTCCGCCGTCTGATCGTCTTCCACGATCAAGGTGCAGGGGTCCTCGGACTGCCGGCCTCGAGAATCAGCTTCAACCAGGATGACAATTGCCGGCTTTCGCGGGAGATCTATCACGGCCGAAGCCTGGAAAACGACGTTCCGATCCTCGCGATGTTCGGGCGCCGGGCCAATGCGATCGGCGGCGATTTCGTGCTGTACAAGGCGGTGCTCGATGGCTCTGACCTGGTCATCGATCGGACCTTTGCCGGCACTGGGCAAGATTTGGTCATCACCGATCGGGACGTCACCCAGTTCCCGAAGCCGGCCATCCCGGGCCCAAGCACGCTCGAACAGGAATTCCGCGACTTTCCAGCACATTGGGATCCTAAGCTTAGAATTCCACGTGGACAAGTT
>JADMIO012887782.1_pt1 | contig 82407 bp, 62 predicted proteins | sample 8958161 | NCBI WGS metagenome assembly JADMIO01 (sample SAMN16585339, study PRJNA669376) | soil metagenome | isolation source: Crop rotation soil | place: USA: Cullars Rotation, Alabama | collected 2011
CTGGGACCACGGTCCCACTCGTATCGTCGGTCTGATTATTAGTCTGGGACCACGGTCCCACTCGTATCGTCGGTCTGATTATTAGTCTGGGACCACGGTCCCACTCGTATCGTCGGTCTGATTATTAGTCTGGGACCACGGTCCCACTCGTATCGTCGGTCTGATTATTAGTCTGGGACCACGGTCCCACTCGTATCGTCGGTCTGATTATTAGTCTGGGACCACGATCCCACTCGTGTTGTCGGTCTGATTATCGGTCTGGGACCACGGTCCCACTTGTATTGTCGATCAGACTATCAGCGTGAGACTACGATTCCATCAATGCCTGTCAAGGGCAAGTATTGACATTCGTCGTAACCTGTAGAACGGAGTAACCTCGGTGTGCGGTTGTATGCCTGCTGTGGATTGCTGCTGTGTCCTGCTTATCCACAACATTTTGCGCACGGTTATGTGGACAAAATACCTGGTTACCCAGGCCGTGCCGGCACGTTAACCGGGCTGCATCCGATGCAAGTGTGTCGCTGTCGACGAGCTCGCGAGCTCGGACATGAGGTTGCCCCGTATTCAGTGTCGCTGATTTGTATTGTCTGAAGTTGCTTTTACGTTAAGTTGATGCAGATCAATTAATACGATACCTGCGTCATAATTGATTATTTGACGTGGTTTGATGGCCTCCACGCACGTTGTGATATGTAGATGATAATCATTATCACTTTACGGGTCCTTTCCGGTGATCCGACAGGTTACGGGGCGGCGACCTCGCGGGTTTTCGCTATTTATGAAAATTTTCCGGTTTAAGGCGTTTCCGTTCTTCTTCGTCATAACTTAATGTTTTTATTTAAAATACCCTCTGAAAAGAAAGGAAACGACAGGTGCTGAAAGCGAGCTTTTTGGCCTCTGTCGTTTCCTTTCTCTGTTTTTGTCCGTGGAATGAACAATGGAAGTCCGAGCTCATCGCTAATAACTTCGTATAGCATACATTATACGAAGTTATATTCGATGCGGCCGATCTAGCAGAAAGTCAAAAGCCTCCGACCGGAGGCTTTTAACTTCTGTCACCTAGGTTACGCCCCGCCCTGCCACTCATCGCAGTACTGTTGTAATTCATTAAGCATTCTGCCGACATGGAAGCCATCACAAACGGCATGATGAACCTGAATCGCCAGCGGCATCAGCACCTTGTCGCCTTGCGTATAATATTTGCCCATGGTGAAAACGGGGGCGAAGAAGTTGTCCATATTGGCCACGTTTAAATCAAAACTGGTGAAACTCACCCAGGGATTGGCTGAGACGAAAAACATATTCTCAATAAACCCTTTAGGGAAATAGGCCAGGTTTTCACCGTAACACGCCACATCTTGCGAATATATGTGTAGAAACTGCCGGAAATCGTCGTGGTATTCACTCCAGAGCGATGAAAACGTTTCAGTTTGCTCATGGAAAACGGTGTAACAAGGGTGAACACTATCCCATATCACCAGCTCACCGTCTTTCATTGCCATACGAAATTCCGGATGAGCATTCATCAGGCGGGCAAGAATGTGAATAAAGGCCGGATAAAACTTGTGCTTATTTTTCTTTACGGTCTTTAAAAAGGCCGTAATATCCAGCTGAACGGTCTGGTTATAGGTACATTGAGCAACTGACTGAAATGCCTCAAAATGTTCTTTACGATGCCATTGGGATATATCAACGGTGGTATATCCAGTGATTTTTTTCTCCATTTTAGCTTCCTTAGCTCCTGAAAATCTCGATAACTCAAAAAATACGCCCGGTAGTGATCTTATTTCATTATGGTGAAAGTTGGAACCTCTTACGTGCCGATCAGATTAAAACGAAAGGCCCAGTCTTTCGACTGAGCCTTTCGTTTTATTTGACCATGTTGGTATGATTTAAATTAATACGACTCACTATAGGGTCAGTGCGGCCGCGACTTCAAGTCACGTGAATTCCAAGCTTCGGATCCCACTGTGCTGGAAAGCGCAGCCGATCTTTTCCATCTTCAAGTGCCGCACGAGCGCGTCGCGCTGGCCGTTGCGGACCCGAACGGTGTACTGGTTGTAGACGTGCCGGCACTGCGAGCGGTTGGTGGGCCGTTCGAGATAGTGGCCGAGGTGGTACTCGTCGATCAGCCGATCGTAGCGGGCCGCCGCGGCTTGCCGGCCTTCGATCCAGCGTTCCAGATAAGGCAGCTTCACCCGGAGGATCGCGGCCTGGACCGTGTCGATCCGGGCGTTCCAGCCGAGGTATTTGTGGTAGTACTTCGGGTCCATGCCGTGGCCGCGCAGGCAGGTGACGCGGGCCGCCCAGTCGGGGTCGTTGGTGACGACCATGCCGGCGTCGCCGTAGGCACCGAGGTTCTTCGAGGGATAGAAGCTGAAGCACGCCAGCGAGCCGAGCGTACCCGTGCGCTTCGACTGGTACTCGGCCCCCATCGCCTGGGCAGCGTCCTCGACGATGGGCAGGTTGTGCCGTTCCGCCAAGTGCCAGAGCGGTTCCATCTCGGCACACTGGCCGAACAGGTGGACCGGGATGATGGCCCGCGTGCGCGAGGTAATCTTGTTCTCGACCTGGTAGGGATCGAGGTTGTAGTTCGTCGGATCGATGTCGCAGAAGACCGGCCGGGCGCCGGTTCGGCACACGGCGCCGACGGTGGCGAAGAAGGTGAACGGCGGCACGATGACTTCATCGCCCGGCCCAATGTTCAAGGCGTGCAGGGCCAGCAGCAGGGCGTCGGTGCCGGAGCCACAGCCGATCGCGTGGCCGGCGCCGCAGTAGGCGGCGACTTCTTCTTCGAGGGCGACGACGTCGGGGCCGAGGATCACCTGCCCGGAGGCGAGCACCCGCAGGACGGCCTCCTCGATTTGCGGGCGGAGTTCCTGGTACTGGGTCTGCAGATCACATAGCGGGACTCCCGCTCCCAGCGTGCCGCTCATGCCGACTCCCTTCGGCTCGATGATGGGTTCCCCGGCGACCATCCTGGTCCCGGGGCGACCCGCGAACATAGAACTGTCTGCCGCCCATGTCAAGGCGAGCGCGTCGGCACCCGGATATTTCCAGCGCTGGTTCATCTTGTCCCGTTTTCGCATTTGACGGTAGAGTAAGCGGCGCTTGATGGATCAAGACAGTCCTCCAACAGGATATGGGAAGGATTCCCAAATGCGCGGATCGCAGATCCTCTCCGGATCGAATGCCCCCACTTCAACCTTGGGACGGCACGACTCGATCGCTCAGGGCGAATTGACGGCGGCGATCGACCGGTCGGCCCAGCTGCTCCTGCAGCGGCAGCAAGCGGATGGCCACTGGGTCGGCGAACTCCAGGGCGACACGATCCTCGAATCGGAATACATCTTCCTGCTCGCGTTCCTGGGCCGGGAACGTGACGAGCGGGTGCGCAAGGCGGCGCTTTACTTGCTTCAGCAGCAGATGCCGGAGGGGGGCTGGAACAACTATCCCGGTGGGCCGGCCGACGTCAGCGTGTCGGTGAAGGCGTATTTCGCCCTCAAGATTGCCGGCTATGGCCCCGACGAACCGTTCATGCAGCGGGCGCGGGCGGTGATCCGCGAACTGGGCGGGGCCGCCGCCTGCAACAGCTTCACGAAGTTCTACCTGGCGCTGCTGGGCCAGTTCCCGTATGCCAACTGCCCCGCGGTGCCGCCGGAAATGATGCTGGCGCCGCGCTGGTTTTACTTCAACATCTATGCGATCTCGAGCTGGACGCGGACCATCGTCATTCCGTTGAGCATCTTCTACGCCTATCGGCCCCGGCGTGAGCTGCCGACCGAGATGGGCATTCGCGAGCTATTCCTGGAGCCGCCCGAGACGCCACTCTGGCCGCACCCGCCGACCCGGAGCCTCTTCAGCTGGACCAATTTCTTCCTCGCGACCGACTGGCTGTACAAGCGCGTCGATGCCATCGGCCTGGGAGCGGTGCGCCGCTGGGCCCTGCAACGGGCAGTGACCTGGATGCTCGAACGCTTTGCCGACAGCGACGGGCTGGGGGCCATCTTCCCGCCGATGATCTACACGGTGATCGCGCTGCGCTGCCTGGGCTACGCCGACGACGCACCACAGATGCGCTGGGCCCTCAAGCAGCTCGACGACCTCATGATTGAAGAGAACGGTACCCTGCGGTTGCAGCCGTGCTTCTCGCCGGTCTGGGACACCGCGCTGGCGCTGATCGGCCTGGTCGATGGCAACGTGCCCCCGGCCAACGCCGGCGTGAAGGCAGGCGTGCGCTGGCTGCTGGACAAGGAAGTACGCCGCGCGGGCGACTGGAGTCTCAGCAATCCGGGACTCGAGCCGGCTGGCTGGTTCTTCGAATATCGCAACGCCTTCTACCCCGACACGGACGACACCGCGATGGTCCTGATGGCCCTGGCACGCACCGATGGCGCGCTGCCGGACGGCCACACGGTCGGCTACGAGTTCACGGGCAGCACGGATAGCCTGCCGACATTGAAGGACGGCGGCATGCCGTCACCGACGGCGCGCGACGTGGCCCAGGCAGCCGACCGAGGCCTGCGCTGGCTGTTCGGTATGCAGAACGACGACGGCGGCTGGGCCGCCTTCGACCGGAACATCAATCGCGAGGTCCTGACCAAGGTCCCGTTCGCCGACCATAACGCCATGCTCGACCCGAGCTGCCCGGACATCACCGCGCGCGTGCTCGAGGCATTGGGGCATTTCGGCTATCGGGTCGGGCACCCCGCCGTCGAGCGGGCGATCGTGTTCTTGCGGCAAACCCAGGACCCGCGCGGCTGCTGGCCGGGCCGCTGGGGCGTCAACTATCTCTACGGCACCTGGCAGGTGCTCCAGGGGCTGGCCCGCATCGGCTTCGATCGGAACGACTCGATGGTACGCAGAGCCGTTGCCTGGCTCACGGAGGTGCAGCAGGCGGACGGCGGTTGGGGCGAAACGTGCGCCAGCTACGACGATCCATCGCTCGCGGGCCTGGGAACGCCGACCGCCTCGCAAACAGCCTGGGCGTTGCTCGGCCTGCTCGCCGGCGGCGTTGCCGACACCGAAGCCGTGCGTCGCGGCGTCGCCTACCTGGTCCGAACCCAGCAGCCCGACGGCAACTGGCACGAGGAACCGTTCACCGGCACCGGTTTCCCCAAGGTCTTCTATCTCAAGTATCACATGTATTCGCTGTATTTCCCGCTGATGGCGCTAGCCCGGTATCAGTGGGCAGTGGGCAGTGGGCAGTGGGCAGTGGGCAGTGGGCAGCCGACCACAAAAGGCGACGAGCTGGGAAAGTCCGGAACTGCCTATGGGCATTGAGCGGCCGCCACGCCTAAGAACCGGATTTCCGTTGCCGCTCACTGGCAACTGCCCACTGCAGGAAACAACAGGTGACCGTTCGGAACTACAAAGAGTTGGTTGCTTGGCAGAAATCGATGGACCTTGTCGAATGGGTCTATCAGGTAACGAAGAAGTTTCCTCGAGACGAACTTTATGGTCTCACCAATCAGATTCGCAGAGCGGTCGTTTCGGTAGCTTCGAATATCGCAGAAGGCCAAGGCCGGCAGACGACGAAAGAGTTTTTGAATTTTCTCTCAATGGCCTACGGGTCGCTGATGGAAGTGGAAACTCAGACGATGATCGCAAGTCGCCTGCGCTATGTCGATCAGATCGAGGAGCAGACAGGGTTATCTCGAATCGCCGAGGTTGCCCGACTCCTCAACGGACTTCGGAAGTCACTGGAGAAATCGTGAGCAGTGGACAGAGCGGTGTCGCTGGTGCGCAGTGAGCGTCGGCACTGCCTCCAATGCCATTGACCGATGTCCAAGACGCACTGCCCACTGCCCACTACCCACTGCCCACTGAGGAGTTCACAATGCGGTTTCCCCTGTCGCTGACGACGAACATGGCCACCTACATGGCCCGCAAGAAGCTCGCGGGCACGCCGAAGTTTCCGCTCGTGCTCATGCTCGAGCCGCTGCACGCGTGCAACCTCACGTGCACGGGCTGCGGCCGGATTCGCGAGTATTCGCAGACGATCAAGGAGAAGTTGAGCGTTGAAGAATGCCTGGGGGCGGTCGATGAATGTGGGGCGCCGATCGTCAGCATTTGCGGCGGCGAGCCGATGATCTACCCCGAGATTGGCCGGCTGGTGAAGCAGATCCTGCGGCGCCGCAAGAACATCTATCTCTGCACCAACGGCATGTTCATCGAGAAGAAGCTGCATGAATTTCGGCCGACGAGCCGCTTCTTCTTCAACGTCCATCTCGACGGGCTCGAGGAAACGCACGACCGCTGCGTCGAGCGCGACGGCGTGTTCCGGGCGGCCGTCAACGGCATCAAGGCCGCCAAAAAGGCCGGCTTCCTCGTCTGCACGAACACGACCATCTTCAAGGAAACCAACATCGACGAGATCGATGCCCTGTTCTCGTACCTCACGCGCCTGGGCGTCGACGGCTTCATGCTGTCGCCCGCCTACGGCTACCAGGCCGTCCAACAGACCAACCCGACCGGCGCTGCCGAGATTTTCATGACCCGCGACGATGTCCGGGCGAAGTTCCAGGAAGTGGATCGGCTGCTCGGCAAGTACAAGCTGTCGTCGTCGCCCATCTACCTGGAGTTCCTGTCCGGCAAGCGCGAGCTGTCGTGTACGGCCTGGGGCAACCCGACGCGCAACGTGAAAGGCTGGAAGGGACCGTGCTACCTGATCACGGATAAGCACCATGCCACCTTCCAGGAGTTGCTGGACAACACGCCCTGGGAGAACTACGGCCGCGGCAACGACCCCCGCTGCGAGCACTGCATGGTGCATTGCGGCTACGAGGCGACAGCTGCCCTGGGCGTCAATAAAAAGTTCGGCGACATGCTGAAGATGATGATGTGGCAGCTATCGTAGCCCGCTGCTCGTTTAGCCGCGACCGAAGGGAGCGTTGGGGGCGACTCTCTCCAGCGCTCTCTTCGGTCGCGGCTAAACTGGGGCCTTGTTGTGACCGAACTGCTCTTCACCGATCCCTGCGTCCTCTTCGCTCTCCGTCGTGAGTCGGCTCCCTTTTATCGCGAGTTTCGGCCGCAGCAGCGCTTTCCGGGCGCTCCCTGTCGCGCGCGCTTCTGTGGACCTGCGTGGCTGAGTGTGCTCGTCCTGGAAACCGGCATCGGGCCGGAGCGGTGCCAGGCAGCGCTGCAATGGCTGTTCGGCAAGCCCGTGCTCGGCAACGTCGCGTATCGCCCGGGGCTGGTGCTGTCGGCGGGGTTCTCGGGCGGCCTGCACGAGAGCCTGCACGTCGGCGACATCGTCCTGGCAACGGCGGCGGTGGACACGGCAGGCAACACCTGGCCGACGACCTGGCCGGGCGAACTGCCGCCCGGCGAATGGCAGCCGCCGCTGCACCGCGGCCGGGTCCTGGGCGTTGCCGACCTCGTTAGCGATCCGGCCGAGAAGCGTCGCCTCGGGGCGGCACACAACGCGCTGGCCGTCGACATGGAAACGCCGACCGTCGCCCGCCTGTGCAGCGAGCATGGCGTGCCGTTCGGCTGCGTACGTGCCATCACCGATGACATGGCCACGCCGCTCTCGCCGCAACTGCTCCAGCTCTTCCCCGGCGGGCGACTCTCGCCGCTACGGCTGCTAACGAGCGTGCTGCGCTCACCCCGGCTCGTGCTGGAAATGACCCAGCTAGCCCGTAACACCCGGCTCGCCGCGCAGCAATTGAGTATCGCCCTGGGCGAACTGCTGACGCTCACTCTACCGGGCGGCGCGGAGCTGTGATCACAGCCTTCGCATTCAAAGAAAATCACCACAGAGAGCACAGAGACCACAGAGAGCGGACAGCGATTCGACGCCGTTCCTGGAATTCTCTGTGACACTAACCATTAACTTCTGCGCGGACAGCGATTCGGCGCCGTTCCTGGAAGTCTCTGTGAAGCAAATCTGTGGAATTTTGTTTTTCTAGCAACATTTCAGGCAGCGAGGGAAGCCACCGAAGCTTCCCGCACCTTGAGCGACGCGGTCATGATTTCGGTTCCTCGTCGGGTCACGCGATAGTAGTGGGTTCGAGGTACTTTGCGAATCAAGCCATGGGCACGCAGCAGCCGAAGATAACGACTCGCCTTGCCACAGGCCGCGCGACGCTGCTGGGCGTCGGCGGGGGCTACGGCCGGACACAGAATGCTGCGCACGTCCGCATTCCGAAAACCCTGCATGCGATAGCGGCCGTTCAGCAAGTGAGCGAACAGGGCCGCCTCTTCGGCCGTGACCGGCCGCAAGCCACGGTAGGGGCGGCCGTCCTTCTCGAGCCGGCGGCTGACCGGATCCAAAACTTCCCCAACCGTACGCGTGACTTCCACGTCGGCCAGCGCCTCCAGATAGCGCTGATTAGCGGCTTGGCAAATCTCCACCAGCCGCGGCAGGTCGGTAATCGCTTTACGCATGGGCAACCAGGCTTGGCACCTCTTGCCCTGACGCGTCGCCCAGCGGTACACCTTGAACCGCCGGGGATTGTTGATCGTCGTTTCGATCCGCAAGACCCTGCCTTGTTTGTCGTACATCTTGAGCGAGTTTTCCTCGACCCAGTGCTTCACGCACACACCCTCGGGACGCGCGTGCCAGACCGTGGTGACCTCGCCGGCAAAGCGGCGATTGACTCGTCGCCCCAGGAACCGCAACAGGTCCCGGCAGCCGAACAGGGTCAAGGCATGGCGCACGAGCCGGGGGTACAGTTCCCGCAAGCTGGCCTCATCCCGGAACAGGATATCGGTGGCATATTCGCCTTGCCGCCACATCCAGTAGTAGTCGCGCAAGGCCAGACCGTGCGGCCCCAGCAGCGGATTGACGCGCCGCGCCAACGCCTGCAGCAACTTGGGCCACTTGCGCTTGACCAGGCGATCGAGAATCTTTTGCGCTTGCTTCAGGTCGTCGATGCGCACGAAGCAGTTATCGCGTTGGTCGTAACCGATTTTGGCCTTGGCCAACTGCCGGGCCAGGTATTCGCGGCCGTTGAGACACACTTGGATGGGGAAGGGCAGCCAGGTCTGCAGCCGGATGTGCATCAGGCCGAATTCCCGATCGACGAAGTAATAGTACACGTGCAGGCACTTGCGCGGCTGCGCGACCAGTTGCAGCACCCGGCTGTGTCGATCGCGGCGGATGGAGAAACTGCGACAGGGTTCGACACAGGTCAGCACGCAGACCAAGCCTTCGCGAATGCGGTCTTTTTCCATGATGGCGCGGACGAAGTCCTCCTTGGATTCTTGGGCGGAAGCAAGGTAGTGCAACGGCCGCTGGTGCCGCTCGGCGATGGCTTCGGCCTGCTCCTTGAGGCGCTGGGAGCAGCGCTCGGCAAAGGGGCCGAAGTCCTTGTACAATACGTGTTGGCTGCCCAGAAACTTGTCCAGGCCAGCGACGTAGTCCAGCGACCGCAAGCTGCCGCGAAACAGCAAGCGATCAAAGCCCGACAGGGTTCCCAAAATTCGGCCCGCGTGCCGTTGCAAAAAACGCTCCATGACGTCCCTCGCGATGGTTGGTGGTACTTCCATCATGCGCAGGACCGAATGGAGCGTCTATTTTTGGTTGCGGCCTAACGGCCGCGCTGTGCTCTCCGTGGTGAAACGCTTTTTCGCAGCCCCTAGTACGTCACCTTCACCTTCTTCGCCTGGCTGCGGAGGATGTCCTGGACCTGGGCATCGAAGCCGGATTTGCCCTTGGTTTCTTCCTGCTTCTTGGCAATGAACTCGCTGCGCTGCTTGTCGAGTTCACGGGCTTCCTTTTGCAGTTCGGCCCGCTTTGCCTCGATCTTGGCCAGGTATTCCTTCTTCTGCTCGAGCGTCAGGTCGCGCAATTCCGGCGGCAGATCTTCCTTCTTGATGTCCTCCAGCTTGACCTTGCCCGCCTTGATGGCGTCGATGAGGTCGTAGACCGCGTTCTGTTCCTTCTTGGCATTGAACGCCGCCCGGTCGGCGGCAGCGGGGGCGTCGAGCCGGCGGGCCTCCTCGGCCTTCGCACGACCGGCCGCCTGCAGTTCGCGGTTGCCGAATGTGACTGTCGATTTCGCCAGCTCCCGGTTGATCTCAGCCAGCCGGCCATCGTAGGGCGTCGCGATCGCGACCACGCCGCCGTCCTGGGCGATCTGGACGTACTTGCCCTCGGCCCGCTTGCAGATGTCCTGCCAGTACTTCTTGCACTCGTAGTCGTTGCCGCACTGCACCGTGTTGATGATGATGCCGAGCCGACAGGCCTTCTCGCAGGTCACCGGGTACTTGACATCGTCGGGGTAATCCATGTGCGGCGGCGCGTCGCCCACCAGGAAGATGATGCGCAGGACGTCGTCCCCCTTGGTCCACTTGATCTTGTCCACGGCGACGTGCAGGGCCTCGTTGACGCTTTCCGGCGCGTCGCCGCCGCCGGCCGCCCGGAATTGCTTCAGGTGCCCGTGGATGGCATCCAGGTCTTCCGACAGGTCGAACACCCGGGTGATGTACTCGTCGCCCCGGTCGCGGTAGGCGACGAGGCCGACCTTGAGATCGGGGCTCGGTTTGCCGCTGACGATCTGGTTACAGATTGCCCAGATCTTCTGCTTGGCCGCATCGATCAGACCGCCCATGCTGCCGGTCGTGTCGAGACAGAAGACGACCTCGATTTTCGGGGCTGCGGGCGTCTCGCTCCCTGGCTGCGGGTCCTCTTTCTTCGGGTCGTCGTCCGCAAACGCGAAGCGGCCAACGCCGCCGCTGAGATACGTGAGGCTGGCGAGGCTGCTCTTCAGAAAGGACCGGCGTTCGAGCATGGCTATTCCTCCCGCGGAAGATGGGGTTTCGGTTCGCTCAACATAAAGACGGGGACTGCGGGGCAACCGTTTGCCAAGTTGTGTAACCGGGATGTAACGGCGTCCGCTCGCCGGCCGGAGCGGGGCGACGGCGCCACGGCGTCCAGAAATTCGATTTCGTGCTGTCTTTTGGCGCATCATCCGCTACAATTCTTTTGCCTGCCTTACTGTCCTGCCAGATATCTTCGCAATGGAGATCCGACCATGAGGAACCGGGGGGTAACTCGCGTCGGGTGTGACGAATTTCGACGCAGCCTGCTCAACCGCCGGGGCTTCCTGCAAGCCGGCATCCTGGGTGCGACGGGCTTCAGCCTCGCCGATCTGCTGCGCCTCGAGGCGCGGGCCGGCACCGGCAAGCGCTATAATTCGGTCATCATTCTGTGGATGCGCGGCGGCCCAAGCCACATTGATATGTGGGACCCGAAGCCGGACGCTCCGGCCGAATTCCGTGGCGAGTTCGGCGTGGCGCCGACCAACGTGTCCGGCATCACGCTGTCCGACATGCTGCCGATGTCGGGCAAGATCATGGACAAGTGGTCGATCGTCCGCAGCCTGCACCATCACGATGCGGGCCACTCCGCGGGCGATCAGATCTGCTTCACCGGCTACAACTCCGGCCCGAACGCGGACGAAAACATCAAACCCAGCTGTGGCTCCATTGTCTCGAAGCAGCTGGGGCACCTGACTCCCGAGTTGCCGGCCTACGTGATGATTCCCCGGCACACGCCGGGCGCGGGCTCGGCCTATCTCGGCGTGGCGCACAAGGCGTTCGAGACGGGCGCCGACCCCGCGAACCCGGGGCCGTTCCGCATTCCGAACTTCGCGCTGCCCGAGGGGATCACCGCCGACCAGGTGGCCGATCGCCGGCAGTTGCTGACGAGCTTCGACCAGATCCGCCGCGATGCCGACAGCACCGGCCAGATGGGTGCGATGGACCGCTTCAATGCCCAGGCCTGGGAAATGCTGACGACGCCGGCCGCGCGCGATGCCTTCGATCTCGATCGGGAGCCGACCAAGGTCCGCGAGCGGTACGGGTTCTTCCCGGCGTTCGATCCCAAGGCGGCCGACCGCTGCGGCTGCCCGGCCTGGAGTCAGCGCATCCTGCTGGCCCGCCGGCTGGTCGAGGCGGGCGTGCGGCTGGTCACCGTCGATCTCCGCTGGTGGGACACGCACGTCAAGGGGTTCGAGTCGCTGCGCGAGGGCTTCCTGCCGCGCTGGGACCGGGCCTACACGGCACTCATCGAAGATCTGGAGCTGCGCGGCCTGCTATCGAGCACGCTGGTGGTCGCCTGGGGCGAATTTGGCCGGACGCCGAAGGTCAATAACAACGCCGGTCGCGACCACTATCCGAACGTCTTCAGTGCCGCCCTGGCCGGCGGTCCGGTGAAAGGTGGGCGGGTGGTGGGCGAATCCGACGAGAAGGGCGCGTTCCCCAAGCTCAGCCCGAAAATGCCGCAGGACGTGCTGGCCACGCTCTACCATCACCTGGGCGTCGATACCGAGGCGCAATATCTCGACAATAGCGGCCGGCCGCATCCCGTGTTGCCGACCGGCAAGCCGATCGAGGAATTGATGTAACGAAAAAGCTATCAGCTTTCAGCTATCAGCTTTCAGCCAGAATAATTGCTGGCTGCAATTTGTTTGGCTGATAGCTGAAAGCTGATAGCTGACAGCTCTGCTCATGAAACAGCTCACGATTGTGGTGAAGCCTTTTCGGGCCGAGGCCGTCCTCAAGGCTATCAGCGAGCTCGGCGTGTCCGCCTGCGTAGTGCGTGAAGCGAAGGGCTACAGTCGGCAAAAAGGCTATCTCGACCGCTACGCTGGCAGCGAATACAGCCTCGCCTTTCTTCCCAAGGTCGAAATAAGCGTCTGGGTAAGCAAGGATCGCGCCACGGAGGTCGCCGACCGCATCACGCGCGTCGCGCGCACCGGCCGGATCGGCGATGGCAAGATCTTCGTTCTCGACATGGGTTGGCCGGAACCGCTCGAGTTTTGATCGACGCAACTGGCGCGATTCAAGCAAAACCAGGGGAGCCCGCCGGCCAGCAAGGCACGGCGGGCTCCCCTGGTTTTTGCTTGCGGCCCTCACCGCACGTACTGCTCAAACCACTGCAAATTCCGATTCATCGCATCGAGCAGCAGTTTCGGCTCCTCGATGCTGTGCGGCGAGCGCGGGTAGATGACCATCTTCACCGTGCAGTTCTGCCGTTTCAGCGCGTTGTAGAACTCCAGGCCCTGCGAGAGCGGCACCCGGTCGTCGCGTTCGCCGTGCTGGATCAGCGTCGGCGTGGACACGCCCTTGACGTGGAACATCGCCGAGTGAGCACGATAGACGTCGTGGCGGTCCCACATTTCGCCGCCAAAGTAATCGGGCAGGAAGCTCGCAATGTCGGAGGTGCCGGTCATGCTGACCAGGTTGCAGACGCCGGCACCCATCGAGGCCGCCTTGAACCGCTTGGTCTGGGTGACCACCCAGGAGGTCATGTAACCGCCGTAACTCCAGCCCATGACGCCGAGTTTGTCGGCATCGCCAATGCCCTGCGCGATGACGTGGTCGACGCCGGCCATGAGGTCCTGATAATCCTTCTTGCCCCAGTCGCCGTAGTTGGCGTAGCGGAATTTGGCGCCGTAGCCGCTGCTGCCGCGCGGATTGGGCCGCAGCACGGCGTAGCCGTTGGCGGCGAACGCGGCCAGCGGATAGGGGTAAGGACCGCCGATGAAGCTTTGTGTGAATACGCCGGCCGGGCCGCCGTGAATCACCAGCAGCAGTGGATAGCGCTTCCCCTTCTCGTAATTGACGGGGTAAGTCAGCAGCCCCTCGATTTCCAGCTGGTCCGCTGCTTTCCAGCGAATGACTTCCGTTCGGCCGACCGGCAACTCGGCGCGGTCCTTGTTGACCTGGCTGACGCGCACCGGTGCCCATTTCGACGCGGGGCTGACGAAGGCCTCGGCCACGTGATCCGGCGTCTCCCAGGTGAAGCCGACCATCGTCCGGGCCTGGTTGAGGTGGACGCCGCCCGCGATCATACCGTCCGCTTGCGTGATCACCTCGGCCGTGCCGTCGAGCGGCAAGGCGTTGAGCTTGACGGTCGTGCCGCGCGCCTCCGTGTAGTAGAGGCGTTTGCCGTCCGCCGCCCAGCCGACGAGTTCGGAATAACGGCCGAAACGGTCGAAGGTCTCGGCCAGCGGCCGGGCCGAACCGCCCTGCACGGGCACGACGTGGACCGTGCCGACGCCGCCCCAGGTCGGCGGGCTATCGCTGGCCACGTAGGCGATGCTCTTGCCGTCCGGCGAAAAGAGCGGTGCAAACTCGGCGGCCGGCGTTTGCACCAGCGGCCGGGCCGTTGCCGTGGCGACCTCGACAATGGCCAGGTCGGCGGTCGTCCAGTCGTCGGCCTTCGGCGTCCGGGTATGCGAAAAGACGATCAGCTTGCTGTCGGGCGACCAGTCATAGCCACCGCGCCCTGGGCCGCCGTTGACGTGATAGTTGCCCTTCGTGAGCAGCCGTGGTTCCGGCACCGCGGCCGCGTGGTCGTCCACGGGCACGACGTAGAGCCGGCTCAACTTGATGTTCTCGTCGAGGACACGGACGTCGGTCTTCTCGCGAATGGCCCGTTCCTCGGCCAAGCTGAGCGGGTCCGTAGCGGCGTAGACGATCTGCTTGCCATCCGGCGCCCATTTGAAACTGCTGACCGCCGTCTTGACCTGCGTGAGCCGACGGGCCTCGCCCCCGCTGGACCGGATTATCCAGACGTCGCGCTTGCCGCCGCGGGCCGATACGAAGGCGATAAGCTTGCCGTCCGGCGCCCACTGCGGGTTGTCGCACGACTTGTCGCCCTGGGTAAGCTGTAACGGCTCGGTACCGTCCGTATTGGCCAGGTGAATCTGCGTCTGGTAATCGCTGCGTTCCGCATCCATGACCGCCTGGCGCACGGTGAAGGCCACGCGCTTGCCGTCCGGCGACACCTGGACGGCGCCGACATACTTCTGCTGCACCATGAGTTCCGGCGTCCACCTGGTCTTGCCGTTTGGCTGGGCGGCAAGCGAGCCAACGAGCAAGGACAGGCTGGCAACGCCTACAAGAATCGCAGCGAACCTGGGCACGAACGCCAACATGGTGCGTCTCCGGGTGATCCGAGAGGTGAATGCGAACACCGAGTATAACGGAGAACACGCCGGGCAGCATGAAAATTGGCGAAAGTGATTGCTCCTCGCGGTCGTTCGCGGCTCCAGTGCTGCTGAACGAGTCGACATAGACGGAGGCTGTTCCTGGCCGGCAATTCTGCTCTGGACATCGGCGGCCGCGTTCGTTATACGCCCCGCCCTGCAATCCCTACGGTTCTTTCGGTGAAGGGGGCCTCGCGAACCAGGCTGGCGGTGTCGGTCCGTTACTTGATCCGGCGGCGCGGGTTACCACCTGCGTTACGGGGCGATCACGCCAGGTCAAGCGACGGTGGTCCGGGCCGCGCCTCGAACCTGCGGAAAGTGGGCAAGCTTCGTGCGGGCCCACGGGGGCCGCACGCGACGAGGACGCGACCAGCGACGACAAACGACTTCGCTTTTCTTCAAGCGCGGGGCACAGGCGGTCGATAATCGAAATGGTCGACCCGGCATTCGGGTCGCAGGAGACGGGTTCGGCAAGCGAAGCAAGAGGCCAGGCCGTCGCCAAGCCGCTGTCCGCGGGACCGGCAACCACCGGTGCCGTTGGAACGAATGGGGGAATTTCGTTCCGGGCAGCAGGCGGCGGCGCAGATCGGGACGGGGTCGCGAGCTGGGTGCCGAGGGGAACACGGCAGCCGGGGAGCACTTCCTTTCTTCTCTGCATCATGAGCGACTGCGGACGCGCGGCTTGGCCCACGGGCCAGGCCCGGGCTTCCGCCGTCCGACCGGCCAACGGGGGCAGCACGGCCGGCTGCGCTTGCCAAACATCAGGGAGGAGTTGATGGTGACGCAACTAGACGTGGACGTCGCGCAGGTCTGGCGCGACTACCGCGCGAAGCCCACCGTAGCCCTGCGCAACCGGCTCGTCGAGCGGTACTTGCCCCTGGTCAAGTACAACGCCGAGCGCATCTGGTCCCGGCTTCCCGAGGGCGTGGAGCTGGACGACCTCATCAGCGCGGGCGTCTTCGGCCTGATGGATGCGATCGACGCATTCGACCTCGAGCGCGGCGTGAAGTTCGAAACCTACTGCGTGCCGCGCATCCGCGGTGCCATGCTCGACGAATTACGCACCATGGACTGGGTGCCCCGGCTGGTGCGGAGCAAGGCGAGCAAACTCGAGGAAGCCCGCAAGGCGCTCGAGGCGGAGCACGGCCGGCCGCCCCGGCCCGAGGAACTCGCCGCCAAGCTCGGCATCGCCCTCGAAGAATTCGAGCAGATGATCGGCGAAGCCACCGCTGTCAGCCTCGTCAGCCTCAACAAGAAATGGTACGAGACCGACAGCTACAAGGATGTCCGGGAGATCGACATCCTCGAGGACAAGAAAGCGGAGGACCCGACGCATCGCTTGCAGAACCGCGATTTGATGCGGCTGGTGACCCGCGGCCTCAACCGCAATGAGCGCCTCATCATCATCCTCTACTACTACGAGGACATGACGATGAAGGAGATCGGCGCCACGCTCGACCTGAGCGAATCGCGTGTCAGCCAGATGCATTCGAGCATCGTTTCCCGGCTGCAATCGCAACTGTCGAAGCGCCGCCCCGAATTTAGCCTGTAAATTGATCGCTTCTATCGCTTGCGGTTTAGCATGCCCTATCCAGGTGGCGGCATGCTAAACCGCTAGCGTTTGCGCACGCTCATTCCCTTCAACTCGCCAGGGCCCGCGCCAGCCGTGCTTCCAGCTCCGCGCGTGGCAAGCCGCGGATCAGGAACTTCTTCTCCCGGCTCGTCTCGCCCGCGATCATGGCCACCTGCGATCGTTTCAGCTCGAGCTTTTCCCGAAGCAACTCCAGGATTGCCTTGTTGGCTCGGCCATCCTCGGGTGGGGCGGTCACGGCAACCTTGAGGGAGCCGGCCTGCTCGCCCTGAATGCCTGCTTTACGCGCCCCCGGTTGCGCTCGCACGGGCAGCACGATGCCATCGGGATGGTCGACCAGGGCAATCATGGAGCACCAGGCGTGCGCGGCGGTCGAGGCAGGAACATCGGCACCTCCTGCTGGTACTTGCGATAGGCGGCGCCGAACCGCGCGAGCAGGTCGCGTTCTTCCAGCCAGGTACCGACGAAGATGTAGCTCGTCATGCCGGCGTTGAACAACAGTCGGCCCGCGGTTAGCAGCGGCACCGACCAGAGCATTACCAGCACCCCGACCATGATCGGATGCCGTACCCAGCGGTAGCAGGACGGCGTCTGCAGCGGCGGCGTCACCTGCGGTCGACCGCTGGCAAAAGCGTACACCTGGCGCAGTCCCAGCAGATCGAGCGCATCGATCTGACAGGCCGCCACGCCCAGCAGTCCTGCCCCGAAATAGCCGACGAATTCGATCAATTGGGTTATCCCAGGCAACCCTATTTGCCAGATCAAAGTCGGAATGGGCCGCCATTGCCAGAACACGAAACTCAATGCCGCGCTGCTGGCCAGGACGTAGGTGCTGCGTTCAATGGGCGTCGGCACAACCCGGCCCCAAAGGGACTTGAACTCGGGCCGGGCCATGCCGCTGTGCTGCAGGCCGAACAGGCCGAGCAACAGCGCATCGATGACGACGGCTTCACCGAGATCCGCGGACCGGCCGTCGTCGATTGTCCACAGGATCAGCCGATTGCTCAGGAAGAGCAGCGTGTACAGCGCCGTCAGCGCAAAGGCCAGACAGCAGAGCGCGCCGTAAAGGAGGGCCAGGAAACGCATCGGACTCAGGATATCCCCTCAAAGAGCACGGTTCCCAGACGCACCATCGTGGCTCCTTCTTCGATGGCGATTTCGTAATCGTTGCTCATGCCCATGGAGAGATGTTTCAAGTCATGCGGCGGGGCCAGCTCCGCACGTAGCCGATCCCGCAGCGTGCGGAGCGTGGCGAACGTCGGCCGGCAGCGTTCCGGCTCCTCCTCCGGTGCCGCCATCGTCATCAAACCGTGAACCTGAACCTGTCGTAGTCCCGTCAAGTGGGCCGCGAGCCCGGGAACGTCGTTCGGAGCGAAGCCATGCTTCGAGGCTTCATGGCTTGCATTCACCTCGAGCAGGACGCGTACCGTACGCTGCTGCCGGGCCGCCTCCGCTTCGAGAGCATCCAGCAACCGCAGGCTGTCGACGGAGTGAATCCATTCGACGAGCGGCAGGGTCCGCTCGATCTTGTTGCGCTGCAGGTGGCCAATCAGGTGCCAGCGGACGCCGGCCCGCAGTCGCTCGGCCTTGTTCCACAATTCCTGGGGCCGGCTCTCACCCAGCTCGTGCAGCCCCAGTTCGGGCAGGCACTCGGCGGTCGCCGCGGCGATGGTCTTGGTAACCGCGATCAGCGTGACGTCATGCCGCGGCCGTCCCACCCTGCGGCAGGCGGCCTCGATCCGCTGCTCCACAGCCTGGAGGCGAGCGCCGAGCAAGTGGTTGATTGAGGCTGCCATATAAGGGTAGTTCCCTGAGCTGCCGAACTAACGCACCGCGACAAACTCCTCGCCGGACTTGCCGATGTCTCGCGCAATCTTGCGCAACAGGACGGCCGAGATATATGGAACGGTACTGTTGTTCCGCTGCCGTCGGAATGACGAAACTGCGTGTGCGCGCCGCGTTGACGGACTTCTACAAAGCCAAGCGCTTCGAGCCGGGACACCACTTCTTGTGGCTTCAACACCGGCAATTTCGCCATTGCTAGGGGACCTGCAACGTGTGGGTGCCGACGAACTCTGATTCAATACGGGGCGGACCGTCTTCCAGCAGCATGGCGATCACTTCGGTCAAATTCTGCAACAATTCCTCGACGGTTTCGCCTTGCGAGTGGGCACCGGGGAAACCCGGAACGTGGCCGACAAACAGCGATGTATCCGGGCAACGTTCCACGATGGCAGTAAACGTTCGCATCGGACAACCTCCTGGCCTCGGCGACCGGTACTACAGGGCCATTCGTTCATATTCTATACGAGTAGCCTGGTCTAACGAAAAAGGAGTGGCTGGTCATGGCTGATGTCCGTGCATTCCGTGCGCATCGATACGATCTGGGCCGGGTCGGGGCCCTCGCCGACGTGATTGCGCCGCCGTACGACGTCATCGACGCGGACCTGCAGGCGAAGCTGTACGCCCGCAGTCCGCACAACGTCATCCGCCTGATCCTGAACAAGGAGGAGCCAGCGGACACGGCGACGGAAAACCGCTATACCCGCGCGGCCCGCTTCCTGCGTGACTGGACAACGGACGGCATCGTCGTGCAGGATTCCGCCCGGGCCCTGTACGTCTACCATCAGGATTTCGAGGTCGAGGGCCGCCGTTTCACCCGCAAGGGCTTCCTGTCCCGGGTGCGACTGGAGCCGTTCGGCCAGGGCCGCATCTATCCACACGAGGAAACGTTGTCCGGCCCGAAGGCGGATCGGCTCAAGCTCTTCCACGCGACCGGCATGAACCTGAGTCCCGTCTTCGGCCTCTACCCGGACGAGACGGGCAAGGTAAACGGCCTGCTGGACGCCGCGGTGGCCCGGGTGCTGCCGCTGGAAGCGACCGACCACCTCGGCGTCGTCAGTCGGCTCTGGCCCGTGACGGATCAGCAGATCGTCAGCGAGGTCGCGGGTCTGATGGGACCGAAGCCGGTATTCATCGCGGACGGGCACCATCGCTACGAGACCGGCCTGCGTTATCTCGAAGAAAAGCGGCAGGCCGGCGAGGTACGCGACGCGGAGGCCGCGCCGAACTTCATTCTGATGATGCTCGTCAGCATGAGCGATCCCGGCTTGGTGATCCTGCCGACGCACCGCCTGGTCTCCGGCCTCGCTGGCCTCAAGGCCGATCAGCTGCGGCAGGCGCTCGGCGAGCACTTCCAGCTCGAGACGATTGGCACCGGCGACCAGGCCGCGCGCGATGCCTGGGAATTGATGGAGGCCGACGGCAGTCAGGAAATTCTCGGGTTCGGCACCGTCGCTGACGGCGTCTGGCAGACCGGCCGGCTCCGGTCGGCCCCCTGGATGACGGCGCTGGCGCCCGAGCACAGCCCCGCCTGGCGCGGCCTGGCGGTCAGCGTGCTGCACGTGATGGTCCTGAACCAATTGCTCGGCAAAGCGGCGAGCACCGCCCCGACGTGCCGTTACGTCCACCTGCTGCGGGAGGTAACCGACGCGGCCGCCGCCCGGCAATGTGACCTGGCCGTGCTGGTGCCGCCGGCGACCATGGGGCACGTCGAGACCATCGCCGGCAACTTGGAGAAGATGCCGCCGAAATCGACCTACTTTTATCCCAAGCTGCTCAGCGGGCTGGTGTTCAATTCCCTGAAGGGGAATTAGTGGCCCCTCAACGCTGAGAACGAAGGGAAGTCGAGGCTCGCAATCGCCGCGAGAACAGCGCTTACCGTGACCGTGCGCAACCGCACTGCCGCGGTAGGCTCCTAGCGGCGAAGGACGGGGCTTCCGGGGCCGAACGGAGCTGGCGGTAGCGCGGTCAGCGCCGTTCCTGCGCACCCCGGTTGACGCCCCAACTACTTCTCAGGGTCCGGCGTCACCTTTGTTCGTGCAGGGTCCGTCAGCAAGCCCAGGATCACCTGGGCGTAGAGGCGATGGCCGTAGTCGTTGGGGTGGTTGACTCCATTCCCGGTCATGTCCACGAACCTTTTCCTCTTCAGCAATTCTTGCCAGACGGCCGTCATGTCGGCCAGGACGACCCCTGGGTCAGTCAGCGACGCCAGGGCATCCCGGTACTTCGGAAACATCTCGGCCGGCGTCGCGGCCCATTCCGGATTGCCGAGCATGCTTGCCACCAACACGATCTCCGTCGCTGCGTTGGTCGTCTTGATGTGGTCGATCAATTTCTTCATGGCTGCCTTGTAGCCATCGGGATTCCGCCCGCCCACGTCGTTCATGCCGTAGGCCAGAATCACCAGGTCCGGTTTGGTCTTGAGGAGGTTATCGAGGTCCTTGACGCCCTGGCCGACGGACCAGCCGGCAATGGCTTTGTTGTGGAGCGACACCGCCGAGCCGTAGGTCTTTTCGAGCTGTGCCCGGACCAACTCCGGATAAGGCGGCATGAACGGCGCGGCCTTCGTGAAGCCGGACGCGTTGTAGCCCTGCGAAATGCTGTCGCCGCTGACCGCGATGGTCACGGGCTGCCGGTCGCGCAGCTTCGCGATGGTGCCGGCCAAGCTTTTCGCGGCGAACGTCGGCTTGTAGCCGGCCCACTGGGCGGTCGGCTTCTTGACATAGCTGACTTCGACCTGTTGATCGTGGAAGAAATGGCCTTCACCGAAGAGCAAGCTCGTCTCCGGCTTGCCGGTGCGGGGGCCGATGCTGTGCGGCGACCCCTTGGGTATGTACAGTTCGGCTTCCTTGCGGAAGGGAACGCGCGACCCTTCAAGTAAGACCAGGCTGGCCCCGTCAGCGCTAAGCTCGTAGTCCTGGCCGGCTGCAAAGGCGAGCTTCCCGTCCGCACGGTGGACCACCAGGACTTTGTCGGCATCGAAGAGCAGCCTGGCCGTCGGCTTGCCCTCGTCGGGCTTAACGAAGAAGAGGCTCTCCCGGTAGATGGTTTCGCCGGTCCAAGGACCCTGGAGGAGGTGCAAGGAGGCCAGCTGTTCCGCGACGGTCGCCGGCTTTTCCGCCCTGGCAGGACCGTCGGCGCCGTATAGGAGCGGCAGGATGATTGTCACGCTTAGTAAAGTCGCCGCGCAGATCGAACGCGAAGTAGGCCAGAGCTTGGGACGCTCAGGCAGAGTGCTGACCGTGTTCATCGCTGTTACCCTTTCCGTTCGCGCCAGTTGGCCATGCGCGGTTCGCATCAACCGGCGCGCGAAGCGTTTATTATTGCCTCCGTCAGCCGTACACCGAGGCCGGGTGACGTCGGTACGCGCACCCGGCCGTGCTCGACGACCAGTGGCTCGATGAACAGCTCTTCGTAGATCGCCGTGCCGGTCGGGTCGAACTCCAGCCATTCCGTCGCCGGCAGGGCCGCCATCAGGTGCAACGTCGCCGCCAGGCCCACGCCGCTGGAGAAGTTGTGCGGGCTGGGGATGACGCCCTGGCGAACGGCGTCTTGGCAGATCTGACGGGTCTGCTCCAGGCCGCCACAACGGAGAATATCGGGCATCACGTAGTCGCACGCTCGGTGTGTCCACAGCGGCGCGAAGCCCTGGGGAAGATACAGGTTCTCGCCGGTGGCAATCTTGAGCGGCAGCCGTTCGCGTACCCAGGCGTGCCCGCTGGCGTCGAGCGGTGCGACCGGCTCTTCATACCAGTACGGCTGAAAGGGGAGCAGCGCCTGCCCAAACGCCAGGGCTGGTTCCGGCTCGAAGACGGTATTGACGTCGATCATCAAGCCCACGTTCGGCCCGACGGCCCGACGCATGCTCTCGACCCGCTGCAGGTCGCGGTCCATTTCGCCGGGCGCACCAATGTGCGTCTTGACGCAGCGGAAGCCGTGCTCGACGTAGCGAGCGGCGGTCTCGGCCATGCGCTCGGGCTCTTCCCAATGCAGGTCACTGGCGTAGGCGTCGATCCATGCGCGCTGGCGGCCACCCAGCAGTTCGCAGACGGGCACGCCCTCGGCCTGGCCGCGGATGTCCCAGCAGGCTACCTCGATGGCGCTAATTCCGCACAGCACGGAGCCGCCCGTCTCCCAGAACGCACGGGAGGCGAACAGCCGTCGCCAGACCGCGTCGATGTCGCAGGGGTCCAGCCCAATGGCCATTGGCCGGAGCCGGCGGTCAATGATCGTCGGCATCAAGGCCTGATCGCCGTAGGCGTCGCCCAGGCCAGTCAGACCCACGTCGGTCTCGACCAGGACGAATGTGAATGTCCGCTCGCTGCGCCCTTCACGGGAGTTGCGTTGCGGTCGTCCCAGACGCCGCACAAGCTGCACGGCCTTCACATCGGTGATTTGCATGGCAGAGACGCCGTTGGTCTTGATGTCTGGCTCTGCTGCTCTATTTAGCGAGAATCGGGTCCGGCAGGTAGTGATTGCAGCATACCGATGACGGCCCAGGCCGTCCCCCAATAGGTGTAGACGTTGAGCTTGCGGGGGCCGCGATTGATGGCCTCCTGGGGCACTTCCCAGCGGCCGTCCTTCTCCTGGGACTGCAACAGGAACTCCCACGCCCGGCGTACGGCAGTCTCTTGGCCGTTTTGCCCTACGAAGCCCAGGGCATACAGGGCTTGCCCGGTCGCGAAGGCATCACTGCCGCTGCTGTCCTTCATCCAGCTCCAGCCGCCGTCCGCCTTCTGTCGGCCCAGCAACTCCTTCAACAACGCTTCCTTTTCGGTCGGCGCGCCGAACTTGGCCGCGACGATGACCCGTAGCGCGAGCGTTTGCAGCGTCGCGCGCGGCGCGGCTTTCTTGAGCGACTCCACGGCCAGCTGCCGGCTGCGCACGAGCCCAGGGTCGGCGCTGCTTTCCTGGCTGATCGCCAGCAGGCTCCACATCGTCGTGGCCTCGTGCATCTCTGGCTCACCGGCCCATTTCAGGCCCGGCAACTGCCCCTGGGCATGCCAGCTACCGTCCGGTTCCTGGTGTTCCAGCAGCAGGGAACGCACCGCGGCGTACGACTCCTTTGCCTCATGGTCCGTACCAGCGGCTGGCTGTCCGAGCAGCAGTTGCGCGAGTGTGTCGGGGCCGCCGCCGTTGTTGGGCAGTGCACCGCGCCGGAGCAAGCTTTCCTGATGGCGCTCGACCTCGGCCCGGCCCAGGATCTTCTCCAGGGCGGCCAGGAAGTCCTTGTCTGTCGTGTAGTTCTTGCCGGAGGGCTTTAGCTTGGCAAGCTGTTCGGCGGGCAGGCCGTCCGCCTTCAGCCCTTCCAGGGTGCGAAGTCGTATCCCATACCACTGACGAACGGCCAGCGAGTCGTCCAGAGACCATTTCGTCCATTCGGCCAGTTTCTTCCGGTCCACAACCAGCCCGGAGGCTGCCGCTCGGTTGTGGCTCCAGAGCAGGAACGTCACCACGTGGCAGGTATTGCACTTCCGCTCCCGCATCCAGGTCGTCGCCACTTCCTCGATGTACGGCAGGCTCCGTTGGACAGCGGCCCGAACGTTCATTGCTGTGGGCTCGGACGGCGTTTCCGAGTCGGCAGCGCGGCCCAGGTCGGCACCAGCGCCCAGGAGGACGGTCGACATCAGCACAGCGAGGATGAGCATTGGTGTCCGCATGGTCTTACCTCATGAAAGCCTACTGCACGCTTGCCCAACTTGATGAACGGCGGCGTGTTACAGAAACGCCTGTCACCTGACTCGCTGGACTACGATGCCACTTCGCCGACCAGGCCGGCACAGCCACGTTTCACGGCGTAGCGACAGTCAGCGTGGTCGAAAACAAAATGCGCACGGCAAGTGCTTCCGCGGGGTGCAGCGAGCTACAGGACGGTGAGGGGTTCGACGGAAAAGCCGCTAAAAAGCAGCGTCTTGTCGCTACCTGTACTTCCTTGCCGGATGGGGATTACGCCCGCCGGGAGTCGAACCTGGAACATACGAATTAGTCCAGCCACTCGACTGTACGACAGGAAAGCCCTGAAAACCAGGCTTTTCCTGTTCCATGCGGCGCACGCGAAGGAACGCGAGCTAATCCCACCGTAGCAGGAAGGTCCTTCGTTTCTTCAGCTCGATTGCGAGCGCCCCGGCATCGTCTATGCTCTCGTCGAGACAGCTCGGGCAGAACTCAACCATCTGCTCCGCCAGCTTCCTGGCACGCTTGACCGGGCCGAGAAACGCCCCGCCGATCGACTCATGATTGCAGAGAACGAGCTGGAAGGGGTTTTCTTTTTCCAGGTTTTCAAGCCAGGCAATGGCGTCCGCAGTACGGACGCCATAATTGGCGCCCTCGGTCCCAATGGCTGCCACGACCGCGAGTTTGTCGTCCGTCGGAAACAAGGCAAGCAGCGCATCCTCGCCGGGTGCCCACGGCTCGGCCAGGATGAGATGGCAAGATGCCTTCCTGGCTTGCTCTTGCAAGTCCTCTAACGTCTTCAGCTGCTTGCAGCCCGTGAGCCGAAACGCGAGAACTGCCTTGCAAGGAAGGCCGTGGTCCGGCAGCGGCTGCCAGGGAGTTGCATCGCCACAGTGCTGGGCGAGTTGCTGGTGCAAATGCTCATATCCAGGCCGCTGAGCGTTTTTGGCAAACTTCTCGACCTCCCGGAGTTCCCGTTGGGCGGGCGGGTCGGTTACGGCTGGCACGCCCTTCAACAAGGCCGCGATCTCTCGGTGCTGCTGTTTCCAGTCTGCGTAATCCGGGTCACGTAGTCGTTCCTCGACTTGCTGCAGGACGGTCTTGCCCTGGTACTTCGCATTCTGATCGGCCCCGGCTTGCAACAGGACGCGCACCGCCTCGACATGCCCATTGGTGGCCGCCTGCATGAGTGGGCTCTCGTGGCCGATCTTGCGGAGCGCGTCGACGGTCGGCTGCCAGTGCCCGTTGACCGGCAAGCCCCGTTCGAGCAAGTAGCGCACAATCGCAGCATTACCGCCGCGTGCCGCCATTTCCAAAAGATCCACCTGGCGGAAGGCAAGCGCGTGCAGATCCGCTCCGGCCTCCACGAGCGCCTGGAAGGCTTCGACGTGGCCACCCTGAGCGGCAAGCATCGCCGGTGTCATCCGATTCACGTCCGCCGCCTCGATGTTCGGGCCGGCGGCGAGCAATTCGCGTACTTTCACGACATTGCCGGCCTGTGCGGCACTGAGCAGTGCGTCTGCCTTCCTTTTGTCCACGATGCACCCCACGGAGCAAGAAGACAATGCCGTCTGGAAGAGACGGGCTCGCTTCCCACCTTCAGTGCTGGATCGATACAGTGGGACGGGTTTCGCGGGTCACTCTGATGACTTCGGTCAAATCGGCAGGTCTGGCACGTCGGCGGCAATGGACGAATGCGCGTCGGCCAAGTCCGGCGTTTCCGAGCGCGTGGGGTCGTCGACGATCACTTGCTGTGCCCCGGCAATAGCGAGTAGCAGGATACTCGCGAACCAGAGATGGTAGCCGATGTAGAGCTGATCGCCCTGCTGACCCCGTACTGGCCACCAACTGAGGCCGATGTTGCGAAATAACACGAACGGTCCCAACGCAAACGGAATCGCCAATGCGCCGAGAACGGTTGCGCTTAGAGGGCGCCGCCGAATCAAGCAGCACACGCCAAGCCAAAGCAATGGATTGGGCAGCCACAGGGCGGGGCAGCAGATTGCCCGATACGCGAGTTGGAACCCGAAATCCACGTTCTTAAACGGCGCCGGATCCAGTGGGGGGCCGAAATGCGGGTGCATGCCGGCGTGATGGTCGGAAACGTCTATCCGGCACGCCGGTAAGGCAAGCGAGATGCCGTACAAAAGTATGATCAGAGCTGCAAGCTGCCTCGGGTTCACGGCTGGTGTACCTCGTCGCGTCGCGGCCGGCAGTGCCGCCGCATTGCTTGCTTCTGCACCGACGCGTAAGCAAGGGCCGTCGCTTGCGCGCCATTTGGGCCAGTGCTAGTGTAGACCGGGGAGTTTCGCGGGCTAGGTTCCCTCAGCCAGCACAATCGCGGAAACAGCCATGAAAGAGGCCCAAACACCGTTGTAGCACCAGCAATCGGCCATGTCCCATTTTTCGTGCGTCGTCGAGGAGTCCGATGAAACCGGATGTTCCAACCGCTGAAAAGCAGCTCCAAAGCTTCGTCGCCAAGTTCGAGCCGAAGGCGCAGACGCTGATTCGCGCCGTGCGCAAGGCGCTACGCAAATGGTTCCCGACGGCGTACGAGCTGGCCTACGATAATTACAACTTCTTCGTCCTCGGCTATGGGCCGACTGAACGGCCGTCGGACTGTATTGTCTCGATGGCCGCAGGAGCAAATGGTGTAAGTCTGTGCTTTATCCAGGGCGCGAGTCTTCTCGACCCTGACAAGATCCTGCTCGGCTCCGGCAATCAGACGCGTTTCGTTCGCATTGAATCAGCAGAGGTACTGGCACGTCCCGAGGTTGAGGCGTTGCTGACCGCCGCAGCCGCTCAGGCGAAAGTGCCATTTCGAGCGAGCGGACGCGTCAAGCTCATTATACGTTCCGTATCGACAAAACAGCGGCCAAGGCGCCGGCCGCCGAAGTGAGCAAGTTTCGACAATGGTCCTGCTGCGGGAACGCGGGGAGGAAGGCGATGTCTTCTGTTGCGAGCGTCAATGACATGAGCCATGATCCTGGCAACCAACGAGAGGCGCTCGGCCCGGCCGGAGCGGCCCCGCATCGACTCCGACCCGGCGGTGTGCCGCCGTGTTGGGCTTCGCCACGGCGGCCGCGCTGCTGACGGGGTGCAGCAAGGCGAATCCCCATTCGTCGGCCACGGCAGACGCGTCGGCGGCCATTGCCACGGAGAAGAGAGACGCCGCGCTCACGGAGGCCATCCGTACGCGCATGCAGCGGGTGAAGGAGGTTCTCGGCATCACCGGCGGGAAGGGCGCCCGCGTTGTGTTTGACCCCGTCGGCGGCCCTACCGTGAACAAGCTCGTGCAAGCAACAGCCCGTTCGGGGATCGTCTTCCTCTACGGAGCGCTGAGCACGGAGCCGACCCCGCTGCCGCTGTTCGACGTGCTGAGCAAGTGGCTGACGATCCGCGGCTACGTCCTGCTAGAGATCACGGCGGACCCCGAACGGCTGCGAAAGGGCAAGGAATTCGTCAATTCGGGGCTGGCCGACGGCAGCTTGAAGCCGGTCGTCGCCAAGACGTTTCCGCTGGATCAGATCGTCGAAGCACACCGTTACCTGGAGTCCAATCAACAGATCGGCAAGGTGGTCGTGACCGTCTGAAGCCATCGGATCATTGAACCCCGGGCACGATAAACACTCCGACCCCGACCAGTAGCTTTAGAGTCTCCCTGTCGCCCAGCCTCGTTCACAGTGCCTTGCCCCTGAGGATCATCGTCAGCACCGTTTGCTTGTCCGCGCTCTGCTCGGCCCAGCGACCCGGCTGGACGCGGAGTTGTAGAGCCAGCCACGCCTTCAAGTTCCAGGCCAACGCGGTCATCACCATGTAAGCCCAATTGCTCACCGGTGTGTCCACCGGCGCTTGCAGAGCACATACCCCACAGGGAACTGAGCCCATGTGCACGTCATTCGGCGTGGCTCACGCCTGTAGGATTATGCGCTTCGCGAACGGAGCAGCACCCGAAGTGCTGTCGCCCAAGCACGCCGCGATACATTGACTTTTGTTGGGACATCCTACACGGAGAAAGTCATGGGCGATCCTTTGTTCCAGGTTCGTGAACTGGTCGGCACGCAACCGGGGCCACACCTGCTCATCACCGGCGGCGTTCATGGCGATGAGTTCGAACCCATGGCAGCGCTGCGTCGCTTGAGCGGGCTACTCACACCTACCCAACTGCGAGGCCGCGTCACGCTCGTCCCGGTCGTCAACGAGGCGGCCTTTCGGCGCGGCGAGCGCTGCGCGGAGGACGGTCTCGATCTGGCGCGCGTCTGTCCGGGCCGGCCCGACGGCTCGATCACCGAGCGGGTTGCCCATGCCCTGACCGGGTTGATCCGCACTGCTGATTACTACATCGACCTGCACACCGGAGGTACGCGGCTGCGGGTGTTGCCGATGACCGGCTACATGCTGCACCCGGAACCCGCCGTGCGGCAGTGTCAGCAGCGAATGGCGCGGGCGTTCAACCTGCCGTTCATCTGGGGAACCGACCACCGGCCGCCGGGGCGATCCCTTTCCGTCGCCCGCGATGCCGGCGTACCGGCCATCTATGCGGAGTACCACGGCAGTGCCGTCTTCGATCCCGCCGGCGTCGAGGCCTACGTGGACGGCTGCCGCAATGTCCTGGGCGAGTTCGGCATGATCGATCGGGTCTTGCCCGAGTCGCGCGTCAACCATGTCGTCGAGGACGACCGACAAGGCTCCGGTCACATGCAAGCATGCCATCCGGCGCCCGTGGCCGGCTTCTTCGAACCGGCAGTGACGCTGGGCCAGCGCGTCGGCGCCGGGCATTTGATTGGCACCATCGCCGACATCCTCGGCGACGATATTCGGGCAGTCGCCGCACAGCAGGATGGCATCGTCCTGGTGCTGCACACCTTCGCGAGCGTCCGCGCCGGCGACGGCCTGGCGGTAGTGGCCGGTCCGGTGCACGGCTAGCTGGTGTCCGTCGGAAAATGCGTTTTTTCAAGATTTGTGACCGGCGCTAATCGCCGGTGACATGGCATTGTCAAGCATCCGAGCAGCTGATTCGAGCCGTTCCCCACAGCGGCAGCACCAGCTACGATGCCTGTGCCCTATGCGAAATGTCTAGGACTTTTGTCGCCCTGAAAGATGAGCTGATGATCCAGGCCCGGCGTGGATCACTTCCGCTCGCGGTCGCTTACCGGGCGGTTTCGGCCTCAGATCAATTCCGGCAACGGCGTTCCCTGGGACAGGGCAATCGGCCGTCCCTGAGGATCAGCGAACTCCTGCGTATGGTCGATCCCCAGGTGCTTGTAGACTGTCGCGAGGATGTCCTGGGGATCCAGGCGGCGCTCGATCGGGTATTCACCCTTCTGGTTCGTCGCGCCGATGACCTGCCCCATCGGCAAGCCGCCGCCGGAGACGAGGATCGACATGGCACCGGGATAGTGATCGCGGCCAATCTTGCCGTCTTTGTTTTCCAGGCGCGGTGTTCGGCCAAACTCGCCCGTCACCACCAGCAGCACTTTTCGATCGAGGCCCCGGTCGAAAAGGTCGTTGATGAGGGTAGTGATCACCCGGTCATAGCGCGGCAACCGCGCCTTCATGGCCGTCAACATGTCCCAGTTGACCGCGTGATCGTCCCAGTCGTGTGCCATCGAGCCCGGACCGCTGCCCGGCACACGCACGGACACGAAACTCACGCCGGCTTCCACCAGCCGTCGGGCGAGCAGCGCTTCCCGGCCGAAGTAGTCGTCGCCATACTTCTCCCGGATTTTCAACTCTTCGAGCGACAGGTCGAACGCCCGCCGTGCCTGGTTGGTGGTCAGAATCTCCACGGCTCGCGTGTTGAAGGCGTCCATGCTATCCATGGCCCCGGACCGGTCCAGATCACGGCGGACCTGGTCGAATTGCCGGAGCAAGCCCAGCCGGTCGTCCAGCCGTTGCGAACTCACGCGCAGGCTGGCATCGCGCAAGGAGAAGTTCGTGATGGGGACGCGATACTGCGTGCCCCAGTAGCCCTGAGCGATGCCCGGGCTGTAATCTGGCCCGTTGACGCAGACACCATTGATGGCGACCGCCGGCGGCAGGCCGCGGTGCTTGTGTTCATGCACCCGTTGACCACGGCCCCGACCATCGGATAGTAGGACTCCTGCGCCCCGGGCTTCATCTGCCCGTGGCCGCTGAGGAACCGGGCGTGGCCCTCGAAGTGATTGGCCTGGTCGTGGCAGCAGGAACGAATCAACGTGAAGCGGTCGGCAATCCGTGCATGCAGCGGCAAGTGCTCGCAGAGCTGGATGCCCGGCACGTTCGTCGCGATGGGCCGAAAGGGGCCGCGGATCTCAGCCGGTGCATCGGGCTTCAGGTCATACGTCTCCAGATGGCTCGGACCACCGTGGACGAACAGGAGGATAACGGCGGTATCCTTCGCTTCGCTCGACGCCGCGGCACGCAGGCGCAGCAGGTCCGACACAACCAATCCGCCGATTCCGAGCAAGCCGGCTCGAAGACTCTCGCGGCGAGTGAGGGTGCGTCGGCCCCAGGAGGGGTCGCCAAGCAGCGTCAACATCGGTACTCCTCCGGCAGGCAAACGAGGCAGGTTGGTGGATTATCAAAGCCGGACGACAGTTTGTCAATCAGGGAGACGGCCAGGGTACAGGTGCTGCTGACTCCTCCATAGTCGCGGGAGGAAATGAACCGCGCTACTCCAGCGTGATCGTGATGCTGCCGTTGCCCGAGCGGACGCTTGACGTCGGTCCCTTCTCCGTGAGCACGATTTGCTTCGACATTCGGTCGCCGGTGACAGAGCGCGGCTGACGCGAGCCGGTGACCGTCACATTGCCGACCGAGGTGCCGGCCTGGATGCTGCCACCGGCACTGCCGGGGAGTCGAATCGTGACGGAGCCAACGTTGGTCTTCAGGCTGAACGAGGAAGCGCTGCCTGCGGCGGGCGCATGAGTTATCGACCCGTTACCCGTCTCGGCCTCGACCTTGCCGGAGACCGCTTCCAGCGCTACGCGGCCGACCGAAGCCTTGGCTTTCACCGCCCCTTTCACGCTGGTGACGGTCACGGAGCCGTTCCCCGTGCTGGCCGTCACGTCGCCGGCTGCTTCTCGAACCGTCACCGCGCCCACGGAAGTTTTGACGTCGACCGCCCCACTTGCCCTGGTAACTTCCAGCGAGCCGTTACCGCTTTCGGCCTTGATCGCGCCGGTGGCCTCCTGCACCGTCACCTGGCCTACGGAAGTCGTCAATTGCACGTCCCCGGCTGTCCTCGTAACGCGAACCGAACCGTTACCGGTGTGAGCGGTCACGTTCCCGCCCTGATCGGCCACGCTGACAGCGCCGACGCCGGTGCGTACGTCCGCGGTGCCACCCAGCCCTTTGACAGTCACCGATCCGTTGCCGGTCCGCACTTTGATGCCGTTGGCTTCCGGGGCACGGATGACGAAGGAGCAGCTGCCGTGCATGCCCTCCCACTCTTTCGGGTGCTCGACCGCGATGGCGAGCACTCCGTCCTCCCGCCGGCTGACATTCACCTTTATTTCTTGGAGCCGGGCCGTGGACTCTTCCTCGGTGTCGCCAATGGCGATGACCTTGGCGGTTATCTGCACCTCTTTGGCGGACGGGTCGGCAACGAGTTCCACGGAGCCGACGTCGGTCTGTACGTCGATTGCCGAGGCCGGCACGTGCGGTGCGGTCAGGCTGCGCTCCTCCGTCGCATTTTTTGTACCCGCGACGACAGTTTTGACAGTGACGCCGCAGCCGGCGAGCAGCAGCCCCAGGCCGGGCAGCATCATGGCAAAGAGTGAACGCGTGGCAAACATCAGCAACCTCCCCGTCAAGCAGTCGAGTGGCTGGCAGCGTATTTTCATCAAAACGGTCCGTGCGGTTATTCGCTTGCCGGTGCTCCAAATTTGCGCTATCGGCACCGGTGCCGGCTTTTGCTTCAATTTACAGGTACGGGCTCGCGTCGCAAGGACGGTGCATTTCTCCAGCCCTTTCCACCGGCTCAGTTCACTCTACAATCCGCCTGACAGCCTTGCGAATGGCCATCTTCGGCCGGGCGGCTGAATTCACGATCAAAAGGGAGAAGCGATGACGGAACGTATCGTCTTGCGGACCGGCGAGGCCCTGGTGGAAGGGGACAAGGACTACATCTGTGCCGAGCCGGAAATTGTACTCGGTGAGCTCGATGGCCCCGTCGGCCACGCCCTGGCGCAACTGATCGGCGACCAGGTCAAGGGCCACACGCGCGTCTTCGCCATCCTGAACAGCGACGTGCAGGTGCGGCCCGCCACCGTCATGGTCAGCAAGGTCACCGTCCGTGACGCACGCTACACGAACATTTTGATGGGGAGCGTTCAGGCGGGAATCGCCAATGGCGTCCTCGACGCCGTACGTGCCGGCGACATCCCCCGGCACAAGGTCAACGATCTTGGCATCATTTACTCCGTCTGGCTCGACCCGGCCGTGTTACAGGTGCCGGCCAACGAAGTGGACCATGCGGCTCTGTTCGCCGTCCACCGCCAGGCAACGGCCAAGGTGATCCACAAGGCAATGCGTCACGAACCAGGCATCGACTGGCTGCTGGAAAACCAGGACAAGGTGACCCATTACTTCCATCAGCAGGGTCTGGAGGGCAGCCTCTGAGCGTGTGACCGTCGGAAGGGAATCAGCAGATAGGGCCAACCGCCGCAGAGGTACGATCGAATCGTGGGAACATCATCGCAGCCGCCTTCGCCGAGCGGCGTGCATACAGCGAGAGGTACCCCGGCCAGGAATCGAACCTGGACCTGCTCCTTCGGAGGGAGCCATGATGTCCGTTTCACCACCAGGGCACAAAGCAGTGGGTAGTGGGCAGTGGGCAGTGAGCAGTTGCCACAGCATGCCGCTTGCCAAACACGGTGTCTAATCGAGTAGCCAGGGAGGGACTTGAACCCTCACGCCCGGTGGGGCACAGCCTTCTGAGAGCTGCGTGTCTGCCTTTCCACCACCTGGCCAATGCAAGGGATGAGGGAGGAAGGATGAGCGATGCGCACGAATCATCCCCAATCGTTTACTCCACGCTCGCAATCGCTGGCCTCATCCTTCATCCCTTCGAGAAAGAGTGCCCGGCAGGAGTTGAACTTGCCTCTGCTGCTTTGCAGGCAGCCGCCTGGGCCGCTCGGCCACGGGCACAATGCGGTGCATACGGGTGTCGATCCCGTACTTCTGCTTCGACAGAGCAGTGTGCAGAGCCGCTACACCAATGCACCTTCGCAGTCTGGATGGCTGGATTCGAACCAGCGGTCTCCGGTTCCCGAAACCGGCGGATTGACCAGGCTCTCCTACATCCAGTCCAATGACTCCAGCAACGAAAAAGGCCAGGAGCCTCGTGCGACCCCTGGCCTGCAAGCTGCCACGCAGGAACGGAGTCACCATCGCAGGAGTAGCTGCAACCGCTGCGGACGCACGGGCCGAGCGGGCAGCGTGCGGCGGCAATCGCGTTCACAGGTGGTATGCCGAATGGTCATGAGTCAACCTCGGTCGTTCGCAGCGACCTGTTCGCTGCATATAGGGAAGACGCAGCGCAGCCATGAAGGTTCACGCGGAATCCGGATTCTTGTCCTCAGCGGGCGTCGTCCGGTTTGATTTTTTTCACGGCCGCGGCCGCCAGCCGGCGGACCGCCTCGTCGGGGTCACTCTTGCTCCGTTCCTCTAGCTCGGCAAGCGCCGGCTTCGCTTCGGGACCGACGGCTCCAAGCGCCTCGGCCGCGGCGCCACGCACGCGCGGCTCGCCTGCCTTTAGCGTTTCGGTCAGGGCCGGCACCGCCTCCCGGGAAGCCGGACCGAATCGGCCCAGCGCCTGCGCCGCATGCTGGCACACGGTCGGCTGATCCGCCTTCAGCAATGCCGTGATGGCAGGAATAGCAGTCCGCGTTTGCTGCGCGATTTGTTCAATGACCTCGGGCCCGGCCCGGCTGTCGTCGTCGGCCGGCTGCAGGGCTACCGTCAGGGCATCCAGGCCGGCGAGACGTACATCGGTGTCGGGGACCTTGATGAGTTCGAGCAACGCGGGCACGACGGCGGGGCCAATGTTGCCGAGCGCGTCAAACGCGCTGATGCTGGACGCCGGGAAACGACCATCGCGGCGTTTGATGAACTCAGCCAGGGCGGGGACGGCCGACCGGGCCGACGGACCAACATGTCCGAGCGCTTCCAGCGCGTTGAACGCCACTTCCTCATTGTTGTCCTTCAGGGCGTCGGTCAGCATCGGCACGGCCGGGTGGGCATCGGGACCGATGTGCCCGAGTGCCCAGACGACCAGGGCACGCACCTTGGCGTCCTGGTCCTGAAGCGCGTCGGTCAACGCGGGCACAGCCTCCTTCGCCTCCGGGCCGCCGTAGCCCAGCGCCCGCGCGGCCTGGCCGCGCACGTGCGGTGATTCGTCTTGCAGGGCTGACTGCAAGGCCGCGACGGCCTCGGCGTTGACGCCAACGGTGGCGAGAGCCGCCGCTGCACCGCTGCGCACCGGCTCGGAACTATCCTTCAGCGCCTTCGCCAGGGCAGGTTGAGCGCGGGCTGCTTCGGGCCCGATCTCTTCGAGGATTTTGGCGGCCGACATACGGGCCTGCATGTCATCGTCTTCAAGGGCAACGATAAGGACGGGCACCGACTCCGCCATCAAGCTTTTGAGGTTGGCGGCCGCGCCGGCGCGCACGTTCTCGTCAGCGTCCTTGAGCGCCGCAATCCAGAACTCAGCTGGCCGGCCGCCGACGCTGACTTCCGCGGCCTTCGGCTGAACCACCGCCGGCGGCTCATCGTCGTTTTGCACCGGCACCGTCGCGATCGGGGTGAACACCCGCGCCCGGCGGGCACAACCGGTCAGCGTCAGTGCCACAAGTAAGCAGATCAGGATGCGCATGGTTGGGCCTTTCCGTCGAAAGTAGCGGGAGCCAGGCTGATGATAGCCGGCGTGCCCGAACATGTAAACGACGGCCATTATTCGGAAAAGCATGGCATGCTTTACTTGTCACCCAAGGCGGCAACCACTGCCGAGCGCAAAGGAATCGATTCGTTTTGCGTGAGGCCGTGAGACCGACAGTTGAGCCACTGGCGAGCCGTCCATAGCCAACCATGCCGAATGCCCCGCGCAGTGACGGGCTCAGTTGGCACCGTAAGCCTCAGCGAGCGCGGCTGCATGGCGTAGCTGGCCTCCTCCTCGTTCTTCGGCCACCACGGGTAGCAGACGGTCCGATCCTCAAAGCGACACAGGGCTTCAATACGGACACCAAGGCCATGCCGTCGCCCTGCCTCAAAGGAGCGCTGGGCCAGTTCCGCATTCGCCGCCGGCAGGGGCACGCGCAGCCAGCAACGGCGCTGCCAACTCGTGTAGTCTTCGCGGAATACCCACATCAGCTTGGGACTCCAGCCGCACTCGCGGAGGAACCCGAGAAAGGAATAACGAGCCACCGCGAACGGGGGTGTGCGTGCCATGAATTCAATGGACAGCAACTGCGCCCGTTCTTGCAGTGTGGCAATTTTCTGTCCCCTCCTGCACGCCAGTCTCGCTGTGACTGGTAGAGACGCGAGGCAACGACTAAGGCCTTGCGACCGAGAAAGAAAAAACGCCTTAGCAACAGGAGTGAGCCATGAACCGTCGCATCATTCAAATGCTCTCCGTCGGTGCCCTGTGTGGTGTGCCTGCCGTGTATTCGCCCGCGGCGGAGCCGAATGCTCTGCAAGGTTCGTGGGTGGCCGTGACGGCCGAACGCAACGGCAGCCTGGCCTGGGATATTCGCGGCCATGCCTTGATCGTCCATGGCAACCGCTTCGAGATTCGCAGTGCCGACGACCGCGTGCTGTTCGCGGGCACGTTGGTGGAGACAAGTGGCCGGCCCGCCGGCGTCGACTTCATCCTCGACAACGGCCCGACCTGGCGCGGCATTTACGAGCGGCGCGGCGATCGCCTGCGGATTTGTGATAACGCCGACGATCCTTCTCGGGAACGGCCGAGGTACTTCAACGCCGACCCGAACACCGGTTACGTGCTGGTCGACTTCCGGCGAGTGCCGTGAATTGAATTCCGGGTCGCGGCGAACCGCTTGCGAACGAGCGACGTATTCATGCGAGTGACGTGAGTGGGTGATGCAAAGACGAGGGCGCTGGGTGGGGAATTCTCTGGGGAGAGAGTACGTCACCCCCACCCGGCCCTCTTTTTCAAGCGGCGATTGGCCGCAGTCAGTGTAGTGGGGCCGGGAGAAGAGAGAAGGGTGTGGGGAACGGATCGAGAAGAGGTAGCGGGGACCGGACGCGAGAGAAGGGGCAGCGGTGGTCCCTGAACTCCTGGCGACCTTCGGGTCGCCAGGAGTCATTTTATGCGCAGCGCGCCATCAACGAGGCATTGGCCGTTCCCAGTTCGGATCGTACTCGCGTGAGAAGATCTGCTGAATGCGCTCAGCCCGACCGCCGCTCGGATCATGCAACACTTCCAGCGCCCGGTGCACCCGTTCCAACCGCGGATCACGTGCCACGTCAGACGCTCCCGGGCCGCGGTTGATGCGGTCGAGCATTGCCGCCACATCGAGCAGCTTGCAGCGGAGTTCGAGGAAATAGGCATCGAGGGTTTTGTCCGCGGCCACCGGCTTCACGGCGACAGTCATGGGATTCTCCGGTGCTTGTGTTTGTTTAGCCGCGACCGCAGGGAGCGCTGGGCCAGTCTGACCCAGCGCTCCCTTCGGTCGCGGCTAAACGTCTCGTTACTGGTTCGTGGCGAACACGCGTTTGAGATCGAGGTTCACCAGCGCATTGAGGCTTCCGGAGCGGAACCCTTCCAGGTCCAGCGTTACGAACTGGAAGCCAAGTTCGCGCAGGCGGCGAACGATGCCGTCGCGCACCGTCGGTTCCGCAAGTCGGGTGAGCGCCTCCGCGGGAACCTCGATGCGGGCTAGTTCGCCTTCGTGCAAGCGGACCCGACACTCACGCAGGCCGAGTTCCCGGAGATAGGCCTCGGCCGCCTCGACCCGGGCCGTGCGTTCGGTCGTGACCTTGACACCGGGCGCGAGCCGGCTCGACAGGCAAGGGGAAGCCGGCTTGTCCCACGTGGGCAGGCCCCACGCGCGGGCCAGCGCGCGGACGTCGGCCTTGGTCATACCCGCTTCCTGCAGCGGATGGCGAACGGAGTGTTCCGCCGCCGCCTTCAGACCGGGGCGATAGTCGCCGCGGTCGTCGAGGTTGGCGCCGCTGCAGATTACCGACACGCCCAGCTCGGGTAGCAGCTGCTCAATCTGCGTGTACAGCTCACTTTTGCAGAAGTAACAGCGCGTGCCGTCGTTCTTGACGTAGTCCGGATTGGCGAACTCCGTGGTTGCGACCACGCGGTGAGCGATGCCGATTTCTTTGGCGATGCGCTGTGCTTCCGCGAGTTCGCTGCGTGGCACGCTGGCGCTGTCGGCCGTGATGGCGATGGCCTGAGCGCCGACCGCTTCCTGGGTCGCCCGGGCGACCACGGTGCTGTCGATGCCGCCGCTGAAGGCGACGACCACTTTGCCGAGCTTGCGCAGAATCGCCAGCAGGCGTTCGCGCTTGGCGGCCAGTTCAGGGGTCAGTTGTTCAGCAGCGCTGGTAGACGTTCCCATATGTTCCAGTATAGGCCGCTCGGACGGCGGCCTCAAGCAGCCGGGTCGACTGGCCCTGCGTTGACCCAGGTTGCCGACTCTGGCATCATCGGGCGGCCTCGCCACGCAAGGATGCTGCCCATGAATACGCTTGCCGATTTTCGACAGGTCTCGGCCGTAGCTCCGTCGCTGCCCCGCTGGCTGCGCAGCCTCTGGGCCGAGGTGCTGTTTCCGGGTAACGCGGCCCCCGCTCACGCCGTACGCTGGTCGGCGCTTGCGGTCCTGGTGATTGTCCCCGAAATTCTGCTGTATCCTTGCCTCGGTTTCCATCTGTTCGAGCCGGACGAGGGCCGGTACGCCCAGATTCCGCGCGAGCTGTGGGAGCGCGGCGAGTGGGTGGTGCCGCTCCTGCAGGGCGAGCCGTACCTCGACAAGCCGCCGTTGGCCTACTGGCTCATCATGCTTAGTTACTCGCTCTTTGGCGCGGCGGACTGGTCGGCCCGACTGGTGCCCGGACTGGCAACGCACGCGTGCATCCTGGCGACGTACCTGCTCGGTCGACGTAGCCTCGGCGAACGCTCGGCCTTCTGGGGCGCGATTCTGCTGGCGCTGGCGCCCGGTTTCGTGAGCGTGGGTAGGCTGCTCGTGCTCGACGGCTTGCTCGCGCTCTGGGTAACCGTGTCGGTGCTGACCGCGTTTGAGGCCATCCGTGGCCCCAGCCTGCGCTGGCACTGGTGGCTGCTCTCCGCAACGGCCTGCGGCCTCGGGATCCTGACGAAAGGGCCGATCGCCGCGGTCCTGCTGGTCGTCCCGGTGGCGGCATACAGCTGGCTGCAAAACGGCGGACCGCCCTGGTCGCGGCGGGCGCTCGCCGCCTTTGCTGGAGTCGTCCTGGCCATCGTGCTGCCCTGGTACGTGGCGATCTGCATGAGACTGCCGGACTTCGGACGGGAGTTTTTCTGGAAGCACCATGTGCTCCGGTTCCTCAGTCCATTCGATCATCTTGAACCGGTCTGGTTTTATCTGCCGATCCTGTTCGGCGGCTTGCTGCCTGGCTCTTTGCTGGTTTTGGCGGTCGCCCGTCACCTGCTGACGGCCGATCCAACTGTGGCTGCGACGCGACGGCCGTCGGTCGGCTTCATGCTGCTGGCGAGCGGTTGGTGCGTGCTGTTCTTCTCGCTGTCCGGCTGCAAGCTGCCGACGTACATCCTGCCGGCCTTACCGTTTTTGGCCCTGGTCCTCGGCGACTTCCTGGTGCAGACCGGCCGCACCTGCTCCCTGTTCACGAGAGCCGGCCTGGCCGTGATGTTTGTCATCCTGATCGTCGGCCATTCGCTCGTGCTGCCCTGGTACGCGGAATTCCGGTCGCCGTTCGGTCAGGAAGCGATGGTTCGCGCGGTATGTGGCGACCCGGCCACGCCGGTGGTCTGCTACCCGCGGCCATGCGATTCGGTCGCGTTCTACGTGGGCCGAGCGGATTTTCGGCAGTTTCGCAGCAAGGAGACGCCGGCCCTGATCGAGTTTTGCAAGCAACAACCGCGCACCGTGATCCTGTTCACGCACCGCCATTCGCTGCAAGCGCTGCAGCACGTGTTGCCGCCCGACGAACTGGAACTGGTCGAGCCGAGGCCATTGTTCGACTCGGCGCGTGCCGGCATGGCGGGCTGGAAGCACCTGTTTGATCGCAGTCCCCTGGGTACGAAGACGCGCGATGATACGGCAGGACTGTGCTATCTGGCCGTCGTGCAGCGCAAAGAAAAACCCTGAGACGTTCGCTCATAGTGCTTCGCTGCGGTACGCCGCAAGCGGCTTTACCATTCCAGCCCCAGCATCAGGCAGTTCAGGCCACTGCCGATGCCGAGGAAGCCGACGCGGTCGCCCGGCTTCAGGAACTCGCGTTCCTCCGCGAGAGCGGCGGTGAGCGGCAGCGAGACCGTGCCCATGTTGCCCAGGTACTCGAACGTCGAAAAATCCTTGTCGAGATCGATGCCGAGCGTCCGGAGGATGGCGTCGCGATGGCTGGCGCCAACCTGATGGCAAATCACCTTGTCGATCTGTTCCTTCAGCCAGCCGAGCCGGCCGAGGAATGCGCTCCATGTGCGCAGGCCGAGGGTGACGCCATGCTTGAGGACCGCGACCGAATCCGTGGCGGCAAATTGCCGCAGCGCCGACGGCAGGAACTCCTCGATACCCCAGCGGCACAGGCCGAAGAACTGCGGTGCCGTCTGCGTCGCGCCGCCCAGGAGCCGTCGGTGCCGCGCGGTCGGGAATGAGCCGTCGGTCAAAAGCACCGCGACCGCACCGGAGCCGCCCGTGAGCGTCGCCAGCGACGACTTGAACAGGTCCATATTCGGCTCGGCACGCAGGCGCTCGATCGTGGCTTCATTGATTTCTCGGGCCGTCTCGCAGGACACGACGAGCCCGGCCCGGCACTGGCCGAGTTCGATGCGATTTGCCACGTCGACCATACCGTTGAGGACGCCAAGGCAGGCGTTGCTGACGTCATAGACCGCGGCGCCGGGGCTGACGCCGAGCGATGCAGCGACGTGGCAGGCGGTGGCGGGCTCGAATTGCTCCCGGCACACGGCGGCATAGACCAACACATCCACGGCGTCGGCCGGTATCGCGGCGGCGGCCAGGGCCTTGCGGCCCGCGGCGGCCGCGGCGCTCGACAGCGATTGGCCCGGCTCCCACCAGCGTCGCTCGACGATGCCCGTCAACGCTTCGAGCTGGCCGGCCGGCAGGTGCAGCGCCTGGAACACCGGCCGCAACCGATCTTCCAGCTCTTCCGACGTCACCACCACCGGCGCCAGCTCGTAGCCGATCGCGTCCACGAAGACCCGTTCATATTTCATCGTCCCGACTCCTCGAGCCGCAGATGGAAATCGTTCATCCCATAGATTACGAGCCCGTCGACCGTGAGGTAACCGTCGGCGCGCAACGTTCGTTCGCGGTCGTCCACGCCACGGACGACCGCCTGCACGCGGACCTTCCGATTCGTCGGCAGCACCTGGCCCCGGTACTGCCAGCGGTGCGGCTTGCCGGGGCATGCCGTGGAGAACCGGCTTTGCGCGTTGCCGCCCCAGCGCCGCACAGCCACCACCTTGAGCAGTTGCAGGAACGCTTCCAGCCCCAGCGAGCCCGGCCACACGGGGTCCTGGTAGAAGTGCGCCTTGAAGAACCACTCGGCGGGGTCGATGTCCTTGCTCCCCTCGATGAAGCCAAGCCCCTCGGGCCCGCCGGTCGGTTCATAGACGTCGATGTGGTCCATCATCCGCAGTTGCCGATCGGCAAACGGGGCGTCATTCGGATAGGTAAATCGTTCGCCCGGCACCGCCGCGCTGGTCTGCAGCTTCGCATCGCGGATGCCGATCTGCTGGGCAAGTGCTTGCCGGGTGAAGAAGCCGAAGTACGTGTTCCCCTCATAGACCAAGGTGGCGCCGGCGCGGACCGTGTAGTCGTAGTGCTGAATGAGCATGCCTGCCGAGTTGGCCACGCGGGTTACCTTGATCGTGCTTGTGAGCGTGCCGATGTGCGGGCCCACGTCGCAGAACTGGGTCGCCTGACCGCCCAGGTTGCGGAAGTGCATGTCCTCGGAACTGGTCAGGGCCGACCCAAGGTAGGCGGCGAGGAAGCCGCACACCTGCAGCGGAATCTCGAGCAGCACCGCGAACGGCATCACGGGGTGTCGGTTGGCCGCGAAGTACCACTCGTCCGGCGGCACATCGTACTCCCCGATGGCGATGCCGCCCGCCTGGACCTTGAACGGCTCGCAGTCCCGTATGCGGACGCGATCGAGGAAGGCATACGGCGGTCCGGGCAAGCGGGCGAGGAAACGCTCGCGGTCAAAGACTCGATAGGGCAGACCAAACGCCTCGGAGGGATTGCCGACCGCGAACGCCATGATGTCGGAACGATTGAATTCGGTACGCGCCGTTTCGCTCTTCGCTTCCGCAGCGGCGGGTTCCGGTAGATGCTGCCAGCGTTCCTCGATCTTCTGCCGCGTGAGTCCGGTGAGCTGCACGGACATATCGGTGATCTCGACGATCGCCTTGCCGTCGGCATACATGAGCGCGTCGGCGAGCGCGTACGGTTCCGGTCGATAGCCGAGTTCCTTGATGTGTACTTCGTATGCAGCGACACGGGTGGACTCGATAACCTGGCCGCGACACTTGAGCCGACTCGCCACACCGGGCACCGGCTCGAAGGCGACCTCGCCCTCCGCGCCGATCCAGCCGAGCCGCATCAGGTAGACGCGCAGCGTATGCAGGCAGCACTCGTACATCAACGTGCCTGGCATCACCCGATCGTCGACGAAATGGCAGGTCAGGAACCAATCGCTCGGCTGAATGTCCGCCTCGGCACGGATCAGGCCGATGCCGTAGCGGCCGCCGCGCGGCTCCAACTGGACGACACGCTCGATCAGGCGCATGCGGCCGCCGGGCAGCCGAGCCGGGTCGGCGAGTGGCAACCGGGCGAAGTGCGCGCCGAAACAGCCGGCGATGTCGCCGCGGCGCAGGGCGTCGATCTGGGCGGCGTTGTACGACCCGGCGGCCAGCGGGACCGGCTCGCGCCAGTCGGCCGCCAGCTTGCCCTGGCGCGGCTTCTTGTCGAGTTCGGTCTGAACGATGCCGCGCCCGGCCGCTAGCGCCTGGGCCGTGAAGAAACCGGCGCAGCCATCGCGCATCGTCAGCAGCGGTTTACCGTCGACCGTGCCGTCGAACTGGAAGCGAAACAGGTACGTCTCGCCCTGCCGGAAAAAGCGATCGATGCGAATGTCGTAATGGATAACGGCCCCCGGTTCCGGCAGGCCAGCGTGGAACGTCACCACCGCGTCGAGCAGGCGATAGACGGCCAACCCCCGCGTCTTGAAGTCGATGCCGAGATAGCCGGACAGGAACAGGTCCGCCTGCCCTGCCTCGACGGCGATGCAGGTCGGAATGCGATTGGCATCCAGGTACCAGCCGTCGCGCAGCACGTCGTGTTCGGTGACGACCCGGCCGCTCGTGAGCGAGCGCGGCTCGCCCTCGACGCTGACGATGCGGTCCACGAGCATCAACGGCTCGTCCGGCAGGCGCACGCGCGTCGGGTAGCCGTCGATCTCGGCGAAGTCGGGACCCAGCACCGCGCCGATCGAACCGCGAGCGAACTCGAGACACTGATGGCGATCCAGAAAGACCGCCGGTTCCTCCGTAGCTGGCGCATGGCACTCGGCATCGTTGTCCGATGCCGTCGGCAGCTCCGAAATAGGAGTGCCGTTGCCCGCCAGCGCAGTCTGGTAAAGCGACATCTGCCAGGCAAGCTGGTCGGTCAGCAGCTGTGTCAGGCCGTCAGCGAACTGAAGGAACTGCGCATGCGCCGCGGCATGGGCGTCGCCCGTCGTGACGATCTGCCGGGCCAGGGGCGGTGCATTGCCGAGTTCGGTGACGACCAGCGGCGCCGGTCCAGCAGCGGCAACGCTGTTCGGCATGGAGACGACAGGGAAGGGAGCCGCTCCATGCACCGCCGTCGGGCTGATGACCGGGGATTCGCTGGGCATCGCTCTTTCAGGGGTTGCGGGCAAGGTTGCCTCGGGCGCGCGTGAGGGAATTGGCGGCGGCACGAACGGCGCGCCACCGCAATGGACATTCAGCACTCGACCGGACTTGCCTTCATCCGGTTCGAGCGCAGGTCCCTGGCCGTACAGCGGACTGAGATCGATGGGCACACGTTCGGCGATCAATTGCGCCAGCAGGCGCAGCAGCAGACCGACGGCATCCTGGCCCGGCACGCAGGCAGAACGCGCCAGGTGCGGCCGGCCTTCGAGCAGCGTCGCGATCATGCGCGAGCACGAGGCGCCGGGGCCCATCTCGAGGAACAGGCGCACGCCGTCCGCATGGGCCCGCTCGACGAGCGTCGGGAAATCGACCGGGCCAACTGCCTGGGCGAGGATCGATTCGGCCGCACTTTCGCGGGTGACTGCGTATGGCTTGCACCAGGCGCTGCTGTAAAAACGCACCTCGGCGGGCGGCGTTGCCGGCAGCAGGTGCAGGGCGCGGTAGGCGTCCGCTACGTGCCGGGCAATCGGGCAGTGGACGGTGCTGACGCCGGTCAACGGCACGAACGAGCCGCCGAGCTGGCGGACCATGCTCTCCACGGCTTGCCGCTGCCCGCCGATGACGCACTGCTTTGGCGTATTGACAATCAGGAGATAAACGCGCTCCCGGCCGTGCACGGCCTGGCGAACGTCGGCCGCGGGACAGGCCAGCACGCCGGCCAGCCAGTCCACCGGTTCATTGTCGGGCAACTGCCAAACTGCGCGGGCAGCGGTACACGGGCCCGCCAGTTCCGTGGTAAAGAGCGGCGATGCCGACATCCTCCGAAACATCTCGTCGCGGCCGGTCCAGGCCCGCATGGCCAGCAGTCCGACCGTGTCGCCGAGACTGTAGCCCAGCACGGCACGGGGACGAACGCCGAAGCTCTGCACGAGGTCGTTGACGAGAATGCCAAGCGTGACCTGGCCAAAAATGAGATCGCGGTTCGACACGTCGGCCGGCAACGCGGGCTGGTTCCAGAACAGTTCTGGTCGGAACTGGCTACGCAGGTAGTAGCTCTCCGCGTGCTGCCGGCGCAGTACCTCGGGAAATTGAGCCGACAGCTCCCGGCCCATGCCCGGCCCGTGGTTGCCGGAGCCTGGAAAGACGAACGCGATTTCCCCCGTCGGCCCCAGCGGGGCGGTCGAATGAAAGAGTCGTTCCTCGCCACCAGGTGCCAGGCCGCGCGGCCAGTTGCCCGTCGCGAGCCGTTGCGTGGCTGTGTCGATGAGCTGGAGCAATTCGCGCGCATCGCGGGCGACCAGCGCGACGCCGAGCGGTTGCCGGGGCTGCGTGCCGTGTTCGCGCCACCAGTGCCGGGCCAGCCCCTCAATCGAGGCTGACGGACTGCGGTCCGCGCGTTGACGCAAGTGCAGCAAGCCATCGCGCAGGTGAGCGACCGACTCACCCTCGACGGCGAACAACGCCTCACGCCGAGCCCCCAGGGGCTGAGCGGCTGGCGCTACGGAAGGTTCGGTGTCTTCTTCCAGCAGTACGTGCAAGCACTGGCCAGTGACGCTGCTGCCCGTGACGCCCGCGCGGCGCGGGCCGTCGAGCCGATTGTGCAACCAGAACTGCGGGCTAAGCGGCGCGACGAATGAAGCACTGGCCGACGAGGCGGATGGGGGCAGGATCTGGTGATGGAGGCAAAGGCACGCCCGAGCGAAGGACGCCAGCCCGGACGCCGCCCCGCTGTCGCCCACGGCGTCGTTCACGCTGCCGAGGGCAGCGGGCACGGTACGTCCGGCAAAGAACTCGGCAGTCGAAGCCTGTTCTTCCGGGTCGCCGCAACGGCTCGTCTCCAGATAACCGATGGCATCCCTGGTCCAAACGGCCTCGGCGTGGGCCCGGTGAATGGCGAGGCGGTAGGTGGCGGCCTGCGGACCGCCGCGTTCCAGGTCGTCGCCGGCGGCGGCGCCGATGCCCTGGATGATGCCATAAATCCGATTGCGGTCGCGCCGGGCATCGTCGAGCCGTTTGAGTACGACAGCGGCCGCGCCTTCGCCGATGACACCGTTCGCAACGAACGATCGACGGGCCAGCACCGCCCGGACGTCGCCCGCCAGGTCGACGCCGCCGACGAGCGCCACGTCCAACTCGCCCCGCTGCAGAGCCCGGACGCCCGTTTCGAGGGCCTGCAGGCCGGACGTGTCCTCACTGGACAGCGCAAAGCTGGGGCCGCCGATATGAAATTCGCGGGCAATCCGGCTCGCGACAATGCTACCGAGCGCGCCCATGGTGCGATTGGCGGACAGGGCGGGCCCAAAGGCCGCGCGCAGCGTGCCGGCCCAGTCGTCGAGTTCCACCTCCGTGAGGTTAAGCCCGAGGCATTCCGCCCATGCGCGGGCGCGCTCCAGCAGCGACCAGCGAACGTGAAAATTGGTGGTATTGGGATCGAGGGCGATGCCGATGAAGACGCCGGTGCGGAGCAGTTGCTCCCCGTGTGGGCCCGCGTCATCGAGTGCAGCGGCGGCGGCCTGCAGCATCAGGATTTGCTGCGGCAACATTTCCTCGAGTTCGCGCGGTGGAATGCGGAATCGGTCGAGCGGCACCACCAGGTCGCGGAGGTAATGGCCGGCAAAGGAATCAGTCAGCCCGCGCTCGCGCAGCCACTGGCTGTGCTCGGCACCCCACCAGCCCACAGGACCGGTCGGTTCGCAGCCTGGTCCGCCGCCGAGCACACGCTCCTGGAACCGGGACAACGATTGCCAGGGACCGAAGCGGGCGTCGAGACCAACCACGGCAATCGCCACAGGCCGTTGTTGCGGCGTGGGCGCCGTGAGGGCCGTCGCTGCCTGCGGATGACCGGTGGGCTGCCATTCCTCGAGCAGCACGTGCGCATTGATGCCGCCAAAACCGAAGGCGCTGACGGCCGCCCGGCGCGACCGATGGTGCGGTTCCGGCCACGGGATCGCCTTGCCGAGCACGCGGAAGGGCCCCGACTCGCTCAGCGCTGCCGCCGGCCTGGTGAAATTGGCGGTCGGCGGCAGCATTCGCTCCTGAAAGGCGAGGACGACCTTCAGCAGTGCCGCGGAGCCGGCCGCAGTCAGCGTGTGCCCGACGTTGGACTTGACCGAGCCAAGCACGCAGGGGCTGGACCTGGCGGCCGCTGTTCCCCAGAGCGCTTGCAGGCTTTCCAGTTCCACCGCGTCGCCCACGGGTGTGCCGGTGGCATGACACTCGATGAGGTCGACGTCTTGCGGCGACCAGCCTGCCTGCTGGTAAGCGGCCCGCATCGCCCGCAGCTGGCCCTCGCTGCTCGGCGCGAGCAGTTTGCCCTGAATATCGTTGGACAGGCCGATGCCGGCGATGACCGCGTAAATGCGATCGCCGTCGCGGAGCGCGTCGTTGAGACGCTTCAGCAACAGGACGCCGGCCCCCTCGCCGACGATCAGGCCGTCGGCGGCGGCATCAAACGGCGCACAGCGGCCCGAGGGCGACAGGGCGTGCAACTGGCTGAAGCCCATCTGCGTGTACAGGCAGTCCGGCCGCGACAGTCCGCCCGTCAGCATGGCATCGGCGCGGCCGGCCAGCAGTTCATCCGCGGCCAGTTTCAGGGCATAGAGCGATGAGGCACAGGCCGCATCCAGCGTGTAGACCGTGCCGCCCAGCCCGAGTGCCCGCGCGAGGAGGCCGGCCGGCAAGCCGGTCACATACCGGTTCAGCGGGTCAGTCGGCACGTCGGGTGCGGTTGACTGGCCGAGCAGCTTCTCTTCGAAAGTACGGCCAAGGATTTCACGCGCCAGCGCCGACGAGGTCTCGGTCGGCAGCGCGATGTTGCCGAGGATGATGCCGACCCGGCTGCGATCGAGCCGAGTCGTGACTGCCGAACGAAAGGCCTGTCGGCCTGCATGCAGGGCCAGGTGAAACAGCGGGTCGAGCCGCGGCAAAAGCGCGGGCTCGATGTCGAGTCCGGTCGGATCGACGCGGAAGTCCTCGATGAAACAGCCACGGCACGAGTAGACGCGGTCAGGCGCGGGCGGCCCAGCCTGAAACACATCCGCCGGGTTCAGCAACCAGCGGCCCGGCGGGACTTCGCGGGCCGTGTCGACGCCGTCGCGGACATTCTGCCAGAACCGCTCCAGGTTCGGTGAGGCTGCGAAGACGCCGCCGATGCCGACGATGGCCACCCGCTCCGATAGGTCCATGCTCGGCGGCCTCACGCGGACGGCAGGGCTTCGGGGATGAGCTGGTTCTTCCGGAACGCCTGACTCAGCGAGGCGTCGATCACGCATTCATAATCCTTCATGACGGCGATCGTCGCACCCCGGCCATCCACGAACCACAAGTCGGCTACGGCCCGATGCGCGTGCTGCTCCTTGACCTGGGCCACGAGCCGCACGTCCTTCGGGAAGGAGCGGCGAAATTGCCGATACTCCCCCGCAAACGACGGCAGCGAAAACGCCCCGTGGCGCTCGTGACACCAGAGGATCATGAGCTGGAACGCGCTATCGAGGGCTTGCGGGTCGGTGAGCCAGCCGCTGCGTAAGGGCTGCTGGATCCAGGCGCCCGGCGTCGGCGCCGCGTTCGTAAGGGCTGTCGCGCCCTCGTCCGACATGCCGTCCACCTGCACCAGCCCCTGCAGTTCCGGCCCGTGAAAGAGCAGGTCGCGGTAGATGCTGGTCCGGTCACGATGATATGGATCCAGGGCAAGGTCAGGCGCGACGGGACCGTCCTGGGGCAAGCGCGGCGTGAGGACGATCGTCGCGCGGGCGTGCAGCACGTCCTTGCCGTCGGCGCCGGTCCCGTGCAGTTCGGCGGGCACGCGGTAGTGGGCGTCTTGCTTCGTCGCCTTGCCGACGAGCACGCGTACGCGGTGCGCTTGCCCCTCCGCAAGGCGGATGCCCTTCAGGATGCGCAGCTCGTCGAAACCGTGGAACGCCAGGCCGGGATTCGTGTGCAGCGCGCCGTGGGCGAGCCATTCGAGCGTCAGCACGGTGGGCACGACGGCCCGGTGGGCCAGCACGTGCGCACGCAGCACCCGGAACCGCTCCAGGTTCAGTTCGCGCTCGAACGCGAGCGTGAGGCCGGCCGTGGGCACGGGCACCGGCGCGAGTTCCGGCAGTGCCCCGGCGGCGAGGGCCACGACCTCGATCGCGCCCTCGCTGCCCACGATTTCCCGCAGGAAGAAGTGGGCTCCGTCCGCCAGCGGAATGACGCCGACACCTTCGCTCTGAAACACGTTCTTGAGGGCCGGGGTCACCATTCCGCCGTCCCACGGTCCCCAGTTGATGGAGACGACGCGGCACTGCGGCAACTGCGTCGCCAGTTGCCGGGCGGTCTTGTTCAGCACTTCGTTCGCCATCGCATAGTCGGCCTGCCCCATGCGCCCGAAGCGTGCGGTGGAGGAGGAGAACAGCGCGATCAGCTTCAAGTCACGCCGGTCGACGCCCGCCAGCAGGGCCTGCAAGCCGGCGACCTTGGTCGAGTAGACCCGGTCGAACTGCTCGAGCGTCTTGTCCTCGATCTTTCGATCGGCCAGCACGCCGGCCCCATGGACCAGACCGCGGATCGGTCCCGCCTGCGTGCGGACCTCGTCGAGCACCCGGCCGACGGCACCTGAGTCGCGGATATCGACGGAGCGATACCAGGCGGTCGCTCCGGTCGCGCGAATGCGTTCGAGCGTGCGCAGCATTTCGCGATTGGCGATCCAGGACTGGCACTGCTCACCAATCTCGCGCGGCGTCGCACCGGCACCAGCCCGGCCCGCCAGTGCTTTCTTGATGGACCCTTCATCGTGCAACGGCGCGAGCCAGTCGGGCTCCGGTTGCGGTTCCGGGCTTCGGCCCAGCAGCAGCAACGAGACGCCGAGCGACCGTGCCAGCGCGACGGCCACCTCGGCTGTCACCCCGCGGGCACCACCGGAGATCACGACGACATCGCCGCGGCCGAGCGGAGCGGTTGGCAGCGACTCGGGCAGCGGGCGGTCGTGCACGTGGAGGCCGAAGCGGCCCTCGGCGCGAATGCCGACTTCCGGGGGGCCGGCCAGGAACAGCTCGTCGACCACGGCCAGTGCCGCTTCATCGGCGGCAAGGTCCGCTGCCAGGTCCAGCGCCTTGCACTGGACATCCGGCCATTCGTGGCGGGCGGTCTTCACGAGGCCCGCCAGGCCGCCGGCGGTCACGCTCGCGTCGCCGTCCAGCTTCTTGAGGCCGAAGGCGCCGTCGAGCCGGGCAACGGTGGCCAAAACAGCGCTACCGGCCGTGCCTGCGTGCCGCAGTGCCGGACCCGCGAACTGCACCAGGCGAAATGCCTTGCGCAGATAGGCCGCGTCGGTCAAGCGTACTGGTGCCAGGATAATGAGCCCCGCGAGTCCTGCTGGTCGGGCAAGGGTCTCACAGACATCGAGCGCGACAACCTGCGGCCGATGCCCCAGGATGCTGAGGCGGGCCGCGATCGCCTGTGCCACACCCACATCGTCGGCCGTGATCCAGATGTCGCCGGCGCCGACCCGAATGGCCTCGCGGTTGGCGCCCAGCGGCTGTAGTTCCAGCGCGTACCGCTTGACGGCGGTCGTTGCGGGAAACGCCGTCGCGCGCGGTGCGGCAGTAGCAGGGGCGGCACTTTTCGTCATGGCGGGCACGGCGGGCTGGGCCGCAGCCGGGCTCTCGGGGGCAGTCACACCGCCGCCGAGGAACTCGACGACATTGCGGAGCGTGCGCAGGCTGCCGAGATGCTCCGGCTTGATCGCCGGCGCGTCGGGCAGTTTCTCCTGGAGTGTCGAAAAGATCTCGACGCGCTTGATCGAGTCGATGCCGAGGTCGGAATCGAGTTCCATGTCAAGGCCGAGCATCTCGGCCGGGTAGCCGGTCTTCTCGGCCACCACGGCGAGCAGGACCGGTGCCAGATCGGGATGCGCGGCAACCGGCGCCGGAGCAGGTACAGCGGCTGGTGCGGGCAGCGCTGGCGACGGAGCAGCGGCTGCCGGTCCGCCGATGAATTCGACGACATTGCGCAGGGTGCGGAGGCTGCCGAGATGTTCCGGCTTGATCGCCGGCGCGTCGGGCAACTTCTCCTGCAAGGCAGAGAAAATCTCCACACGCTTGATCGAGTCAATGCCCAGGTCCGCGTCGAGTTCCATGTCGAGACCGAGCATCTCGGCTGGATAGCCGGTCTTCTCCGCGACGATGCCGAGCAGCACGTCCGTGCTTCGCGTATCAGCGACCACCGGAGCAGCGGCCGGTGTCGGTACGGGCAGCGGCTCGACACGTGCAACGGGCTGCTCCGCCCTGGGCACCGGCGCGGCGGGCGGCGGCACAGGCGTTTCGCTGCGCGGTGCGCTGGGCGCGGGGATCGATGGTGCAGGCGACGGCGGCTCGGCAATGGCGACGGCAACGGGGGACGGTCGCGGCGCCGCCGGCAATACGTTAGCGGGCGTACCGACCAGCCCGGTGTGCATGAGCTGCTGTTGCTGCTGCATCAACGCCTGGAAGGCTTGCAAGGCCCGGTTCTGATTCTCGAGGAACTGGCCGTGCAGTCGGGCTGTCTGCTCCCCCAGCCGCTGCAGGGCCTGGAGGTTGTCCTGCGTCGTCCGCAAGGCATGGCCCAGCAGGGAATGTTCGACTGTCGGCGTCGACGGCAAGACGGCGGCCGGAGCGGGCACGGAAGCAGCTTCGGGTTTCATTGGTGGCAAGGGCCTCGGATCAGGGACAGGCGAGCGGTGTGCGTTGACCTCCCGACTAACGGTGCTGACGCTCGCTGCAACGGGAGCGACCTTCAAGGCGACGTCGTTCTTCGGGGGGCTGATGTCGTTACTTGGGCTACTCTCTTTGCTTGGAGGGTTACTGTCCTTACTCGTGGGGCTTACGCCCCCCGCTCGCCTGATGGGTTGTGCAGCGGCCGGCGCGGCGGAACGCGGGGGTTTCGGCCGGACGTAGTTGGCGCCGGAGATCGGCACCGTCAGCGTCGGTTTCTTGGCGGGACGCTCGGCAAGCGCCTTGCCGGGTTCGTCCCAGCGGTCCAGGTCGACCTGATGTCCGAGCGCCGCGAGCTGGCCCAACGTCCTGGCAAGATCGTGTATGCCGGAGCGCTGACCGGAGGATGCGTCGAGCGCCACGGCCGCGTGCTCACGTCCTTCGAGGATCGCGGTCACCAGGCCGGTGAGCTTGTTGCTGGCCCCGACTTCGACGAACGTGCGCACGCCGTCGCGATACAGGGCGTCGATCTCGTCCACGAAGGCGACCGGCTCGGCGAGCTGGCCCGCCAGCAGGCTCCGCGCTTGTTGCGGATCGGCGGGATAGAGAGCCGCGGTGGTGTTGCTGTAGACGGGCAGTTCGGCAGGCGCGAAGGCGACCTCGCGGAGCACGGCCGCAAACTGCTCGCGGGCGTTGGCGACCAACGGGCTGTGAAATGCTGCCGCGACCGGCAGTTGCCTGGCGGCAATCGTGCGGCGCCCGAACGCGGCGGCGGCCCGCTCAATCTCGGCGGTGGCACCGGACAGTACCGTCTGCTTCGGGGCGTTTTTATTGGCGACGACGAGCTTGATGCCCTCTTCGCGCAGCACCTGCTCGGCCGCGGCCACGGAGGCCTGGACGGCGAGCATGCTGCCGCGCTCGCCGCGGCCCGCAGCCATGAGCTGTCCGCGCCGGCAGGCAAGCCGATGCAAGCTGCGGGCATCGAGCCGGCCAGCAGCGTGCAGGGCGACGAGTTCGCCGAAACTGTGCCCGGCGGCCGCTTCACCGCGCACGCCGAAATGAGTCAGCACCCGCAGGGCACCGGCGTTCACCGCACCAAGGGCCGGTTGCGCCACGTTGGTTGCGCGGAGCGCCTCGTCGTCCCTGGCCTTTTGCTCGGCCGCGAATGCAGGCTGCGGATAGATGTAGTCGCTCAGCCGGCGCCCACCGGGCATCGTCTCGGCAAAAACCGCATTGGCCTCGGCCAGCGTGTCGAGCAGCGCCGGAAATTGACAGGCGAGATCACGCAGCATGCCGACGTACTGCGAGCCCTGACCTGGGAAGAGCAACGCCAATTTTCCCTGCTGCTTGCCGGAGCCGAAATAGCTGCCGTCCGGCGTCGCCCATGCGGGTTTGTCGCCCTGCTTCCGCAGCAGTTCCGCCGCCTGCGCCAGCGGACGGGCGAGGTCGGTACGCTCGCGGTCGAGGACGACCACGAGGCGATAGCGATCGTTGCGACGAAATGCCGATCGGCTGCGAGCGGCGGCGATACGCAGCTCGTCCCACGTGGTTACGGCGGGCCAGGCGGCGAGCGTCGCCTCGAGTTGCGCGCGCGACTCGGCGGAGAAGGCGACGAGCTGGGTCGCGCCGTCCCAGGGAATGTCGGTCCTGGCGGGGCGATACTCCTCGAGCACACAGTGAAAGTTGCTGCCGCCGAACCCGAACGAGCTGACTGCAGCCCGGCGCGGATGGCCGGCTGGCGGCAGCCAGGGGCGCTTGTCCGTGTTCACGTAGAACGGGCCGCGGCCTGGCTGCAACGGCTCGATTGGCTCGGTGACCTTGAGCGTCGGCGGCAGCACCTTGTAATGCAGCGCCAGGGCCGCCTTGATGAGCCCGGCGGCGCCGGCGGCCGCCTTCGTGTGCCCAATTTGCGACTTGACCGAGCCGAGCGCGCACCAGCTTTCGCTCTTGCCGGCCGTGCGGTAGACCTCGTTCAGCGCGGTAACTTCCGCGGTGTCGCCTGCCTTGGTGCCAGTACCGTGCGCCTCGACGAGTTCGATGGTGTCGGGCGTGACCCCGGCCTGCGCGTAGGCGTGCCGCAGGCAACGGACCTGCCCGGCGGGGCTCGGCGCGTAGATTGCCTGGCCCTTGCCATCGCTCGAGGTACCGACGCCGCGAATGACGGCGTAGATCTTGTCGCCCGCCTGCTCCGCATCGGCCAGCCGCTTCAGCACGAGGCAGCCGAGCCCTTCGCCCAGGATGGTGCCGTCGCCCTGGGCATCGAACGGCTTCGCATTGCCGGTCGGCGACAGGGCCGGCGTTTTGCTGAAGCACATGTACATGAAGATTTCGTTGAAGCAGTCCATGCCGCCGGTCAGCACCATGTCCGCCCGGCCGGCTCCGAGTTCGCAGAGGGCCAGGTGCAGCGCGCTCAACGAGCTGGCACAGGCGGCATCGACGACGCAGTTGGTGCCGCCCAGGTCGAGCCGATTCGCAATGCGGCCCGCGACCACATTGCCGAGCAGCCCGGGGAACGAATCCTCCTGCCAGCCGACGTAGCCATCGGCAATCCGCTGCACGACGTCGTCGACCACGGCATCCGGCACGCCGGCTTCCTGCAGGGCCTTTCGCCAGAGCGGATGCCCGAGCCGGGCACCGAGCGGAATCACGAGCGGCAAGGTCCCCGTGACACCGAGAATGACGCTGACCCGGCTGCGGTCGAACGAGCGACCGCCGCCGTAGCCCGCGTCCTCCAGGGCCTTGCGCGCGACCCAAAGGCCCAGGAGTTGCGTCGAGTCGGTGGCTTCGAGCGCATTCGGCGTGATGCCGAAATCGAGCGGTGGAAAATCGACCGGGGTGAGGAACCCGCCCCGGCGGGCGTAGGTCATGTCCGGTGTCCGGGCGTCGGCGTGGAAGTAATCTTCGGGCCGCCAGTGACTGGCTGGTATTTCGCCGATCGCATCCACGCGATTGAGAATGTTCGCCCAGTAGCCGTCGACGTCCGCTGCCCGCGGGAAGAGGCAGCCGATGCCGACGATGGCAACCGGTGGCATGGGCGTGGCGTCCGCAGCGTTCACGGGAGTTCCTTTGCTGGGTGCAAGCGAGCGAGCAGTTCATCGAGCGGCAGTGGCGGCAACCGCAGTATCCCGGGGGGCACCCGGACGCCCTGGCAGCGAAGCGCGTTCACACGCAGCAGGACGGCCGCCCCGTACAGGATGTTGAGTCCAACCGTGACGACCCGGCGATTCTCCGGTCGTTCGAGGAACGAGCCCTTCGCCCATTCGTTGAACGCGCCCATCGCCGGCCCGCACCAGACCTGGTAATCGACCTTGCGCGACGCATCGCCGCTGTTCGCCCAGCGCGACGACAGCCCCAGGTACCAGCGGAACGCCAGGGCCATCCGGTGCTTCGGTTCGCGCTGCGCCCGTTCCAGCTGGCTCGGATCCCGCTTCTCCCAGAAGGCCCGCGTCTGTTCCCAGACCTCGTCGATGGTGGCCCGGAAGATGGTCTTTTCGAGCAGCGTTCGCTCGTTGGGCGGGATGGCGTCGAGGCTGTCCCGCGTCCGGAAGATCTCGTAGAGCTTGGCGGCCCGCATCGCAAACATGGTCCCGCGTTTCAGCACCTGAACCTTGACGCCCATCTCGAACATGTCGGCGGCCGGGGCCATGATCACGTCCGCCTGCTCCGCTTCGGCGAGCATTTGCCGCACCGCATCCGAGCTGCCGGACTCAACGCACGCCTGATTGACGGAACCCGTCACGATGTAGGCGGCGCCCATGGCAAAAGCGGCGGCAGCGGACGCGGGCGTCGAAATGCCGCCGGCCGCGCCGACACGCAATGGCTCCGGGTAGCCGTGCATCGCCTGGAAGCGATCGCGCAATGCCAGCATGGTCGGCAGCAGGGCGAGCGCCGGCCGATTGTCCGTGTGCCCGGCGGAGTCGGCCTCGGCCGTCAGGTCCTGGGCCATCGGCACCTGCGCCGCCAGTCCCGCCTGCTCCGCCGTGATCGCTCCCTGATCGACGAGCGCCCGCAGCATGGCGGCCGGCGGCGGCGCCAGAAACTTCGAGGCCACCTCTACCCGCGACACCTTCGCCACCACCCGGTTGGGCGTCACGATACGGCCAGCGGCATCCCGGTGAATGCCGTGGACTCGATAACGCACCACGGGCAACGTCAGGTCGAGATAGGCCGAGGCCTCGATCAACCGGATACCGCGCCGCAGAAACAAATCGACGACGGCGGTCTCATGGTTCGGCTCATTGGGCGTGTGGATCAGGTTGAAGCCAAACGCGGCATCGGTCAGGTTGCGCGTGAGGCGGTCGATGGCCGCTTCCACACTCGCCAGCGACAGCCCAGCTGCTCCAAAAAAGCCGAGCATGCCGGCCCGGCCAAGCGCCTCGACGATCTCGGCCGAGCCGATGCCATTAGCCATCGCCCCCGCCATGTAAGGAAACCGCAGCCCGTGCGCCAGCGTAACCGCGGGATCGCCGAGATTTTCCGGCCGGATGGCCGGCACAAAGCAGAGGCCGGGACGCAGTTGCAAGGTGCCGGTTGGTTCGCTCGTAACGACTGTGCCGTTAGCGGTATCGAGCAGGAAGGGACGGTGCAGGTCGGCCAGGGCGCGCAGCAACGCGGGTTCATCGAGCGGGTCAGCGGCGCCGTTGCCCCGGTCCGTGGTTGGAACGCCCTGTCTCGTGAACGCCTGCGGTGCTTTCGCTTGGGGCAGGGTGTCCCTGTCCATGCAGCCTGTCCGTGGAGGTGCGAATCTGCGCCAGTGACGTACGTCTAGGATACTCGCGACGGGGGCAAAGTCCAACAGGAAAGAACGCGCGAATCCCGCGTTCAATTCACCAGTCGCCCTATCTTACCGGCAAAATTTGCTCCGTCTTGCTGGGATTGCCGTTGCCGTTATAATTTCCGACCGGCCTGGGCCAAATCACCTTGCTGCAGGAGGCAGCATCATCATGAGCACGATGCTCAATCTCGCCGATCATCTGCTCGCACACGCGCGCCAGCTGCAAGCCCTGCAGCAACACCCGCAAGCGGCACAGTACCTCGGTCGGCTCGCGCAGTTGCGCGACCTCCCGACGGACGTCGCGGAGGAAACCCAGTTTCGGCTCGCCGAGATTCGCCTGAAGCAAAAGAGCTACCGCCGAGCGCGGCAGCACCTGACCGCGGCCTTGCTGTACCAGGCGGAGTGTGGCCGCTATCATTACATGATGGCGACCGCGTTCGGACGCGGGCGCGACCGCGACCTCGAACGAGCGCTCAAGCATTATCGCCGGGCAATCGAACTCGATCCGGAACAGGCGGTCTGGCTGGCCGACTTCGGCATCTGCTGCCTCCGGCTGCGGAAGGTCGAGGAAGGCCTGGGAGCCTTGTGCCGGGCGGTGCAGCTGGCACCGAATGACCCGGCCATCGTCCGCAAGTTGACGAAGGGGCTCTGTGCCGCCCGGCGCGATGAGGAGGCCGAGGAAGTGCTTCGGGCCGCCCGCTTTCGCAACCCGCGCGACGGCCGCTTCGCGAAGTTGTGGTCCGATTTCCGCTACCGGCAGTTGATCCGCACGCAACTTCAGCAGCTCCGGCAGCAAGACGAAGGGCCCACGATCCTGCCGTTCAGCCAGCCGGCCGAAACGCCGGCCCGGGAACGGCCGATCATCCGCCAGGACGGCCCGACGCCCTTGCCGGGACCGCACAACCGGCGGCCGACGCGCCGCCCCGACCGGAAACATGGTTGACCCGCTCCTTTCGCGTTGGCTGCGCTGGCTCGGCGGCACCCCGTGTTTTCGCATCCACGGCAAGAGCAAGCAGGAGACCGACTGGCGGCTGATTGACGTCTACGCGACGGCGCGGCGCGACTTCGACAGTCGCTGGCCGCTCTGGCGCGGCACCTGCATCACCTGGACTTCGCAGGTCATCGTGGTCGGCTGGGACTTTGCCGAGACGCTGCTGCGCGAGCAACAGCGCTGGCCCGCGTCCCGCGAGCATCCCGTGGAAGTGGGCGGCGGCCGGCTCGGCCAGCCCCGGCGCCGCCTGGCTGCGGGGGCACCGGCTCATTGCTCCGCCAGCGAGGTGCTGGCCCACGAGTGCGGCCACACCGCGCAGCCGCTTCGTCTCGGGCCGCTGTACCTGCCGCTTGTCGGCTCGGTCACGCTGTTCCGCGAAGGCGAGCACTGGTGGAACCACTTCGAGAACCAGGCGAGCGAGCAGGGCCAGTTCGGCGGCCTCGTCAATGGCTCGGTCTGTGCGGAGCTGCTGGACCGCGTGCGCGGCAGTGAACTAGGGTAACTCCGCAAGAGCCGCGACCGAAGGGAGCGCCAGGGTGAGGCTGCTCAAGCGCTCCCTTCGGTCGCGGCTCTTCTTTTGTCAGTTCAAGTTGACCCCGCTGCTCGCCGTTGCTACAAGCCGGCAGCGACATTCCGGAACCGAAGGGGACACGCATGTCAGGGAAGACTGCCCTAATCACCGGCATCACGGGTCAAGACGGTAGCTATCTGGCCGAGTTCCTGCTCGCGAAAGGGTATCGCGTCTGCGGCATGGTGCGCCGCTCGAGCACGGAACCCTGTCAGCGCATCGAGCACCTGCGCGAGCGCATCGAACTCATTTCCGGCGATCTGCTTGATCCCTATTCGCTGACCCAGGTGCTGGCGCAGGTGCAGCCCGACGAGATCTATAATTTGGGAGCCATGTCGTTTGTGCCGGCCAGCTGGCTGCAGCCGGTGCTGACGGCCGAGTTCACCGCGCTTGGCGTAACGCGCTTGCTCGACGCGATGCGGCAAGTGTGCCCGCGGGCCCGATTCTACCAGGCCTCCAGCAGCGAGATGTTCGGCAAGGTCAAGGAGACGCCGCAGAGCGAAAAAACGCCGTTTCACCCGCGCAGCCCGTACGGTGTCGCCAAGGTTTATGCCCATTACATCACGGTGAATTACCGGGAGAGTTACGACCTGTTCGCCTGCTCGGGCATCCTCTTCAATCACGAATCGCCGCGGCGCGGGCTCGAGTTCGTCACCCGGAAGATCAGCCATGGCGTCGCCCGGATCAAGCTCGGCCTGGACCAGGAACTGCGGCTCGGCAACCTCCAGTCCAAACGCGACTGGGGATTTGCCGGCGACTACGTTCAGGCGATGTGGCTCATGCTACAGCAGGACCAGCCTGACGATTACGTCGTCGGCACGGGCGAAACCCATAGCGTGCAGGAATTCGTCGAGCTGGCGTTCGGCCACGTCGGGCTGAACTGGCGCGACTACGTCGTCGTCGATCCGAAGTTTTATCGGCCTGCCGAGGTCGATCTGCTGCTCGGCGATGCCACGAAAGCTCGGCAAAAGCTGGGCTGGGAGCCGCGCGTGAGCTTCGAACGCCTGGCGACCATGATGGTGGACGCCGATCTGGCCACGCTGGGCGGCACCGTCCGGCAACGCCGGGCCGCTTAACCTTCCGACTTTTCCCAAACGGGTTTGAACGCTTCCGACTTGTGGCGCAGCCGGGCGAGTTCGGCCGTGAAGAGACGCGTCGACCGGCACATCTCTCGGAACGCGGCGGCCAGGTTGCCCTTGGCCTGAAACTGGGTGGCCTGCTCCTGCAGCTTTTGCTGCGCTTTCCAGTCGATTTCCCATTTGTGCTCGCGCGCTTGCCGGATCAGCACTTCCTGGGCCTGCGTGAGCCGGGCGAGCAGCCCCTGGTCTACCTTCGCGTTGGTCTCCCGAAAAATTTCGGTGTGCGGTTCATCGTCGCCCTCGTCCTGTTCGGCCCGGCGTTTTTCCTGCACGTGATAGACGCCCAGCGCCGCGATGCCCGCCAGGATCACCACGGCGGCCACGCTGAACACGGGAGCGGCCCCCGGCAGCTTGCCGGCGATCAGTCCGGTCGCAATCACCGCCAGGATCATGCCCAGCAGCAGAATCCATAACGGCCACGGGATTCGTTCGAGGAGCGATTTGCGCGGCTTGCCGTCGGTGGCAACGGACTTGGCCTTCGCCTTGCCGGCCCCACCGATCCGGACGACGATGACCGAAATGTTGTCCGGCCCGCCGCGCAGATTGGCGAGATCGATCAGGAACTGGCACGCCTCGTTGGGCGGCAGCACGCTGCTGACTGCCCCGATTTCCTTGTCGGAGAGCGGCCCGCTGAGGCCGTCGCTGCAGACCAGGAAAATGTCGCCCTCCTGGACGTCGTGCGGGCCCTGCACGTCCGGCTCCACCGTGGCTTCCGGCCCCAGCGAGCGAATGATGACGTTGGACGGAATGCCTTGCAGGTCCTCGGGCCGAACGTGCTTGCGCCGGGCTTTCTCCCAGACCAGGCTGTGATCGAAGCTGAGCTGCTGCACGACGCCCTGGCGGACGCGATACGCCCGGCTGTCGCCGACGTGGCCCACCCACATGCCTTCGGGCCGAAGCACCAGGGCGGTGCTCGTCGTGCCCATGCCGGCAAACTCAGGGTTCTTCTGGCCCTTTTCGTGAATGCTCGCATTGGCCTCGGTGAACGCCTTGCGAATGGCGGTCACCACGCCCTCGTGCGAGTATTTGTGGAAAGTGTGACCAATGATGTTGCAGGCCATGGCGCTGGCCATCTCGCCGACGGCGTGGGCGCCCATGCCGTCAGCCACGTGGAAGACGTGTCCCTGTTCCGCCCAACGTTTCGCATCGCTGGCGAGCAGAATCCGGAAGCTGTCTTGATTGTGGCTGCGGCGGACTCCGACATCGGTTTGGCCGGCGTGCTCGAACTGATCGAAACCGCTCACGGCGTGGGCCCGCATTTCCAGGTCTGTGCTCGGACCGAACTCTGCCTGTATGCTAGCGAGCCGTCCCCACTTTGCAAAGAAACTTCAAGCCACAGCGCCGAACCGCCGTTAGGTGCGGGACGGCGCTGCGTGGGTCGAGCGGCGCGCGAGGCCCCACCGGGAGCGTTCCCGCGGTCGCGCAGGGCCGCGTGCTTACCTAACTGCAGCAGCGGCTCTTAACGATCGTAGTACATGAAGAAATCGCGGGGGCTGCGCGCGTACGGGTGCTGCGGCAGACCGAAGCCGGCCCTGCCGCCACCGCCGCCGCCATTGTCCTGCACGGGCAGCAAGCCGTTGAACGGCTGGAACGGCGGCCGTACCTGGTGTGCTGGGTACACGTTGCCCATCGCGTCCACGGTGTACGAGACGGGGCCGCAGCACACGTCGTAGGGCGGGTAACACGGATACGGCTTGTAGCCGGGGTAGTAGTAGGGCGGTTGATATGGCCCCTGGGCGGAGGCAACGGCAGTCGCGGCCAGTGTGAGCAGCGCGGCGGCGAGCCAGGTGTGAGCCCGTTTCATGGCGGTTCCTTTCCTGAGAGGGCCGGCCGACAGCGGTCCATCGCCGGCGCTGCCAGCCCTATCTCAAGCGTCGGCACCGCAGGCCGCAGGCGCTGAGGAAAGGAAGGGAATATCGGTAAACCCGGCGTACCGGGCAAGCGAACAATCGGGAAAGCCGTTCCGGTCGGGAGTAGCGAGAAAAATAGCACGAGGCCGGTGTTCCTTGCGGGGAGGAACCCGGCCTCGGTCCACTCGAGGCAACTGGGGCCCGGAGAGGCCCGGTACGTGTCGCTCAATAGCCGCCGCAGCCGCCGGGGCCACAGCCCATGGGGCCGCAGCCGCCGCCGGGGGAGGGCGGACCGCTCATGCAGGCATTGGGAATGGCCCACTGCATGGCGGGAGCAACGAAGACCGGGGCATAATTGACGCGGGGGCAGCCGCCGCCGGGGCCGCCGCAGCCGCCGTTGCCGCAGCAGCCGGCGTTGATCTGGTAGCCGTGGTTCTTGTAGTACGCCACCCAGTCAATCCGATCGAGGGCGCAGTAGTAGCACTTCAGGGCATGATAATAGTCGTGCCAGAAACGCTGCAGACGCTCTTCCTCGCAGGTCAGGCATTTCTTGTTTTTCCAGCCGAAGGGGTTCCACCAGGGTTGGTAGCCGCCATAGCTCAGCGAACCCCAGCTGGCATGGGCCGAGCCATTCATCGCGAAGACGAGGGTCAGGGCGGCACAAACGCTCAACACGAACCGTTTCATGGCAACTCCTTTTGCGTAGGTTGGCCCCGTAGCCGGTCGTGCAAGCCGGCGGCCGGTGGTGCTCACGTGCTTCCTCAGGGCGGCCCCACCTTCGGGTCGCCCGGCAGGCCCGCATGCCTGCCCACCGGTCCGGCACGCTCCGGGCGCCGGCGACACGGCGAGTGAACTTGCCGGGCGGCCTTTGTTGTCGGCACATCCGCCGCTGCCGGCATAACACGTATCGACCAGCGACCGGGTCTTTCCCGCATAAAAGCTACGGCCCGTTTTTTCGGATTTCCTTCGCAAGCGCTACGACCCGCAAGGTTTCGCCAGGTTGCCTGCTTTGAAAGAAATGGTCATCGAGCCGCTGGCTGCGGGAATGACGAATGCCTAATGACGAATGTCTAATGAATGCCCAAATGACCAATGCCCAGTGGTCCACGCTTGAGCGGTGCCGGAAGCGCTAGCGACGACCGCTGCGTCGCTATCGCTTCCGGCTCGTCATTTGGGCATTCGTCATTGGTCATTCATTAGACATTCGTCATTAGGCATTAGACATTACGGTAAAGGCAGGTCCTTGAACTCGAACGCCACGCGATGGAGGAGAGCCGTCCAATCGTAGAAGATGAGTCGAGTGGGAGGGCCGGCGGAACCGCCCGGATGAGCGAAGCTGAAGTTGCCCTGCACATGCGTGTCGCTGCCGCCCCAGCTCCCGCCGCTCCAGCGGTACTTGTTGCCCTTGGCGTCCAGCAACTCGAAACGGCTGCGAATGGAATCGTAGAAGTTGTATTCCGAACGAGTGCCCACGTTGCGCACGGAGAACTTGAGGCTGTAGCGGTTACCATCCTGCGGGTTCTTTTCCAGCGCCTGCACGACGAGTTCCGTTTGCGCGGACTTGAAGTTCTTGTTCCGGGCCTCGGTGACGCCGTCGACGATGAACTCGGGCTTTTGCTCGACCAGCAACGTGAGCGGCACGACGCCGCGGAGCCGTTTCACGAGCCGGGCCTCGGGCGAGACCCGCACGAGGCTGGTCGACGCTTCCTGGATGAACTCCCGGGAATGGAAGAACGGCCGATTGGCCCGGCTGGTGTCGGCCGGCGGCAGCAGCATCGAGTTACCCAGGTCGTCCGTCGCCTCCAGGAGCTGCACGGGGGCCATGCCGAGGAGCGGCGTACGCGGCTCCAGCATGATGCCGAACTGGAACGTCAGGTTTTCCCAGCGATCGCCGAGGTTGGCCAGGTTGCGCGGCACGGAGCGGAGTTCGATGCCGCGGTTGTACTCGAAGCGGTGGGCGACGAAGCGGACCAGGCCGTTATGAAAGATGAAGGGCGACAACTGGTCGGAGAACTGCAGCGAGATCCGGCCCTCGTCACCGCCATCGTTCACCAGCGCGAGGCCGCCTTCCGCACAAACTTTGTCGAGTGCCTGCCAGAAGGGAATCCGGTCCAGGTTCACGCTATGGACGCGTTCCTGATCCCCCTTGGGGCCGTCGCTCAACTGGATGCGGTAGCCGGTCTGACGCGCCAGTTCGGCGACGATCTCGCGGATCGGCTTGTTCTCGAGCTGCAGCCGAACGTGCTTCGGCTCCAGGAACGCGGCATTTTCCAGGACGGCGAGCAAGCCGGCAATCCGCCGGCGGACCTCCGGATCGGTATGCTCGCGGGCCTGGCGCAGGGCCGGCAGCGCCGCGGAGCCGCGGGCTTCCAGTGCCTGGCCGGCCTCTTCACGCACGCGGGCGTCGCGATGTCCCAGTTGCGCAATCAGCTGCTCGACCCCGGCGGGCTGTCCCGGATCGACGCCATTGTCGATTCCACTCGCTCCTGCCACGCCGATGAGCATGAGCACGAACGAGCCAAGGCCGTACTTCATCAATTGCGACCCTCAAGGCGAGCCAACGGAAATTCCTTCCGATCCATGAGGATACCCGCTCCAGTGGGCATTTGACAAGCAAACACCGAGAATCAATCGGCGACCATCCATCCACTTGATGCGAATTCGGCGTTGTCAGTCCGCGCCGCACTCAGGAAAATGACAGCAGGAGGAAGTTGCCTTGCGTGTAGGTATCGACTACGGACTGGAGCACGTGGACCTGGAGGTCGACGAGAGCCGACTGATCGGGCTCGAGCGGCCACCGACGGCGCCGCCGCTGCCCGATCCGGTGGAGGCGGTGCGTGTCGCCCTGGAAGCGCCGTTCCACTGGCCGTCGCTGCGCCGTGCGCTCACGCCGGACGATCATGTCGCCATTGTCCTCGATGAGCAGATTCCGGGCTTGACCCAACTGCTGCCGGCCCTGTTCGACCATCTACTGGCCGCGCACATCGCCCTGTCGGCCGTCACCGTCGTTTGTCCGCCGGGCGCCAGGCAGGGCTGGATTCAAGACCTGCCGGACGAGTTTGCCGACGTCCACGTCGAGGAACACGATCCGACGGAGCGCAAACGGCTCGCCTACCTGGCCACCACTCGCCATGGCCGGCGCGTTTACCTCAATCGCACGGTGGTCGATGCCGATCAAATCGTCGTCTTCACGCGGCGCACGTACGATCCGGTGACCGGCTATGGCGGCGCCGAGGCGGCCCTCTATCCCGCGCTGAGCGACGAGGCCACGCGGAACGAACTCTATAGCCGGCCGTCGCTGGAAGCGCCGGGTGCCGTCCCCTGGCCGGCGCAGCAGGAGGCGCAGGAGGTAGCCTGGCTGCTCGGCGCTCCCTTTTTGCTGCAGGTCATTGAGGGCCGGGGCGGCGGCATCAGTCATGTTCTCGGCGGCTCGCTCGATTCGAGTGCGGAGGGACAACGGCTGCTCGATGCGACGTGGCGCCTGCACGTCGATCGTCCCGCGGACGTCGTCATTGTCGGCTTGAGTGGCGCGCCGGCCCAGCAAACGCTGACCACCGTGGCACGCGCACTCGGCACGGCGGCACGCGTCGTTCAGCCGGGCGGCAAGATTGTCCTGCTCACCGAGGCGACGCCCGATCATAACCCGATCGGCGAGTTGCTGCGCCGCGCCGAGAGCCCGCGCGAAGTGCTGGCGCACTTGCAGCGGGCCAAGACGCCGGACCTGGCGGCTGCGCTGCCCTGGGCCAGTGCCGCCCAGCACGCCCACATCTACCTGCTCAGCCGGCTCGACGACGACACGGCGGAAGAAATGTTCGTCACCCCGTTGCAGCACGCCCGGCAAGTGCAGAAGCTCCTGACCGATGGCTCCTGCCTCCTGCTCCCCGACGCGGACAAGGCCCTGGCCACGGTGAAGTGATTCCTTTTCCACCGCTGCCGGCTGGTCCTGCCGCACGCTCCTAGCTTCGAGGAATCCTCATGGCTTTGCAGTCGCCGCTACACGAATCGGCTCAAAGCGCGGGCGCCGTCTTCACGGAAGAGGCGGGCTGGCGTATGCCGGCCCACTTCGGCGCTGCGGTCGCCGAATACCAGGCCGCACGAACGGGAGCGGTCCTCTTCGATCTCTCGCATCGCGGCAAGATCGAGGTGCGCGGCCGGGATGCCGTCACCTGGTTGCACAATCTTTGCACGAACGACATCCGCAACCTGCCGCCGCAGGGGTGCGAGGCGTTCCTGACTAACCACAAGGCGAAAGCGGTCGCCTACCTCTACGTCAATCGGGCCCCGTGGGGTGCGGACGTTCCCGGCACGGCCGCCGACACCGCCCTGTTGCTGGACCTCGACCCAGGCGTGGCAGAGCGGGTCGCGTCGCATTTGAACCGCTACATCATCAGCGAAGACGTGGAGATTGCGGACCGGACGACGGAATTCGCCTTGCTGCGGCTCGCGGGCGTTCAGGCGCCGTCGATTCTCGACAGCGCCGCCGCGAAGCTGAAGTCGCTCACGATCGACGTGGGGCCTGGCTTCGCGTCCCAGGGCTTCCGGCGCGACGCCCTGGCTCTGCCCGGCATCGATCTGTACTACCCCGCGGCCGTCGCGCCGCTGGTCTGGGACGCGCTGCTCGACGCCGGCGCCCGATCCGCTGGGCTTGAAGCGCATGAACTGCTGCGCGTCGAAGCGGGGCTGCCGGTGTTTGGTAAAGACATCGACGAGGAACGCTTCGTCGTCGAGGTGAACCGAATTCCGCAGTCAATCTGCTACACGAAGGGCTGCTACCTGGGGCAGGAGCCAATCGTGATGGCCCGCGACCGCGGCCACGTCAATCGCAAGCTGATGGGCATCGTCGTGGACCGGCAGCAAACCCTCCCAGCAGGCACGAAGCTGACAGCCAACGCCGCCGACGCCGGGCAGATGACGTCGTCGATCGTGTCCCCGCGGCTGGGCAAGGCCCTGGCACTGGCGTACGTGAAGCGCGGCCACGAAACGCCGGGCACGGTCCTTGAACTCGAAGTTGCCGGCGTGAAGCAGAGCGCGAATGTGGTCAGCTTGCCTGTATGACTAGATGGTTTAGCCGCGACCGAAGGGAGCGCTGGGGAAGGCGTCCCCAGGCTCCCTTCAGTCGCGGCTAAACATTGGTTACACCGGGTGTTCCGTTGCCCCGCGCAGGAGGGCTACGATTGCAACGGTGTTGACGAGAGCATGAAACACCATCGGGCCCACGAGACTCTGGGTGCGATAGGCGAGGAAGCCGAGCAGCAGGCCGAGCAGCAGCAGGGCGACCGGCGACGGCCAGACCGACGCGTGCATGATTGCGAAGAGCAATGCCGATGCGAAGATGCCCGGCCCAACCGGCGTGCGGGCGAGCCGGCGGACCGCGAGGTAAATCGGCACCAGTAGTAGTACGAACAGGGCTGGCTGAAAATCGACGCCTAGTAAGATGCTCCAGCGCCACTTGGCCGGCGGGCCTTGCAGCCAGGGGACGAGTGCCTCCTGGATTCCCTTGCCCCGATAGAGAACGGCGATCACCCAGGAAAACGCGATCACCAGATCGCTGCGGTACCGGCTGCCGGTCAACCAGCCCTGCAGCACGCCGCGGTAGAACAGTTCCTCCATGACCGCGGCGGCCACCACGGCCGTGATAATTGCCATGATCCAGTCGGCCGTCGTCGGCGACCCTTGCAGCAGCTTTTGGATTGGATGCGGCTCGCTTTTCGCGTCGAGCAGCGAGCGCAGCAGCCGTTCGACGAGTCCATTGACGAGCAGGATCGGCAGCATGGCCACGACCCAGAAGATGTAGCCGAGCACCAGGTTCTGCCCCAGCCGCTGCGTCGTCCATCCGAGTTGCCAGGGCAGCGCGTCGCTCGTCTGGCGCAGCAGCGCGAGCAGACCGCTTACCTGCAGCGGTAAGGCGAGCGCGGTCACCCAAAGGATTTGGCGGGCGCGCTGCGTGTCGGGGTCCGTCGGCGTACCGTAAATGTGCTGCATGAGCCCGAGTTGATTGAACAGCAGGAAGCACAGGACGGGGATGCCCTGGACACAGACAAAGTAGACAAGCAGGACATGACTGACGTTCCAGGGGATTGACCGGCGCCGTTGCGGCGGGAACAGCGTCCCGCGCCGGCGGAGTTCGTGGTATGCCGCCAACGCGGCGGGCAGCAGCAGCCCCACGGCGATCACGAACCAGTCCCAGGCAGGTTTGTCCGGCTGGCCGTCGCCCACGCGCACACCCTCGCGAAGTCCGGAAGGAAAATCGACGCTGATTCTGTATCCTAGCGAGGTTCGCCCGCGCTGGGGAGCGAACACGCGGCCGGGCGAGCCGTCGGTTGAGCCTCGCAACTCTTCATGGGGCGGTTGCTGCACGGCGGGACTCAACCCCGCCGCTCGCGGGGGTGTTGAGATAATGAGCACGATCCTCGACAAGATTGTGGCCAGCAAGCGCCGGGAACTCGACGAGCGGCGCGCCCAGCGGCCGGTGACCGAACTCGAACGTCGGCTGGCCGACGCACCGCCGCTGCGCGACTTTCGCGGGGCGCTTGAAAAGCGGGGCAGCGTGCAGGTGATTGCGGAGGTCAAGAAGGCGTCGCCGTCGGCCGGCATCATCCGCGCGGACTTTGACCCGGTCGCGATTGCCGCGACCTACGAGCGTCACGGCGCCGCCTGCATCAGCGTGCTCACCGATCAGCCGTTCTTTCAGGGAGAGCTGGCCTATCTTGAAGCGATTCGCGGGCGCGTGAACCTGCCCCTGTTACGCAAGGACTTCATCCTCGATCGCTACCAGGTCCTTGAGGCTCGCACCGCTGGCGCCGACGCAGTGCTGCTGATTGCGGAGATCTTGCCGGGGGCGGAATTGCCGACGTTGCTACGGCAGATCGAGGAACTCGGCATGCAGGCGCTGGTCGAGCTGTACGATGCCGACAACTTACCGCGAGTCGTGGACAGCGGGGCCCGGCTCATCGGCATCAACAACCGCGACCTGCGGACCTTCGTCACCCGGCTGGAGCACACGCTGGAACTGGCGGCGAAGCTGCCGGCCGGCTGTTGCCTGGTGAGCGAGAGCGGCATCCGCACGCACGCTGACATCCGCCTGCTCCAGACGGCGGGCGTGCGTGCCGTGCTGGTCGGCGAGACGTTGATGCGCGCCTCGGACATCGGCCGTAAACTGGACGAACTCCGCGGCGTCGTTTAGCGGTCATCCAAGCTGCTTCCAAGTCTAGGGAGGGCGAGGCTCCTGCCGAGCCGTTGCATCAAGGCTTACTGAATCAGCCGCCAAACCACGCCTTCCGCAGCGCCAGCAGGTACCAGTGGAGGTAATGCGGCAGCCAGGCCAGCAGGCGAAAACGCGATTGCCCCGCCGACCGGTCCTGCCAGGTCGTCGGCACCTCCGCCACGCGCCAGCCGCGCCAGTGGGCCTTCAGCGTCAACTCCATCGCCACGGCAAAACTCGCCTGGCCCTCGATCGGAATTTCGGTGACGACCCGTCGGCTGTAGGCGCGAAAGTTATTGGTCGCATCGTGGATCGGCAGCCCGGCGAGGTAGTGCAGGGAGACGCCGGCACACCGGGACATGAGGCGTTTCAACAACGGCCCGCCCAGCTGCCGGCCCCCATTGACATAGCGCGAGCCGGCCACCACGTCCGCTCCGTTTCGAATGAGCCGGGCCATTTCTCGGACGTCTTTCGGATCGTCCGAGCAATCCGCCATCATAACAATGACGACATCCCCCTGCGCCGCCTGGAAGCCCGCTCGCAGGGCGTTGAGAACGCCCTTGCCGAGCGTATTGTGGACGAGCCGCACACCAGCACACGGCGGCGTCAGCGCCGCGATCGCCGGCAGGGTGTTGTCTTCGGGGAAGTCGTAAACGATGAGGATTTCATGGGGCTCGTCGACGGCCGCCTCGACGCCGCGCAAGAAGGCCTGAATATTGTCGGCCTCGTTGTAGACCGGAACGACCAGCGCGATCACGCCGCTTGCACTGCCAGGGCCGGAGGCCGACACAAAGTGCTCCTTGTTCAACGGTGCCCCATTTCCCGGTATCAGCATGACCAGGGGACCAGCCGCGGTCAATGCCCCCACCGTGGCCGGCAGTTCCTACATTAGAACGGGTGCAGGCGGCTCTTCCCTATCTCTGGATGCTCCTGGGCAGCGTGGCGTTTGCAGTGATGGCGACGCTGGCTCATTTCCTCAGCGACCATTGCGCCTGGCAGGTGATCGCGCTCGTCCGCGCCTCGGTCGCGTGCCTGGCGGCAATCATGCTGACGCTGGCGGCCGGCGCTCGCCTGGTGCTTTGGCGGCCCGGCACGCTCTGGCTGCGCAGCATTGCGGGCAGCGTTAGCATGGTTTGCACCTTCTATTCGTTCGCCCACCTGCCGCCGTCGGATGTGCTTACCCTTACGAACATGTTTCCCCTCTGGGTAGCCTTGCTGTGCTGGCCGGTCCTGAACCAGGTGCCGACCGCTTCCGTCTGGCTGTCGGTAGCGAGCGGCGTGGTTGGCGTGGTGCTGATCCAGCAGCCGCACTTCGCGGAAGGCAACTTCGCCTCGCTGATCGCTCTCGCCAGCTCGGTATCGACCGCGGTGGCCATGCTCGGCCTGCACCGCTTGCACGACGTCGATCCCCGGGCGGTGGTGGCACATTTTTCCGGCGTCTCCATTCTGTTTTGCACGGCGGCCTTTTTTCTGTTCGAGCGCCAGCCGGCCCGCGATAATAGCCTCATTGGCGGTGATCTCCTGCTGCTGCTGGCGATCGGCGGGACGGCCACGATCGGCCAGCTGCTGCTGACCCTCGCGTTTGCCGCCGGCCCGCCGGCCCGCGTGTCGGTGGTGGGCCTGACGCAGATCGTCTTTGCCGTGCTACTCGAACTTGCCCTGGGCCACGGCACACTCGGACCCATGCGGCTGGTGGGCATGGCCTTCGTCATTGCACCGACCGCCTGGGTGCTGACGCATCGTCCCGAGAAGGTGTAGCCGCGACCAGCGGCGGGGAGACCCTAGTATGACCAGCGACAACGAACTCGTGGACCAGCTGCTGCGGCGCGTGGACGTCCTCGAAGGCGACAAGCGGCGCTGGAAGCGCATTGCCTTCACGGCCTTGACCTTGCTCGTGCTGCTCGTCGTCGGCGGCAGCCTGCTACTCGGCAGTCTAGGCACCGTCTGGTATCGTTCGGCCCGGGCTCGCCTCGACGCGGAGCACGCTTTGATGCAGGCGGAAATACAGGCCAACCTGCAGGCCCAGCGGGCTCAGCAGGCGGCCGAGCAAGCTCGCCTCGAAGCCGAGAAGGCACGGCGTGACGCCGAACAGCCCGCCAAGGAGCAATGATCGCGGCTTTTCTCGTCGCCATCGGCTCCAGGCGCAGGTACATTCGTTAGGTCGTAGAACCTACCCGGCAGTTCCCTGCAAGCTAGCGAAGCGATGATTTCCCTGCGAAGCATACCGGCCCTCGCGGCCCTGAACCTCCTGCTGCTGATCCTGGTTGTCGCCGTCCCGCGCACTCCCGAAGGCACACGCCGGAACCAGGTTCGGGCGGCGGTCACCGACGGGCCTGCCCTGCTGCACCTGCAGTGGGTGCGGCACCAGCCGGCGGCCCGGCCTGCCTGGCCCGATCAGCCGAAGCTGCATTTCGACCTCGCCCCCCAGCCGGTCGTTCAGGGCGGCACCGTCTTCGTCGGCTCCACCCGGACCGACAGCCTCACCGCGCTCGACCTGGAAACGGGCGCCGAGCGTTGGCAATTTCGGACCAACGGTCCCGTCCGCTTTGCCCCCGCGCTCTGGGATGGCAACGTGTTCACGGTCTCGGATGACGGCTACCTCTACTGCCTGGACGCCGCGACGGGGCAGCTGCGCTGGAAGTTTCGCGGCGGCCCCAGCGACCGCCTGATCCTCGGCAACGATCGGTTGATTTCGACCTGGCCGGCACGCGGGGCGCCGGCCATCGCGGATGGCATCGTCTACTTTGCCGCCGGCATCTGGCCGTTCATGGGCGTGTTCATTCATGCACTCGATGCCCATACCGGCAGCGTGCTCTGGAGCAACAGCGGCGACGGCTCTGTTTTCATCGACCAGCCGCACTACGCCGACTCGTTCGCCGGCGTCGCGCCACAGGGCAGACTCGTCGTGTCGGGCAACAAGCTGCTGGTCGCGAGCGGCCGGTCAGTGCCGGCCTGCTACGACCGGGCGACCGGGAAGCAACTGCACTTTCGGCTGGCCGAAAATGGCCAGAGCGGCGGCGGTGGCTGGGACATTCAGGCCGCCAGTTCGATCTACCTGAACGGCAGCGGGCTCTTCGACCGCGATACCGGGGCCCGGCTCGGGTCCGTCGGCACGCCCGCGCTGCTCACGCCCACCGCCGTCTACAGCTGCAGCGGTGGCAATAGTCAGTCGGCGCCCAACGCGCATGGTTCCAGCCGCGCCGGCGCCGCACCGGCAGCAGCTTCGATTCCAGCCACGATTCCGGTACCCGTCGCCCACGTCGAGTCGCTCGCGGCGGATGGCGACCGGCTCTATGTCGGCGGCATAAATCAGGTGGCCGCGCTTGCGTTGCCGCTCCGTGCAGGGCAGGCGGCGTTTGCCTGGCAAACGCCCCTTGAAGGAAACCCGGTCCACATCGTGCCGGCCGAGGGGCACGTGCTGGTCTCGACGCGCCAGGGCCGCCTCTATTGCTTCGGGCCCGCACCAGCTCAAGCGGTCGTCCATCCGCTGGCGACCGTCACCGAACCGTCAGCGGCACAATGGGCGACCAAAGCTCGGAACTTGCTCGAGTCCAGCTCGATCAGCGACGGCTACTGTGTCGCCTGGGGAGCAGGTACGGGGCCCTTGGTCACCGAACTTGTCGAACACAGCTCGTTGCGCTGCATCGTTATCGAGGGGAATGCCGATCGAGCCGATGCGCTGCGTGCCGACCTCCATCGCCGCGGCGTGTGGGCCGATCGGGTGAGCGTTCTCCATGCGGATCCCGCGCAGGTGGTGTTGCCGCCCTACCTGGCCAGCCTGATGGTTATGGACGACGAATCGGTCGGCCGAACGCTGGATCCCGATTTCTTGCGGAATCTGTTCGCGACCCTGCGGCCCTATGGCGGCGTCGCCTGCATTCCGCTTACTGCCGATCATGGGCAAAAGCTGGCCCGGTTGGTCCGCAGCGAGGGGTTGGCCAATGCGCAGGTCTACGATCTCGATTCCTGGACGCTCATCACCCGGGACGGGCCGTTGCCCGGCTCGGCCGACTGGACGCACGAGCACGCTGACGCGGCCAACACCCGCGTCTCGCAGGACGACCTGGTGAAAGCTCCCCTGGGGGTGCTCTGGTTCGGCGGCCCGTCGCACATCGGCACCCTGCCCCGGCACGGGCATGGTCCGCAGCCGCAGGTTGTTGACGGCCGACTCATTATCGAAGGGCCCGACATGCTGCGGGCCGTCGACATCTACACGGGCCGGTTGCTCTGGGAAGTCCGCCTGCCCGAGCTGGGCAAGGAATTCGACAACACCTTCCATCAACCGGGCGCCAACGCCAGCGGCACCAACTACATATCCCGGCCGGATGGTATTTACGTGGTCTATGGCTCCGGCTGCCTCCGCCTCGACCCGGCTACCGGCCGCAAACGGACCGCCTTTCGACTCCCCGCGCTGCCGGGGCTGCGCAATCCCGTATGTTCGGGCTACATCAATGTGCTCGACAATTACCTGGTTTGCGGCGTCGTTCCGTCCGGTCCGCGCGAGCGCGGCGCAACGGCGACCAGCAAGCAACTCGTCGTGCTGAATCGACATGATGGCCGACTGCTCTGGTCGGCGGCGGCCGAGCAAGGCTTCCGCCACAACGCCATCTGCCTGGGCGGCGGCCGGCTCTTCGCCATCGACCGGCCCCTTTCCAGCACATTGGGATCCTAAGCTTAGAATTCCACGTGGACAAGTTGTCGCGGCCGCTTCTATAGTGTCACCTAAATACTAGTGACTCCAGCGTAACTGGACTGGCCACAGTTAGGCCGCAAATGTAATCACACTGGCTCACCTTCGGGTGGGCCTTTCTGCGTTCGCGAGTGGACCCGATAAGCTCATGGAGCGGCGTAACCGTCGCACAGGAAGGACAGAGAAAGCGCGGATCTGGGAAGTGACGGACAGAACGGTCAGGACCTGGATTGGGGAGGCGGTTGCCGCCGCTGCTGCTGACGGTGTGACGTTCTCTGTTCCGGTCACACCACATACGTTCCGCCATTCCTATGCGATGCACATGCTGTATGCCGGTATACCGCTGAAAGTTCTGCAAAGCCTGATGGGACATAAGTCCATCAGTTCAACGGAAGTCTACACGAAGGTTTTTGCGCTGGATGTGGCTGCCCGGCACCGGGTGCAGTTTGCGATGCCGGAGTCTGATGCGGTTGCGATGCTGAAACAATTATCCTGAGAATAAATGCCTTGGCCTTTATATGGAAATGTGGAACTGAGTGGATATGCTGTTTTTGTCTGTTAAACAGAGAAGCTGGCTGTTATCCACTGAGAAGCGAACGAAACAGTCGGGAAAATCTCCCATTATCGTAGAGATCCGCATTATTAATCTCAGGAGCCTGTGTAGCGTTTATAGGAAGTAGTGTTCTGTCATGATGCCTGCAAGCGGTAACGAAAACGATTTGAATATGCCTTCAGGAACAATAGAAATCTTCGTGCGGTGTTACGTTGAAGTGGAGCGGATTATGTCAGCAATGGACAGAACAACCTAATGAACACAGAACCATGATGTGGTCTGTCCTTTTACAGCCAGTAGTGCTCGCCGCAGTCGAGCGACAGGGCGAAGCCCTCGGCTGGTTGCCCTCGCCGCTGGGCTGGCGGCCGTCTATGGCCCTGCAAACGCGCCAGAAACGCCGTCGAAGCCGTGTGCGAGACACCGCGGCCGGCCGCCGGCGTTGTGGATACCTCGCGGAAAACTTGGCCCTCACTGACAGATGAGGGGCGGACGTTGACACTTGAGGGGCCGACTCACCCGGCGCGGCGTTGACAGATGAGGGGCAGGCTCGATTTCGGCCGGCGACGTGGAGCTGGCCAGCCTCGCAAATCGGCGAAAACGCCTGATTTTACGCGAGTTTCCCACAGATGATGTGGACAAGCCTGGGGATAAGTGCCCTGCGGTATTGACACTTGAGGGGCGCGACTACTGACAGATGAGGGGCGCGATCCTTGACACTTGAGGGGCAGAGTGCTGACAGATGAGGGGCGCACCTATTGACATTTGAGGGGCTGTCCACAGGCAGAAAATCCAGCATTTGCAAGGGTTTCCGCCCGTTTTTCGGCCACCGCTAACCTGTCTTTTAACCTGCTTTTAAACCAATATTTATAAACCTTGTTTTTAACCAGGGCTGCGCCCTGTGCGCGTGACCGCGCACGCCGAAGGGGGGTGCCCCCCCTTCTCGAACCCTCCCGGTCGAGTGAGCGAGGAAGCACCAGGGAACAGCACTTATATATTCTGCTTACACACGATGCCTGAAAAAACTTCCCTTGGGGTTATCCACTTATCCACGGGGATATTTTTATAATTATTTTTTTTATAGTTTTTAGATCTTCTTTTTTAGAGCGCCTTGTAGGCCTTTATCCATGCTGGTTCTAGAGAAGGTGTTGTGACAAATTGCCCTTTCAGTGTGACAAATCACCCTCAAATGACAGTCCTGTCTGTGACAAATTGCCCTTAACCCTGTGACAAATTGCCCTCAGAAGAAGCTGTTTTTTCACAAAGTTATCCCTGCTTATTGACTCTTTTTTATTTAGTGTGACAATCTAAAAACTTGTCACACTTCACATGGATCTGTCATGGCGGAAACAGCGGTTATCAATCACAAGAAACGTAAAAATAGCCCGCGAATCGTCCAGTCAAACGACCTCACTGAGGCGGCATATAGTCTCTCCCGGGATCAAAAACGTATGCTGTATCTGTTCGTTGACCAGATCAGAAAATCTGATGGCACCCTACAGGAACATGACGGTATCTGCGAGATCCATGTTGCTAAATATGCTGAAATATTCGGATTGACCTCTGCGGAAGCCAGTAAGGATATACGGCAGGCATTGAAGAGTTTCGCGGGGAAGGAAGTGGTTTTTTATCGCCCTGAAGAGGATGCCGGCGATGAAAAAGGCTATGAATCTTTTCCTTGGTTTATCAAACGTGCGCACAGTCCATCCAGAGGGCTTTACAGTGTACATATCAACCCATATCTCATTCCCTTCTTTATCGGGTTACAGAACCGGTTTACGCAGTTTCGGCTTAGTGAAACAAAAGAAATCACCAATCCGTATGCCATGCGTTTATACGAATCCCTGTGTCAGTATCGTAAGCCGGATGGCTCAGGCATCGTCTCTCTGAAAATCGACTGGATCATAGAGCGTTACCAGCTGCCTCAAAGTTACCAGCGTATGCCTGACTTCCGCCGCCGCTTCCTGCAGGTCTGTGTTAATGAGATCAACAGCAGAACTCCAATGCGCCTCTCATACATTGAGAAAAAGAAAGGCCGCCAGACGACTCATATCGTATTTTCCTTCCGCGATATCACTTCCATGACGACAGGATAGTCTGAGGGTTATCTGTCACAGATTTGAGGGTGGTTCGTCACATTTGTTCTGACCTACTGAGGGTAATTTGTCACAGTTTTGCTGTTTCCTTCAGCCTGCATGGATTTTCTCATACTTTTTGAACTGTAATTTTTAAGGAAGCCAAATTTGAGGGCAGTTTGTCACAGTTGATTTCCTTCTCTTTCCCTTCGTCATGTGACTTGATATCGGGGGTTAGTTCGTCATCATTGATGAGGGTTGATTATCACAGTTTATTACTCTGAATTGGCTATCCGCGTGTGTACCTCTACCTGGAGTTTTTCCCACGGTGGATATTTCTTCTTGCGCTGAGCGTAAGAGCTATCTGACAGAACAGTTCTTCTTTGCTTCCTCGCCAGTTCGCTCGCTATGCTCGGTTACACGGCTGCGGCGAGCGCTAGTGATAATAAGTGACTGAGGTATGTGCTCTTCTTATCTCCTTTTGTAGTGTTGCTCTTATTTTAAACAACTTTGCGGTTTTTTGATGACTTTGCGATTTTGTTGTTGCTTTGCAGTAAATTGCAAGATTTAATAAAAAAACGCAAAGCAATGATTAAAGGATGTTCAGAATGAAACTCATGGAAACACTTAACCAGTGCATAAACGCTGGTCATGAAATGACGAAGGCTATCGCCATTGCACAGTTTAATGATGACAGCCCGGAAGCGAGGAAAATAACCCGGCGCTGGAGAATAGGTGAAGCAGCGGATTTAGTTGGGGTTTCTTCTCAGGCTATCAGAGATGCCGAGAAAGCAGGGCGACTACCGCACCCGGATATGGAAATTCGAGGACGGGTTGAGCAACGTGTTGGTTATACAATTGAACAAATTAATCATATGCGTGATGTGTTTGGTACGCGATTGCGACGTGCTGAAGACGTATTTCCACCGGTGATCGGGGTTGCTGCCCATAAAGGAGGCGTTTACAAAACCTCAGTTTCTGTTCATCTTGCTCAGGATCTGGCTCTGAAGGGGCTACGTGTTTTGCTCGTGGAAGGTAACGACCCCCAGGGAACAGCCTCAATGTATCACGGATGGGTACCAGATCTTCATATTCATGCAGAAGACACTCTCCTGCCTTTCTATCTTGGGGAAAAGGACGATGTCACTTATGCAATAAAGCCCACTTGCTGGCCGGGGCTTGACATTATTCCTTCCTGTCTGGCTCTGCACCGTATTGAAACTGAGTTAATGGGCAAATTTGATGAAGGTAAACTGCCCACCGATCCACACCTGATGCTCCGACTGGCCATTGAAACTGTTGCTCATGACTATGATGTCATAGTTATTGACAGCGCGCCTAACCTGGGTATCGGCACGATTAATGTCGTATGTGCTGCTGATGTGCTGATTGTTCCCACGCCTGCTGAGTTGTTTGACTACACCTCCGCACTGCAGTTTTTCGATATGCTTCGTGATCTGCTCAAGAACGTTGATCTTAAAGGGTTCGAGCCTGATGTACGTATTTTGCTTACCAAATACAGCAATAGTAATGGCTCTCAGTCCCCGTGGATGGAGGAGCAAATTCGGGATGCCTGGGGAAGCATGGTTCTAAAAAATGTTGTACGTGAAACGGATGAAGTTGGTAAAGGTCAGATCCGGATGAGAACTGTTTTTGAACAGGCCATTGATCAACGCTCTTCAACTGGTGCCTGGAGAAATGCTCTTTCTATTTGGGAACCTGTCTGCAATGAAATTTTCGATCGTCTGATTAAACCACGCTGGGAGATTAGATAATGAAGCGTGCGCCTGTTATTCCAAAACATACGCTCAATACTCAACCGGTTGAAGATACTTCGTTATCGACACCAGCTGCCCCGATGGTGGATTCGTTAATTGCGCGCGTAGGAGTAATGGCTCGCGGTAATGCCATTACTTTGCCTGTATGTGGTCGGGATGTGAAGTTTACTCTTGAAGTGCTCCGGGGTGATAGTGTTGAGAAGACCTCTCGGGTATGGTCAGGTAATGAACGTGACCAGGAGCTGCTTACTGAGGACGCACTGGATGATCTCATCCCTTCTTTTCTACTGACTGGTCAACAGACACCGGCGTTCGGTCGAAGAGTATCTGGTGTCATAGAAATTGCCGATGGGAGTCGCCGTCGTAAAGCTGCTGCACTTACCGAAAGTGATTATCGTGTTCTGGTTGGCGAGCTGGATGATGAGCAGATGGCTGCATTATCCAGATTGGGTAACGATTATCGCCCAACAAGTGCTTATGAACGTGGTCAGCGTTATGCAAGCCGATTGCAGAATGAATTTGCTGGAAATATTTCTGCGCTGGCTGATGCGGAAAATATTTCACGTAAGATTATTACCCGCTGTATCAACACCGCCAAATTGCCTAAATCAGTTGTTGCTCTTTTTTCTCACCCCGGTGAACTATCTGCCCGGTCAGGTGATGCACTTCAAAAAGCCTTTACAGATAAAGAGGAATTACTTAAGCAGCAGGCATCTAACCTTCATGAGCAGAAAAAAGCTGGGGTGATATTTGAAGCTGAAGAAGTTATCACTCTTTTAACTTCTGTGCTTAAAACGTCATCTGCATCAAGAACTAGTTTAAGCTCACGACATCAGTTTGCTCCTGGAGCGACAGTATTGTATAAGGGCGATAAAATGGTGCTTAACCTGGACAGGTCTCGTGTTCCAACTGAGTGTATAGAGAAAATTGAGGCCATTCTTAAGGAACTTGAAAAGCCAGCACCCTGATGCGACCACGTTTTAGTCTACGTTTATCTGTCTTTACTTAATGTCCTTTGTTACAGGCCAGAAAGCATAACTGGCCTGAATATTCTCTCTCGGCCGCCGCCGCCTTTTCCTCAATCGCTCTTCGTTCGTCTGGAAGGCAGTACACCTTGATAGGTGGGCTGCCCTTCCTGGTTGGCTTGGTTTCATCAGCCATCCGCTTGCCCTCATCTGTTACGCCGGCGGTAGCCGGCCAGCCTCGCAGAGCAGGATTCCCGTTGAGCACCGCCAGGTGCGAATAAGGGACAGTGAAGAAGGAACACCCGCTCGCGGGTGGGCCTACTTCACCTATCCTGCCCGGCTGACGCCGTTGGATACACCAAGGAAAGTCTACACGAACCCTTTGGCAAAATCCTGTATATCGTGCGAAAAAGGATGGATATACCGAAAAAATCGCTATAATGACCCCGAAGCAGGGTTATGCAGCGGAAAAGATCCGTCGACCTGCAGCTCACGGTAACTGATGCCGTATTTGCAGTACCAGCGTACGGCCCACAGAATGATGTCACGCTGAAAATGCCGGCCTTTGAATGGGTTCATGTGCAGCTCCATCAGCAAAAGGGGATGATAAGTTTATCACCACCGACTATTTGCAACAGTGCCGTTGATCGTGCTATGATCGACTGATGTCATCAGCGGTGGAGTGCAATGTCGTGCAATACGAATGGCGAAAAGCCGAGCTCATCGGTCAGCTTCTCAACCTTGGGGTTACCCCCGGCGGTGTGCTGCTGGTCCACAGCTCCTTCCGTAGCGTCCGGCCCCTCGAAGATGGGCCACTTGGACTGATCGAGGCCCTGCGTGCTGCGCTGGGTCCGGGAGGGACGCTCGTCATGCCCTCGTGGTCAGGTCTGGACGACGAGCCGTTCGATCCTGCCACGTCGCCCGTTACACCGGACCTTGGAGTTGTCTCTGACACATTCTGGCGCCTGCCAAATGTAAAGCGCAGCGCCCATCCATTTGCCTTTGCGGCAGCGGGGCCACAGGCAGAGCAGATCATCTCTGATCCATTGCCCCTGCCACCTCACTCGCCTGCAAGCCCGGTCGCCCGTGTCCATGAACTCGATGGGCAGGTACTTCTCCTCGGCGTGGGACACGATGCCAACACGACGCTGCATCTTGCCGAGTTGATGGCAAAGGTTCCCTATGGGGTGCCGAGACACTGCACCATTCTTCAGGATGGCAAGTTGGTACGCGTCGATTATCTCGAGAATGACCACTGCTGTGAGCGCTTTGCCTTGGCGGACAGGTGGCTCAAGGAGAAGAGCCTTCAGAAGGAAGGTCCAGTCGGTCATGCCTTTGCTCGGTTGATCCGCTCCCGCGACATTGTGGCGACAGCCCTGGGTCAACTGGGCCGAGATCCGTTGATCTTCCTGCATCCGCCAGAGGCGGGATGCGAAGAATGCGATGCCGCTCGCCAGTGGCTGAGCTCATGAGCGGAGAACGAGATGACGTTGGAGGGGCAAGGTCGCGCTGATTGCTGGGGCAACACGTGGAGCGGATCGGGGATTGTCTTTCTTCAGCTCGCTGATGATATGCTGACGCTCAATGCCGTTTGGCCTCCGACTAACGAAAATCCCGCATTTGGACGGCTGATCCGATTGGCACGGCGGACGGCGAATGGCGGAGCAGACGCTCGTCCGGGGGCAATGAGATATGAAAAAGCCTGAACTCACCGCGACGTCCCGAAGGCGTGGCGCGGCTTCCCCGTGCCGGAGCAATCGCCCTGGGTGGGTTACACGACGCCCCTCTATGGCCCGTACTGACGGACACACCGAAGCCCCGGCGGCAACCCTCAGCGGATGCCCCGGGGCTTCACGTTTTCCCAGGTCAGAAGCGGTTTTCGGGAGTAGTGCCCCAACTGGGGTAACCTTTGAGTTCTCTCAGTTGGGGGCGTAGGGTCGCCGACATGACACAAGGGGTTGTGACCGGGGTGGACACGTACGCGGGTGCTTACGACCGTCAGTCGCGCGAGCGCGAGAATTCGAGCGCAGCAAGCCCAGCGACACAGCGTAGCGCCAACGAAGACAAGGCGGCCGACCTTCAGCGCGAAGTCGAGCGCGACGGGGGCCGGTTCAGGTTCGTCGGGCATTTCAGCGAAGCGCCGGGCACGTCGGCGTTCGGGACGGCGGAGCGCCCGGAGTTCGAACGCATCCTGAACGAATGCCGCGCCGGGCGGCTCAACATGATCATTGTCTATGACGTGTCGCGCTTCTCGCGCCTGAAGGTCATGGACGCGATTCCGATTGTCTCGGAATTGCTCGCCCTGGGCGTGACGATTGTTTCCACTCAGGAAGGCGTCTTCCGGCAGGGAAACGTCATGGACCTGATTCACCTGATTATGCGGCTCGACGCGTCGCACAAAGAATCTTCGCTGAAGTCGGCGAAGATTCTCGACACGAAGAACCTTCAGCGCGAATTGGGCGGGTACGTCGGCGGGAAGGCGCCTTACGGCTTCGAGCTTGTTTCGGAGACGAAGGAGATCACGCGCAACGGCCGAATGGTCAATGTCGTCATCAACAAGCTTGCGCACTCGACCACTCCCCTTACCGGACCCTTCGAGTTCGAGCCCGACGTAATCCGGTGGTGGTGGCGTGAGATCAAGACGCACAAACACCTTCCCTTCAAGCCGGGCAGTCAAGCCGCCATTCACCCGGGCAGCATCACGGGGCTTTGTAAGCGCATGGACGCTGACGCCGTGCCGACCCGGGGCGAGACGATTGGGAAGAAGACCGCTTCAAGCGCCTGGGACCCGGCAACCGTTATGCGAATCCTTCGGGACCCGCGTATTGCGGGCTTCGCCGCTGAGGTGATCTACAAGAAGAAGCCGGACGGCACGCCGACCACGAAGATTGAGGGTTACCGCATTCAGCGCGACCCGATCACGCTCCGGCCGGTCGAGCTTGATTGCGGACCGATCATCGAGCCCGCTGAGTGGTATGAGCTTCAGGCGTGGTTGGACGGCAGGGGGCGCGGCAAGGGGCTTTCCCGGGGGCAAGCCATTCTGTCCGCCATGGACAAGCTGTACTGCGAGTGTGGCGCCGTCATGACTTCGAAGCGCGGGGAAGAATCGATCAAGGACTCTTACCGCTGCCGTCGCCGGAAGGTGGTCGACCCGTCCGCACCTGGGCAGCACGAAGGCACGTGCAACGTCAGCATGGCGGCACTCGACAAGTTCGTTGCGGAACGCATCTTCAACAAGATCAGGCACGCCGAAGGCGACGAAGAGACGTTGGCGCTTCTGTGGGAAGCCGCCCGACGCTTCGGCAAGCTCACTGAGGCGCCTGAGAAGAGCGGCGAACGGGCGAACCTTGTTGCGGAGCGCGCCGACGCCCTGAACGCCCTTGAAGAGCTGTACGAAGACCGCGCGGCAGGCGCGTACGACGGACCCGTTGGCAGGAAGCACTTCCGGAAGCAACAGGCAGCGCTGACGCTCCGGCAGCAAGGGGCGGAAGAGCGGCTTGCCGAACTTGAAGCCGCCGAAGCCCCGAAGCTTCCCCTTGACCAATGGTTCCCCGAAGACGCCGACGCTGACCCGACCGGCCCTAAGTCGTGGTGGGGGCGCGCGTCAGTAGACGACAAGCGCGTGTTCGTCGGGCTCTTCGTAGACAAGATCGTTGTCACGAAGTCGACTACGGGCAGGGGGCAGGGAACGCCCATCGAGAAGCGCGCTTCGATCACGTGGGCGAAGCCGCCGACCGACGACGACGAAGACGACGCCCAGGACGGCACGGAAGACGTAGCGGCGTAGCGAGACACCCGGGAAGCCTGTTAGGCGCTGAGACGGGCGCACAGCGGGCTTCCTGGGGCAGCGGGAAGGGTCGGCCGGTCCCCCGGTCGGCCCATTTCTCTTGTCTCGGTTTAGTTAGTTAGCCTAAGTAACAGTGACTCCGTCACCACAGCACAGCGGGGCGAGCCGTTGACCTGGGGGAAGTGATGCTGTGACGGAATGACTCGAAACACACATTCCTAATGACTTCTCATTGGGTAATCCAGACTTCACGCCACTTCATCACAGCGTCACCCGGGCGCCCTTCGCTGTGACCCCGAATCAGGTTGCCGACAACCTTCATATAGGTAGAGGGGTTTACGCGCCACGCATCAAGCACCGCTAAGGAACGGCGTCGAGCGCTACCCACTCAGGCCGGTCACTCCCCTGATCTCTCCCAGGGTTGAGCGACCGGCGTTGCCTCCCTAGCTCAGTTCGGTTAGAGCGCCTGTTTCGTAATCAGGGGGTCGGCGGTTCGAATCCGTCGGGGGGCTCAATGAGCGGATACACAATCGCTTGGCTCGCATGGCTTGCCGCGTTCGGCGTCATTGAGGGTCGAGCGCTCTTCAATAAGAAGCCGGGCGACACGCTGAGCGAACACGTCTGGTCATGGTTCGCCACGCAAAGCGGCAGTACAGGCAAGCCTTCGGGTTGGGTGCGTGCTCGACGCTTTGCGCTACTGGCCTTCATGGGTTGGCTCACTGCCCACTTCATGACGGGCGGTCGCTTCTAGCGCTGCCGCGCCCAGCCTACTCACGTGAGTAGGTAGGGGGGTGTCGACGGATAGGGGGGTGTCCCCGGAAGGGGGGGGGGGGTGCCCTATGCGTACCCGGTGTCTCGACTGTAGGGACTGGGCTACTCATGGTGGGCGCTGTGCTCAGCACCACGCCACCTATCAGGCACAGCGCAGTGTGAAGAGCCATGCGAAGCGGCGTGCTGCTATCGCCCGTGGGAACAACGCTGCGGCGAAGATGCGTCGTGCTATCCGTAAGGCAGTGGGCGCGCACTGTGCTACCTGCCTGGGTTGGTACCACTAGAAAGCTTCTCGAGCGGATCGATCCTGCAGGAATTCCCGGGCATAACTGTTCCACTTGTATCGTCGGTCTGATAATCAGACTGGGACCACGGTCCCACTCGTATCGTCGGTCTGATTATTAGTCTGGGACCACGGTCCCACTCGTATCGTCGGTCTGATTATTAGTCTGGGACCACG
>JADMIO011507010.1_pt1 | contig 82405 bp, 73 predicted proteins | sample 8958161 | NCBI WGS metagenome assembly JADMIO01 (sample SAMN16585339, study PRJNA669376) | soil metagenome | isolation source: Crop rotation soil | place: USA: Cullars Rotation, Alabama | collected 2011
CGCGACAACTTGTCCACGTGGAATTCTAAGCTTAGGATCCCAATGTGCTGGAAAGAGCGCCGGCCGCCATCTCGAGCCGTTGAGTGAAATTCATCGGCACCAGTACGCCGTCAATTTCCTTAAACTTTGAGTGCTCAGTCCCAAAGGTGAGGCCGTTGTAGGGAATCAGGTATTGCATCACGCGGGCAGTTGCCGGATCGATGTAGTAGTCGGTCGTGTTGCCTTCGGCGTCCACGATGCGAAAGCCCCGCATTTTCTTTTTGTCCGGCAGCGCCGACACGGTGTAGCCGGGCTGATCAAATTTTGCCAGCACCGGAATGCCGAACTTCGTCGCCGGCGGCATCTCGACTCCAGGCATTGAGCTATAGGACTGACGGCCGTCATAGATCTGCTTGAAAGCTACGATCGGCTGGGCATTCACATCGAGCCGCACTTTGTCTCCGGCCGTGACCATCGCAAATTTCCCGGGCACGGATTGAGAGCTGTTAGGCGCGTACAGATCGACGCTGCCCGAAATCCACATACTCTTCATCTTCTTGAAATTCTCGCCGCCCTGTGCGGCCAACGCGGCCTGAGCGAGTTCCATGGGCGTGCTGTTCGCGTTGATGGCCGGAGCTGCGGCAATTACGGCAGCGGTCGCTCCGTTAGTCCTGGCGCCATCGGGTGTTTGCGCGAACGAAGTTGAGAAAGCAATCAGAAGAAAAGCGGTGAGCCGAAGAATATGTTTAGCCATGATGCAAATCCCTTCTTTTGTAGGTATGCGGCGTATAAGCGAAACGAGCCGGCGCAAGCAGATCCATAGTCCTGGTCCGCTTACCCCGGCTCGTGCATTGACTCGAGCGGCTTAGAAACTAAATCTGGCGCTGAGCGTCACGCGGCGATTACCGGCGCCGGTACCGCCGCCGCCACCACCTGGACCAAAGAAGCCGAAGTTTCCGCCGGTGTTCACGGACTGTCCAAAGAAGGGAGACGATAAATTGCCGACCGGAGTTCCCAGATTTACGTGATTAAGTAAATTCTGGAAGTTGACCGACACTGACAACTGATATTTCTGCGCGCCGGCTGGGCCGCCAGGTCCGCCGCCCATCATCATCATCTGGGGGCCGCCACCTCCAACGGGGCCACCGGCACTGCGAGTAACGCCTCCGGCGCCAGCCATCGGGCCGCCTCGTCCAGCGCCGCCGGAACTGGGGGCCTTGGAATTATCGGCAGTCTTCTGATTGCTTTGCTTCGCAGCTGCGGCGCTCTTGTTGGCCTCGCCGCCAAAGCCAAAGGTCCGGCTGATGCGAAGGTTAACGGTAAACGAACCCGGCGCTTGCCCGTAATTGCGCGGAATGATCGTCTCGCCGGGCAACGGCGAAAGATTGAAGTTTCCAAAGGGCGTGCAACGAATGTTGGCGCTGTTACAGTCCGCTCCTGCCGCGGCGAAACTGGGCCGCTCGTTCGTTTGCCGATCCAGGTTCGTGTCACGGCCGGTCGTGATATTGAACGGCGGGCCGGAATTGGCGACCAGGAAGGGACTGAACACCAGCTTCCACCAGGGAGCATTGATGGTCCCAAAGAGCGTGAAGCGATGTCGCACATCGAACGATCCGCGGCCAAACTCGCCGGTAAAGTCGTACGAGTTAACCGGGAAGCCGCCGCCACCATCGGTGTCGTTTTTCATTTGGGCCAGGACGTAATTACCCTGGAGAGAGATTCTCGGATTTAAGCGGCTGTTGAAGCCAAGAATCATTTGCGTCTGACGATACTTACCGCTGGATTCGTACTGATTAATGTCGCCCAAAGCACAAGGGCCGGCGCCGGTGAAATAGATGGCGCACATGTCGGCCGGATTAGGGCGAATACCGTTAGGCGTCAGGGCCGTAATCGTGCCCGGCAGCGGCGCGTTAATGTCGCGCGCGCGAATCACGTGATTAATGCGGAAGGTGTAAGCGCCGACAAAGGCCGTCAGGTTCTTGGGTAACTGTCGCTCAACCTGCACACCCAGTAGCGAGATTCTTGGGGCCTGGAGATTATTGGCGACGCGCCAAATCGTCTGCTGGGTAGCGGGAATGACCGCCAACTGCGCCGCGGTCGGCACGGTCGGGAAGATGTTGAGCGCGGTGTAAACCGGCCGCGCTGTCGGCAGATTCAGATCTGCCAGCGTCGGCGCCGAGTTGCGCAGAAACGGCTCAGCCAGGATGTACTGAAGTTCGTTGCTGCCATTGAAACGGTCTGATTGCAGCGAAAAATTTTCATTAAAGCGATTATAGAAAATACCGCCGCCGCCGCGAATTACCGTCTTGGGGGGACGCGTGGAATTGGCTGCGCCCGGCGACCAGGCAAAACCCATGCGCGGCGACAGATTCATCTTGCTGCTGATGTTAGTTTGATTCTCGTAACGCACGCCGTAACTCAAAGTGAAGTTCGGCCGTATCCGCCAGTCGTCCTGCCAGAAAAAGCCCACGTCTGTTTGCGCGACGTCAGCCGCAAAGTTTCCGGTAGTAATACCAAACACCGCGGCGCCGCCGCCGAGAATGCGAATACAGTCGGCCACCGGCGTAGCGGCCCCACAATAAGCCTGCTGCGCGGCCGTGAGGCCTCTGGCCTGGATGAGCACAGTCCGGCGATAACGCTCGATGCTGCTCAACTGAATATTGGTGCCGGCAATCGGATTGTTGGCGGCGTCGAATTGTGGTCCAAACCCGCCGTTGAATGACCAGCTACCCGCAGAGTTGTTCGGGCTCACGTCGTCAATCTTCACGCCGCGGATGCGGCCACCGAACTTGAACGTGTGCATTCCCTTTTGGATTTGCGTGAAATTGTTCAACTCCCAACGACTGCTTTCGTTAATAGAGTGACCAATGCCGGAACACGCCACGCCGCCGGAAACGCAGCCGCCAAACGCACTACTCACATTGAGGGTGGCAATGGCGTTGCTGCCGAGCGATTCATTACGGCCGCGCGAGAACTGAAAGCGCGTTTCGTTGATCGTGAAAGCGTTGATTACCGCCGTCTCAGTTAACTGGATATTGTGACTACGGTTCTTGAAGACAAAGCCGCGCTCAGGCAGATTGAAACCGCCGACCCCGTTATTGTCGGTTTCCGACTGGAAAAAGTTGTAGCGCGCCACCAGGGTGTGTTTTGAATTGATGGCGTAGTCGATACGCGGGCTGATGTTGGTGTTGCGGCGCGGCACCACGAACGCCTGCCCCAGCGAGATAATGTTGAAGTTGGGATCCAAAACCGTCGCGTTGATCAACTCGTTATCATCGGTCTCGTTACGATTGAAATCGAAGAAGAACGAGGCCTTGCCTTTTTTGATCGGCCCACTCAAGTTAGCGCCGTACTGCCGCTGTTGATACGGCGAACGCTTGCGCGAACTCACGGCGAACGGATGGCGCGAGTTCAAGCTCTCGTCCTGAAAATTAAGGTTGACGCTGCCCCGGAATTTGTCGGTGCCGGGACGCGTCAGGATATCGATGCGCGCCGACGGCTGATCGTTTTCAGGCGCGAAAGGATTCTGATTAATGCGAATCTCGCGGATGGCCTCTTTGGGCGGGAGGTTATTTCCGGAAAATCCATCGATAAAAATCTGGCCGCCGTTTGGTCCGACCGAAGGTCCCGCGAGCGCCTGCAGCGCCGCCGCCAGCTCATCCGGATCGTCAGGTAGCGCGTCGAGATCTTTTCCGCTAATCACCTGTTGGTTGGCGTTGTTATTCGTGTCAGTACTAAGTGGAGTATCGGCGTTAACCTTGACCTGGGTCTCGATCGCGGCAATTTTCAACGTGATGTTGAAGGGCTCGCGGCGGGCTGCGGTGACGTCCACCTCGACTTCTTCCGAGGCGGCAAATCCGGCCGATGCAGCCTGGATCTTGTACTTGCCGGGCGTTAAGCCGGTAAACGAATAGCTGCCGTCGGCGCTGCTGATTGCGGTTTTTTGCACGCCGGCGGAATCGATCAAAGTAACGGTGGCGCCTACAATCGAGGCGCCGAATTCGTCACTGATCGAACCGCGCAGGCTGCCCCGGCTTTGCGCCCAGGCCGTCGCCGAAAACAGGACAATCAGAACGCCACATGAAATTGAGAAGAGTAGTTTTCGAGTATTCATCATGACTTCTATGACACGAAACAACCGCGCGCGATCAAGTTCTTCCTTTCGCTGCCCGCGGTTGCTCTGAAATCCAAACTGCTGAGATCAGAGAGAATTAATTACGGCACTCCAGCGCCGCCAAACATGCCCCCAAAGCTGCCCTGCAGATCGACATTCTGTGGACGACCTTGACCACCTTGTTGTTGTCGCGCTGCCATCATCGCCAGCAGCGGTTCTACCCCGCTGACCAATTGAATAGCGGTAAGTTGAGTTGGGTCGGAACCCGGCAGGCTCGACAGCAACACCGTATCGCCAACCTTAAGCTCGTTGACGCTGATCGTCGGAAAGCGTTCCATTAAGTCCGCCATGCTGCCGCCCGGGCGCTGTCCACCCGGACCGCCGGGGCCGCCAGGACCAGCGCCCTGGGGTCGTGGGCCTTGCCCACCTCCTTGTGCGGTCTGGGCCTGCCCGGCGCCCTGTGCCGTTTGGGCTTGACCTTGTCCTGGTCCTGCTCCCTGGCCACCGCCACCCGGGCCGCCCGGTCCGCCACCACCCATCATCATCGCGGCACCGGCCGGCAAGCGACGAATGACTGAATCAGGCCGCAAGATAATCGTGAGCGGTTTCTTGGTTTGCAGATCCGTAAGCTTGATTTGCCCATTGGCGGCGTCAACAGCCGTCACTGTCCCACCCGCAATCTTGAAAGTTCCGAACAACACTTCCTCGGCAGTCAAACGGGCGCCATCAGGGGTCTTCTCGCCCTTGGCATTGAATTGATCGCCTACTTTGACTTCTTCAAATTTGGCGGCCTTGGCATTTTCGTATCGCGGAATCGAGTCTGGCGGGAATCTGCGAATCTTCACCTTGTCGTTTATGGCGACAATGACAGCTTGAGGCGTCCCAGCCATGGTGCGGCTGGTAACTGTGATTTCTTTGGCCGCGGCGTTAATCGCGCTCACGATTCCTTTCGCGCCTCGTGCCCACGCCATTCGTTCCGCCGCATTTTTCTTGGCGATCTCAGATTGGCTGACCACGATGATTTGCTGCGCCGGCACACTCTTCTTATCGGCCGCCACGAACCCGCGAGCCACCACGCCATCACCCACCGTGATCTCTGTCAGGTTGGTTTCCACGGCTTTCGACCGATCGGTTTCCCCCGGCGGCATCCGCTGGTACGTCGTTTTTTCGCTGACATTGGCCACCACCAGCGATCCGGCGTCTGTCTTAATGGTAATTTGACCGGAAGACCCGTTAATTTCGCTGACCTTGCCGTAAACCTGGGTAGCCTTGATGGCTGGATCCGTGGTTTGCGCACTGGCGGACGCGACGGTAAGCAAAGCGGTTACTAGGAGAAGAAAGTTAAGTGTTTTTCGCACGGCAGATCCCGAGTGAGTCCGAAAGATATCCATTATTTACGCCCTGAGCTGTCAGTTGGTTGCAAAAACTTTGAGCTATCTCAAGAAATTCGCAAGATGTGCATGAGGAGATGGATCGATTTCCCGATAATTGGATCCGAAATCAACGCTTTTTGTCCCGTTCCCGCTCGGCGTCCTGGGCCGCGACGCGCGCGTCGAATTTTTGTTGCTGGTCCGCATTAAGAAGGGCCCGAATTCTGGCCCGCGCTTTTTGCCGGGGCTCATCAAATCGCGGCCGCAATTCAGCGCGCAGCGCTTTGTACTCGTTTCGAGTTTCATCCAGAATCGCGCTTACCTGCTTTCGCTGATCCTCAGTCAAGCTGAGATCGCGACTCATCTTTTCAAATCGTTCGTTGGCTGATCGTTCAGATCGATCGCTACCGGTCCGCAAACGATAAAGCCCGGTTATCGCGGCGCCGGTAATCGAGCCAAGCAGGAATACCACGACGAGCACCAGCCAAACTTTCAATTTCGTAGGACCCGTCAAAGTCATTTGGCATTCACCTCGAAATTACGATCGACGACGAGGTTGAATACTTCGTCGCGAGACAAACCATTTCTGCTGGCGAGGACGGTTTGCTCGACACCCGGTTCTGCGGGTCCAAAAAGAACTTCCTCGTCAGCGGACTGCGCGGGTGAATTGGCGCCGAACAGTGCTGGCCAGATGGTCAAGAGAGCTGCCAGGATCGCCACCAGCGCCATTGCCGGGACTGCTCGTCTGGCCACCAAAATCAACGACAACCAGTTGCCGGCCTGCGCTTCGCGAGCGCGCTCTTCAGCGATAGCCGCGCGGATCCGGGTGAACACAAACGGTGAGGATGCAGCCGCATTGACTTCGACTTCCGGCGCGGCAGCTGCGTTAAGCACCAGCCGGCCTACCCGATCCAATTCATCTTTTCCCTGGCGATCTTCTTTGAACACTTCAGTTCTCCATGCGGTCCCTAGTTTACCGCGCCTCACCATCAAGAGACGAAAAAACCGGACGAAAAGTTACAGGATTTTCGTTAGGGTTTCTGAAACACCCATTACAAATAACGCTGCAAAACCCGGCGCAAATGCGCCCGGGCACGATGCGCCCGCACCTTAACTTTGGAAATCGACCAGTTAGTCATCTCGGCAATTTCAGCCACTGAAAAGCCTTCGACATCAAGCAAAGTCAGCACCAGTCGATCTTCAGCGCTCAAGCGTGCCAACAGTTTTCCGGCCAAATCACGCGAGATTACCCGCGACTCAACGTCCTTTGGCTGGGCCCGAAGTTGCATCGCGAGTTGCTGCGCTTCGTTCTCTTCAATATCGCCGAATGTCTGTTCCGGGCGGCGCCGCTGGCGACGAAGTTGATCGTAGCAACAATTTACCGCTATCTGTGCCAGCCACGCCTTGAAAGATGCTTCGTGCGTTCCATGATAGGTGTTCAGCGCAAAGTAGGCCTTGGTAAAACTGTCCTGGATAATTTCTTCAATCTGTTCCCGCTGCGCAAAGAAACGCCCGCCGATGCGCGCTACCTGACGACGATGGCGTTCGAACAATAGCTCAAAGGCGCCTTCATCGCCGGTGGCCGCAGCGCTCACCAAAGCATCGTCTGTCGGCTCTACAGGTGAATCCACGAATCCAGGTTTTGGAATTCTCGCTGCCAAGTCAGAGGGGTCGAGGATCTTCGCTTACCAGCTTGCCTTTCCCCCAACCAATGCGATACCTGGCCGTCAATGCCAGGCCCAGGCTGACCACCAACACACCGGCCTGAATAAAAGGCCAGATGTAAGGGATCGAAGACCACAAAATCCAAAACGCGACCCCTAATAGTAAGGTAACTGACTCTGATTGAACTCGCGGCAGCAGCAAACGTTTGAGCCAGCCTCCGGTCGCGGCATAAATAACGACGCGACCGAACACAGTCGCAACCACCACCAGTAACAGCGCCATGACCGAAATCGCGGCGCCAAAGACAGACGGCAGCAGCCACAAACTTCCCAGTACGCCCAGGGTGATGACAATCGAACCGAGCAACCCGATAACCGCCACGCGCAAACTGGTGAGCTGCAAGCGGGCCACCGCGCGGCTGACCGTATTGGGCATGGCGGCAGTCAATGCCAACGAAATTACAAACCAAATTAGAACTGCCAGTAACCGGGTGCCGAAAAATACGGCAGATATTTGCGGGTGCAGGACACTAAAAGGATCGCGCATGATCTGGCGCAGCTGATCCTCATAGCCTGCGTACATGATGGTTACGCTTTTCGGATCGCGATCGGGGGCGGCCTTGCCATGGTGATAATAGCCGCCCAGCACGATTACGTCGCCACCAATGCGGGCGCCCTCGCGCTGGATGACTGAGCCCCCAATCGCGGCCACATCCCCGTCAACCGCGCCCTCGACAATGACGTCGCCGCCAAAGGCAATCGCCCCCTCTTTCACTGTTCCCGTAATCCGGATCGACTGGCCCATGCCGAACACGGTGCTGTTGACCGCGCCTTCGATCACGCGCGCCTGGCTATCGCCCGGATGATCGGCAGCCGGCTGGGCCCGAGCTGCAATCAGCAGACAGAGAATGACGCCGAACAGCGCCAGAACTCTCTGGCTATACCGTGCCGCTAAAAAGTAAACCGGAGTGTCTGGGAAAAACGGGGCGTCAATCATTGAATGGGACAACTCCTATTCAACGATTTGCGCGCGGTGATATCTGGTAATCAGGAAGAACAGACAGGAAATAGCAATAGGGAAGACCAACAATAACAACAGCCCGGCGCCGTTATGAGAGAAGAAGACGGCGCGGCCCACCACGCGAATCACAACGGCCGCGGATTCGGCCGCCTCAGAAGCTGCCCGCCAGCAAAGGTCGAGCACTGTAGCTCCGGCCTTAAAGAAAGATTTCACAGGCTCAAAGACAATTGCGCGCGACGCTGCGCCCATCAGGGCAAACGAGACCAGCGCAAGCACCGCGCACAATTTCAAGGCGCGGCTGCGCTCAGGGCTTCGGCGCATGCCGCTGAAGTCGCTCTCAGCGCGAGCGGTCACCACCCGAGCAAAATCTCGAGGTAAAGCGAATGTCCGTGAATCGTTAAAAGCGACATCAAGCGTGCATAACAACTGACGCTGAGCTCTTAGCTCCGCCGCGCAATTGGCGCAGGACTTCAGATGATCTTCGAAACGCACCACCATGCTCTGACTCAACTCACCATCAAGGTAAGCCGCCACGTCATCCGCCTGGCATTTGGTTTCGGAAGCGAAGTCGTTCATAGCTTTTTGGCTAGGCGCCGGTGATTCCCCTCCTCAGGAGGAGTTCGCGCATCGCGTCACGCGCACGAAACAGACGGTTCTTGACGGTCCCCAGCGGGAGCCCGGTCACTTCGGCAATCTCGTCGTAACTGAGGTCGTGCGAATGGCGCAGCACAATCAACTCGCGATAGGCCGAGGGCAGCTCGTCCACGACTGACTCAATCTCAGTCCGTCGCTCTTCCCGTTCGCTCTCCTGTTCCGGAGTCAAACGGCGGCTTTCGATCGCTACGACCCGCGGCTCGCCGTCAAGCTCACCACTCAGGGCCTGCTCGCGAACTGCGTAGCGGCGCAGGTGATCGATCGCGGCGTTGTGGGCAATCTTGTAAATCCAGGTCGAGAACTTAAATTCAGAACGATAGCGGGCGAGTGAGTTATAAACTTTGATGAAGACTTCCTGGGTGAGATCGAGCGCCGCGTCATAATCGCCAACCATGCGATAAACATAAGCCGCGATCGGCCTTTGATAGCGCCGCACCAGCTCTTCAAACGAAGCCTCGCGTCCGGCGATGGCGGTCTGCACCAACTCGCCGTCAGCCATAGTTACTGGTTTTGCAATGGAAATCGCGACGTTCATAGGTCCGGACTTGCTTCGATTCTACGTTAGGGTGGCGCCGAAAGTTTCACGCGGCACATGTTGCACGGACTTGAGTCTGTGCCGCTCACCACGCCAAACGGGCCAGGCCCGCGGGCGCCGCAATCGTGTCGAAATCCAGGTCGGGCGAAGGAATCATTAGCCCGACTTCAGCGGCCTCGAGACTCTTGAGCCGCACGCCCAGAGCATCTTCGGCGATTTCTTCTACTCGCTTTTTATTGAGAAAGTCTCCGACCACCAACATTCGATCCAACGGTGAAGCTGCCGCGTCCGCCCCCTGTCCCCCGCGGTCGCGATAGAAGAGGAGCAGCCGGTGAAGTTCGTCATCGCATTCAGCCGCGTCACAAAACACCGATCGCAAAGTGAGCGGGCGACTTCCGCGCATCAGGACAGCGGTAAAGCCCTCGTTATGAGAGGTCAACAACAAACCGTCACCCTGGCGCCCGTTTCGCAACCATTGCTCTTCACCTACGTGGCGCGGCAGGATCAGGCCCGCGTGCCAACCCAAGGCGGCAAACAATGCTTCGTACTCAGCCAGCACATTCAGGTGAACGGCGTTAACCAGGTAACGTTTGTGGCGTTGCTGATCCGGAACCAGCTCTTCGCGCGAGATGCGCAAATCGCCCGACGACGAGCCAAAGCTGCGCTCGATCTTCCATTCAAACACCTCTTCAATTTCACGACGGGAAGTGGCCGTGCCTTCGATGGTGATAATTGCGGATCGGGTGGACGCCTCGGGCAAAGCTATCGACCACTTGCGCTGCCGCAGCAAACCCGCACTCGTTAGCAGCTCTGATAAAGCCCGCGCCAGTTCAGCCTGATCGTTGATATTCGATTCTTCAAAATGCGGGCGCACCACGTCAGCGCCAAGGTCAACTGACGCCGCTCGCTTGATGAGAAAGCCGTTGCGCGTCCGCTCGAGTTGCACGACCGACGCGGCTCCGCTTTCAATACCGACCGCCGCCGATGGAAACCGTGGCTTGAGTAACTTGTCGAGGGGATTTGCGGGCATTATCGATTTCTAAGTCGCGATTGTGACGGGGACGTTAGCGAAATTCGCACCCTACTTTACCACTCGCTATAAGGCGTACCTTCGCTCGAGACCTCGGGCGACGAGCTATGCACATCGACCACCCCCGTGCCGCCTTCGGTCGAATATGGATCGTCACCGGTCACAATGTTCCAGTCTTTTTCGTCAGTGATCGGATCTTTGGGAACCTCGCGCAGGTAACCGGCACTCACCAATTCGTCCAACGACTGGGGCAGCTTTCCCTTGTCGGCGGCATATTGATCTATCACTGAACGCATTTTGAAAAGATCGTCCTTCAGCACGGTCTCGCGCGCGTGCATGATGGTCTTCTGATATTGGGGCAACGCGATCGCGGCCAGGATAATGATGATTGAGATCACAATCATCAACTCGAGCAGGGTAAAGCCCGAGGCGAAGCGAGGGAACCCAGTAGCCGGCGTCCGTTTTCTAACTGCTGATTTCTGACCGCTGACTGCTGCCTGGCTACCAATCACGATACTTCTCTCCATTCAATGCCGTGCCGTCAGACTTTGAATGCACGTCGAAAACGTTCTGTCCGCCCCAACTGCTCGAGTCCGCCGGGTCATAGCATGAACGCAGGTCCCACTCAGCTTTGCCGGTCATCGGATCGACCGGAACGCGCCGTAGATACACTTTGGTTTTGGGTTGCGCCGATTCCTGCGTCGCCGCTTCGGTGGCGGTGTAGTTCAGATTTCCGCGACGGCCCAATCCGCCGGCGGCTGTGATGGGCAAAACATTAACGCCCTTGACCATGGTTTCTAAATCCGGTGGAAAGCGGTCCGGATTGTCAGCTGAGAAAATTTCCTGATCGGTAATCGCGACGCGCACGCGAGGATCGGCAAAGATGTTCCCCTGCTGGCCCTGCTGTGTTTGCGGCGGGCGCGGCGCGTTCTCCTGTTGGGACGTGGTTCCTTGCTGGTTCACCTGCATTTGCGCCCCGGCCAGCGCTTCCCGGTGGAACTGATCGATGGCCTCGCGCATTTCGCGCAAAGCATCGCGCAGTTGTTGTTCTTTTTGTCGTTTGACTGAGACCTGGACCAGCGGAATGACACCGAGCGTGAGAATGGCCAGCACCGCCACGGTAATGACCAGTTCGATCAGAGAAAACCCCCGGACCGAAGCACTTGAACTGAACGCGGGCGACAGAAAACGCAAAGTCCGGCTTCGGGCGATAGTCTGCTTGCTGCCTGCTGCTTTCTGCCTGCTGGTATCCACTACTTCACCGTAAGTTTAATCGGCTCGATCTGGAGCAGCAACGCCCGCCCATCGCTCGCCACCAGGTGAACATTCGACAGATCGAAGGCCAGAGTGCTATCGCCCGCGCCCACCGCTTCGATGTCGATATTCAACATCGTGCCGTCCGCGATTAGCGATGAGCCGGCGGCCGGCGTCAGCGACAGCAACACCATCCCGTGCTCATCGATCGATTGCGTTATCGTGGGGGCGGTCTTGGCATCCGAGAACATTGCTCCCGGCGCAATCGCGTTTACCTTCAGGACCTTTGGATCAAAGCGCAGCGTAACGACCGCTAAACCCAGCGGCGCCTCAGACTTCACTTGCAAACCAAGCTGGCGCTTCTCGCCGACCTTCAGCTCAGCGTTATCAGGATCAAAGCTGAGCGAGATTACGTTCGGCGAGACTTCCGGAGACTTGGGTGAAACATCCACCTTCGGTGCAAGTTGCTCTACTACCGTCCGGGCGGTGGTGTCGGTCTTCGCGCTGAGATTAGCGGTGGAAACACTGGTCGGGTTTGAAACCAAAGTCTTGACTGCACTGGCAACATCGGTCTTTGGCGGGTTGGTTACGTCTTGCGTGGGCGGAATCGCCGCAGATTTTGGTTGCGGCATCGCGCCGTCGTTCTGTGGCTGAATTGCCGCAGTCTGAGTAACCGCCGGGACTTGAGCCGGCGTCGGTTGCGGATTGGCCAGCTGGTCAGTCGCGGTCCTGGTTTCGACTTTCGTGGCCTCGACCTTAGCCGTGGTTGCAGGCTCGTAACTCGGCGCCGTTTCCGGCACCTGGATCACGGCATCCTTGGGAAGCCGGCGAGCGGCGGCAATCTGTTCTTCGCGTTCAGTTTCACGCAGCATCGCCTCGAGCGATCCAGTGGTCGGCGCTTGCAAGGTGCCGCTGGGACGCATCTCGTCATCGCGCGGAGTCAGCGCCGGCGCGCGCAGCACTCGCGGCGTTACCGCAATCACGATGTCCACCTGTCGATTTTCCTTGGTTGGTGAAGTAAAGAACCGTCCGAGGATTGGCAGACCACCCAGAAACGGAAGCCCTTGTCGCCCATTCGACTGCACCTCGGTCGAAACGCTGGCCAGCATCATAGTCCGATTATTCTGGACCCGGGCCGTGCCGTTGAGAGTGCGTTCCGTGAACGTCGGCGTCAAAGTGTTGGCGCCGCTCACGTCCTTAGTTTCGATTTTCATCTTGACCTGCACATCCAGGTTCGGGAAAACAATCGGCGTGAAATTAAGCGTCAGGCCGGTCGGCTCGTAATTAATGACCGGAAATCCGCCGCTGGGAAAGGTGCTGCCGGTTGAGGGATTTGGCGTTCCAGTTTGCACTCCAAAAGGATAGGCCTGGGCAGTCTGCACCGGCACGCGTTGACCAATGCGGGCGCTCGATTCTTCGTTGTTGAAAGCGTGAATTTGAGTCGAAGCCAGCAGCTTCGCATTATTCTTGCTTTGAAACGCGTTAAAGACCGCTGGTGGAATAACCAGCGCCGCCGCTGCGCCCGTGGGCACGCCCGCCAGAATACTGCGAATGTCCACACCCGGACTCTGGTTGGGATTGGTCGTGGCATTCGAACTCAGAATCGACAAGCCGGGCGAGCCGCCGAGATTGAACGTGCCTGATCCGATCTGATTACCGAAGGTCAGCAAGTCATTACGGTTAACTTCGAAGATCTGAACATCCATCACCACTTCCGCGCGATCTTTGTCGATGCTTTGCAGCAGTTCGCCAATCAGCTTTACGTTTTCCGCCGTGTCTCTGACGGTCAAGCTGTTGGTGTCAGGATCAGAAACGACAATCGGCTGCGGACGTCCGACCGACGCGGGCAGCGCCTGGGAAATCAAGGCCTTCACTTTGTCGGGATTGGCATTGGAAATAAAGAAGGTGCGCACCACCAATTGCTGGTACTGCGGACGCCGCGATTGATCAGCTACCAGAATCGTGCGTCGATCGAGTTTCTGAAAGAATAAGTTTTCCTGCAGAAATATATAGTCGAGAGCTTTGGCCGTGGTGACGTCGCGCAGGTTGACATCGATCTGGCGTGGCTGTGCAAACGACTGCTTGTCAAACATCACATTCAAGTTCAGGTCAGTGGCCAACTGGCGAATCACCTGCTTGAGATCGACTGCATTGAAATTAATGATGCGTGTGGGTTCCGGCTTGGGGCCAAAGTCGGGCTCTTGAGGTTTCGTCGGTGAAGCCTGTTGCGGCGTGCCGTTACCATCGGTGCGGCCACCGGTCGTGATCACCGTCTGGCCCTGCTTAACCTGTTCCAGGCGCAGCATGCGCTCCATCTCGGAAACGGCAAGCTGATTCACCGGGTCATAACCAAAGGCCTGGCGAAACGCGTTGTAGGCGCCGACATAGTCCTGTTGCTCTGCGAGCGAACGGCCCTTTTGCATGAACATCTGCGAAGCGTTGAAAATCGCCCGGCGATAGTGCAACTGAAAATCGACGTTGCTGGGATCCGCCGCCAACGCGAGGGTGAACTCCTGCGCCGCCTGCTCCCACTGCTGCGCATGCTCATACTTCATGCCTTTATCAAAATGATCTCTGCCCTTCTTCGCGAACGCGGTCATGGGCAGCGCCAGCATGCAAGTCATGATGGTGAGCGCCAGGATCGATTGCCAACGGGTTCTGGATTTCATAATTCAACCTTCCTCAGCGACGGTCTTCCAAGGACCGGAAACATCGGGGGTGTTTGTTTACACGCAGCGGAGTGAGCCGGGTTCCGCAATAGCCAAAAACTCAAGCAGTCTAGCACGAAAAATGGCCTGATCTTAAGCTGGCCAAAAGCTGGAACAAAACTCCTGCGGGCCGCGATGGCCCGGTTGCAGATTCACTTCAGGCCGGTGAGATTTAGTTCCTCGACAAAAGTGACGCGATTGATTTCATGCAGGGTTGAGGTGCCATTAAATACTTTCTTCAAAGCCGATTCACGCAAGCTGGTCAGCCCTTCCGCCTCAGCCGCTCGCCGGACCTCGGAACCCGGGCGGCGCTCTACGATCATTTCGCGAATATTGTCGGTAAGATCGAGCAATTCGTGGATGGCCGTTCGACCGCGATAGCCGGTGTGATTACACGCATCGCAACCCACATTGGCATAAAAAACGCGGCTGCGATGCTCATCGGGACGCAGGCCGGCTTCGATCAATTCAGCGTCCTCAGGATGGTACGGTTTCCGGCAAATCGTACAGAGCACGCGCACCAGCCGCTGAGCGAGGACGCAGTTCAGAGAAGAGACAAAGTTGTACGGCTCAACGCCCATATTAAGAAACCGGCCGATCACATCGATCACATTGTTGGCGTGGACCGTGGTAAACACCAGGTGACCGGTCAAGGCTGATTGGATAGCAATCTGGGCCGTCTCTTCGTCGCGGATTTCGCCGACCATTATCTTGTCGGGATCGTGACGCAGAATCGAACGCAGTCCGCGCGCAAACGTGAGACCTTTCTTTTCATTCACCGGAATCTGCGTGATCCCGTGCAACTGATATTCGACCGGATCTTCGATCGTGATGATCTTGTCTTCTTCGTTGCGAATCTCATTCAGCGCCGCATACAGCGTCGTCGTCTTACCGGAACCGGTGGGTCCGGTGACGAGCACCATCCCGTATGGCTCAGCAATGTAGCGGCGGAACTTGCGCACATCCTCGGGATCGAACCCGACGACGTTTAGATCCAGACTGCGAAATTCTTCATTTATCTGTTCCTTGTCCAGAATACGAATGACCGCGTCTTCGCCGTGGACCGTCGGCATGACCGAGACGCGGAAATCCACGTTGCGGCCTTTGTAGCGAACCCGGAAACGCCCGTCCTGCGGCACGCGCCGCTCAGCGATGTCCAGCTCGGACATTACCTTGATGCGCGAAATCAATGTCTGGTGATAAGCCAGATCGATCGGATCTACTTTTTGATAAAGCGCGCCGTCGATGCGGTACTTGACCTGCACCTCAGTGTCGCGGGTCTCGATATGAATATCCGAGGCGCGGGACTCCATCGCGTTGAAGATGATGGTGTCAACCAGCTTGATGATCGGCGACATGTCGCTGTCGGTGGCCAGCCGATCCAGGTCGAGAACTTCTTCGCCCTGCTCAGTCTCTCGAACCAGCGAGATACGAAAGCCGGACGCTGCTTCCTGCAAGACTCGCTGAGTGGCGTCACCTTTACGCAGTACAACATCGATCGCGCCGGCGGTCGCCACTGACGGCACTATGCGCGTGCGCAAGGCGCCGGCCAGCTCATCCAGCCGATCGAGATCGGTGGGATCGGCCATGGCAATGTGCAGCTTTCCGTTCTCGCGGCGCAACGGCACAAACTGATGGCGCAACATCAAGTCGACCGGAACTTCGGACAGCAGCGAATAGTCGATTGGCGACTCGCCGTCTTTGGGAAGAAGATTTACAAACGGCAGTCGATAGCGGCGCGCCAGGTCCTTGGCCTGGGTAAGTTCGGGCGCTTCTCCGGATACCGGCAAGGCCGCCAAACTATCTTCCGAGAGGCCGGCCCGTACGGGGTCAATGGCTTTCCGATCAACTTTTTCTTCGCTAATTTGCTTCATATCTTGCGCCCGCGGGCGGTCTACTACTCACTTAATGCGCCATCGGACCGGCCGAAATCGACTGAATGATCGGGAGATAAATGGCGAGCAGAATGATAACTACCAGGCCGCCCATCACGACCAGAATCGCAGGCTCAAGCGTGGTCGTCAACTGCTCCAATCTCACCTCAGATTCAGCATCATAAAAGGTCGCCACTTCGTCCAGCATCTCGCGCAGACTGCCGGATCGTTCGCCGATTCCAATCATGTCAAGCGCCAATTCCGGTAGCCAGTTCGCCATCTCCAGACTCTCGGTGAAAGAACGGCCTTCGCGAATCAGAGGCAAAATTGCCGAGCTGCGCTGACGCAGAGCCAGGTTAGTAATCGATTCAGCGGCGATCTCCCACGACTCAACAATCGTGATGCCGCCGGCCAGCAACGTCGCCAGTGAACGCGCTGCCTGGGCGGTGGTCATCTGGACTAACAGTTTGCCGGCGAGCGGCAGTCTCAAAAGAAAACTGTCGATCATGAAGCGCCCTTGGGGCGTACGCGACCACACCACAGCGGCGATTGCGCTCACGATGATGGCTGGAACCACCCAGATTGCGTTGCGCATCATCCAGCCGGACAGCGCCAGCACAATCACGGTCACGGTCGGTAGATTATTTCCAAAGCCGGAAAACAGATCCGACATGCGCGGCACCACGAACGTGGTTAGAAAAATCACCATGCCGAGGCAGGCGAATAACAGAAACATCGGGTACGCCAACGCCCCGCGGATTTTGCGACGCAGGCCGACTGAGCGCCGCATGTAACTGACATAACGCGAAAGTACTTCGTCGAGTGCTCCTGATCTTTCCCCCGCCAAGATCGACGCGGTGTAAATTCTCGGGAACATCGCACCCTGCGCTGCGAAGGCCTGAGACAGGGCCGCGCCGCCACGAATTGCCTCTTCCACGTTTTCCAGGACTGCGCGCAGCCGGGCCGCCGTGGCTCGCCGGCGCAGCATGGTGATGGCCTGGAGAATGGGAATGCCGGCTCGCAACAAAGCTGCGAGCTGTTGATTGAAGAGGAGGAAATCGTTCGCCTTGACCCGTGCGCGCCCACCGGCCCCACCACTGCGCGTCAACAAACTGACGCCTTCCGTCTTGGGCGGGGTGACCGCAAAGACCTTAAAGCCTTCGCGCTCCAAACGGGCGCGAGCCTCATGCGCGGCCAGCGCCTCGACTGTGCGGGTGACGATTTCGCCTGCGGGCGTGCCTAAACGAACAATAAATTCAGCCATTTTCCAAACTTCGGAGTATATCACGCGGAGCGCAGCTGGATTGGTCTTAGATAGCGATCCGCGCACCACCGTTGCCATCACGCCGCGACTGATTGATCAGTTGCAGAATCCTCTTCATTTTTTATTGACGTTTGCATTTGATTGAACTATCGTCCGCCCGTTTCAAATCGACGCTTTTCTCAAGCAATTGCGATCTCTGGACGAGGGACTAGGTCAGAACCGGGAGCGGTAGCGACCGGGTCATTGAATCAATGAGTCAATCAATCAATCGATGACCCGGTCGCTACCGCTCCCGGTTCTGACTCCATGCCTTAAAGAAAGGAAATCCCCCGATGGCGACCGCAGCTCCGCCGCACACTTCCGAAACGACCACACCGGAAAAAGTTCGACTGGTTCGCGGTCTCACGCTGCTCGATGCCACGATGATCGTGATCGGTTCAATGATCGGGTCGGGCATTTTTTTGGTTTCGGCGGAATCTTCAAAACTCGTCGGAGCGCCGGGTTGGTTGCTGGTGGCCTGGGGAATCGCTGGCGTGCTGACGATTACCGGCGCCCTCTCGTGCGCCGAGCTGGCAGCAATGATGCCGCGCGCCGGCGGCCAATATGTTTTCCTGCGCGAAGCTTTCGGCCCGTCGATCGGATTTCTTTTTGGCTGGGCCCTTTTCCTGGTTATTCAAACCGGGACCATCGCTGCCGTCGCTGTGGCGTTTGCCAATTTCACCGGCGTGCTGATTCCTGAAATCTCGGCCAGCAATTATTTAATCGCTCCGCGCATGTTGGGAGGCGGGTACGCCATCGGCCTTTCGACCAATCAGGTGCTGGCGATCGCCATGATTGCACTACTCACGGCGACCAACATGAGCGGCTTGAAAACCGGAAAGATTATTCAGAACGCGTTCACGTTTACAAAGACTGCGGCGCTGCTCGGCCTCGTGATTTTAGGTTTGACGATTGGATGGAAAGTCGGCATGCGCGACGGCGCCGCAGCCTTCACTTCGTCATGGTGGAACCCCACGCTGAATGGCTGGCAGCCTTCATCCGCGCAGTTAGGTTTCGATACTACTAGCAAGGCGTTGCTGAGTCTGGCGCTCGTTATGTTGCTGGGCCGGGCAATGTCAGGGCCATTGTTCGCGCAGTCCGCCTGGAACAATGTGACTTTCACCGGTGGCGAGGTGGAAAATCCGGGCCGCAACCTGCCGCGCGCGCTGCTGATTGGTTGCGGTGTCGTGGTTACGCTTTACCTGCTTGCGAATTTGGCTTACGTAGTTGTCCTGCCGCTCGCCGCTATTCAAAACGCAGAATCAGGTCGCGTCGGAACTGCCGCGATGCAGGCGATCTTCGGGCCGGCCGGGAAAGTGATTATGGCAATCGCGATCATGATCTCGACATTCGGTTGTAACAACGGATTGATTCTCGCCGGCGCGCGCGTTTACTACGCAATGGCCCGAGACAATCTCTTCTTTAAGCGCGTTGGCACAGTGAATTCGAAACACGTGCCTGCCGTCGCTTTGGTTACGCAGGGAATTTGGGCGGCGTTCTTAACTTTGCCGCGGACGGTGACTGTCGATACAGCGGGAAAGACAACCTACGGCAATGTCTATACTCAGTTGATCGAGTATCTGACTTCCGCCGATCTAATCTTCTATGGCTTGATGGTGGCGGCCGTGATTGTGCTGAGGAAGAAAGCGCCGCAAGTCGAAAGGCCTTACCGTACGTTCGGCTATCCGTTCGTGCCGCTAATATACGTTGGGCTGGCGCTGCTGTTTGTCATCGATCTCGGTTATCTGGCGCCCCGCACCTCGGGAATTGGTTACCTGATCGTGCTCACCGGACTTCCGGCTTACCTGATATGGAGAAGGCAGGCCAAAGCTGCTTGAGCTTTTTGCTGCGTAGCAGCGGCGAGAGCTAAGCCCAAGGCTAGTCTGCGAGCCCTGGGAACCGGCGTAATCAAGGTCGGTGGGATGTTAATCATCCAACCAGCTGCGAAGCAGCGGTTATAGCCAAGCCCACGGCGAGTCTGCGAGCCTTGGGAACCGGCGTAATCAAGGTCGGCGGGATGTTAATCATCCAACCAGCTGCGAAGCAGCGGTTATAGCTAAGCCCTCTATGAAGCCGGGTCGTGTCAAGAGAGATACGGGTTGATTGGTTCACCCTTCTATTCGAGTTTCCACGTGACTGCGAGTGCTAGTCTTTAAGACGTGGTCTCATTCAACGGTGCAACGAGGCTTATTCTAAGGCACGAGTTTTCGAACTCAGGCTTAACACAAGCTCATCGTCATCTCAATCGTTCCGAACCATTCCCTTAACCCCGCTCAAACCGCGACCCGAACTAACCTAGTCGGGTGGTCGTTCCCCTTGGTCCTCACTTCCGCGATTACTATCTGTCAGCTCAGCTTTCGGCAGCCTGCGATTCCCACTCCCAACCGATGTGATCACGCAGCATTGCCCAACAACGTACCAGGAGTTTTCTGCCGACCGCTACGATCGCGATCTTCCGGCGTGACTTCTTGCCCCCACTGATGCGTTGATAGGTTTCACGCACCCACTGATTATGACGCAATCCCGCCCAGGCAACCTCCACTAACAGTCCCCGGACTATGCGATTGCCATGGCGGGTGATCTTTCCCGACCGCAGCGTCTCGCCTGAATCGAAAGCTTTGGGAACCATCCCGATATAGGCACTGACCTGGTTAGCTTTGCGAAATCGTTCAGGTTGATCCAACAACGCCACAATAGCCTCTGACAATCGGGGTCCCACTCCCGGAATTGTGCGCAGTAGCTGCACTCGCGGATCGGCCGCGCCTATCGCGTCAAGCTTTTGTTCGATTAGATCGATTTCCTGTTGCACCGCCTGCAATTGCCGCAGTTCCATGGCTAACTCTCCGCGCCACAGTTCCCCCAGGTCTGTTTCGGCCAGCGGTTGGGCCAGCTCCTCCAGTCTGGCCAGGCCTATCCGCGTCCAACATTTGCCCCCGCGGGGTAATAGCTCGCCTTCCCGCACCAACAGATCACGAATGTGATTCTTTACCTTTACCCGCCGGCCCAACAACCGCTGGCGAAAGGCAATGAGAGCCCGCCATTGACGCACTTCAATCCGCGGAAGGTGTACTTCTCGAATCTGATTCACCGCCGACAAGCGCGCTGCTTTCAACGCATCCCGACGGTCATTCTTCTGCTTTACTTTCCGCCACCGCCACGCTTCATCGCTCGTATTCGCTACCTGCACTACCACTCCCATTTCCCGCAACAAATCACAAACCCATCCCGAGATACCGCAAACTTCAATCACCACTCGATCCGGTCTTACTTCCTGAACCAGCTGTTGCAGCGCAGCTCGCGTACTGAATACAGTCTTGAATCGGTGCGCTCCAGTCGCTCGTTCGTATTCGCATCCCACCGTCTTGTATTTACCTAAATCCAGTGACAATATCTTCATCGCCGGGTACTCCTTCTCAGTCAGATTTTGAGTCAACCTCGACTCGTCGAAGGCCAAACTCGTATACCGTTGGACATTGTCCAACTTTCAAATCGACTTTGGGAGACCCGGCTTCATAGTTTCTAAGGCGAGTCTGCGAGCCTTGGGTAAGCATTAGAAAGAATTCCTGGGAGCCCCGAAGCGGCGACCAATTTTGGTTTCTTGAATGCTGCGACATCCATCCACAGGTCGCCCGCTTCGCAGGCTCCCCCAATTCAAACGAGGCAACCAACCCAAGGCTCGCCGACTCGCCGTGGGCTTAGCGACAGCCGCTGCTTCGCAGCTCGACCTCTTAGTCTCGAGCTCAAAGGCTTGAGTTTTGAGTCGGAATTAACGCGACTACGCCTTTGAGCGTTTCATCGCCGCCCCCCGGCTCCAAAATCTACTAATCATGATTACCCAAGGCTCGCGCACTCGCCTTGGGCTTAACTACCACCGCTGCTTGGCAGCTTGTTGAGTGAGTACGTCCAACCGAGCTCGTTGATCGGTGACCATGTCGAAACTCGTCCTGGGCTTATGTGGAGCGCCTGCTCCGCATCTCGTCAGCCTCAAAAGTTATTGGGTCGCTGTGGTGGTCCACCTGGCCCACCGCCACCCGGACCTCCGGGACCGCCAGGTCCAGGTCCGCCCGGTCCACCACCGGGTCGCCGATGCGGACCCATGCCGGGTCCACCACCGCCGGGGCCACCGTCGCGCGGCGGTTTCATACCTTGTCGCATTGTTTGCAGCTTGTTTTGTTGGTCAGGAGTCAGTCTGTTCTTGAGTCGAATGGCCAGCTCCATGTGCATGCGCTTGATCTCGCGTTCGCTCTCGAGCACTTTATCCAATTGCTGCAATGCCAGCTGTTCGTTCACAGTATTCGCCTTCATGATCTGGTGCAAAGATTCCATCGCGTCCTGTAACTGCCACTGCAGCTCGTTAAAGCGCGTCGTAGTCCGCTGAATCTCGCCACGCATAAAAGCTTTCTGCTCGTCGGTGAGCGCCAGCTCTCGTTGATGGGACATGATCAAGTCCGGCGGAAATATTGAGTCGCCAAGCGGGTCCTGCGGGGGCGGCGGCTGCCGTTGTTCATTCTGCTGCGGCGGTTGTTGCGGCTGGGCCGACACCAAACCCACGCTGGCGCAAATTGTCGCCAAGATGACTCCGGTTATCAGCACGAATTTCTTCATTAGTAATTCTCCTTGTTAGGACTATTGGGTAAGAAGGACTTCAACTCGGACGAATTCTCGTTGAGCTGTGGCAGAGATTTGAAGAGATCGTCGCTCGATGAACTGAGCAAAGAAGCCGTCGGCGAAGTCCAGTTGGTGATCTTTTTCGCTTTATCGGCAACCTCTCGGTTGCGAGCCAACATCACCAACTGTTTTTGTGCTGCCGGTCTTACCCAAGGTGATTTGATAAACCGCTTTTTGATCTGCCGGGTCGTTGTTTCAGCACTCGCAACAGATGATTGAGTAGTGTTTGGCGGTTGGTTGGAAATCGTCCCAGCCGAAACGGCGGCGAAAACGTCATGCGCCGGCCGAGACGGTTGCGCGAGCTTTGACCAGACGGCCAGCGAAGCGAGCGCAAAAACCAACAGCGCGGTGGCTGTCACGAACGCCAGATTGACAGCGCGGCGCGGCTTGAGGGCCTCCGACTCAGCGTGATGCCACATAGCGGTAAAGCTCGGTCCGGCCTGTTCGTCCGCGAAACGTACTTCGCTAAACAGCGCTCGGATTCTCTTGTCGTCCCCAATTATTTCCATAACCAACTTCCATCTGGGTCAGCGATTCACGTAAACGTTTCTTGCCGCGTTCGTAATGCTGGCGCGCGCTGCCGATTGAAACCCCCATGACGTCGGCAGCTTCGCGTAAACTCAAATCTTCATAGAAAACCAGGTGCAGTGCCTCGCGCTGCCTTCTCGGCAAAACCTTTAGCGCGTTTTGAAAATGGGCCTGAGTTTCCGATCGCTCGAAACTTGCGGTCGGGCTTTCGCCGGGGCTGATGCGCTCGATCGGTTCCGCGAAATCCGGCACCAGTCGCAACGCCCGCATCAGCTTGCGCCGGTATTCAGTCGCCGCGGTCATGCGAATGACTGCGAACAACCAGGTCTTCAAGCTGGATTCGCCGCGGTAAACTGCTTTGCCTTCAAAGATCTTCAAATAGACGGTCTGGAGCACTTCTTCGGCGTCCGAGCGATCGCGGCGGCAACAACTAAGCGCCCAGCCGAAACTGGCGCTGTGGAGCCTTTCCAGTTCAGCCTTCAGCTCCGCGATTTCCATCAGGTTAGTCTTCACGGACGGAACTCCGTGCTCATTGGATTAGTCGCCACGGCGGGCGGATTATATGACAGGCGGCGCAGGTCCGGACTCTCCGGCAGCGAGTGCCGGGCCGGTTTCGGCTGCGCGACGAACGATATTTAGCATTATTAGACGAATCAGTCCGCTGAATGGCCTAACGATGAACCAATAAAGGCGGAATTTGCGGCGGCTGGCCGGGTCGCCACACGTTACCCGGGTCTCTGTCCGGAGAATGGTCCGGACACCTGCCGATGCAGTGCTGAAATTCCAGACCCCGCGCGCGAACCCGGCCGCCACTTTTTCGTTGAAATCGTCTCGATTGAATGGCGACACGTTGCCGGTCGATCGCCAAAATCTTCCCGTAACTCCGAGGACAATTTCGTCGGGTGGTTCTTCAGCGAGCAAACCGAATCCGTTGTCCATTAGAGTCTGCAGACCAATCTTCTGATTTCGTGTTGGAGAACAGTCGCGGGCGATGTATCTCGGCATCGATCTTAAGAACAGCAGGCCCTTGATCAGCATCGAGTCGCCCAGGTCCACAGTCTGAAGCGCCTGATAGACAATCTCAGGCGACGCATTAATAGAGATTTCGTGAACTTCGACGGCATCAGGATTGGGCGCGAAGGAATCAATCAGCATGATGCGGAGAGTGCTTCCGAATGGCTTTGTGCAACAAGTCCATTTCCCGATTGCTTAGGCGTTTGACCTCGTCGCGGCTCCTGGTTGAGCGCAAGTGCAAGCAGCCCGAAGGGCTGCAAGAAAGTAGCCGGTGGTCGGAGCGTAGCGGAGACCACCGGAAGAAGATCAAAATCAGATTCGCACCCCGGAGGGGTGCAAGACGTTAAGGTAATCCGCAATCAATTGTATCTTTTGGCTCATCGCACTGGTTTCCTTCCACGGCATCGGCACTTTCCTCCTTGCCGCCGGAATGTAAACCATGTGCCCGGTTTATTCTGTAAATGATGTTACCGGTTTGTACAAAGGTCTGGCACCCCTCCGGGGTGCGATCTCAACCCTCGCCAAACCGGTGGTCTTCGCTACGCTCCGACCACCGGCTACTGTCTGACAACCCTTCGGGTTGCTGACGGGTGCTAACTATGTCGGCCGGGCTAAATTCAAGCCGCGGCGAAGAGTCAATTATCAGATTTCCTCGGGGGAACTTTTGCGGCGGACCCGCACGCTCGAATTATTTCGTCCACTCCGACGCAATCTGCGCTTCGACCTTTACCGGCACCGCTTGAACATATTCCTCGCCGGCCGCAACCATTGCGTCTTCGACTTTCCGGGCTACGTCCTCCGCTTCAGTGTCATCGACCTCGACCACGATCTCGTCGTGGATGATATTAACAATCCGGGCTGAGGTCTCGCGCAGCTCATCACTCAGAAGCCGCAGCGCCCGTTTCAGGATGTCGGCGCTGGTGCCCTGGATGGGAGCATTCTTACCGTTGCGCTGGGTCATCGAAACCTGTTGCCGATCCGCCGGGTCATAGTTGAACTTCACCAAACGCCCGGAGCCCGTGCGCGCCTGCTTATCGCTGACCGCGCGGTTGGCTGACTCGCGCAGGTAAGAATCGAGTTTCTTGTAAGTCGCGAAGTACCGCTTCAGAACGTCCTCTGCATCGCTCACTCCCAAACCGGTCATCATGGAAAAACGTTGCGCGCCAATGCCGTACACCACGCCAAAGTTCAGCCGTTTGGCAAAGTCGCGCTGCTCTTTGGTGACCTGCTCGGCGCTTACGCCGAAGACCTGGGCCGCCGTGACTTTGTGAAGATCCGCGCCTGAGCGAAACGCGTCGATGAAAGCCTGATCTCCGGAGAACTCTGCCAGGATTCGTAATTCGATCTGCGAATAGTCGGCAATGACCAATCGACGATTTTCAGGATGCCCCATGAAGCAACGGCGATACTCAACCGCGTGCGGCACTTGCTGAATGTTGGGATTGGTACAGGCAAAGCGTCCGGTCGGCGCGCCGATCTGGCGAAAGTCAGCGTGCAGCCGGCCGGTCCTGGGATTGATGAACTCAATCATGTTTTGGCCGTAGCTCGTCAGCGCCTTCTGCATGGTCCGATACTCAAGCAGCTTGGCGACCACCGGATACTGCACGGCCAGCGGTTGCAACTTCCAGTTGCGCGTCGAATCCGGCAGCGGTATGCCGAGGCGGTTCATCGCCTCCGTTACCTGCTGCTGCGAATCCAGATTGATGTTGGCGCGCGGTGGTCCAAAGAGGGATGCCTGCGCCACGCCTTCACCCAACATCTCCTGCAATTCGTTGGCTAGCTCGCCCCGGCGCTCCTCCACTATCGCCAGCTGTTCCAGCCAGAGGCGCTTGTCCATGAAGAAACCGGCGAGTTCGATATCAACCACCGGCATTACGCACTCGAATTCCAGCTGGGCGCACTGGATCAAACTCAGAGACTTAATGCGATCGATCAGTCTCTCACGCAGCGGAAGCAGCACCGCGGCATCGCGCGCCGCATACTGCAACTGCGCTTCTGAAAGTTCGAATTCCCAGTTGCTGAGCCGTTCGCTTTTATCGACCGCTTCATTCAAATAACGGCCGGCGATTGCTTCCAGGCCATGGCGCTCTTCAATGTCACCGGCGGAAACCAGCTGGCTGGCCAGTAAAGTATCGAACAATCCGGTTATATCGACGCCAAAATTATGCTTGATGAACTTCGCGTCAAACTTTGCGTTATGCGCGATTTTGATTGGTCTCGGCGTGGTCAGCAGTCGCCGCAACGGCGCGAACGCGTCCGACTTACGCCAATCAACGTCCGCGAATCTATTCAGATCGATGATGTAAACGCCGTCGGCAGAGGCAAGCTGCACCAGCCGCAAGCGCGCCAGGTAGGGATCGAGATCGGTTGTCTCAGTGTCGAGACCGATGGCGTTGCGGGTTGAAAGATCTTCGACGGCGCGGCGCAGTTCTTCGGCGTTAGTAACAAGTTGGTACGACGTATTCATTGATGAGTTGATTGTAGCCCATGAGGTCAGAACCGGGAGCGATAGCGACTGGGTTAGCGGACGGCGGCCGTCGCCCGTTCTGCGGGTTGACCCGGTCGCTACCGCTCCCGGTTCTGACCGTTAATGCTTCGAGCCAATCAGATAGATCACTGATTCGTCACCGGGGACAAAGGCCGAATGAATCGTGTTGGCGGGAAGAAAGTCCCGGTCGCCGGCGCGCAGCGTGTACGTTTCATGTCCTACGCGCAGCTCTAACTGCCCACTCAAGATCCAGTGCGATTGATCTTCGCCGTGCGCGTGCGGTCCATACTTCGTGCCGGGAGCATCACTCCATTGAAAGACGCTATAACCTTCGTCGCGCAGACATGCTCGCAACCGTTCGGAATCAGGAGACTCCGTTTCGCTCCATCGATCAATTTGAATGCTCATGCTTGTGGCACAGACTTCATTCTGTGAATACCTTTCGCAGGATCACAGACTAAAGTCTGTGCCACTCTCAGTACTTAGCGCGCCGGGCGGCGATTGGAATTGCGCGGCTGATTTGTTTGGGTTGCCGGTCGCTGCTCTTTTGCCGTCGAGGTCTCGAACCAGCCGCGCCACCAACCGAAGAGACCACCGGCGAACAAAGCGAAAACAATGGCGCCCACGAACGCCAGTTTGATCGCCAGACGCAGTATGCGGCGAGCAAAAAAAAGCCCCACAGCGAAGAGCACACCAATCAAAAGTAACGCTGCACCTGTGGTCATCATTCAGGAAAAATAGTTGGCGAGCATGCTGACTGCTTACTGCTTACTACTCACTGCTCGTTGATAGCTCGCGCGCACCGTCGTTTTGATGTTTCCCCGCACGTTAAAGTCGCCTTCAATCTCTACGCTGACCGGATCGCAGGCGTTCACAAAATCTTCGAGGATCATGTTGATGACGTGCTCATGGAACACCTTCACCTCGCGGAACGAATTGATGTAGAGCTTTAAACTCTTCAATTCGATGCAGCGCTCGTTCGGCACATACTCGAGCCGGATAGTGGCAAAGTCGGGAAAGTCTGAGAAAGGGCAGATGCAGGTGAACTCAGGAATTTCGAACTGAATCTTGATTTCTTTGCCGGGAAACTCGTAGGGAAAAGTATCCAGCGGATAGAGCTTCATCTCTTCGCGCCGCGTGGATTGAATGTCGAGGCCCTGAACGTTGGGTGGCTGTAAAGTTGTACTCACGTCTTAGAATTCGCGTTCGTAATATCGGTCCGGCGGCTTACGCCCAAGCTCGAATACTTTAATCAAAAGTAGCCCGGCGACGAAACCGCCGATGTGTGCGGCATAGGCAACACCGCCCGCCTGCGAGCCGCTGCCTAACATACCTAACCCGCTTATCAACTGGAATACGAACCAAAGCCCAATCGCGAGGAAAGCCGGCATTGGCGTAGCAAACCAGCCCAGCAGCACGACCACCCGTTTCGTCGGGTACAAGAGAATGTAGCCACCGAGGACGCCCGATATGGCGCCCGAGGCGCCCAGGCTTGGCACCAGCAAACTGGAATCAGTGCTGGCAAAAGCGGCCGTCGCGAAAACGTGCGCGAGCCCGGCGATGATGCCGCACACGAGATAAAAGATCAGATACCGAACGTGTCCTAAACGATCCTCGATGTTGTCGCCAAAGACCCAGAGGAACAGCATGTTGCCAAAAATATGCGCAATGCCGCCATGCATGAACATCGAAGTAATCAGCGTGAGATAAACCGGGATCAGCGTTGGCTGCAGGCCCGGCATTTCCAGGCGTTGCCCGGTAATATTATCGACCGCTACCGGACGAGTGACGATGTCTTTGCCCGTGAGGATTTCCGCGGGCACCGTCGAATACGCATAGGTGAATTTCTCGTTGCTGCCCAGACCCTGCAAAAATACGAACACCAGAATATTGAGCGCGATCAAAACGTAATTCACGATCGGCGTAGACGTGCGATCAGAGTTTTCGTCACCGATTGGAAACAGCATAATTGGAGCGCAGGCATCCCTGCCTGCGGTTCACCGGCATCCTGCCGGTCCCGCCTAACCCTCGGCCGCGGCTTCGGCCAGCGCCAGTTCGCCGGCGGCCAGCTCACGCTTCACTTCTTCTGGAGTACCGAACACGCGGGCCTTCTGGTCGTCAAACTCACCTTCCCAACGCGCGACGACTACCGTAGCCAAACAATTTCCCAAAACGTTCACGGAAGTTCGCCCCATGTCCATCAACTCATCAACGCCAAAGATAACGGCCACGCCGATGGGCCCAAGTCCGCCCGGCATAAAACTATTCAAGGTCGCCAGCAGGATTACCAGCGCCGCTCGGGGCACGCCGGCGACACCCTTGGAAGTAATCATCAGCGTCAGCATCATGACGATCTGCCGTCCAAAGCTCATATGCCCGATAACCGGCTCAGCGGCTTGAGCAACAAAGACGGAAGCCATGGCCAGGTAAAGGGTCGTGCCGTCGAGATTGAAGCTGTATCCGGTAGGCATCACAAACCCGACGATGCGTCGCGGCACGCCGAGGCGTTCCATGTTCTCCATGGCTTTCGGCAGGGCGGACTCGCTGCTTGTCGTTGCGAAGGCAATGGTAAACGGTTCCCGGACAGCTTTTAAGAACTGTTTTATCGGGACTCGCGCAATCAACATCACGGTGCCGAAAACGAAGAGCACCAAAACCACCAGCGCCAGGTACAAAGAACCAATTAGCAGCCCAAGGTTCTTCAGCACCTGTAAACCATTGGTCGCGATGGTGTGGGCCATTGCCGCGCCCACGCCGATGGGCGCGAACATCATCACGTAATTCGTGAACTTGAACATAACCTGCGCCAGGGCTTCACACCCGCGCAGGATCGGCGCCGCCTTCTGGCCCATAGCGGAAACCGCCATCGCGAACAGCACGCTGAACGCGACGATCTGCAAAACGTCACCGCGAACCATCGAATCGATGACGCTCGCCGGAAAGATATGCACGATCAAATCGCGAAAGCCCTGCGGCTGAGTCTTAACCAGTGAAGTAATGTCGCTGCCGCCAACGAGAGCAACGCCGGCGCCGGGTTTAGTTAGATTTACAATCGCCAGGCCGATGAAGAGCGCGATCGTCGTAACAATTTCAAAATAGAGGAGGGCCTTGCCGCCCATGCGGCCGACTTGCTTCAGATCACCACCGCCCGCGATTCCCACAACCAGGGTTGAGAAAATGAGCGGCGCGATGATCGACTTAATCAGATTGAGGAAAATGTCGCGCAGGAAATAGACGTTGTTTCCCCATTTGGGACTGAGATACCCCAGCAGTCCGCCCAGTACGAGACCGATCAAAATTTGCGTGGTGAGTGAGGGCCGATACCATGGCCGCGGCTTCGACGATATTTTCTTAGCTGTTTTCGTGTGCTTCATGAGCCGAACTTGTAGGCGGTTATTTTGAAGGTTACCGTGACCTCCGTAGCGCTCAGCGACTCGGTAAAGATCTCAGCCCTGGCCTCGCGCCAACCTTGCGATTCGAGAAAGTTTTCAATGACCCGGGCCGCTTTTCTTAACCTGGCTGGATCGAGCGGAAACCCCTTGCCCACCTCAACCTGCTGCCTGCGCAACTCCGCCACGATTGCGGAGAGTTCCGGTTCCCTGACACCTTCGAATCTGAGATCCGTGATCAGTGGCAATTCCTGCACTTCGAAGATCAATCGCACTCCGCCCCTGACCGCATCATCGAGCAACACGCGCGTACCGTTGCCATCAAAGTTGCCAGTCGCCAGGATCGCCAGAAGATCTTTCTGAACCTGATCCTCGTGGTAAATCTCTCCAGGACGCGTTTTGATCACAGCGAGAATCTGGTCCTTCGTCGTGCGACGATTGCCAATGACGTCGAGGTCTTCGATCAAACGACCCGCCGCGACTGCAGCGTCAACGGATGATTCGTTGGCCCCATTAAAGTTGAATTCAAATCGCTGGCTCTGTGAAACAGTGTGCCAGTTTAGTTCTGCCGTTTTGAATTGAACCAGGCTCAGCGCGGCTGAAACGAATTCGCCGATGGTCGCCGGCTGGCTGTTAATGACACGAATGTCGGTTACTCGTCCGGTGCGGCAGAGCACTGCATCCACCGTCACGTGACCTCTCACCTCGTTGCCGAGCACTTCGAAAAGATGCTTAAAGTTCGGCTCATCGGTCACCTTTGCGGGCAGCGCTACTTCTTTCCGATTGTAAACGCGGCCCGGACACTGTGCGGATCCGCTGCTTTGGGCGCGCGCAGAAATCGAAATTAACAGCAGTAAGAAAGAGATCGCGCCAGCTTTCGGCATGATTCACTCTCCTTATCTTCCCCACTTCAACTTATTCCGCAGCACGTCAAAATAATTTCGGCTCGGTGGCTGGACCAGGTTGAACGCCGTCTTGCTCTTACGAATTACGGCGCGATCGCCGGCCGACAAAGGAAAACCAACTTGACCATCCAGCGTCAGGGCGACTTCTTCATTTTTGGTCATCAAGCGCACTTCGATCATTGAATCATCGGGCACGACAATCGGCCGGTTTGACAACGTGAACGGACAAATTGGCGTAATCACGACCGCGTTCATCGAAGGAAAAATGATCGGCCCGCCGGCCGAGAGATTGTAAGCGGTTGAGCCGGTTGGAGTGGCCACAATCAACCCGTCAGCCCGAAAAAGATTGACGAATTGCTGATCGAGATAAGCTTCGATCTCGATGATGCGCGCCAGGGCCGACTTGTTCACCACCACATCGTTCAGCACGCGATTGCGGGTCACGAGTTCATCCCCGCGCCAAAGCTCGACGCTCAGCATCAGACGCTGTTGGATGTGATACTTCCCGGCCAGAACCTCTGCGAGCGCGGGAAATAATTCCTCCAGCGGAAACTCAGCGAGATAACCTAAGCCGCCATAGTTCACGCCCATGACCGGCACTTCAGCATCGCCGACCATGCGCGCCGTCGCGATCATGGTGCCGTCGCCACCCAGCACCAGCATTAGATCGACTTCCTGCGCCAGCTGCGCATCGCCGGCTACATCAATCTTGCACCCCGTCCGGTGTTCTATCTGTTCGCGTTGAATCTCCGGCAGGCCCACAATCGTGACGCCGCGTTGATTAAGCCACGTCGTCAAGCCACACAGTGTCTCCAGCGCGTCAGGCTGATGCGGCTTAACCACCACACCGATCCGTTTGATCGAGGATTGACTCATTTGTCGCGATTGATTTCCGAGGGAACGCGCGGATGATAGCCGTGGCTGGATCGGAGTGTCAACGAAGTGTGCAATGCCAGTGATCGAGCTGCGAAGCAGCGGACGTAGCTAAGCCCAAGGCGAATCCGCGCGCCTTGGGTTAACTGTTAGTAAATCTGGGGGAGCCGCGGCGCGGCGACCGTAGTTGCTGCATCGCCGCTCCCGCGGCTCCGATAATTTTCTAAATGTTGACCCAAGGCTCGCAGACTCGCCTTGGGCTTAGCTACGTCCGCTGCTCCGCAGCTCGACAGAGGTTCTTATACAAAGCCAAAAACTCAGTGTTCCCATCAGCGCCCTTAATCGGCGACTCGATTAAGCCCGCCGGCTCCAATCCGAGAGATTGCGCTGCGGCGTTAATTTCCTGAATCACCCGCTCGTGCTGCGCCGGATCTTTGACGATGCCGCCCTTGCCGACTTCGCCTTTGCCAACTTCGAATTGAGGTTTGATTAGCGTGATCACCCGGCCGCTTTCCTTCATCAGCAGCGGGGTGATTGCCGGCAGTATTTTGGTTGCTGATATAAAAGCCACGTCGATCGTGATCAGATCGAACTGCTCTTCGAAATCAGCTGGTTTGAGATGGCGTGCATTTACCCCTTCGCGCAAATCGACGCGCGCGTCGTTTCGCAGCTGCCAATCAATCTGGTTATGACCAACGTCGAGCGCCACTACTTTCCGCGCCCCGTGTTGCAACAAACAGTCGGTAAACCCGCCGGTGGATGCCCCTACATCCAGACAGACCAGGCCGTTCACATCGATCTTGAATTCTCGAAGTGCGGCTTCCAGCTTGAGGCCCCCACGACCCACATAGCGCATCGTGGCTTCCGGCTTAATTCTGATGTTGGCGTTTTCCGGGAAGTGTTCCGAGGCTTTATTGACGAGTTGCTCATCTACCAGGACTGCACCCGCCATCACCAGCGCCTGGGCTTTGGCGCGGGAATCCGCGAGTCCCCGATCGACGAGAATTTTGTCAATACGTTCGCGCGCCACGCGCGACATGGTAACTCACAGTGGCACAGACTTCAGTCTGTGAAGCTCACTTCACGATCACAGGCTAAAGCCTGTGCCACTCGCGAGCTAGCGCCGCGCACCCTGCACCACCGCGCGCGGCGATTCGGTAATCCGCAGTTCTGCCGCGCATTCGCGACAAAGCCAGACGAGAACTCGCGGAGCATCAACCCAATAAAATGGAGCCACTTTGCCTGCAACTTTTACAGCTTCGGTGCTTTGCAAACGCTGCAACGCTTGAATAAAAAACATGCCGTTATAGACTTCGCCTTCTGTTCCATCATCGCGATGTACGCACTCGCGTTCAAAAAATAATTGTCTCTTCAATGGAGGCCGACCTTTCCCTCGCGCCGCACCGCGCGAGCTACCGTGTTAGATCCGGGGGGAAAGGATCCTTTTTGCCGGGTTATTAAATGAAAATTGAGGAGAAAACAGGGCAGGGCGATTCAAGCGAGACCAGTTCTTGAAAACGCCTGGCGAATCATGCCACGACCGCCAGTTTTTGGTCAACAATCTTTTATTAGATTTTTATTGTGCCAGGAATTGTCAGACCGAAACTTTATGCTGCTTGGCCCGGCGCTCTTCTAAAACGTCGAAAGAATCTTTGACCCGAGTGTAGATTCCGTCCGCGTCCAGACCATACTTGGCGAGCAACAGCTTCGCATCACCGTGCGTGACAATCCGATCCGGAATGCCCATGCGCACCACGCGCACTTTGTCCTGAAGACCGTTTTCTTCCAGCAGCTCCACCACCGCTGAGCCGAAGCCGCCGGCCAGGTAAGCTTCTTCGACCGTGACAATCAAACGCTTGGTGCGCGCGAGGGCCAACAACAAACCACTGTCGAGCGGTTTGGCAAAGCGCGCATTAACCACCGTGGTTTCAATTCCCTCTTTAGCGAGATGTTCAGCCGCCTGCAATGACGGGTGAACCATCGACCCGTAAGCCACGATGGCGATTTCGCCCCCGTCGCGCAGCAGTTCGGCCTTACCAATTTCCAGCAGTTCCGGTTCACGATCCAGACGCGCGCCGACCCCGTTGCCGCGCGGATAACGCATGGCTGCCGGGCCGACGTGTTCGACCATGGTGAACAGCATGTCTCGCATTTCGCCCTCGTCTTTCGGGGCCATCAGGATGATGTTCGGGACCGGGCGGAGGTAGGCAATATCCAGCAGCCCATGATGCGTCGGCCCATCGCCGCCCGCAATGCCGCCGCGATCAAGACAGAACTTCACGTTGAGATTCTGAATGCAGACGTCATGGACGACCTGATCGAAAGCCCGTTGCAAAAAAGTCGAGTAGATTGCGCAAACCGGCTTTAGCCCTTCAACCGACAACCCGGCCGCAAAAGTCACGCAGTGTTGTTCGGCAATGCCAACGTCAAAAGATCGTTCCGGAAACTTTTCCAAAGCGTCGCAGATCCCGGTTCCGTCCGGCATCGCCGCAGTCAGCGCCACGATCTTCTCGTCGCGGGCCATCAGCTCGCAAAGCGACTGGCCAAAAACTTTCGTATAGGTGGGCGCGGCCGAAGGCGACTTAACCGGCTTGCCGGTTTTCAGATCGAATGGACCGGTGGCGTGCCACTTGTAATAGTCCTCTTCGGCGGCCGGGTGACCTTTACCTTTAGTGGTCAGCGCGTGAACGATGACCGGGCCGTCTTTAATCTGCTGAGCTTCGCGCAGCGCCGCTACCAGAGCGCGCACATTATGGCCATCGACATAGCCGATGTATTTAAAGCCGAGTTCATTCACCAGGGCGCCGGGCAACACCGCCGCCGCGATCGCGTCCTTCATGGCTTTGGCCGCGTGATGCAAACGCTCGCCGACTGAAGGAATTGAAAGCAGCGTCTCTTCAACTTCGTCTTTGAATCGATGATAGCCGTGCGCCTCGCGAATTCGGTTGAGGTAACCAGTCAGAGCGCCGACGGCCGGGGCAATCGACATCTCGTTGTCGTTCAAAACTACAATGAGCCGCGTCTTTAAGTGCCCGGCCTGGTTGACTGCTTCCATGGCCATACCACCGGCCAGCGAGGCATCTCCAATCAAGGCAACGACGTTGTAATCCTCGCCTTTACGATCTCGCGCGATGGCCATGCCCAGCGCCGCCGACAGCGACGTCGAGGCGTGGCCCGCTCCGAAAGTGTCGTACTCAGATTCATCGCGGCGTAGAAAACCGCTGATGCCGCCATACTGTTTCACGGTCGGCAGTAACTCGCGCCGGCCCGTCAAAATCTTGTGCGCATAGGCCTGGTGACCCACGTCCCACACCAGCCGATCATTGGGCGTGTCAAACGCGTAGTGCATTGCCACCGCCAATTCGACCGCGCCTAAAGACGCGCCTGTGTGACCGCCCACGCGCGCCATTGTCTCGAGGATGTATTCGCGGACTTCGTCGGCTACTGTTTGTAATTGATCTAGTTCTAACCGGCGCAGGTCTTGAGGTGATTTGATCTTTTCCAGTAGGCTCATCGTCGCGCATTGTAACGCGATAAAGTGCGGTTGTGCATCCCCGGCACGCTTATCGCGTGTTTCCAAAACCTTTCAGCTATAGCTTTCCCGAATCGTCTTTGCATTGCAAAGTGGTTTATACAACAGAACCACCGGCCGGGCAAGGACTATTTCAGAGACTGGCGGCGCAACCCTGCCTGACGGACGGGCTAGTGCCCGGCTGATGACTTCCTTATGATACCGGGCTCAATGACTAAAGACTTCACGATCACCGCCATGCGGCCCACTGACTGGCCGGCTGTGAAAGCCATCTACCTCGAAGGCATCGCCACGGGTTCGGCAACCTTTGAGACCGAAGCTCCGTCATGGGAAGACTGGTCAGCATCGCATCTCGAAGCTGGGCGGATCATTGCCCAAAATGAAGCCGGCGTCCTAGGCTGGGCGGCCCTCAGTCCTGTTTCCCGGCGCCAGGCATACGCCGGCGTCGCGGAAGTAAGCGTTTACGTTTCAGCTCATCATCGCCGGCTGGGAGTCGCCCGCGCACTGCTGGAGAAACTGATTAATGACGCCGAAGATTACGGGATCTGGACTTTGCAAGCTGTGGTGTTTCCGGAAAACGAAGCCACGATTGCCTTGCATGGAGCATGCGGTTTCCGAGAAGTGGGCCGCCGCGAACGTATCGGAAAACTAAACGGCATCTGGCGCGACACGCTCTTGTTTGAGCGACGCAGCCGCACTGTTGATTGAAAAGCTCTCGCAGCATGAGGTCAGAACCGGGACTTTTTTTACCCTCTCCCAGTGGGAGAGGGCCAGGGTGAGGGTCCCGACGAAGTCGGGATAGCGACCGGGTCGGCTTGATCGCGGCGAGTTATTTTCTTTACATGCCGACTCACTGCGACTAGTATGCGCGCACCAAAAGGCGTCAACGGTTGTTTAAGCCAGGAACGCTCATGTCTTTCCCCAATCCGACTCAATGTCCCATCTGTCACAAGTCGAATAATACCGACTCGCTGACAGGACGCTGTACTCGCTGTCAACCAATTCGCATCGACGAGCTGCCGCCCGACTTTCAGGCATACGCGCGTTCAGCCCGCTTTCAAAAATACAAAGAGTTCGCGGTCGGCGCTCTAATCGGGCCAGTGCTTATTTTCATCTATTTTTTCTATTCGGCCTTCAGCAAAAGTGCGCCCCAGGGATTTCTTTGGCTGCTTATTGGCGGCAGCGTCATCTTCCTTGGGTTAAGCGTTCGCACGCTGGTGCGCAAGAAGGATTTGCTGACCCGGTATTACCGGCTGGCTTACGTCATGCAGCATGGAAAGCCTATCGATGCCGAGATGCAATACGAAGTCGTTAGCGGCAAATCCAGCTCGCGTCGTTTCTTCAACGTTTCTCAATTAGCTCCCGGTCAAACCTGGCCGGAAGGTGTAAGTCACAGAATTGAAGTCGATATTCCGCCGAGATCAGAGGCCAAAGCGGTGACTTATGACCCGTGGAAAAGGTTCTTCGAAGGGTTCAATCCCGCGGACAAACCAAAACTGTGGGGCAAAGTCTATTTTGATACCGATCGTAGCGGGAGCGCCGTCATTTGCATTCACGACGGGCTTTTTCTAAGTGTCAGCGAGAACAACGCCGTTAAGTTTTCCCGGTAAATCTAACCCGTCGACGTTACACGACCAAACAGCTTTTTCCGAGGAGATCATGACAAAGAAATTCGCTCTGTTCTTGTTCCTGGCAATTTTTCTCTGTTGCTCATTTGGCGCGACGGCCGGGCAGGAACCGCAGATCACTTCGTCTAACTGGCAAATGCATCCCAGGATTCGGGAAGTGCGAACGATCGTCGATTCAATCAATGCGGCTCTTAGAAACAGATCTTTCAAAGTTTCCCAGCGCGAGTTCGAATACTGCGAACCTTATGAAGATACTTTGCGCAAAATGGCGGTGGATTCAAAAGGAGTCGTCCGCCGGTATGAGAACCAGGCCGGGTCAGACGACTCTGCCTTGACCTGGCAACATTATTACGACGAAGCAGGCCGGCTCAGGTTTGTCTTCATTACCGGCGGCGCCGCCAACGGCGCGCAGCTCGAACACCGAATTTATTTTGACGAGAGCGGTAAGCGTCTGTGGGAAGATCACAAGTATGTAAAGGGTCCTGAATACACTTTTCCGGAAGTCTGGCCCGAAGAGCAAAACGATCGGGCCCGGCCAATACAAAAGACCGAACCCGCCAAAGCGTTTGCCGCCACATCGCCCTGTGAGGAGAAAAAGCGCAAGCGTTAATTTGCAACAGTGGTTTTCCCAACAATTTGCGCGCGGATGGAACGTTTCGAACGCGCAGCAGCAGACATTAAATCTTTGCCGCCAGACCACTGGCGAGAGGGAGACTAGTTTATGCGATCGAGGATTCTACTCGTCACGTTCTTTATTCTAGTTCTACCATTTTCATCGGCTGGTCAGAAGCAACCGTCACCTGCTCAACAAAACGCGGCTGTTGAGAAAGCGAAGTACGCCGGTTTGAAGTATCGCGAGTCGCAGTTGCCCGGAGGTCTTAAGGAAGGCTACGAGAACACCATCATCGGAAAATCCGAAGATTACGTTCTGCGAGTGATGATTAGCGGTAAGCTCAAAATGCTCTGGCTGGAGCGAATCATCAGCCGCAACCCGGAACCCTCCGGCAAGCGAAACTTTGAAGTGGAAGTCAAAGACCTAATTCTCTTGCCCACCATGGCGCCGCGGCAAATCCTGACCTTTGACAAGTGTTACGTGGGCAAAAAGCCCTACCCGGCGGAACGATACATCGGCGTGATTGTTCAGCCTTCCGTTCGCCAAACAACGGAATACTATCGCGCCTTGAGAGCATGGGGCGTAAATCTCAAAACCGAGAAGCTGGAGGAAATATCTACCAGAGGCGTTAAATGCACACCGCAGGATGCTGACGAAGAATAGCACCACGAGCAACGCTCAGCTCAGGCTGCTTGTTTGGTCTGCCGGCGTCCGACAACCTGGCAGACTGCGATCAGCCGATTAGGCGTTGGCAATGCAGAGCTGAGTCATGAAATGAATAAGACTGTGAAAATCGTTTTGATTGCTGCCATGGTGCTGGTCTTATTAGGCATCGGGCTCTTCGCTGGTTTCGTGATCTTCCTAAAGTTCACGCAACAAGGCCGAACCATGGACCAGCGTTTGACGGCTATCGAGAACGAGGGGACCGAATTCGGCAAGACTACCGATCAGCAGGGCTGTATCAAAGAAGGAGTGGCGCGCGGCAAAAAGATTACCGACATTACCAGCCAGGTGGGCAATCGAGATTTTGTTAAAGGCTGCCTGCGTTCCAGCCAGGCGTCTCCGGGTTTTTGCGACAATGTCCCTTCGATCATGGGCAAAATGTTTACTGATTGGGAGGCCCAACAATGCGAAAAAATCCGTTCTCCGACCGTCGCATGCCAGGACGTTATGAAAGAAGTGATCCTCTATTGCGGCCTTAAGCGCGACAAGTAGCCCGTTACTATAACGTTCCTACTTGGCGGTTTTCTTTGCCTTCGTGCCGTTGCGTGAGTCCTCGATACGAACACTACTACATTCACGCAAAGACGCTAAAGCCACGAAGTTTACGCAAAGCTCAATTGAGATACTACTTATGTTCCTGCCGGCTTGACTTGGGTAGCGGGTGACGGTTCAATGGCCCAGGAGTATTACGCAATGAGCTACAATCGTCTTAACCCAGTCCTTCGTACCGGCCTTTTCTTTCTTCTGTTATCCAGTCTTTGGCGTTGGTTTGTTCATCCGTCTGCAATTCTTCCCGAGGATTTGGTGGACGGAATTCAGGGCTTGTTTCTCGGTATTTCGATCACCTGCATGCTAATCGGTTTGGTTCGCAGCCGGAGATCGCAATGCTCCATCGATAACGCCTGATCACAAAGACCTGGTGCAGCTCGATGCTTGACATTGAGTTGTGGCACCTTAGAATAACTTTTCGAGATCGTCGCGGAGATGTGGCCGAGTGGCTGAAGGCGGCGGTTTGCTAAACCGTTAAGGGTCAAAAGCCCTTCACAGGTTCGAATCCTGTCATCTCCGCCATTTAATTAGTCAGTGGTCAGTTGTCAGTAGTCAGTCGAACTTCTTGTTGCTGGCTACTAATTCTGCTTACTGGCTATTTTTATTGGTGTCAGCATTGACCAATGACTACTCGCGTTCGCTTCGCTCCTTCACCCACCGGCTATCTGCACATCGGCGCTGCCCGCTCGGCGCTTTTCAACTGGCTCTATGCTCGCAAAACCGGCGGTAAGTTTCTCCTTCGCATTGAAGATACTGATCTGCAACGCTCGACCGACCAATCGACGCGTTCGATCATCGAAGGCCTGGCATGGCTCGGGCTTGATTACGACGAAGAGAAAATTTTTCAATCAGACAATGCGGATAAGCACCGCGCCGCCGCCCGCCGCCTGGTTAAAGAAGGTAAAGCCTATCGCGATTTCACGCCCAGGGAAGAAAGAGCGGACAAGAACGTAAAGAATGATATCGCTGAGCGCGCTCGGGCCCACGCCGCCGAAGGGATCGATCACCGCGGCAACCCGTTTCGCGATTTGCCCAAAGACGAGTCCGATCAGCGCGCGGACGCCGGCGAGCCGTTCGCCATTCGCCTAAAAGTCGGGCGCGAAGGCATCTCAAGTTTCACCGACATGGTTTACGGCGAGCAGGAACGCAGCTATTCCGAAATTGAAGATTTGGTGTTGCTGCGATCCGACGGTCACCCACTCTACAACCTTTCGGTCGTGTTGGATGACATCGAGATGGGCATTACGCATGTAATCCGCGGCCAGGACCACCTGACCAATACTCACAAACAGATCCTGCTTTACCAGGCGCTGGGCGCCGCGGTGCCGCAGTTTGCGCACCTGCCGCTGATTCTCGCGCCGAATAAAGCGAAGCTATCCAAACGCGAACATGGTGAGGTCGTGTCGCTGACCACCTATCGTGATCGAGGCTTTGTCCCGGCCGCGTTTAGAAATTTTCTGGCGCTCCTCGGCTGGTCGTCGCCGGACGGAAAAGAAATCCTGTCGCGGGAAGAATTGATCGAGGCTTTTTCATTGGAAGGAATCAGACGCGCCAACGCCATCTTTAATTTTCAGGAAAACGATCCGCAGCGCTGGACTGACGATAAGGCACTGTGGATGAACGCTGAGTACATTCGCACCATGCCGCTGGCCGAATTACTGCCAATGGTTAAGCAAGAGTTACGCTCTGCCAAACTGTGGCGCGAAGAGTACGACGACGATGAACTGGATTGGTTTACCCAGGCCGTTGATCTGATCCGGCAGCGCTTCTTCAGTCTTAAAGATTTCTCGGCCCAGGGTCGCGCGTACTTTTCCGAGGACTTTGACTTTGAAGAAGCGGCAGTCCGCAAAAACATTTTGCCAGAGCCAAAGCTGAAAGAGCTTTTGCCGCAACTCGCCGATCGGCTCGACGAGGTCGAGCCGTTTTCGGCCGAAAGTGTTGAGTCCGCGCTGCGAGCTTTCGCGGAAGAATCTCAACAGAGGGCTGGCCTTTTCATTAATGCTGGGCGCACAATGCTGACCGGCCAGGCGGTCGGGCCCTCAATGTTCGATTTATTTCAGATTCTGGGCCGTGACCGTTCCGTCATGCGCTTGCGCAGTCAACGTCCCTGGAATGAGTTTCAATCCTGATAAGGAGCCGAACAGATGATGAGACCACTCGTTATCGCTGCCATCGTTTTAGCGTGCGCCGTCGCAATGTTTGCTCAGGACATGACCTCACCGTCGAGTCGCACCCGCACCGTGGAGGCCAAACCCACACCGACCCCAAGAATAGTGTCCAAGTCTGCGCCGGCAGCCTCGCCGACTCCGGTCGCGCAAACGACACCGCGAACTACTCCGGCAGCAGGGCCATCGGCTGCTGTGTTGGCTGCTTTCGACAAGATCATCGACGGGATCCGCAAAGCCAACGTGGATATGTACATGAGCGGATATTGGAACTCGTCGATGCTGATTCTCTACAACTACAACGGTACAGTTACGCGCGGGTGGGACCAGTTGAAAAGGAACCGCGAGAGTTCATTTCCGCAGAGCAAAGATGTGAAGCTCGACATTCGCGATCGTCACGTGACCATGCTGGGACGGGACGGCGCGGTTGTTTCGTGTCTGTGGACCCAATCGCAAACGTTCAATGGTCAGCCCGACACCGCTTCCGGGCGTATGACGCTGGTCTTTAAGCGAGTCGGGACGGAATGGAAGGCCGTGCACCTGCACACCTCACCAGACAAACCCGATCCGGCGCGAGTGCCGGCTTCAGAACAACCGACACCTTAGGAGCACTTTTTCGGCGACTTATTGTTGGCCAGACCCTACGTAGTACCCGACCGAATCTAGGAGTCATTTATGGCCGATACTCAAACCTCGGGGGTTAGCCTCTTTACCCCCGAGATGCTCGCGAATCCCTATCCTGTATACGCGCACCTGCGCGCTAATCATCCGGTTTGTCGGGTGGAAGCCCTCGACGCGTGGTTCGTGACCAGCTATGCAGCGATCTCGGCAGCCCTTCGCAACCCAGCATTGTCGTCGGATCGATTTATGCGCGCGAAGAAACGATTGGGCGAGCGCGGGTTGGCAGGATTAGCTGACGAACGCTTCAAATCTTTAATTCACATGGATCCGCCAGACCACACGCGGCTCCGCAGTCTGGTGAACAAGGCGTTTACTCCACATGTTGTAGACGGAATGGAAGCCCGCATTCAATTGGTCATCGACGAACTGCTCGACGGAGTGGCACCGGCAGGGAAAATGGATGTGATAAAAGATCTCGCTTACCCGCTGCCGGTGATTGTGATCGCGGAAATGCTCGGCATTCCCGCCGCTGACCGAGATCGGCTGAAACAATGGTCGGATGATATCTCGCCAGTGCTGAGCGGTGACGTCGGCGGGTTATCTGAAGAAACCCTGCTTCGCGTCGTAGCCGCGCGAAAAGAACTGGGTGAGTATTTTCGCACCATAGTCGGGCAACGCCGTCGGAGCCCGGGCGATGATCTACTTACCGCCTTGATTGAAGCGGAAGAGGGCGCCGGACGACTGTCGGAAGATGAGCTTTACAGCACGTTGGTGTTGTTGCTTTTCGCGGGTCACGAGACGACTACAAATCTTATCGGTAATGGTTTGCTCGCATTACTTCAGCATTCGAGCGAAAAGGCTCGCGTGTGGGAAGAAGCGGCGCCAATTCCACCTACGGTGGAAGAGATGTTGCGATATGACAGTCCCGTACAGCTTACGAACCGATTGGCAACCCGCGACATCACCATTGAAGGCGTTACAATTCGGGCAGGCGAATGGGTTTATCTGGTATTAGCTGCAGGAAACCGAGATCCCGGCCGCTTTGCAGAACCTGATCGCTTCGATGCAACCAGATCCGATAACAAACATCTGGCTTTCGGGGGAGGGCCGCACTTCTGCATTGGCGCGCCCCTGGCTCGGCTTGAGGGACGACTGGTTCTCTCAACACTGCGAAGGCGATTTCCTGAGATAAGTCTGGGGAGCGCGAAACCGCAGTATCGGAACAATTTCAATCTCCGCGGATTGGCGGCTTTACCAGTGATTTTTTCAACCACTGAAGGGTCTAACTAACAACGTAACAATCGTATTCTTCGGGTATCCCCTTTAACACCATCGACCCACGGCTGGAAAAAACAACGCTGGAACCGGCCACCATGTCTCTCACGGTTCTGGTCACCATAATTTCGCCTGCCTCCGCGAGGTTCATCACCCGGGCGGCGATGTTGACCGCTAATCCTCGTACATCGTTGTTACGTAACTCGATCTCGCCACAGTGAAGTCCGGTCCGTATATCACTGCCCAGTTCTCTGGCGATTTGCCTTAAGTCTATGGCGCACCTGATTGCTCGCGTTGGTCCATCAAATCTCACCAACATGCCGTCGCCGGTGTCTTTGACCAGAATGCCGTTCCAGATGTTGATGGCACGGCGGTATTCTCGATCCAGTAACTCCACCTTGTCTGCCCAATCGCGGTCCCCCATTTGAGAGAGTGTCTTGGTGGATTCTTTTGCGTCCGTGAAGAGCACGGTGGCAACGACGCTATTAGAATCTCTTGCGGTGCTCTCGCCACGGGTAAACATTTCAATTTCGCTCAGAACTCGCTCCGAATCACCGAGGAACCACCAATGGTCATCGCCCGGCATTTCTACGTATTTCGCGCCGTCTATTTGCGACGCAATGTAACGCGCCTGGCCCACGTTTACTGCCGGGTCGCCAGTTCGATGAAGAATCAAGGTTGGGACACGGATAGATGGCAATACATGCCGCAAATCCAATTGGGCCACCGACTCGAGATATCGCCGAAATTCGTTGGGAGTTGCCGATAATCGTTCAAAACGTCCTGCCCAGGCCATCAGCGCGGGATCGGCAGCACGTGTCGGTCCGAAAGTTCGGACAGACGATTGCCCGGTGCCCCAGGAAGCCTTAATGGAATCCAAAACCAGGTCGAACGTCTCCGCTTTCATTCCCCAAGGCAGATGGATATCGGCCAGAAATTTCACGCTGGTCCCATACAGGATGAGGGATAAAACTCGCTCGGGATAGGTGGCTGCGAATAACATGCTGATCATCCCACCTTCCGAGCTACCTAAAATCACAGCGCGCGCGATTTCCAGCTTGTCCATAACTGCCCTGATGTCGTCCATTCGCTCTTCCAATGAAGGCACCTCGGTTAAGCGACTGGATAAGCCAACCCCGCGCTTGTCGAAAATCACCAGGCGGCAGAACGAGCCCAGCGAGTGCAAAAATCTCGCACACGCGGGCAGCTCCCAAATTTGTTCCAGATGCGAGACGTACGAGGGCACGAGAACGACATCCACCGGACCGCTCCCACAAACCTGGTAGGCGATTTCAACGTTTCCGCTTTCTGCCCAGCCACGCAACATAGGGATCGCCTCAGAGATGAACGGGATGCCAGATCAGAGTGAACCATCGAAGTTCGAGTGTCGAATCTTCGTACTATCCCCGGCGAATTACAAGCTTTTGACCGACAGCCAAAGCAATTCCACCCAGCACCGCCAGAATCGGGAAGAACTCAACTACGTAGCGCGGCTCAGGATTCTCCATTGACGAAAACAGAATCAGACGAAACCCGATCGCTAGGATCACGAGGACAAGCCAGCGGCGTGATTCAGTCTTTCGTGATTCAAACAAAAGCCACGCGCCGATTAACCCCAACACGGTGTAAATAGCCGTCAGTCCGGCAAACAACGGCAGCCAGATTTGCTGGTGCGTCTGCGAATCAAGATCTTCGAATGGCAGCAAGGCGCCTTCGAATGGCCAGTACTGTGAGTGCGTATCGAACCACATGGTGCGCGCCCGCTTGAGCGGCAACACCACGTAATAACGAAACGGATGACGCGCGACCCGCTCGCGGCCGAGTTGGCCAAACGCGGCGTCAATCTCAGGCGTCATCTCAACGTCGTCCGAACTCTGCTGGTTTTCCGATTCATCGCTCGCGTCGCTGTCCTCTTCGTCATTCTCCTCGTCGTTTGCGTTTGTACTCTTATTGGAGTTGGAATTTTGGGTTCCCTTCTTCCCACCCTGCTTTGAATTACTTGTGGGGCCACTCGCTTTAGGTGGGGGTGAAGGACTGGGCTCAGGCGTTGGCGTCGTTTGCGGCTCACTGGGCGTGTCATCATCGCGCCGGTGGTTGTAGGCCTCGAACAACGTCGCTACCCGTTTCTCTTCGTCGGGCGAATCAAACGCGTAGTCCGGCAAATCGTCGACATCGATTTGACTGGTGTCCAGCGACCAGAGAAAAGGCGCGATGTAACTTTCATCATCCAGCCAAGTGCGCACCCAGAGTGTGTATCCGCGTGGCACAAATTCCCCGGGCATCTCGCCATGCGCGGGCGAGAGCGGCTGAAAGAGATGAAAGACGCGCCAATTGCGAATCGTCCAGGGCGTGAGCAGAAGCACAAACGAAGCTGAAAATAGCGCGCCGGCAAGAATGAGTTTTTTGGAGTGCGCCGGCAGAGCGAAGCGACGACGGCGCTTTGGATCATCGCTCGGCTCATGGTCAGCGTTGGATCCAGAGCGGCGTCGCGCAACGCTTGCCGCCGCACTCCAAATCAACCCAGTCAAGAGCGTAATTCCCACCGCGGCCAGGAAGAGGCCACTGTCCGGCCGCATCGACACCGCGACACCGCCGATCAAACCCGCCACCGCCCACCAAACCAATACTTTCTTGTCGCCTTTCTCTGTGTTCTCTGTGGTTAACTCTCTGAACCCCAGCGTCACCGCGACGAACAGCGCCATTATCAAGAAATTGGTCGGCACTTCCGTCAGAATCGTGGCTGCATAGATGGTCGTAAACGGACAGATTGCTGCCAGGGCCATCGCCGCGATCGCGCTCAAGCGTTTCTTCTGTTCGTCCGGTTGCCAGTAATAAGCCAGCAGCGCAATTAGCCCGCACGTCGCCGTATCAATCAGCGCCTGGATTATCCGAACCGCGCCGTTATTAGTGTGGCCAAAGATGGAATAGATCGTCGCGAGGAAAAGCGGATAACCGGGGAGCCGAATTAACGAAGGACTGTAAGGCGCCTGCGTGTCGTGAGAATAGACATGCTGCTCGAGCAGGTTCCGCGCCATCTGCGCGTAGACGCGCCCGTCATCAGGAGCATCGTTGGGCAGCCAATGCGCAACAGCGAGGCGAAAGCCTGCGGCCACTGCCAACAAAGCTATGAACGGAATCCACGGTTTGAGTCTGCTCAGTGGCACAGACTTTAGTCTGTGATCTTCGCCTGCCAAACACAAGACCACAGGCTGAAGTCTTTTGGTTGACAGCCCAGGTTCACCAGCTTATAACCCGAGGTGAATCACTCGCTGGAGCTCTTCCCAGACCTTCGCCTGAAATTCTCCAGCTACAAAATCACGGCCGCACTGGAAGGAGGGCTTCCAATGATAACTCGCACACAATCTGCCACGTTTGTTGTCGCCATCTGCCTGGTGCTTGGAACCATCACGATGGTGGCATTGCCACTGGCGCGGACCTCTCCAGCTTACGCCAAGCCGATGAAAGGCAAACTGCTCCGGCGCAAGGATGACGTCTATCGAAAGCCCGATCCGAAAGAGCGCGCCGCGCTTCGCGGTCAAGATTCTGAAAAACAGAATAAGCGGGTTTTGAAAGTGCGCGAATTCAAGGACATGCCTGTCGTTCTAAACGAAGTGAGAAACCTCCAATCTGACACTTGGTACAAAGACCTCGAAATTGAGGTTAAGAATGTCTCAAGTAAGCCAATATATTCGATCCTGATTTATTTAGACTTCCCTGATGTTCAGGTTGCGGCCGGGGTGTCTGGAATAACGATGGACTTCGGATTGAATAAATACATCGACATCAGTGTCATGGCGGAGCCGGGCGATCTCCATCTGAATCCGGGCGATACTTACGTGTTCACAATACCCGAACAATATAGAAAAGGTCTTCGGTGGAAGCAGGAACATACGCCTGAGCGAATGAAAAAGTTCGGGCTCCACTATGCAGTTATTAGTTTCGGTGACGGCACTGGTTTCGCGATTGACGAACCAGCTGATTATCGGTTGAAACGGCCCAATGGGAGTGCCGAGAAAAATCACCATTCAAATAATCGCAAGAATTTGGGTTTTATTCGCGCGCCACCGCAAGATGGGTGTGGCACATGCGGTCGGTACGCTTTCGATTCGCAACTTCACCGTATTTGTTGGGATAGGAACAATGATCAGGCATGCATGGGCCGGCGCGCCATTCCGTCAGCGAACGCTACTTGTAAACTCGTTGCACCTCACCATTCGATTGTGATGGGGATGGGATTGAGGAATGTAATGAAGATGACATTGTGTCGTCGAGTTCTTGTCCGGGTTACAGCCCAACGCCACCACCGACTCCAAGTCCATCACCAACGTCTACGCCCATTCAAACGCCGACACCAGAAAGCTGTCCGGCCGCTTGCTCCGATCCCAGCGCCGCGTTCCCGGCTGACGAATGTGCCAACCCAGAAACTCCGGTCACCGATTCCGGTTGCCCGCTCGGTTATCACCGCGCTGGAGCATGCTGTGTCGTAAATCCCTGTCCCGAGCCCACTCCAACTCCGCCGCCTTGCAGCGGAACAACCTTTTGGCTTCCCGCACCTTTCTGCACACCGGTCTGTGTACCTTCATCGCCCGGCGGAGGCGGCGGCGATCCCATCTATTCTGATAATCCGGGCGGATCGAATTGCACTCCATATTTCTGGGTTTGGTTCACCTCATATGACAACGGCGAGACCTGGCAAATAGTAGACATAAGCTACGCGGGCTGTGGGTGATAGTGGCACAGACTTTAGTCTGTGATTGTCGCTAGCCAAACACTTCGCAAACTAACAGTTTGCGTTACAAACCAGGACATCACAGACTGAAGTCTGTGCCACGATCGCAAACTAACAGTTTGCGTTACAAGGAGTGCCACTCTAAGGCTGCGCTTCGACCGTGGCTTTTCTTTCCAGCTTGCCCCAGCCAACAATGGCGCCACGAATGGCAGTCTGCACCGACTTGATCATGACGTAGTACATCACCTGCCGGTAACAGAAGCGTTGCAGGAACAACCACCAAAGCAAACGCCAGCGTTCTTTTCTCTCCAGCACAAACGCAAAGCAGGCGGCGGTCCAATCGACGGCCAGAAACAGCGCGTAGTAGAAGAGAACTTGCTTCAGATTGGTAAACGAATAAGCCGAAGGTTGCTCAATTCGATCCAACAGCGCCGATAAGCAGGTGTAGATCAAAAGCAGATCCATCACCGGCGAGATTAGCGGAAAGACAATCTGAAAGATCCAAACGTTCGGCATGGCAACGAAACCGAGCGCGCCATAACGTGGACGGAACAACGTGTCGCGGTGTTTCCAGAGGCATTGCAAAGTGCCGTAGGCCCAGCGAAATCTTTGCTTCGCCAGCGCGCGCAAAGTCTGCGGGGCTTCGGTCCAGCCGATGGCGGTTTCTTCATAACCAATCTTGTAACCACGTTTGCGAATCTGGAGTGTCAGGTCCTGGTCTTCAGCGAGCGTGTCATCACTAAAGCCGCCGCACGCTTCGATCAGTTCCCTTCTCCAGGCGCCCACTGCGCCGGGAACCACGGTAATGCAATTCAAGCTGGCAAAAGCGCGGCGGTCCATGTTCTGCGACGTCACGTACTCCAGCGCCTGCCAACGGGTGACGATGTTGATGCGATTTCCGACTTTCGCATTACCAGCGACCGCGCCGATCCTTGGATCGACAAACCGCCGAGCCAGCGCCCGAATTGTCTCAGCGGGAAACTGAGTGTCGGCATCGAGCGCCACAATCACATCGCCCCGCGCCTGACGCAGACCAAAATTTAATGCCGCAGACTTGCCCGCATTGTCTTCGGTGAATAACCGCACCAGAGGCTCGTCCCGAAAATGCTCGCGCACCACTTCACTCGTCCGGTCGTGCGAGCCATCATCAACCACGATGATTTCAAAATTGTCGTAATCGGAATTCAGAAGGCTGCGGATAGTCGCCTCGATCACAAACTCTTCGTTGTAAGCCGGCACAATTATCGAGACAAACGGTTCGTACTGCTCACCAGCATGCTCATGCTCACGTTTTCGCGATCTTGCCCATTGGGCCAAGGCCAACGCGCCGATTACCAACAGGCGGGCCACGCCGAGCACAATGCCAATCAAAAATGCCCACTGCAAAAGCCAACCGGCGGTCGAGAGCACGAGAAAAGCTACAGTGTCCGTTCGCGTATAAAGGCTTTCCGTCCCGGACATCGGCGGCATCACCTGATCACGCGACCAGCCGCCCACGGCGGAAACCGGCACGAACGTAAAGCCTTTCGCGCGCAGGTCATGAATCAATCTTGGTAAAGCTTCGATCGTGGCTTCGCGGTTACCACCCGAATCGTGCAGCAGCACCACCTGACCGCGGGTTTCGGGATTGGTATCGGCTGCGCGGCTCTCGGTCTCTCGCACAATTTGATCGGCTGTCGCGCCGGGTTTCCAATCCCCGGGATCGATGCGCAAGCCCACCATGATGTAGCCCAGATTTTTTGCGCGAATCGCGGACTCAGCTTCTTCCGGCGTGTCCGCTTCAGCATCTCCGAAGTAGGGTGGGCGAAAAAGAACGGTTGAGCGGCCGGTAATCGATTCGATCAGCCGCTGCGTCGCATTCAATTCGAGGTCGGTAATTCTGCCGGGAATCTCGCCGAGGTTGGGATGCGTAAAGGTATGGTTACCAATCTCGTGGCCTTCGTTCACGATCCGGCGCAGCAAGTCGGGATTTGCCTGGCCATTCTTGCCCATCACGAAAAATGTAGCCGGCACTTTTTCCAGCGACAGGATATCGAGGATGCGCGGAGTCCACCGCGGGTCAGGCCCATCGTCAAAGGTCAGCGCAATCCAGCCCGGATGATCACCGGTGCGCTCAATTACGTAGGACGTTGGAATATTATTGTTGTCGTAAGTTTCGGAAGCGATGAATCCGGTCTTGCTGTCGACGGTGATCCCGCGCTGACCTTCGTGCGGGCGGTCGAGTACTTTCAGCAACTCGCCCGAACCTTCGAAATCGACTTCGTAACCATAGGACATGCGCTTCAAAGATTCCGGCGCCGGATTCGTTTGATTAGCGCCGAACACCGACCAGATCGAAGGGTCTTCAGAACCCAGCCGCCACAGAGCAAAACCCGCGGGGTGGTAACCACTGGCAGCGCGCATTTGATTGAAAGCCGTGGCGCCGTCGAGGAACCACACGATGTGATGCGAGCCGTCCTCTTCTTCGTAGTCGTAGTGCGGATTGCGCGTGTCCGGATCAAATTCGATTTGGGCGTCAGAATCACGCGCGTCGATCACCGCCTGCTGGAAACTGACTTCACTGGCGGTCTGGCCCTCCTGCCAGTTGTAACCATAGTTGCCCAGCGCAATGATCGTGCGGGCCGGATCCAGCTCGCTCATCCGTTTGGCCAACAGCTTTTCATACCAACCCTGGGAAGCGATGGATCCGAAATCCTTGCTCGCGTAGTGCTCGTCGTAAGCCATCAACATCAGATAGTCGTTGGCGGCGGCATAATCTTTGTACTTCCAGGCCGCATCGTCGAACGGCACCGCCTGCACGACGATCCAGCCGTGCGGCTTGAAGGCGGCGTACAATTGCTGCATGAAGCGCAGCAGGTTGGGCTGAGTTTCGAGCGGCGTTTCCTCGAAATCGACGCCGATGCCGGCGAATTTGTTCTGCTCGACGAACTGGGCCAGCGCGTTGATCAGCGCTTGCCGCGAGTTGTCGTCACCCACCGCACGCGCCAGTAAGTCCTTCTCCCATTTTTCGTCGCTCAAGTTTTGCACGATGGGAATGATGGAAAGCTGGGGACGCTGTTGCCGGATCAAATTCAAGGCTTTGATCGCTTGCGGATCATTCAATTCGTCTGCAATGGGACTCTCGCCCGGTTTTGCTTGAGCGAGGTGAAGCCACTGCGGCATCACCCAATCGAGCCGGTCCAGGTTTCGCGCCAGCGACGAATAACTCGATTCGTCCCAATCAATATAGAAACCGATCGAGAGTTGCTTGGCGCCAAAACTCGCCGGCGCCGGCAGCGGCGTACTCGCGGGTGGCGGCGCAACCGGGAGCAACTCCGCATGACGTCCCGGAACGACGCGCGTTTGCGAGAGGGCTTTTTGCAGCTCTGCCTGGGCCTTTTTCGCCTTGGCCTCGCGCGCGGTGGGCATTACGGCGCGGGGCTGCGGCTTTAAATCGGTCGAGCGCGGCAGGTTTTGCAGTGGCCGCAAATTCAGCTGCGGCAGCAGTGGGTTTGCCAGAACACTGGCGATGAAGATTGCGGTCACCGCCGTCGCGCCAATCGCCAGGGCGAGATAAGTTCGCCGCACATGACGCCAGCGGCGCCCGCGGGGGTCATAAAAAACAGGGGACGCTGATTCAGACTTCTTGGCCACTCGGAATGATTTTGATCGCGGACGTTCCTTTGATGTCTATAAGCGCGTGCGGGTTGATAGTCAAGAAGGGGTACAGAAGAAAAGCCGCCCGCGAATGCACGAGCGGCTTTCCGGTGAACTGTTGGGATTGACCTGCGGCTGTGACCTTCGGAAAGAAGGTGTCACAGTGAAACTCGCTCAGGAAAACAATCCGAACAAATCCAGATTATTGATTCCTGAGGCTAGGTCTCAGCCACCTCACTGTGATGAAAACTCATATGCGTTGGATCACCTCCTTTCCAGTGTTGAGGGTGATAATAAAAAAGAAGCGCGAAGCGGTCAATAGAAATTTTCTGATTGTGTCATAAGGCCGGCCGTAAGGGAGGGCCACTTTAGCGCGCGCCTCACTATCAACAAGACGGCTCCCCTAACGGTCGGGCCTTTGACTCACAAGTTTTCCACCCACATACACGCGCCAGGGATGTTCGATCCCAAAGAAGTAAGCCAGCTCGCGATAGTCCTCGCAATCGTGAATCACAAAATCGGCGCGCTTTCCTTTCTCCAGCGAGCCAATGTCGTCACCTCGTCCCAGTGAGTAGGCGGCATTCACCGTGGCGGCGGTAATCGCCTCAGCCGGGGTCATCTTCATTTGCGTGCAGGCAATCGAAAGCACCATCGGCATTGAAGGCACCGGCGAGGATCCGGGATTGAAGTCAGTTGCTAGAACTACTCCCAAGTCCGCGTCAATCATTTGCCGCGCCGCCGGATATTGCTGCGAGCCCAGCGCATAGACTGAGCCCGGTAACAGGACCGGCTGCACCCTGGCCACTTTGAGCGCCGCAATGCCCGCGGGATCCGTATGCTCGAGATGATCGGCAGTGGCGCACTTCAACCCAGCTGCCAATTTTGCGCCGCCCGATAACGAAAGCTGGTCCGCATGGACCCGCAGACCGAGGCCATGACTGCGGGCGGCCTCCAGAATCATCCGCGTCTCGTCAGCCGTAAACACACCCTCTTCGCAGAACACATCGCAGTATTCGGCCAGCTTTTCTTCCACGACACGTGGCAGCATCTCGTTAATCACGAGATTGATGTAGGTCTCGCGACGAGGTTTGTATTCAGACGGAATGTCATGTGCGCCCAGAAACGTGGGGACGTAGCGAAGCGGTGTCTGCTCGTTCAACTCCCGAATCGCGCGCAGGATCTTCAACTCGTCTTCCAAAGTCAGGCCGTAACCCGACTTCGCTTCAACCGTGGTGGTGCCGGTGCGCAGAAACCAATCAGCGTAACGCTTGCCTGCCTTCACGAGATCTTTCTCGGTCGCGTTGCGGGTGGCCCGCACGGTCGATCGAATGCCGCCGCCGCGGGCCGCGATCTCGCGGTAAGTCGCGCCGCTTACTCGCTGCTCAAATTCATTCGCCCGAATGCCGGCAAAGACTGGATGCGTGTGGGCATCGACAAAGCCCGGCATTACCACCCTCCGGCCCGCATCGATCACCTCGGCGTCGTTGGGAATCAGGCTTTCGATTTCACGCCGGCGACCGGCGGCTTCAATCGCTTCGCCGCGGATCAGGAGGGCGCCGTCTTCAACGATGGCCAGCTGGCGAAGATCGCCGCCAGTGCGCGGCCGCTTGGCGCCCGCCAGCGTTACCAGTTGTGAGCAATTAAGTACGGCGAGAGTGTCAGACATGAACTTCCGTGGGCTGACTTCACTCCTCTTTATAAAGCGCCGCTCCCGCCAGGAGCCCCGCGCTGTATTCGACGACGCCCCAACCCAGGATGAAGAGGATCACGTTGGCCGGAATATTTATCAACATCATGTTGATAACTCCGGCGTAAGCGTAGATGCAGAACCAAAGAATGATGGCCGTCAGAATTGCCGTTCGGGGACCAGGACCGAGCCGCGTTCTGATGATCGCATAGAGCAGCACCGCGACCACCCCAAACACCAGCGTACCGACAACGGCATAGACGACGAAACCGGTCCCGGGCGGCGTCAAATTCATGCGCTTGAAGTCGGCTTCCATCTGACCGTGAAGCACGACGCCATTAAGCAGGAACTCGAAGAAGTTCAGAACCACACCCGCAACCAGACCACCCAACAGGACGCGGCCAAAATTGATTTTGCTCATGTGACACTGCTCCTTAGACAGACTGATTTACTGACGATGGCGTGAGAATTATCACAGCGTCAGTCCGAATACCAGAAATGAGCGCCAGAACTATCTCGGTCTCGAGGGTTCTTCTTGTAGCCTCAATTTCACGCAAAGGCGCAAACATTCGCAAAGCCGAAATCAGGAAATCACCCTGGTTCGCTTCTTGTCCAGCAGATAGATCGCCACGCCAATCGCATTGGCAATCACTACGACCGCAATGATTTTCGCGGCAAATAAAAACCGGCTCTGAACATCGATAATCGGGAAAATAGTGAAGAAAGCCCCGACCATGGACATCAGCAAGCCAACCACCGCCGCGCCCTTCAGCCACCACGGAAAGCGCACCCCAAAGCGCTTCATCGCGAGGATGGGAATCGCAAACAGCACCATGTAGATCAAGGCGTAAAGCACGCTCGCCGCATTGTCCTGAAACTGAAACGCCTCGGCCTCTTTCACCCCAATCAAAGGAACGAGGCTGAACAGCAAGGTGGTCACGCCCACAAACAGGATCGAGTTTACCGGGGTCCGATAGCGCTTATGTAGTTTCGCAAACCAGGCCGGCAGCAGGTTGTCCCACCCGGCGACCATGGGAAGTCGCGTGTTCCCGGCAAAATAAATACTCATCAAAGCGATCTGCCGCGCAGCCACGCCAAAGATGGTGATCGAAATCAGAATTGACACCCAGCCCAGCGAGTGAAAGCCCAGGCTGAACACCTGGGGGATTGGAGCGATGAGGTCCACTTTGTCGGGAGAGACAAAGGCCAGGACCGAGGCGGTACCGAGGATAAACATCAGCGCAATAATCGGCGCCGAGATCATCACCGAACGCGTGATGTTGCGAGCCGGGGCGCGACACTCACCGGCCAGGATCGCCACGTACTCGAAACCGGAAAGCGCGCCGACCGCCAGCTTGCTACAGACGTTGACGTTGTGAGTATTTATCTCCGGCAGGCTCAGGGAAAATGGATGATAGTTCGCCAAACTGCCGCGGCCCGCCGTGATAAACGGCATCAGGATCAAAATGGCGACCGTGACAATCAGCATAACGCCGCCAAAGTTCTGCACCCACTTGCCGAGGGCCAAGCCTCTCTGCGAAGCGGCCACAATGAACGTCATCAGAACCACGCAAACCAGTGTGGTCATCCACTTGTTCTCGTGCATCCAGTTGGCGCGCGGCCCTATGGCATAAGCAATGTTCTTCTTGATGATAAGGCTGATGCCGGACATTACGAGGATGCCGAAAATCCAAAAATTCCACGCGACCAGGAAAGCCAGGAAATCTCCGAAGCCGACTTTGGCCCATTGATACAGGCCGCCCTCCAAAGGCGCGAGGCGGTTGAGATAGATGACGACGACAGCGAGCGGCAGATAGAAAGTCGTGATCGCAATTAGCCAGAAGGCCATCTGCGAACGTCCGAGCGTGGCGGCGAAACCAACCCAGACCGTGCCGAATACAAAGACGACTTGAGTGAGGACGAGATCGCGTAAACCGAGTTCTTTTTTGAGAGAGGCGCTGCGCGCTTCGACATCGCGCCCGATCGTGGAAAGATTTGATTCTTCCGTCATGGAATCAGAACGGGAGCGGTAGCAACCGGGTCGAGTCCATACAATGTGTGACCTGGTTAAGTCTTGACCCGGTCGCTACTGCTCCCGGTTCTGACTTATTTACGCGGATGAGCTGTGGTCATGAACGATGCGCCAGCCGGCTTTTCGCTTCCGAAACAGCAAAGTGAATACGCCGTGCGGCTCATCAGTCGCGCGTTTAAGTCGCCAGCGGCCCAGCACCAGCGCCGCACTCGGAGTCAACATCGTGACTTTGACTTCGGAAAACGTGAGCGTGCCCATCTTCTCGCGCGTGTCGTATTTTTTCTTGTATCGATCAAAGACCTCTTGCCAGCCGCGCGTGATGCTGTCGCCGCCGACAAACTCAGTGTTCGGCGAGCGATCATATCCATCCATATAGCCTTCAATGTCACCGCGGTTCCAGGCTGCGGCCTGCGCGTCGAGCACCGCGCGGATGGCGGCTTCAGACTTTGTTTGCGCCGAGAGCGTGGTTTGACTGAAGCCCAACAGGCTGCCCACTCCCAGCGCAATCAGGACGATCGCCAGTCGAACGCGCGGCCCAAATAATGGACTATTACAAAAACGATATCCGTTCATGATCAAAGCACCTGTAGGGGCGTCCTTATAACATGGCGCGTCTAAACGCGCTAGCTTTGTAAGGCAAACTGTTAGTTTGCGCCGACAACAGCAGTGTGGAAGTTTGGCGTACGGGAAAGAGGCGCGCAGCGCCGTCAATCAGTAGCCCCGGCCGTCAGGCCGTGGGTTTAGAGCGATTAATTGAGTCGCGAGCGCCGAAGGTGCGGCACTGAAGGTGACGCAATGCCGGCGCTTCGCGCCTCTGATAAGTGTGGGGCGATTACGATCCACGACCTGACGGTCGCGGCTATTCAATGACGGCGCTGCGCGCCTGCAAGAACCCGGTCGCTACCGCTCCCGGTTCTGACTTCATGACTTTTGCCGAGTTGTGGTGGTTTCTAGAAATACCGGTAGTGCCCCGTAATCTTCCAATTGAAGAGCACGTCTTCCATGCGGGTGCCGGCGCCGATGTTGTGCACGATCAGATATCGCTGTGAAGGCTTGAACCAGACATTGGTGACCAGGCCGACATGATCGACTCCGCCACCCAGATCCCAGGTCACCACATCACCGGGTTTGAAGTCGTCGGGGCTGCTCGTGATTTCCTGCGACTTACCCTTGCGCGAAAGGTAGGTTTGCAGATTGGGTACGCGCCGGTGATCGATATTCGGGTCGGTGCTCTTTAATCCCCACTTGGTTGGATAGGCACCAAAGTTCGACTTCATGTCTTCGTGCACATCCTTTTGCAAATCGATCGCAGCTTTGCGGAAAGCCCGCACGATCACATCGGAACAAACTCCGGTTTCAATCGGCACGTCGCCATTGGGATAATCAAGCTTCTGATAAGAAGGATCGTAGCTGATCGTCTTGCCAATCTGATCGACGGCGCCGTCGATCACCAGTTTCAGGTTCGGAGAGCTGTTGGCCGGAAGCGCCCGGGTTTCGGTTTGCTGTTCCGGAGGTCTAAGCGGCGGTTGTGTTCGGGCGACTTGTTGTTGACATGCGGCAAGGGCTATGGCGAAGGCCAGGGCTATGAGAATTAAAAGGTCCCGTTTCATCGGAAGGGTTTCTGTTTTGATTTAGACGCCGGAACGGTCCGCCGCGTTCCCATCTGGATTATTGACGCGCTAAACCGCGGCTTTTTGCCTTAGCCATTCGCGCAAATCAGCCCGCATCGCCGGCACAATTTCGTGGGCCGCGTCATAGCTGCGGACCGCGACGTCCGCGGCCCGTTGCCGCAACTGCGCGGCATAGTTCTCAACCCTGGCCGGCGGATAGAACTCGTCTCGCTCTCCACTCAGATGAAAGATTGAGGCGGCGGTTTGCTGATAGAGCGGACTGGTCTCCCAGTCTCCGGGCAGGCCGCCACAAATCCCAATCACCCCGCGCAAAACGTTCGGGTGAGTGAATGCAAAGCGATAGTTCAGCGCACACGATTGTGAAAACCCGAGCAGGAAAATTCTTTTCGCGTCAGCCACGCCTTCATCAATTAGCGCGGCGATCAGGTCGAGCAAGGCGCGATGATGGAGGGTCACCGATTCTTCCGGACGAAAATTCGTCAGCCAGCCGAAGCCGTAACGGAGCGGTCCGCCCTTCTCTTTCGGCTCGCGCAAATGCTGATGCGGCCCCTGCAAGGCCGCTAAAGCAAACCCGTCAGCCGCGATCAGCCGGGCCTCGCGCATTGCATGCCACTTGCTGGCGCCGTAACCATGAAGCGTGATTAAGAGCGGGGCAGATTCGTCCGCAGCGGGAGACAAATCGTAACGCAGTTTGATTTCAGCAGTGAGTGTCCGCTCGACCAAATTATTTTGCATCATCTCTTAAAATGGAAGCAGCGCGGCGCGAGCGCGCAACGGCCTCAATGATCAGTACCACATACATAATCACCAACGGTATGAAGATCAAAAACGCGACCCAGGTGAGCAGCATAAGTACCTCGTACGCGTCATCATTAGGCGAAGGATCTCTTCGGCCACCCATCATATTAAAGACAACCTTCTCTAAATTGAGGATCGCGAGCGTGGTCACGATGATTGTCAGTGGCAGAAGCGTAGCAATAATAATCGAAAACCAACCTAGTTCACCCAGGCGGCGCAAGAAGAAAACCAACAAGGCTACCCGCCACGCGGCGACGATCGCCAAAAACCATGCGTTAACCGAGTTCGCGGTGCCCAGACTCACAAATTGTTCAATTGGAAAGGCGTAGATTGCCGCCGGCGGCGAGGCTAAAGACACAAAGATGAGCACCGTGAAGTAGGACCAGTGTCGCGGGCGCAACGGCCAAATTACCAACCACAGGAAAAGTGAAAGCAGGAAGACGTAAATGATCGAGCCGACGCCCAGGTGTTGCCAAAAACTGACGCGTGGATTGTCCCAATAACGGCCCATGCCTACCAGCCACGTGCAAAGAAGGCCAAAGGCCAGGTGCCGCCAACTCAGATGTCTTAGCTCGGTCTGACTTGCTCGAAAAGTCACGACTCGGAGGGCTGTTCCTAACACGTCAACTATTGAGTTATGTGCTCGGCTCTCTGACATCGGCTCAGGGCTTATACCATGTCGTGAAGCGTGAAGCTACGCACTCTTCGGCGTTCTTTGCATTCACGACCGATGACGGCTACGATGCTGAGTAAAGCTTATCGCGATCAAGATTAACCACAGCGAGGATCACAAACAATGAAATTCCCAGGCGGCATGAACATCCAGGCCATGATGAAGCAGGCGCAGCAGATGCAAGAGAAGATGGCGCATGAGATGGAGGAAATGCGCGTCGAAGCGTCGGCCGGTGGGGGCGTCGTCAACGTCACCATGAAGGGCGATCACGAAATCCTGGCGCTCAAACTCGATCCGGAAATCGTGAAGGAAAACGACATCGAGATGCTTCAGGACATGATCGTCGCCGCCATCAATGAAGGCAATCGCAAAGTAAACGAAGCCATGAAGAGCAAGCTGGGATCGATGTTGCCACCCGGACTCGGAAATTTGTTCTAGCTGAAGTGCGCGACCTCGTGCTTTGGGCTTAGAGCTTTGTCCTTTGATCTCTTTCGCCAGGAGTCACTCAAAAGTCACTCGTACCACTTGTCAGAAGACTAACACCCAAGCACAAAGTACAAAGCACTAAGACAATGCTTGACTACGCAGAGCCCGTCACCAAACTAATCGACGAATTCAAACGCCTGCCGAGTATCGGGCAAAAGTCCGCGCAACGGCTCGCCTTTCATATTCTGCGGGCGCCTGACGTCGAGGTCGAACGGCTCATCCAGGCACTTCAGGAAGTCAAACAGCGCATTACAGAATGTTCAGTTTGCAACAACCTCACGGACGTTAATCCCTGCCGGTTTTGTTCACTGCCTTCGCGTGATCGTTCCCTGCTCTGCGTCGTCGAGCAGCCTTACGATTTAGTTGCGGTCGAGAAGACCCGCAGCTACAAAGGTCTCTATCACGTACTGCATGGTTCGCTTTCTCCGATTCGGGGAATCCGGCCTAGCGATCTGCGGCTCGACAATTTGTTGACCAGGCTGAAGCCGGAAAACAACGAGGGTGTCGAAGTCCAGGAAGTCATCCTGGCCACCAATCCCAACACCGAAGGCGAAGCCACCGCGAATTACATCAGTCGTCTGCTGAAACCGCTCGGCCTGCGTGTAACGCGCCTGGCGATGGGTATGCCCGTCGGCAGCGACCTCGAGTACGTCGATGAAGTAACGATGGACAAAGCGCTGTCGAACCGCCACGAGATGTAACGCAAACTGTTAGTTTGCGTATTCTCTCAAACCATCACCCAGCCACCATCGCAAACTAACAGTTTGCGTTACAGACTTACGCCAGGCCCTGTAACCAACCGGGCTCGCGTTCCTGCTCTTCTTTCATGCGATGCAGCCGCGCCGTCATCACCGCGGCCCGGCCCAGATAGCCAACTACCTCTCTTGAATTTTCGCGACTGACGACGGGCAGTCGTCCGATGTCGTGACGCAGCATTTTCTCGATCGCTTCATAAAGAATTTCGTCGGGATAAGTCACGATCATATTTCGGCTGCCGGCCTGAATCACAGTCAGATTCGGATCGTCGAACTGTTCAATCGCGCGCACGACATCACCGCGGGTGATGATCCCGGCCAGCGCCCCGGCGTCATCCACTATGATCGTGCCCTGACGGCGCGAGAGCCGTGGATCGCGATTGGCAATTCGGTCGGAAAACTCCGCCAGCTTCATCGATGCGGCAATCTTTGGAGGTTGCCGATCCATTGCTTCACTAACCCGCAGGCCCATCAAAGGATCCACCACGTATTCACGATTAACGTGAAAACCGCGGCGAGCAACTTTCTCGGTCAGGATTGAGCGGCGCAAAGCCAACACCGTGACTGCATGTGCGCCAATGCAGGCGACCAGCAATCCCGGCAACAAATTAAGATCATGGGTGAGCTCGAGCGTGAAGACCATGGCGGTCAGCGGCGAGCGCATCGTGCCACCCATCATCGCGGCCATGCTGATCATCGCCCAGAGGCCGGCGTCGCCCATCGGCATCCAGCGCGCTTCAATCGCGCCGAGAGCGCCACCCATAATTAACAGCGGCGCCAGCACTCCACCCGAAGTACCCGAGCCCAGTGAGATCGACCAGATCAGGGCTTTGCCAATCAGCAGTCCCGCCACCATGGGCCCAATTAACTCGCCCCGCAGCAGTGAATGAATAGTCTCGTAACCAACGCCGAGAATTCGTGGATCCAGCCAGCCACCAATGCCCACGAATAAGCCGCCAATCGCCGGCCACCACATCCAGTGCAACGGAATCTTGGTAAACAGATCCTCGAACGCGTAAACCAAAGTTGTTAGCACACCAGACGCGAGGCCCGCGATAATCCCAACGACTAAGGCGAGAATCAGACCTTCACTTCCCAACGGTGCATGAGCGGTGACCGGAAATATTGGACCTGATCCCATCAACGGAATTCGTAAGGCCCCAGCCACGGCGGCCGCGATTGAAACAGGGATAAAGGATCGCGGCTTCCATTCAAACAGCAACAGCTCGACCGCCAGCAGGACGGCGGCGACTGGAGAAGCGAAGATCGCCGCCATGCCTCCCGCCGCGCCGGCCACCAGTAGAGTCTTTCTCTCGGCAGGTGACAGGTGAAACATTTGCGCGAACAGCGAGCCGACCGCGCCGCCGGTCATGATGATGGGACCTTCAGCACCGAAAGGTCCGCCGGTGCCGATGGAAATCGCCGATGACACGGGCTTTAGCACTGCTACTTTTCCTTCCATCCGGCTGCGGCCAAAGAGAATTGCTTCGAGTGCTTCGGGGATGCCATGACCGCGGATCTTTTCGGATCCGAAACGGGCCATCAGTCCGATCACGAGTCCGCCCACGACCGGGGCGAGAATGACGAACGGGCCCAGACGATGATTGGTCAGCGGGCCCAATTCGGAAGAGAAGCGTTGAAAGAAGACGAGGTTGGTGATGATGGCGATGAGCCAGATCAGAATCTTGGCAACGACGGCGCTAAGGGCGCCGATGATGACAGCCATTAAAGAAACAATAAGAATGCGCTTGTCGCGCGTGAAATCGGCCAGCCGGTCTTCGGCCCGCTCGACTCTCGAAGTCATAGTTTCGGCCTTTCGTTATGAAGAAGAGTATTCAAGATTAGTGGGGTGCCGGGGAAGAAACTAGAGTAGTAAATTGGTGACAGTCGATCAAGAATGCCGGGTGTTTTGATGACTTACTGAGGTGGCACGAATCTCCTTCAAGGCGCACTTAGGGGTGACGAGCGCGCCTCGCTTTCAACCCGCACCGTTTTAGTGGTGCAGAAAAATACTTCAGTATCTTTCCTCGGTCTATTTCCGCCATGGCTTTGCCACTCCGATGCGCGGCAAGTCTTCTACTTGCCGTTAAGGGCAGATAGACTCCGGTCTGTGACCGAGGGTTGGAAACCTGGAAGATAACAAGGGTTCGTGTTCGGCAAGTCAAAAACTTGCCGCTCATCGAAGTGGCCGAGCCATTGCCCTGATGGGACGATAAAAACCGGCTCCCAAAACTTGCTGAATGAATGCTCATTCAGTATTATCTTGCGGCCATGATACAGGTCAAAAAAGCTGCTGTTTTAGGCGCCGGCACCATGGGAGCGCAGATTGCCGCTCACCTGGCCAACGCCGGCGTACCAACCTTATTGCTGGACATCGTTCCGAAGGATGACCCCGGCGATCCCAACAAGATCGCGCGCGCCGGTTTCGAGGGCGCCAGGAAAGCCAAACCCGCCGCATTCTTCACCGCGGATGGCGCTGCGCTGCTCACCATCGGCAACTTTGAAGACGACCTGGCAAAACTCAAAGACTGCGATCTCATTATCGAGGCAGTGGTCGAGAACCTGGAGATCAAGCGCGGCCTTTACGAGAAAGTAGAACAGCATCGCCGGCCGGGCTCAGTGGTCGCTTCGAACACCAGCGGCATCCCGCTGTCACTGCTCGCCGAAGGACGCACGGAAGATTTCCGTGCCCATTTCCTCGGCATCCACTTTTTCAATCCGCCGCGTTACATGCACCTGGTGGAGTTGATTCGCACCCAATGGACCAAAGGCGAAGTGTCATGCTCGATGGCCGGCTTTCTCGATGAGCGTTTAGGCAAGGGCGTCGTCGTCGCCAAAGATCGGCCGAACTTTATCGCTAATCGCATCGGAACTTACGGCGCGCTGGTAACGATGCAGACGATGATCAATGACGGCTATTCAATTGAAGAGGTCGACAAAATCACCGGCCCCGCCGCCGGCCGGCCGAAGACAGCCACATTTCGCACCTTCGATCTGGTGGGCTTGGATGTTTTCGCCCACGTGGTGAAGAACCTGCACGAAAATCTTCCCGACGATCCTGAGCGCGACATCTTCGTGATGCCTGAGTTCGTCACGAAGATGATTGAGCGCGGCCTGCTCGGCAATAAAACCAAGGCCGGCTTTTATCAAAGACGAAAAGGCGAAGGTGGGAAACGCGACATATGGACGCTGGACACCGCGACTCTCGACTATCGCACAGCACAAAAGGTGAAACTGCCATCATTAGAAATGGCAAAGAACCTCGAAGACACACGCGAACGATTGAAAGCCCTGGTGTGGGGTAAGGATCGCGTCGGCGCGTTTCTTTGGAAGACGATTTCGCGAACGCTCACCTACGCCGCGGATCGCATTCCCGAAATTGCCGACAACGTAGTCGAAGTCGATCGCGCGATGCGTTGGGGATTTAACTGGGAGCTGGGGCCGTTTGAAGTTTGGGACGCGATCGGCGTCGAGAAATCAGTCGCTAAATTGAAGGAAGAAGGCCGCGCGGTACCGGCGAATGTGCAGAGCATGCTCGACGCCGGCGTGAAGTCTTTCTACCGGCAGAAGGACGGCCAACAGTTCTTCTACGATTTTGCCTCGGAAGAATATCGGCCGCTCGCTGACCCGCCGGGAACTATCGTTCTTAAATCACTCAAGGATCGCACCGGCGTCATCAAGAAGAACTCGGGCGCCTCGATGATTGATCTGGGCGATGGCGTCGCCTGCCTCGAATTTCATTCCAAGATGAATTCGATCGGCGGCGACACGCTCGAGATGTTGCGTTTTGCGATTGCCGAGACGGAAAAGAATTTTCTCGGCTTGGTCGTCGGCAATCAGGGCGTGAACTTCTCGGTGGGCGCGAACCTGATGCTAATGCTGATGGAAGCGCAGGATGAGAACTGGGAAGAGCTCGAGATGATCGGCCGCTACTTCCAATCGTCGGTCATGAGCTTGCGCTATTCGCCGAAGCCGGTGGTCGTGGCGCCGTTTCAAATGGTCTTTGGCGGTGGCTGTGAAATGGTCCTGCACGCCGATCGCGTGCGCGCGTCGGCCGAAACCTACATCGGCCTGGTCGAGGTCGGCGTGGGAATCATTCCCGCCGGCTGCGGCACCAAAGAAATGCTGGTGCGCGCCATGGATTCGATTCCCGAAGGCATGAAAGATGCCGATCCGTTTCCGTTTGTGAAGCGCGCTTTCGAGACGATCGCCATGGCCAAAGTTGCGACCTCGGCGGAAGAAGCACGCGATTTGGGTTTCCTGCGCCAATCAGATTCAATTTCCATGAATGCCGATCGCCTGATCGCCGACGCTAAGAAACAAGTTTTGGCGCTGGCGGCCAGCGGTTACGTACAACCGCAGCCGCGCACGGACATTCTCGCGCTGGGCGCTCCGGCGCTGGCTACTCTCAAGCTCGGCGTGCATCTAATGAAGCGCGCGGGTTACATTTCGGATCACGATGCATTGATTGGAGAGAAGCTCGCGCGGATTTTGACGGGCGGCGATTTGAACCATGCGACGCAAGTCAGCGAGCAATACCTGCTCGATCTGGAACGCGAAGCATTTCTGTCTTTGATTGGCACGCGCAAGACGCAGGATCGCATTGGGCACATGTTGAAGACCGGGAAGCCGTTGCGGAATTAGGAATGCACCTTTGCGTCCTGGCGACTTTGCGTGAGATTGGTTCACGCTAAGGGGCAAAGGCGGAAAGAAAACCGCCGAGGGAGTTGAAAATGAAAGAAGCCGTTATTGTTTCTGCTGTGAGAACCGCCGTTGGCAAAGCGCCCAAAGGCACTCTGCGCGACACCCGGCCCGACGACATGGGCGCCGCCGCCATCAAAGAAGCCATTGCCCGAGTGCCGGGTCTGGACGGGGCGCAAATCGATGACGTGATCATGGGCTGCGCTATGCCTGAGGCTGAACAAGGCATGAACGTCGCGCGCGCCGCGGCCATCCGCGCCGGCTTGCCGGTCGAAACCAGCGCCATGACCATCAATCGCTTTTGCTCTTCCGGCTTGCAGACAATTGCCATGGCGTCCGATCGCATTCGCACCAACGGCGCCAACGTCATCGTCGCCGGCGGCCTGGAATCAATGTCGATGATTCCGATGGGTGGTCATATCATTCGTCCGAATCCGACTTTGATGGACACCTATCCGGATTTTTATTTGAGCATGGGATTGGCGACGGAAAATGTCGCACGCAAGTATGAAGTCACGCGCGAGCAACAAGACGAGTTCGCGCTACGGTCACATCAACGCGCGGTCGCCGCGCTGGATGCCGACCGGTTTAAAGACGAAACGGTGCCGCTCTCAGTCACCTTTGAAGAGCTTGACGCGAAAGGCAAAAAGCAACGTCGCGAAGTTGTCTTTGACAAAGATGAGGGGCCGCGCCGCGACAGCACGCCCGAAGCCCTGGCGAAATTGAAACCGGCGTTTCAGATGAACGGAACGATCACGGCGGGCAATTCGTCGCAAATGTCTGATGGGGCCGCCGCGGCGATCGTGATGTCTGAAGAGCGCGCGAAGCAGCTGGGCGCCAGGCCGATGGCCCGCCTGGTCGCTTACGCAACTGCCGGTTGCCCGCCGGAAGAGATGGGCATCGGGCCGGTCTATGCGATTCCAAAGGCTTTGAAACTCGCCGGCCTCACGCTCGACCAAATCGACGTCATCGAGTTGAATGAAGCTTTCGCGGCCCAGTCACTGGCGGTCATCAAGATGCTCGAGCTGAATCCCGAAAAGGTGAATGTCAACGGTGGAGCAATCGCGTTGGGTCACCCGCTGGGTTGCACGGGAGCAAAGCTTACCGCCTCGATCCTGCGCGAGTTGGAACGGCGCGGAGGCCGTTACGGCATGGTGACGATGTGCGTGGGCGGCGGCATGGGCGCCGCGGGAATCTTTGAAAAGTTGTAACGCAAACTCAGTTTGCGCGCCTAAGTCAAAATCATTCGCAATCTAACAGATTGCGTTACACAGAAAGGCTATTTCTATGGCAGCCGTAATCGAGAAAAAAGAGATCGTTAAGGGTGGTAGTTTCCTGATCGAAGAGCGAACCCCGAGCGAAGTTTTTACTCCGGAAGATTTTAATGAAGAGCATCGCATGATCGCGGACACCACGCGCCAGTTTATGGACGCGGAAGTTCTGCCGCGGATCAATGAGCTGGAAAACAAAGACTGGCAACTGGCGCGCGACCTGGTGAAGCAGGCTGCGGATCTCGGCCTTATCGGCGCTAACATTCCGGAAGAGTACGGCGGCCTCGCTCTCGATCAAACCAGCAGCGCGCTCATCGCAGAAAACCTGGGCCGCTCAGCTTCGTTCGCCACCACCCTCGGAGCGCAAAGCGGGATTGGCTTGCTGCCAATCGTTTACTTCGGCACTGAGGCGGCCAAGAAAAATTACCTGCCCCGGATTGCCGCGGGCGAATTGATCACTGCTTACGCTTTGACTGAAGCCGGTTCAGGTTCCGACGCGATGGCCGCCAAAGCGACGGCCAAGTTAAGCGACGACGGCTCGCATTACATTCTCAACGGCGAGAAGATGTTCATCACCAACGGCGGCTTTGCTGACATCTTTGTCGTATTCGCGAAAGTTGATGGCGACAAATTTACGGCTTTCATTGTCGAGCGTCAGGACGGCTGCCACCCTGGCGCCGAAGAGCACAAGATGGGCATTAAGGGCTCGAGCACCACGCCGTTAATTCTCAGCGATGCGAAAGCGCCGGTGGAAAATCTGCTGGGTGAAGTCGGTAAGGGTCACAAGATCGCTTTCAACATTCTCAACATCGGTCGCTTCAAACTGGGCGCCATGTGTCTGGGCGGCATGAAGCTGGCCATGACTGAGTCGGTGAAATATGCGAACGAGCGGCAACAGTTCGGCAAATCGATCTCCTCGTTCGGCGCCATCAAGTCCAAGTTGGGCGAGATGGCCATTCGCACCTGGGTCGGCGAGGCGATGACGTTTCGCACTCTGGGACTGATTGAAGAGGGTCTGAACGCGATCGAAGATTCGAAAGACATGGACGCGCGTTTAAAAGCAATCGAGGAATACGCCGCCGAATGTTCGATCATCAAGGTTGCCCTGTCCGAATACTGCAACTATGTCACGGACGAGATGGTGCAGATCTTTGGCGGTTACGGCTATTCGGCCGATTATCCGGCCGAGCGCGCTTATCGCGACACCCGCATCAATCGCATCTTCGAAGGCACGAACGAAATCAACCGCATGCTCATTCCGGGCCGGCTGATGAAAGCGGCCATGACCGGCCGTCTGGCTTTGCTCCCGGCGGCGCAGGGATTGATGGACGAGATTCTCAATCCTTCGATGCCCTCGTTCGACACTGACGAGAGTCTGCTCGCGGCGGAAATGAAGCTGGCGCAAAACGCCAAGAAGGTTGCGCTGATGACCCTCGGCACCGCGGCCCAGAAATACATGATGGGGCTCGGCGACCAGCAGGAGATTCTGATGGGCGTGGCTGACATCATCATGGATGCTTTCGCCATGGAATCGGCGATTCTGCGGACGCAAAAAGTTGCGGCCGCTCAGGGCGAGGCGGCGGCAGAACGGTTCGTTGATATGACGCGCGTGTTCTGCAACGACGCGGTGGAACGAATCGAAGCACACGCGAAGAATACTCTTGCGGCGATGGCCGACGGCGATGAACTGCGCACCCTGCTGGCTGCTCTGCGTCGATTTACCAAGATGACGCCCATCAACACGGTGGCCGCGCGCCAACGCATCGCGGCGTCAATGATCGAAGCGAACAAGTACGTTTATTAATTAACTGAAGAGCATCGTCATGAGGTCAGAACCGGGAGCGGTAGCGACCGGGTTGTAGTTACGTTTTTATTCAGCGGCTGTTTGCGAACGTAATTGCATCTTAGGATAAACGCTGTCCAGCCTAGCGGTTTCTTGCTTGAGGGAAGGTGAGGGTTGTCACGCCGACTAGAATCCTTTGAGTTCTATCAACCTACTCCAAGGAGAAAGTCGATGAAATACAAACGGTTTGAAGAGTTGCCCGTATGGAAAGATGCTATCGAACTCGCGGTCCGAGTCTTTGAACTTACGTCCGTTGCCAGCTTCCGCCGTTATCGCAGCGTGTGTGATCAAATTGAACGCGCAGCCATGTCCGTCTCAAACAATATTGCGGAAGGGTTTGAGCGGGGTACGAACAGGAAACTCTGACGTTTCTCTACATTTCCCGGGGCTCGTGCGGAGAGACTCGATCGATCTTATGTTTGTGTGAAAGATTGCGAGGCCTGAATGATTTGAGATCTGAGATCTCAGATCTCAAATTGAACGCCGAATCAATTTCTCGGCAGCTTCGGGCTTGGGCGGACTCGCTGCAGAACAGCGACATTAAAGGCGCTCGCTATTTAACAAACCAGTCGCGACGAATCGACAAACAGCGGCGCGAAAGAGAAGAATTCTTGCGCGAGCTTGAAGAAGTCCGAAATCGAAATCGTAAGGCATGATGGATATCTCAGATCTCAGATCTCAGATCTCAGATCAAAACCAACACTGATTAGATGAAAATCCTTCCCATCTCACTTCCGACGCCATTCTACATTGGGCCGGTCAACGTCTATCTGATCAAAGAGGATCCGATCACGATCATTGATACGGGGCCGAAGACTAAAGAAGCCGTCGACGCATTGCGCGCCGGCCTGCGCCAAGCCGGCCTCAACGTTACCGATCTTCGTCGCATCGTCCTGACCCATGCGCATGAAGACCACTGTGGCTTAGCACGGGCGCTCCGCGATGAAGCCAAAGATGCTGAAGTCTTCGTCCACGATTGGGAAACCGGACATCGCGTTGGGCGTTTGGAACACGAAGACAGCCTGCGTCTGCTACAGCGCGCGGGTGTGCCCGACAACGAAATTCAATCGATGCGCCAGTTGTACGATGACGTGCGACAGTATGCTGACTCGCTGGAAGACGATCATTGGACCGAGCTCGTCGATGGGACTGAGCTCCAGTTCGACGCGGGCGCGTTGCGGGTGATTCACACGCCCGGCCATACGCCGGGTTCATGCTCGTTCCTCCGCGAAGCGGACCGCACCATCGTCGCCGGCGACTGCGTCTTAAAGCGCATCACCCCTAATCCCGTCATCTCGCCCGACCCAATTGATCCCTCGCGGCGTTTCAGATCCCTGGCCGAGTATCTGGTCAGCCTGGCGCGAGTACGCAGTTTCGCGCCGACCTTGATTTACGGCGGCCATGGCGAACCTATCCATGATTTTGAAGAGCTCTTCAATCGATACCTGCGCGCCGTCCGCGAACGCCAAGCGGCCGTCATTGGATTTGTGCCCAAGAACGGGGCGACCGCCTGGGAAGTCTCGCGCCAGCTGTTTCCTGACGCCGATGATGTCCATCGCTTCCTCGCCGTTTCTGAGGCAGTTGCGCACCTCGACTTTGCGCAGTCCGAAGGCCGGATCGAGGTGGAGATTGGTGATGGGCAGGAAGTCTATCGAACCTAACAGCTCGGCGACTCGCAATTTTTCAGACAAATATCCAATCATGTAAAGGCAGCTGTCTGCCTGCAAGTGCCCTAATTTTTTTGAATTCTGTGCGCGCCATCAGCGTTCTCGGCAGCGAGTATTTCAAATATTCACCGACAACCACGCAGAGAAAAGCCGACACTAGCTTACTGGCGTCAGTCCGCCTATCAAAACCACTAAACAAATTTGGAACTTGCGCCATTCCGCCGCGTGAAACTCATCAAAATCTTACCGGAGGAGTGCGAAATGACCCGCAACAAATTGGCTTTGTTTCTAGCCCTAATCGTGGCCGGCGGCGTGGTAGCCGGAGGAATTGTTTACGCGCAGGATTCGGCGCCGATGACTCTCGTAGATGATGACCAGGATCCCAAAAACGCGGACCGGACGTTTTCCTTGTTTCTCGATGGCGGTTCCTATCTGGGCGTGCGCACCGAAGACGTAAGCAAAGAAAACATGGCTCGCTACGGCCTGCGCGAAGTGCGCGGCGTTGGCGTGACTGAAGTTTTGAAGGACAGTCCGGCGGAAAAGGCGGGCCTGAAAAAAGATGACGTGATTCTTCGTTTCGACGGCGAGGCGGTGACCAGCGTACGCAAGTTGACGCGGCTCGTTTCAGAGTCTTCGCCGGATCAAACTGTGCGCCTGACCATTAGCCGGGCCGGCGCCGAACAAGAGGTCACAGCTACGCTCTCAAAGCGCGATTTTCACGGACTGCTGCAAGGGCAGATCCATGATGGCGTCTTCAACCAGATCGGAAAGGACTTTCCGAAAATCGAATGGGGCAAGCTGGGTGATGAAAACTGGGTGTTTGCGTTGGGCAATCGTCGCATCGGCGTCAGCACGCAAACCCTTTCCAAACAACTGGCGGAATACTTTGGGGTGTCGGAAGGCGTGCTGATTACCTCAGTCAGTGAAAATAGTCCGGCCGCAAAAGCCGGCTTGAAGGCAGGCGATGTTATTACGGCAATCGATGGCGAGAAGGTTGATTCCCCGGGCGATCTTACCCGGGCTATGAGCAAGAAAGAAACGGGTGATGTGACGCTTACAGTGGTGCGGGACCGAAACTCGCGGACCATCACTGTAACTCCTGAGAAGAATCCGAACGGCGGGGTGTTCAAGACCGGGAAGCTAGGTTCACGCACGATAGTCATCCCTTCGGTCACTGTTCCCGACGTACCCGAAATCAACATCAGGATTCCGAGGATTGTCGTGCCCGCCACTCCGGCAATCGACGTTACGGTCCCGCGCAGAGCGCCAGGCGCGCGCATTCGGACCGTGATCATCTAAACAGCTGGCGCAAGCCGCTTAACGGGGCAATCGGCACGAGCCGGTTGCCCCTTTTTGTTATCGATGCCGGGCCGCGTATAATTCGCGGCCTGAAAACTCACTAATCTCGGTACCGGTTCGGGTCTGAATTTTGAGCACACCATTATCCCCAGAAGGCCCCGCGTCACGCCTGGTAATCAAAGATCTGGCGCACCGCAACGGGCACGTTGAGTTCGCTCGTGATATTGCCCGCGGCCTGTCGGCTACGCCGAAACAACTCTTCCCTAAGTATCTGTATGACGAGGTGGGCTCGCGCCTGTTCGAGGCAATCTGCGAGATCGATGAGTATTACGTGACCCGGGCCGAAGACGAGATCCTCGCGAACCATGCGGACGAGATCGTGGCGGTGATTCCGGAGTGCGAAACCTTAATCGAACTGGGCAGTGGCAGCGCCGAGAAAACCCGCAACATCATCGAGGCCTTGCTGCGACGAAGCCGGGAACTGCTTTTTGTCCCCGTTGATATTTCGGCTTCCGCCTTGCGCGAGAGTTCGCAGGCGTTGCTGGACTCGTATCCCAGCTTGAGAATTGAGGCTTATGCGGCCGATTACTTTCAGGCGCTGGAAGCTTTGCCCGATCTCGGACCCAAACCGGCCCTGGTATTATTTTTGGGATCAAATATCGGCAACTTTGAGCCGGACGAGGCTTTGCAGTTCCTGCGGGCGATTCGTCATGTCCTGCGACCCGGCGATGCTTTATTGCTGGGCGCTGATTTAAAAAAAGATCGGGCCGTGCTGGAGGCCGCCTATAATGACTCGCTCGGGGTGACGCGGGCCTTTATCGTGAACGAGCTCGAACGTATTAATCGCGAGCTCGGAGCGAACTTTGATTTGTGGGCCTTTGGTCTCAGGTCCTTCTACAACGAAGCGGTTGGTCGCGTAGAAGTTTGCCTCGAAAGTCTGCGTCGGCAGACAATCGACATCCGCGGTCTGCAGATGACGGCAAAGTTCGAAGCCGGCGAGCGCATCCACGTGGAAAATGCCTACAAGTATGATTTGCAAAATCTGGCCGAGATGGGCTCGCAGACGGGCTTCAAATTGGAACGAACCTGGCTGGACCACGGTAAGCGATTTAGTAGTAATCTGTTTCGCGCCAGCTAACAATACCGCACTCTAGGATGCGGCCTGCGCGGACCCGACCACCGTGGCTTCCGGCTCCTTCTCAGGACATCGCAATCTCACTTCCAGCAAACGGCGACGCTCAACTTTCTCAACCGTAAATCGCAGATCATTGTGTTCAATCACTTCACCGGGCTGCAGCACATGACCGGCGACCGTCATGAGAAATCCTCCAATCGTCGTATACGCCTCTGACTCAGGGAGAGAAGTCTTGAGCCGCCGGTTGAGATCGCGCACCGCCAGCGCACCGTCCAGGATGTAATCGCCATCGCTGACCTGATTGATCTGCTCGTTGACCTCTTCATCGTGTTCGTCGGAAATATCGCCGACGATCTCTTCAAGCAAGTCTTCCAGGGTGATGATGCCTTCGATACCGCCATGCTCGTCAACTACAAAACCAAAATGCGTTTTGGCTTTCTGCATCTGCCGCAGAACATCCTCTAAACGCGCGGTGTCCACCACGTACATTGGCGGTTGCAGCACATACTCCAACCGGAAATCTTCCGAGTGCAGCAGGTAAGGAATCAGGTCCTTGCTGTGAATAAACCCGATCACGTTATCCAGAGAATCGCGATATACCGGCAGACGGGAATAACGATGCTGCTGAAAGGCTTTGTTGATGTCTGCCAGCGTGCAGTGATCAGAAAGCGCGGCGATGGCCGGCCGCGGCACCATCGCTTCGCGCACCAGCGTGTCGGAAAACTCAAACACCCGGTGGATCAAACGCCGTTCTTCGGCGCGCAGGTGGCCGCTCTCGCGCGAGATATCCACGAGGTGACGCAATTCAACCTCGCTATAGACCGCCGTGTGCTGAAGCGACGCCTCCAGGCCCAGGAGCCGCGCCAACAACGTACCGGTCTTGTTAAAGACCAGAATAAAAGGACGAAATATTTTGCCGAAAATTTCCAGCGGTCGCCCGAACATTAAGGCCAGCCCTTCGGCCCGCTCGAGCGCCACCATTTTTGGCATCAATTCGCCCAGGACAATGTGCAGAAAAGTGATGGCCGTGAAAGCGATGATGATTGCGAACAAATGCGCCACGTAAGCGGCCCGGCCCGCCGGAGCAATCGCAACGGCTGCCGGCTCGAGCAAAGCAGCGACCGCCGGTTCACCCAGCCAGCCGAGCGCGAGCGAAGCGATCGTAATCCCCAGTTGGGTTGCGGAAATAAAGAAGGCCGGATTATCCATCAAGCGCAGGGCGGCCTGGGCTCGCTTACTGCCGGCGGCTGCCCGGCTTTCCAAACGAGGCCGCCGCACGGAAACCAGCGAGAACTCGGCGCCCACAAAAAAACCGTTTGCGCTGACAAAAAAAAGTACGGCCAGGAGCTTTAGGGCGATAGTCGTCAGGCTGGGGGAGGGCGCAACGTCGTCAGCCAGAAAGGCCAGAAAATAACTCGCAGGATCATCCATCACGTATCAGTAAAAGGTAGCGGGAGCAACTTTTCGCTACATCTTAGCATGGCTCTGGCCAGACTTCATCGCAGGGCCGGGAATTCCCGCCCGCAAAGGAATATTTGGTTTTGGTTCAGTGTGCGCCTGCGGCGGCCACGCGCACGCGGCCGGTTGATCGGCGATCATGCCGGTTACAGGCTTGTGCCAGTGCCGCATCAACGCGAGGTTCGATGTTGCATTCGGGCTGACGACAAACGGCGGCAAGTTCCGAAACCACCAGATAGCGGGACCGTTCCAACATTCGCTGTTCGCGGAAAGAGAGCGGTTTGATCTGGCTTAAGTAGCTAAGATGCTTGAGCACGTCGGCGACTTCAAAGATGTTGCCGGTCCGCATCTTGTCTGAGAAATCCTTGAACCGATCTTTCCAATCGCTGGGGGGCGTCGCGAAATCATTGGCCAGGGCCTGAAACAGCGACTCGCATTCGCCCGAAGTGATCGGACGTCGCAGGCCCACTTCAACAGCGTTGGAAACGGGAACCAGAACGAGGGAATTGGTTGCGGCAAGTCGAAGCGTGTAAAACGGAAGCGCTTCTACTCCGATTTGCTTCTGTTCAATTTGTTCGATTGTACCGATACCGTGATTGGGGTAAACAACTTTCTGGCCGACCTTGAAGCCCACCTTTACACCTCCGACAGTTTTTACGAGCACCAGGCAAGTTCAACCTTGCGGTTCTGCTATGGACAAAAAGCTACGCGAAGATTGGTGTTCGGGTTTTCCTTGAATCTGGGTCGAGTCTAGCAAGGGCTGTTGCGAAGCGTCAAGGCTTTGACGAGTAAACATTGAAGTGCTCAGCAAACGGTGGGCCAAAGGAATGGTATTTGGTGTCGCGATCGCTTGAACCGTACGCAAAATTTGTTATGCGGCCCGTCCCTTCAGCGAAGAAGTCAGCCCAAAACTTCAAACTCCAAATGTCAATGATTTATCCAGTGTAGCTTTCGTCCTGCTCGATCTTTGAAAGTACCCAATCAAATTCTCCTGAAGTGATCTTGCCACCGCAAAACTCGCAGATACCGCTCGCGTTTACTTTCAAAGGAGCGCCACAATTAGGGCAATTTAGATCGGCCCGGATGGCGGTGGGCTTGGCTTTTGAGTAGCGCACAAAGGTCCAGTATTCGCTCCATTTACGCAGGTTTCGGTTCGAACCGGAAACGATGCGGCCGCTTTTGTCGACCGTGTAATCATAACCCTGCGCGAAAATACGAAGAGTGATTGAGTTATAGAAAGCATCGACCTTGATCCGGGACGGTTGCATCGCGGTGATCTGGCATTGGTCGAGCGCGTTTCGTAGTCCCTGACGCTGGTAAGCATCAATCCAGTAGCGATGCATCTGAAAGATGTTGTCGGTTTCGAATGGCCGCGCGCGTTCCCACTCTAACGTCGACCAGGCCGACTGCAACTCGTTGAAAATCAAACGGGCGCGCGCCTGAAAATCCGCCCACGAAAAAGTCGGGTTGTTTTGCTCGAAGGCCGCTCGCACGGCCGGAAAGTTCGGCTGCATCACGGTCGCATTGAGCGTACCCACCTCAGGAACATCTGAAGTCAGCAACGGCCCCTTGGCCTCTCGCTGAAGCGTGTTGATGGTGCGCACGTACCACTGAAATTCGCCGCTCTCGATCTTAGAATGACAAAACGCGCAAGCGCCCACTGTGTCTTTCTGTAAAGGAGCACCACACTTGGGGCAATGCAGGGCGGTCGCTTGCTCCGGCGCCGGCGACAGCACCTCGCGTTTGCGCTCCAGCGACCAGCGCTCGCGCACGTAATAACTCATTTCCCCACGAGGGTCGCCGGCGTGCGGCGTAAACTCGGTGTAGTTCGCATCAAAGTCGACCGTGATTTGCACTCTCGGCTGATCGAGTCCGCGCACATCGGTCACCTGCATCGCTCCGACGATAATTCCCTGCACTGCTTTCAAATTTGCGGCATTCAACTGCAACAATGAAGCTCGCGCAGAATCACTCAGGTACGGAGACAGCTCGTCGAGTGCCTGCGCGCCGCGACCTCGTGACTCGTGCGCCCGGCCGTACAAGGCGTAGCAGAAATCGACGAAAATGATTTCGGAAAAGTTCGGGTCAAAACGCCGCAACTGATTGAAAGCCCGCTGAACGTTCTGCTGCTGTTGCAGCGAGGTCGCCACCGCGTCGGGCGTGTAAACCGACAGCGACGTCGATGCCAGATCGACTTTTCGTTTCGAAGGCCTGGCAAACCACCAAATCACGACGGCAATAACAATAATGTCCAGCGGGATGCCGATGACCGGATGCTCGATAGTCAGCCAAAGCAGAAAGCGGACTAGCAGGTAAACCAGCGCGCCGGCCCCACCACCGTCGCCACCGCCGCCGCCGCTTCCGCCGCCACCACCGTACGAACCGCCGCCACCGACCCGGGCGTACACTTCCGTTGCCAGGAAGAGCGCGGCAGACGCCGCAACGCCGGCCAGGAGCAAGCGCAGCATCAATCGATCAATCAACAATCGGCGACGCTTCATTTCAGCTCGATGCGCGGTCCATCCGCGAGTTCGTTTGGATTCTCACCGGTGGCGGGAAGATGTTCAGAGAGCAGCTTGCCCAGGTTTTGCAGACCAGCAACAAGCTGGGACGGATCGGGTTGTTCAGCCAACTGTTTAAGCTCAAAAATTACCTGATTCCATTTGAGCGGCGGAGCGCATTTCAGGACTCCGCGGTCGGCGATTATTTCCATCTGGCGTTCTAACAGAGACAAGTAAATCAGCACACCGTTTTCCGCCGACGTATTTGCGATCCCGGCCTCGTAAAACATAGCCGCCGCGCCGGCCCGCGCGGCTTTGATCCGAAACTGCCTGGTCGTCAGCAAGCGGCGGAGAAAATCGCCGCGCGAACTGACAAAGGCGCCGGCCACGAACAGCGCTGCGACATCAAACGGGATCCAATAGGTGTGAAACTCCCAGGGCGAGAACAGGACAAAGATCAGACCGAGCAGCGCGAGGATCGCCCCAAAGAGGTAATCAGCCTGTCGATAAGTTCCCGAGCGGCCGCGCACGACGACCACTATCTCCGCGGCCGTCTGGCTTTCGATCTCGCGCACGGCGGCGGCCAAAGCTTCTTCGGCGGCCTTGTCGAACCTGGCAGTCTTCATTGCAAATCCAGCATAAGCCAATCCGACTGGAGCGCAAGCGCCCTCGCTTGCTATCTAATAACGATCCAAGCAACAAAACGGCCCAGCTATTAAACTGGGCCGCTTTCACAAACAGGATCGCGTCCGCAGCTACTTGAAACTGCTGAGCGCTTCTGCTTCGTTTTCGTAAACGTCGAACACGGTCAGCAACTTGGTAATCACCAACAAGTCCTGGACTTTGTCGGTGAGGTTCAACAGCTTGAGCTGTCCGCCGCTTCTACCCACCGTCGTATAGTTCGCAATCAATTCACCAATGCCACTCGAATCGATATACCGCACGCCGCCGAGATTCAGAAGAATCTTGGTGCTGCCGGTGGCCGCCAATTCGCGGATCGCGCTGCGCAGCGCGGTGGCGCTATCGCCGATGCGGACCTCGCCATCAAGATCCAGGATCATGACGTCGCCGGCTTGTCTTTGCTTAATGTTAAGTTGAGCCATCAAAACCTCCGGGATAACTTACGACAAAAACACCTGCCTGGTTCGAATCATTCAACCAGACGCCTATTTGAAGTTTTCCAGCGCCTCGGCCTCAGTGTCGTAAGCATCGAAAACCGTCAGCAGCTTTGTGATTGTGAGCAAATCCTGGAGCTTTTGCGTCAGACTGAGCAGCTTTAATTGCCCGCCCTCCTTATTAATCGCCGTGTAGCTGGAAACTAATTCGCCGATGCCACTGGAATCGATATAGCCGACGCCCGCGAGATTCAGCAATATTTTCTTCTTACCCTCTTCCAGCAAGCGGCGAACCGCGCTGCGCAAGGCCACGCTGCCTTCGCCGATCGTAATCCGGCCGTCCATATCGAGCACGGTCACATCGCCGGCTTGTCGCTCGCGGATGTTGAGTTCTGCCATGATTGCACTTTCTCCTCGTTGTCTGATTGGAATCTCTTTGTCATTCGCACTGTCGTGCCGCCGTCCGGGCGCGCCAGCCATTCGATCTCATCCATGAAGGTGCGCATCAGAAAAATTCCGCGACCTGATGTCTTCATGAGGTTCGCCGGATCGGTCGGATCGGGAACTTCCGCGGGATCGAATCCCGAACCCTGATCCGCAACCACCACTTCCAGTTCATTGTCCCGGCAACTGAGAGTGACTTCAACGAATTTCGCCTCGTCTTCGTGGTTGCCGTGCACCATTGCATTGGTCACGGCTTCGCGCACGGCCATCTCGACACCGAACGCGGCTTCCTCCGTGACTCCGCAATTCTTGACGAAGTCCGTCACGGCGGCAGCAGCGTCAGCAACCGCCTCAATGTGGCTGGGCAAAACGAGTCGAGTCGTTTGTTCGGTCACAAAAGGCGCGGCCTTTCTCGCCGGGAATTTGCGGTTCGGCTGCTGCTAAATAATTAGCGAACGAGGACGTTCGTGTAACACGCCCGCTAGTCGCGTGTCAAGAATCTAAGCCTTTGGCGCAGGCATCATCTCAGCTAAAGCCGCGACTACTTGTCAACTATCATCGATAGCAATTGAGAGGTTAAGATTCGTTCGTGATCATTCAACCCGCGAAAAGAATTCAGGGGCGCTTGACGATGCCGGGAGACAAATCGATCTCGCATCGCGCAGCAATGATTGCGGCCCTGGTTAACGGCACTTCCCGAATCAAGAACTACTCGACGGGAGCAGATTGTGCGGCGACTGTTTCCTGTCTGCGGCAGCTCGGAGTTCAAATCGAAACGAGGAACGGCGAACTAATTGTTCAAGGCGTTGGGACCCATGGAATGAGCGCGCCTGTCGCTCCGCTCGATTGCGGAAATAGCGGGACCACGATGCGTCTGCTGGCGGGGATTTTAGCCGGGCAGAATTTCACGAGCGTGCTGACCGGCGACGAATCGTTGCGATCGCGCCCGATGCAAAGAATTATCGAACCGCTGGAGATGATGGGCGCAGAGATTTCTTCTGACGACGGACACGCACCGCTAAAGATTCTCGGACGAAAGCCGCTTCAACCGATCGAATACAAATTGCTGGTGGCCAGTGCCCAGGTAAAGTCGTGCATCCTGCTGGCCGGCTTGAGCGCCGGCGGACGCACGAAAGTCGTTGAAGCCGTGCCAACTCGCGACCACACCGAACGAATGCTTCGCTGGTTCGGTGCGAACATTGCCATGGGTGATGGTTCGCTGGAAGGCGAGACATTTGCGGCTGTGGCTGGACCGGCAATTCTTAATGCCCGGGAGATAAGAATCCCGGGAGACATTTCTTCGGCTGCCTATTTCATCGCGGCCGCGGCGCTGCTCAAAGGCTCGTCGCTCGAAATTACGAACGTGGGCATCAATCCCACGAGGACCGCATTTATCAAGGCCTTAAAACAAATGGGCTGCGCAGTTGACCTCGTTGATTCACCGCAGGCGAACAACGAGCCCTGTGGGACGATTCGCGTTAGCGCTGAAGGTGATTTGAGCCGAACGCGACCTCTGTGCATTCTGGACGGCAATTTGGTGGTAGGCGCGATCGACGAATTGCCCTTGCTCGCCGTGGTCGGTTCGCAAATCGAAGGTGGTATCGAGATTCGCAATGCGCAGGAGCTTCGGCTTAAAGAATCCGACCGCATCACAACCACCGGGCAAAACCTGCGTGCAATGGGCGCCGAGGTGGATGAATTTGACGACGGCCTGCGTGTGAGCGGGCCCACCAAGTTACGCGGCGCGCAAATCAATTCACGCGGCGATCATCGAATCGCGATGGCGTTTACTGTGGCCGCACTCGTAGCGGATGGTGAGAGCGAAATCGAAGAATTCGATTGCGTTGCGATCTCGTTTCCTGAATTCTTCCAGCTGTTGGATTCAGTGGTTGAAAGATGAAACACCGCGGGAAGGATGGCCGCGCTCCGACAGCAGTCCAAATGCATCAACGCATAATCATTCTCGGGTTCATGGGCAGCGGTAAGACAACCGTGGCCAGAGAACTCGCGCGTCAACTTGAAGGTACGCACGTCGATCTCGACTCATTTATCTTCGATCGCGAAGGACGTTCGGCGGCGGAAATCATTAAAGAGGATGGCGAACATCAATTCCGTGAAGTTGAAACTTTGGCGCTGCGTGACGTCCTTCAGAATTCAGAGGCCCGGGTGATCGCTCTCGGCGGAGGAACCTGGACGATTCCCGCGAACCGCACTTTGATTGCTTTGCACGATTGCGCGACTGTTTGGCTCGATGCGCCTTTTGAACTGTGCTGGACGAGAATCAGTAACACTCAAACGGATCGGCCGCTGGCGCCCAATCACCAGACTGCGCGAGCCCGTTACGATTCGCGCCGGGCTGACTATTCCCTGGCCCAGCAGCGTGTCGAAGTTAACGAACCAGACACCGCCGAAACGCTGGCCCGGCAAATCCTGAGTATCACTTAACACTCATTCCGACGGTGTTCTTAAAACGACGTCCTCCGTGTCTCTGTGCGCCCTGCGGCTCTTCGTTGAAATATGTGTGGAAGACTCCACCACCGAGATTCCACCGAGACACGGAGATGCGATTCGCCTGACTGAAGGCTTGCGGCTTAAAATCAACTGGTGAAATCATCGCCAGAATTAGATCACGGCAAACATCTCGCCGACGCGCATCGTTGGAAGCATCTCGCTCGCTGGCATGGTGACGGCTACTTTGCGCTCAAAACCGAAGACACCCGCGACGTGCCGGTGCGCCTGTTTCTCACGCAGCAGTTATTGGCATCCGCGGAAGATATTCTTTACCGGCAGATCGTAAATGCAACTCGTTTTCCGGGCGTTCGGATGGTGGTGATCACGCCTGACGTGCATTACGGCTACGGCGTCCCCGTCGGCTGCGTGCTCGTGACTGATTTTGCCAGCGGGGCAATCGCGATGGGCCCCGTCGGTTATGACATTGGCTGCGGCATGATGAGCTCTAAATCCGATGTCGACGCCGAAGCTGCGACACCAACCAGGCGGCTGCAATTTAATCAAGCCGTAATGAGCCGGGTGGCCATGGGCGCCGGCGGTCAGAGTGAACACCTCGGCAAACTTACGCATAGCGAATTCAGCAACCTAATCCGCGGCGGTGCTGAGTACTATGTGCAAAAGTTTGGCGCCTCATTCGACCGCAGTCGCGCCGAGCGTCATCGCATTCCTGTTGACGATGATTGGGAGCCGCCCTGGGGTGGCAAAGGCAAACCCGAACGCGGCCGGCAACAACTCGGCAGTCTTGGCGGAGGCAATCACTTCATCGAACTGCAGCGCGAAGTGAATTCCGGCAAGCTCTTCCTCCAGGTGCATACCGGGAGTCGCGGCTTCGGTCACGGTTTAGCCACCAATTATTTCGAGCTGGCCCGCGCCGAAAAGCCCGCTGAGATCAAAGACATCGATCTCGGTTACTTCACTCCTGACTCAAAGCATTATCGCGATTACCTGAATGCCGTCGCCGCCGGCGGTAATTACGCAATTCTTAATCGGCTGATCATCTTTGAACAGGTCGCCGCCGCCTTTCGCCAAACCTTCGACGCAGATCTCGAGTTGATTTATGAAATCAGTCACAATCTGGTGCAGCAGGAATGGCATCCCGAGTTTGGCGACGTTTGGGTGCACCGCAAAGGGGCGACCCGCGCGTTTCCGGCGGGTTATCCGCTCTTGCGCGATACCATCTGGGAGAACACGGGCCATCCGGTTTTGATCCCCGGCAGTAACAAAGACTTCAGTTACATTCTTCGTCCGTTAGCAGGCGCAGTGAAGAGCGCTTATTCAGTGAATCACGGCGCGGGCCGAAGGCTATCGCGCTCACAAGCCACGAAAACTTTGTCTCAAAGAAAAGTCGATGACGAATATGCCGAAGCTGGAATTCTGGTGAACACGGACGGCCGGGTTCCGATCGATGAATCTTCAGCCTGCTACAAGTCTTCGGCCGAAGTCGTCAAAGCCGTGCTCGATGCCGGGCTCGCCGAAGTTCAATACCAACTCTGGCCGGTAAGCTCGTTAAAAGGAACTGACGAACGACGTCGGTGGCAGAAAAAACAGAGGCGGAGGCCGCCGCGCGCCTCCAGCGATCATTTTTAGGGGAGCCCGCTAACACTCGCGGTTCTCAAAGTTTTCCTTTAATCTCTCCTGCGTGGACAAATTTCGCATTCGCGGCGGCAATCCAATTAAAGGCCGCATCGCCATCAGCGGCGCCAAAAACTCAGCGCTGCCCTGTATGGCGGCGGCCATTCTTACGCCTGAGACGATCACGCTTCACAATATTCCTTACGTCCGCGACATCATTACGATGCGTCGTCTGTTGGAAGACATCGGTGGTCATGTCCTGACCCCCGAACTGCGCACACACAAAATTTCGGCCGCCAACGTAGAGCTGCTGGCGGCTCCTTATGAACTAGTAAAGACGATGCGCGCTTCGGTGTTGGCGCTGGGCCCGTTGATCGCTCGTTTTGGTAAGGCTCGGGTTTCTTTGCCGGGCGGCTGCGCAATCGGCGCCCGACCGATTGATTTGCACCTATCCGCGCTGACAAAGATGGGGGCGGAAGTTTTTCTCGAGGCCGGCGATGTCATCGCCCGGGCGCCCGCGGATGGATTGAAAGGCGCCGAGGTTGTCTTCGACAAGATCTCGGTGACCGGCACTGAGAATGTCATGATGGCCGCGACCCTGGCGCGCGGAACTACCATCATCCACAACGCCGCGCGCGAGCCCGAAGTCCGCGATCTCGCTGAATTACTGAACAAAATGGGCGGGAGAGTCCGTGGCGCGGGCACGCCGACGATTCAGATCGAGGGCGTCGAAGGACTAAGTGGCGCCCAGCACACAATCATCCCCGATCGAATTGAAACCGGCACCTTCATTGTCGCGGCCGCCATCACCAAAGGCGATCTGGAAATCAGGGACTGTAATCCTGAGCACTGCAATCGAATCATCGGGAAACTGCGCGAGGTAGGCGTGGATATTGAAGAGGTCAATCAAAGCACCCTGCACGTTACGTGCAACCCGCGCGGACTACACGCGAGCGACCTGGTGACTGAGCCTTATCCGAGTTTTCCCACCGACATGCAGGCCCAATACATGACCTTGATGACCCAGGCCACCGGGCGCTCCGTAATTACCGAAACAATTTTTGAAAACCGGTTTATGCACGCGTCTGAATTGCAGCGCATGGGTGCGCGCATTCAGATCAGCCGTGAGCAGGCAGTGGTCGATGGGCCGGACAAACTGATTGGCGCGCGCGTGCAAGCTTCTGATTTGCGGGCCTCGGCGTCGCTGGTCCTGGCCGGGCTGGTAGCGGAAGGCGAAACGATCATCGACCGCGTCTATCACATCGATCGCGGCTATGAAAAGATCGAAACCAAACTGAAAGCTCTGGGCGCGGACATCGAACGCATTCGCGAATCTGTGACCGCGCCGCTTGCATCAGTAGAGGACGCGGCCGCTGGTTGATCCTTACGCTCAACCCCTTTACTTGCACACCTAATTTCAACTCTGACCTGTGATATGATTTCCGCCATGAGCGAGACAGACTGCCTTTTCTGCAAAATCCTGGGGGGAACCGCGGCCGCGGACGTGGTCTTCCAGGACAATCGTTGCGTCGTGATCCGCGACATTAGCCCGCAAGCCCCGACACATCTTTTGATCATTCCGCGCGAGCACATGGACTCGCTAGACGACGCTTCGCAGAAAGATGAATCGTTGCTCGGACATTTACTGAGAGTCTCGGCCCGCGTTGCCAACGATCATGGTTTATCCGATGGCGGAGGCTATCGCACGGTCATCAATACAGGTAGCGGCGCCGGCCAATCCGTGTTTCATCTGCATGTGCATGTCCTCGGCGGTCGGGAGCTCACCTGGCCTCCGGGTTAACTGTGCAGCCGTTAAAGTACCAACTTTACCCGGGCTTTACCGCGTGAGAAGCACCCCGACCGAAGCCCGCACTCTGACGCAGTAAACTAATTCGAAAAAGAAAACGCGCGCCGTTCGTCACGACGCGCGTTTTTTGTTGCAGCTGCAGAGCGGCAACTATTCCTGATAATTCCGCCGGCGGTT
>JADMIO010792707.1_pt1 | contig 82402 bp, 73 predicted proteins | sample 8958161 | NCBI WGS metagenome assembly JADMIO01 (sample SAMN16585339, study PRJNA669376) | soil metagenome | isolation source: Crop rotation soil | place: USA: Cullars Rotation, Alabama | collected 2011
CTTTCCCGGCGGGTGGAAGACAAACACCCGCCACGGCGTAAGCGAATTGGAAAGTAAAACACAGTGATTTTATTTTGTTTGTCATAATATGTCATCAAGCACCAGGGTGTGAGTCGTTTCTATCGTAATTATTTTTTTTGCAACTGAAAAACCCTACCTTACAATCAGCTTCGCACCTTATTCTATCCATCTCCCTGTAAATTCTTCTCCTGATTAGTTAGCGATTAATTGTATTGAGATATAACAATACAAAATATGTCTGTTATTAGATTACTGGTTTTCCCTGACCACTAATTCTAAAAATTGACAGCTTATAGCATAAAGCCCGGAGTTATATGCCAAGCCTGAACGACAGACTACATGAAATGAAGAAACAATAATATCGCAAAACGATAAGAGGAGGAAGCCGAAAATCCAAACAAAGAGTAGGCATAACCATTAAATACTTTATATTATGAAAAGTATCGAACAACAAATCAAGTCCATTCTCGCCAAGAGTGAGACTGACGATGAAGGCGTAAAGGAAATTACCAGTGCAATAGTTGGCTTACAAAAATCGGGCTTTAAAATAAGAAGGCCTTTTCCTACCGGTATTCCTGTCCCTGATGGTATCGGAATAAAGGTCGTTTGTGAAAAAAGCAATATCAAGGCACTCATGAAGCTGATGGAATCTCCAAGATTCGGCGGGATGGAGTTTTTTCCATTTGGAATTATTAACCCCGAAGTCTTCAGCGGATCCATCCAGTTTCAATAATCTTCTGAACTGATATGAACGGGGGCAGAAGTTTTTCTTCCCCTGTTCCTTTTAAAAATTATTTTTTGGAACGAATGCACTGAAAGAAAATTTAAAATGGAGACAAGCCGCAGCGCTGATATTAACATCCTGCAGATACATCCAACACGATTTTGCAATCTCACATGCAAGCATTGTTATTCTTCTTCATCTCCCCTATCTAAAGAAACATTGTCGTGGGAAATAACCAGCCAGGCAATAATCGATGCCTCGAATATGGGCTATAATGCTATTTCTTTTTCAGGAGGCGAGCCATTTTTGTACCGGGATTTTGAAAAAGCACTGCAGCTATGCAAAGCGTTAAGTTTAAAAACACTTGTAGTGACCAATGGCTTTTTCATCAATAAAAAAAATATTGACTTCATTACAACCTACATTGATGTGATTGCCATAAGTATTGATGGGCCGGAGAACGTACACAATGAAATGAGAAATTCAAACATTGCATTCAAAAAGGCTACCGAAGGAATTGCAATTCTTAAAGAATGTAAGATCAAGTTTGGGATTATTCACACACTGACTGAACAGACCTATGATCACCTTTATTGGCTTCTCGAATTCACTAAAGCAAACGATGCAAAACTTTTGCAGATACACCCGCTGGAGAAAGCCGGGAGAGCAATCGACTCATCGCTGGACACCGGGCTGGACCAGGATTCATTACAACGTGTTTACTCATCCCTTTTTATTGCTTCACAAGATTGTAATAATAGTTTTAGCATCCAGGTTGATCTGGTTCATAAAGAGTTTTTTGAAGAAGACAGAAATTTCATTTTTCAAAATGGAAATACAATTGACAGCATTCCGGCATCGCTCCAAAAAATAATTGTGCTGCAACCTGACGGAATTATTGTTCCTGTATCGTACGGCTTCTCCAATAAATATATGATTGCAGACCTGAACAAAGAAAGCTTAACATCAGGATGGTCAAGATATATGAACGACTCCTATCCATCTTTTTTGAAATTGAACAGCGAATTAATTGATAAAATAAATGCCACCAGTGATGTCAGTGTATTCAACTGGACAGAAAAAATTTCAGAGCATGGGTTAGCTATTAACTGAGCATCGGCATTAAGTCTAAAGATGGATACCCGGCTTCATAAAAAACTCTGCTCATACCGGTATTCGCTAAAGAACTTCCCATTCAAAAAGAAATAATTTTTTTTACATTAGTTCTATAAGTGCGGCTGCCCCTGAGTTCTTCTCCATTGTTCATGACCACAATGAAATCTCCATTGGGCAATGACCTTATCTCTTTTATATTTTTCGAAGAGATGATCAATGACCGGTGAATACGTGTAAAGCAGGAAGGATCGAGAGCAGCTTCCAGTTCATAGAGAGGAGTATTGATGAGCGAGGTGTTGTTGGTTGAAAAAACTTCCACATAAGCGCCATGCGAACGAAAATATTGCACTTCATTCACTGGAATGAATTGCGTTTTATTTCCTTTTTTTATGCTGAGTTGTTCGAGCCATGGTTTAGTGCCGGTATTTTTTATAAACTGAATATAGCGGAACGCTTTCTCCAATGCCTTATCAAATCTTTCTTTTCCAAAAGGCTTTAGTAAATAATCAACAGCTTCGTGATCAAAAGCGGGCAAGGCATATTCATCGAAGGCAGTTGTAAAGATAACCGCGGGCAATGAAGCAGCATCACGCAGCATTAATACTTCGATCCCATTCAATTCAGGCATCTTCACATCAAGGAAAAGAATGGCCGGTTTTTCATTTGTCAATAATTCCAATGCTGTTTTGCCATCCCCTGCCTGCAATATTACAGGGTCATACGATGTTTGACCGAGATAATAAACTATCAGCTCCCTTGCACTTTGCTCATCATCAGCAATCAAAATTTTCATTCCTTTCATTGTATATTAAATTGAAGAGGAAGAAGAAGGTTCACTCTTGTACCGGCAGACTGATTCGGTTCTATAGTGAAAGATTGATCTTTACCAAACAACTGCTCCAACCGTTCCTTTGTGTTCTGCAAACCAATACCTATATTGAAGTTAATGGTTTCAAATGGAGTTTGCCCGTTATCGGATATCGTTACCGAGATCATGTCATTGATCTTTTTCACCGTGATCACGATCTTCCCGGTTTCTTTGAAAGGTTCGACCGCATACCTGATCGCATTTTCGACAAGCGGCTGCAGCAACAATGACGGAATCAACACATCATTCAATTCCGGTGCATAATTAATTTTAATATCCAGGCGGCTGTTAAAACGGGTTTGCTGTATATCGATGTATAGCTGCAATATCTCTATTTCTTTTCTCAAAGGGATCAATTGATCTTTATTATCCTTTAATGCAAACCTGAGTAATTCACCCAATTTGAGAAGAATGTTATTTGCTTCTTCTCCTTTATTCCTTACAACCAAAGAACTGATCGTATGAAGTGTATTGAACAAAAAGTGAGTATTCAACTGACCTTTCAATAGTTCAAGCCGCGATGTCAATAATGATCTTTCCAATGCCGCGGCCTTTATATTGGCTTCAGCATTGCGGCGAAAGAATTCCCATATATAACAAAACGCGACAGTAGATACATAAACAAGGATATTAACCGACAAAGAATTGTCGGCGATCAATCCAAATACACTTAGCCGGGTTGATTCATTATTAAGTCTGAACAATACATTCTGATATAATGTATCTTCTAAAAATAAGTACGTAATGACCCAGAATAAAACAGAGAATAAAAGAAAGCCAAACAGGTGTACAAGGAAAAAACGGACCGTACGGTTATGATCAACCCATGTTTTTAAAGTATACAAAATGATCACCGGCGCCAGCAATGCTCTCGTACTCCAAAAGATCACGAAATAATAAATAAAATCATTTACCCGTAATGCCTTTGGAAGGAAAATAAAAGATTCAATAATTACCAGCAGGGCCGGCAGCAACCAAACGGCTGAAGCATATAATGGTTTACGCATGCGCATTATCCGTAAATATGTTAATGCCCGGTTTTAATTTAACGCAACACCCGCCAGGGTGCTAAGCCCGCAAAGAAAAACCTTTGCGTACCTGCTTCTTTGCGCTCTTTGCGAGAACTCTGCGAGCCTTGCAATACTTATTCTCTTCGTTTTTGTTTGAAATGAATTTGTATCGCAACGGACGCTATGAACCGCAAGGATCGCAAAGAAAACCTTGCTCTCTTTATGTGAAACCAAACATCAGAGCAAATATCCGTTTTGTTTACAACGAAAATAAATGCCGCTCAACCGTCTCATGATAATATATCATCGTGCTATTAAACTTCTCTTGCCCGGCTCACTGGTTTAAAAGATATTTATGAAGCCATAAAAAACAAAGTCATGAAAAAAATGTTCCTGCTGGCAACAACATGCCTCATTTGTTATTACCTGTTAGGACAGGACAATGCAACAACCAGTTTTATAGTTAATCTTGAAAAAGCAAGAAAAGCAAGCAGAGATAAAAACTGGACTGAATCTGTCACACTTTGGGAAGCCGTTATCACTGCAAATCCTGTGAATGGCGAATACAGGGCATGGCTGGGTGATGCTGCGTATTCGGCAAAAGATTTTTCCAAATCGATAGAAGCGTATAAAAAACAGATCGAGCTTGGTTATGGCCGCACAGATATTGCTGCTTATAATATTGCTTGTTGTTATGCTTTATCTGGTGATAAGAAAAATGCTTTGTCGTGGCTCGAGAGATCATTCAAATTGGGCTATTCAAATTTTGCCAATACAAAGCAGGACAGTGATCTCCAATCTTTGCATGGCGACCCGATCTATGAAAAACTTGTCATGAGTGCTGATCCCACGAAATTTAATCACACAGACGGATGGCTTTATGATCTCGATATTATGCAGCGGGAAATTGACAGGAAGTCGGTTAAAGGAGAACAATTCGATCCTAAAGAAATAGCAAGAGAGATCACTCAGCTAAGGCAAAAAGTATCAACTCTTACCGACAATGAGATCATGCTTGAAGTGATGCGCATCATGCGTAAACTGAATGATGGTCATTCGTGGGCCATGCCTCCTTTTGAACACCCGGATTATAAAATGACGCTTCCATTGTTGTTTTATCAATTCAGCGAAGGTCTGTATGTTATTGCCGGAGATCCGAAATATAAAGAGCTGCTCGGCTGCCAGGTGATTGAGTATGCCGGTATCCCGGTTGAAAAATTCAGGGAGATATTTGATCCTTATATCATGCGTGATAACCAAAATGCGCTGCTTGTGAAAATACCTTACATACTAAGAAATCCTATTTATTTAAAAACAAAGAAACTCATCAGTGATGCTTCATCAGTCGATCTGAAGATCCGTGATATGAATGGGAAACAAAAAACGGTAACCGTTAAGACAGACGATACACAACCTAATATCTGGAACAATTTACCCAACCCGGCAACATGGATCAATCTTCCTGAAACGTTACCGGGCAAAGTGCCGCTTTATTTGAAAAATATGGGTACTGCGCATTGGTGGGAATTTTTACCGGACAGGAATATGGTGTATTGTCAACTTAATAAGATACTCAATGCACCCAATCAAAATTTTTCACAGTTTGTTGAACGATTGTTCCGTTTTTATGACAGTACTCATGCTGAAAAGCTGGTGATCGATATGCGCTGGAACAATGGCGGTAATACTATGCTGGTGAGGCCACTTATCGATTCTATTATCCGTCGTCCTGATCTTAATAAGAGAGGAAATCTATATGTCGTTATTGGCCGCCGCACCTATTCTGCCGCGCAAAATACTTCCACCTATCTTGAACGTTATACCAACCCGATATTTGTTGGAGAGCCAACCGGATCAAGTCCGAATTTTGTTGGAGAAGAAGAACCATTGACACTTCCCTACAGTAAAATGATCATTAACGTTTCTGATCTTTATTGGCAATCGTCATGGCCTTTTGATAAACGAAACTGGATAGCACCGTTATTATATACACCACCGAGTTTTGAGTTCTTCAGAGCCAACCGTGATCCTGCAATGGAGGCAGTCATGCAATATATTGATACGAAGAAAGCATTTTGAAATGAATTGTGAGACCGGGTTCCAATCTATTCCCTGGCGCCTGCTTTTTTTAGCACTTCTACGACTTTATCATGATTTCTCACCCGGGCGTAATATAATGCGGTGGCATTACTTGAATAACCCGATTCTTCGATGGTTCGGTCTTCAGCATCCAGGTACATTGTTTTGTAAAAGTTCTTCGTTCCAAAATTGATGTTTACTTCTGCTCCTTTTTCTATTAACAACTGAACGATCTCCGCGTGTCCATTTTTTGATGCATCAAATAAAGGGGTCTCACCACCCGTGTTCTTTGCATTAATCCCAGCGCCTTTTTCTATTAATATCTTCACTGTCCCTATGAAACCACTTCCTGCGGCATCATGCAAAGGTGTATCCCCATGCCCTCCTTTCGCATTTACGTTGGCCCCTTTATCGATCAGTATCGCGAGGATTTCTTTATTGCCGTATTCCGCGGCGATATGTAATGCCGTATCCCTGTTAATGTCGGTGGCATGTATATTTACTCCCTTGTCTATTAAGATTTGTGCCACGCCGGAGAAACCCTTTTTTAAAGCCATGTGCAATACAGGTTCGCTGTTTCCACTTGTTGTGTCAACGATTGCCCCTGCTTCTATCAGGATCATCGCTATATCCGGGTGGCCTTTTTCCAAAGCAAATATCAATGGGGTTAAGCCCTGGTTTGACCTCGCATTCACGTCTGCTTTATTTTCCAGCAGAAGTCTTACCGTTTCTAATTTTCCCAGGTATGAAAAACTATGCAAGACGGTCATGCCAGTAAGACTTTTGCCATTTATATCTGCGCCCCTTCTAAATAAAGATTTAATAAGGTCCAGATAGTTGTGTTGACACGCCAGGTACAAAGCAGAGGCACCATAATCATCCCGTACATCCAGATCAGTTTTTTTTTCGATCAACGATTGCGCCTTCTGTAAATCCCCTGACTTGATGGCCTCCAAAAGTTGAATGCCTTTTTTTTTCCGTGTTGTGAATATAGAATCTAAAAAGCCCATTCTTCTAAAGATAATTCAATTTTTTCGCCCATGCGGATGCCTGCAAAAATGCCGCGGTTGGCAGTTGTCGCCAGCATTTGCACTCAACAGAATTCAAGATCTTCTTACTTTACTCCACACATAAAAAAACTTCGACCAGGTTATGGAGTTTTAGCATTTATGAATCATGGCAAGGAAAAAAATCAGCCGATGCTTAAAAACTATTTTAAAATTGCTTTACGCAATATCAGGCGAAACAAACTCTACACGGCTATTAATATACTTGGGCTTTCGCTTGGCATTTGCGCCTGCATTGTTATTTACCTGATCAGCAGTTACGAATTCAGTTTCGATAATTTTCATCCAGGTAAGGATCGCATTTATCGTGTGATGGGAGACGTAACAGAAAATACCGGGAATAGATTGCACTATGGCAGGCTTCCCGTTGCAGTATCACTCAATGGACGAACAGAATTATCCGGTATCGATGGTATAGCAGGTGTGATCCCGTACAATGCAGGAATAACAATACCCGGTGGCGATAAACCTCTGAAGCATTTTGAAAGTAAGATTGCGGGAACAAATTATATCACAACTGTTATCGCGCAAACACAGTACTTCGACATCTTTAAATATAATTGGCTTGCTGGCAATGTTGCAACCAGTTTGAGTGCGCCTTTTAAAGTAGTGCTGACAGAAGGTAAAGCCCGCCAGTATTTCGGAAACATGCCATTGAATGAAATTGTAGGAAAACAAATAGTTTATGATGATTCACTCACAGTAACAGTTTCGGGCATTATAGAAGACTGGAATAAAAACACTGATCTTGCTTTTACTGATTTTATTTCTTTCGCTACGCTGCAAACAACTTTTTTTAAGACCAGGATCAATACGGATTCATGGCAAGAACATTTTATGAATACCTGGACATTTGTAAAACTCTCAGCAGGCGTTACAACTGCTCAGCTGCATAACCAGATGAACCTGTTAGTAAAAAGCCATGCTGGCGCCGATGTTAAGTTAGCATTATGGCTGGAGCCGCTATCGGATATTCATTTCAACCCGGATGTTATAGAAAACAGCATCAGGACTGCTGATAAATCTACTTTATACAGTTTAATGACGATTGCTTTGTTTATCCTGGCCCTTGCTGTGATTAATTTTATAAACCTGTCAACTGCTCAATCTATTCAACGTGCAAAAGAAGTTGGGGTTCGCAAAGTATTGGGCAGTAGCCGCAGCAGTTTAGTTTTTCAATTTTTGACAGAAACGTTTGTGCTTACATTATTCGCAGTATCTCTTGCTGTGTTACTGGTTAATCCCACGCTTGGTTTATTTCAATCTTTTATTCCCGATGGTGTAAAATTTCACTTCTTTCAACCTGCTACAATTATTTTTTTAGTACTCATTGTATTTATTACTTCTGTATTGGCCGGACTGTATCCCGCAAAAGTATTGTCGTCGTATTTACCTGTATTAAGTCTAAAAGGAACAGGAACCCAAAGAGGCAGTGAAAAATGGTATTTACGAAAAGCATTGATCATTTTCCAGTTTTCAGTATCACTTGTTTTTATCATTGGCAGTATTGTTATCACCAACCAGCTTAAGTATACACGAGATAAGGATCCCGGATTTAGCCGTGACGCTATTGTTGTTGTGCCGACACCATGGAATGAAAGTTCCTCAAAGCTTTCAGTACTCGCGGAAAAAATAAAGAAAATGCCTGGTGTCAGCAATGTGGCGTTGCAATGGCTTTCACCCATGACCGATAATGGAAGAGTGATGCAGTTAAAATTTAACAGCACCGATCAAAAAGAAATAGAAGTTGGGCAGGTTGCCGGCAATGAAGATTTTATACCATTGTACCAGATAAAATTATTAGCCGGCAGAAATCTTATTCATGCAGATAGCGTAAAGGAGTTTGTTATCAATGAAACGTTTTTAACCTACATGGGTTATAAAAAACCGGAAGATGCCATTGGTAAAATATTGTATTGGAAGGATAAGCCTTTTCCCATAGTGGGAGTAGTTGCCGATTTCCATACCGCTTCTTTTCATGATCCTATCTCTCCTTTATGCATCATTAACAGACCTGACCGAGAACATACCATTGCTGTTAAACTTATTTCAAAAGGCAGTCATACAAGTTCAATAAAGCCGACTCTTTTACAGTTAGAAAAAGAATGGAAACAAATGTATCCCCCGGAAACCTTCAGGTATGAATTTTATGATGAAACATTGGAGTTGTTGTATAAAAAAGATCAGCAAACAGCTACACTGGTAAATACTGCTATGTCTGTTACGATCTTAATTTCATGCATAGGTCTTTTTGGTCTTATTCTTTTTACGGCGGAAAAAAGAGCAAAGGAAATAAGCATTCGTAAAATACTGGGAGCAGGTGTTTCCCATATTCTTATTTTGATAAGCAAAGATTTTGTGATACTGGTGTTCATTGCTCTTTTACTTGCATCGCCTGTTGCATGGTATTTCATGAATAAATGGCTGCAGGGATTTGCCTATCGCATCCATATCAGCGGATGGGTTTTTATAGGGGCGGGAATTGCCGCGATCCTTATTGCACTTGTAACTATAAGCTTTCAAGCCATAAAATCAGCGTTGCAAAATCCTATCAGGAATTTAAGAAATGAATAAGCGGGTTGGCACCGAAATAAAAAATGATAGTACGGTGGTGCGTGACGACACGCACCATGGCGTGAGAAAGCATTTTGAAAATTGTAAGACCTGGTTCCAATCCGCCCAATTAAAGGAAGTATATAATCAGAACTAACGGACTCACTATTGACGTTTGAAAATTACTCACTCATTACAGGGATTAATTTTATAAGTCAGCGGCGGTAGTAGCCAACCAATAGTGCGTGAAGACACGCACCAAGGCATCGGGAAGAAACGGGACTCGTATATGAAACAAGTCTGCCGGTTATCCGTTTGTGTCGAAATAAAAATTATGCATCACGTTTTGAATTCAGTACATTCAATTTTTATTTTTTCCACCAAAAACAATTTTTTATGAGAAACCTCCTCTTCTACCCCGTTGTATTATTATTTATTTCTTCCTGTAGCCAGGATTCGAAAACCGAAAGCACGACCGCAGATACTAAAACTTCTGAAATGAAAGCTGCGTATGAAAAGAATCTCGCATCACTTAAAACAGGAATTGCCGCAATTGAAAAAGAAGACATGGATGGATGGGCAAACCAGATCGCGGATGACGTAGCTTTTTCATCACCGATGTATGGTGATACAGTTAAAACCAAGAAACACTGGAAAGATATCTTATCTGGTTTCTTTGCTGACTGGGATAGTCTCCAATTAGTAAATCCCAATTTTCTTCCAGGCATAGATTCTGCATCACATGAACCCGATGGAAGTGTAAGGTATTATGGCACCTGGACAGGAGTTCATAAGTCAGGTAAACATACCGCATTTAAATTCTATGGCGCTTTCGATTTTAATAAAGACGCAAAAGTTATGAACGCCGACGAATATTTTGATGTGAGTGGTGTGCTCGGTTCGGTAATGACGAAACAATAAAACTATCTATTAAAAAGATAATTTAATGCCCTGGGTTATGAATTCAGGGCATCTTCTTGTCCCGGTTCGTGTCAATAATAAATGAAGCGTCCCGGTACGTATCAACATGCACCAAAATAAAAATAATACCAAATTGGTGCGTGAAGACACGCACCAAGGCATCAGGAATATATGTACCTTTCTGTGATAACACCGGCAAGTCACGTGATTAATCCAAATAATTTTAAAAGATTAAACTCGCTTAACCGAAGAGCAAAAGCTATCAGAAACTATTTGTTTGTCGGGTGCGCTGTTACACTGGTTATAATCTCCATTGTTACCCGAACAACAGGACCTGATGAAGTATCACCTGTTAGTGATGTCCTGACTTTTTTATTTTTCCTAACTGTGCTTTTAGGAATCGTTATGCTATACGTAGCCAGGAAATTTACTTTTGCAGCAAATAAAGAAGGCAAAATGCTCTCAAAAACATTGTTGGAACTTTTTAACAATCAGGAGCCAACCAGGATAAAAGACATAGAAAATCTGTCTGAGCCCGTTGCCGGATTTCTTAAAAATAAAAGCTACTGGTTCGAGGAAAACCTTCTTCACTTGTCCGAAGAAATGATAAATGTTTTAAAGAACAAAGCTCTATCTGACGATGATATCAGAGTGAAGATGGTAGCCATCAAAATCCTTAATGAATTTGCAACAGCAAAATATGAATCCTTGCGTAATAAGTCCCGGGCATTCCTAATTCAAATCGGAAGTAAGGTTGAAAATGTTGATTTGGAGAATGCAGTAACCAACTTGCCTGAGGTGCGTAATGAGGTGGAAAGATTAAAAAAAGAAAATGAAAAGAAAAAGTTACAGGAATCAATTATTAGGAATTGTGGACTTAATGGGCATAGCTGGTCGAAGTCTGATTCTAACTATCATTATTGTGGAAAATGCCATACGGCCGAATCCCACAATATTGTTATAACAAGCGATCTTTACTATGAATGTACGATATGTGGTCACCGTGAATAATTTTTCCGGAGCCTGAGTTCGTGTTCACAATAATTAAGCGCCGCGGTGCGTGTCACCAAACACCGAAAAAAATAATATGACAATGGTGTGTGAAGACAAGCGCTAGCGCCTCAAAAAATCCATCCTCAAAAATCCACCTTTCATACTATCGCCTGAAGAATACAATCATTTTGTAGTAGCTTTAAATAAAGTGCCTGAGACCTTGAAGAAGTTTGGTTTCATATTCATTATTCTTTCACTCGCCTTTGTAGTAAAAGCGCAATCACTTAACTATATTCTACTGCCGCCCCAGGTTATCATACACTTTGGCAGCGGTGATGTAAGTGATGTGACGACGGGGTATCTTCCCGACTATGAACGGGTTTATCGTTCATGTCCTTCCGACGGGTATTATTCATATTCTTCTTATACCAGTCACTGCTTTAATGACGACTGGCATACTATTTCAGCAGACCATACTGCCGGTGATACTGACGGAAACATGTTGCTGGTGAATGCTGGTTCGGAAGGAAGTGTTTTTCTAAACAGCACTATTACGGGGCTTAAAAGTAATACTGAATATGAATTCGCTTTTTGGATCATTAATCTTTGCAGGCCCACAAAAAAATGTCCATACCTGTTATTGCCTGCTCTCAACATACGGCTGGAAACAACTGAAGGAAAGATCATCACAAATATTACGCTGAGCGATATACCACGTGTACAGGAACCGGTATGGGCGCAGTCACGGACGTTGTTTACAACACCTGCTATAGCTTCAACATTGCGATTGGTGATGGCCGACATTGTACCGGGTGGTTGCGGAAACGATTTTGCATTAGATGATATAACATTCAGGGAAGTTGTAAGACCCATTACGCCACCCACAGTCATCCCAAAAACAAAACCGGTAACAAAACAAACGACTACTTCAAAACCTTCACCAAAAAAAAATGTGCCGCCACGACAAACTAAAGTTGAACAGGCAAAGGTGATCACTCCGAAGATCGATACTGTTTCAAAAATGATCACAGGTGTAAAGCCGCTTCCAAAATTTGCCCCGGCTCCAGTGGTTTTAAAGACGAGAGAAAATGCATTGGTCAGAGAATTTGAAACCGGTCCCGGTGAGATACAAATTAAGATCTATGACAATGGTGAAATAGATGGCGATACTGTCAGCATATACCACAATAACGAATTGATAAGATCGCACATTGGACTTTCACAGAAACCAATCTCCATTAACATCGGTATAGACCCCTCTCAACCTCACCATGAACTGATCATGGTAGCCGACAATCTAGGTTCTATCCCTCCTAATACATCTGTGATGATCATCACCACAACAAGCAACCGGTATGAAGTTTTTATTTCATCGAGTAAGCAGAAGAATGCAAAGGTTGTTTTTGATTTAAAGAAATGAATGGACCATATGATATGATGGGTCCGGAATTAAAATCCAAACCAATATTGCCGGCCGGTGGTTAGTGAATAGCAACATCAATTCAGTATTTTTGTATTTTATTTTCAACAGAAGGACTACTATGAAATTAAATAGCTTTTTTACTATACTCTTTTTATGGATAGTGTGCAATGCATCGGCTCAGCAGGTATCGGGACTGGACAGTGCGATACGACAGCTGGCGAAAGAAAAAGATCCGCAAAAAACAGTGGTGATAATGAACAGGATCTTCAAAGAGTATAAACTTGATAAAAAGAAAGACGCGGAAACCTTTGATGTTTTGTATGGAACCACAGCGGTAAAATTTGCTATGAAACATAACTATACTCAATTTGAAAAGTATATTGCTTTAATGCATAACAAATTCAATCAAACTTCTTTTTTAAGTATGACGGCAAGTAACATGCTTAACGAAAATCTCGATGCTGTCTATGCAAACAAGATCGCCAAAAGAGCATTGACGCTTTACCATGTGATCAAAAACGATACCACTGCCCGCCCAAAAGATTTTTCAAAAAAGGATTGGGAACGGTTTATGAATTTTGCTCAATATCCTTATTATGATACGTATGCCCAGTCATTATTTGCTTTGAAGAAATACGATGAAGCTCTTCGTTATCAAAGAATGGCTTTCGCAGGCAATCCTGAAGAAGGTCTGCCCCCGGCAGTAGAACGATACAGCAAACTATTGGAACTAACAGGTAAACAAGAAGAGGCCAAACAACTTCTCTTAAAAAGAGCCAGACTGGGAAAATTGAACAAAGGAATGACAGAGCAACTTCAATCCATTTATATTTCTGAAAAAGGAAGTGATGAAAAGCTGGGCTTTTATTTAGATAGCCTGCAGAAAAACGTACAGGTGACATTGATCGAGGAATTCAAACCAAAAATGCTCGATGAAATTGCCCCGGCTTTTTCGTTAAAGGAAATAAATGGCAAAGAAGTAAAGCTTTCCGATTATACCGGGCGAATAGTGGTGTTGGATCTTTGGGCCACCTGGTGTGTTCCATGTATTGCATCTTTTCCGGCCATGCAGGTAATGGTCAACAAACATCCGGAGGTAGCATTTCTTTTTATTGCTGTCGAAGAAACAGATAAGGACCCTTTGCCCGCAGTAAAAAAGTTTATTGAAAAAAGAAAGTACTCATTCACGGTCTTACTTGATGAACCCACAGAGCCGAATTCTCTAAAGTATAAGATCACATCTGCCTACAAGCCCAATGGCATACCTACAAAGTATATAATTGATCGCAATGGTATTTTACGATTCAAGAGCAGCGGCTTCAATACCGATGCGGAATTGATCAACGAATTGGAAGCGATATTTACTATCTTAAAAACAAAGTGATTGGATTAGTGTACCGCGGTCAGTGTTATGCAAAGAAAGGTTTGCCTGGATTAAATTTTCTGATTGAACTTGCAGCAAATTAAATTCCGGAATAATGAAAAACAAATGCCTGGTTTTATTTTTACTGCTTATTTGTTTAAGCAGCGCCGCCCAAAAACAAAAAGTGTGGCTGGATACAGATACAGGTAATGAGATGGATGACCTGTATGCTATTGTACGTTTATTAAAAGATACCACCGTAGAAGTAGCAGGTATTAGTTCTGCTCACTTCAATAACGCTGATCTTCTCGTATTCGAAAAATGGAATGGATATTATACAAAAGACCTGCATACGGTAACGGAAAGTCAACGACTAAATGAATTATTGTTACAATCGTTGAACTTAACAAACATCCCTCATCCCATTGGCGCCGACCGCCAGATAGGAAGAGCATGGGGACAGCAGGACGCAAGACCATCACCCGCAGCAACGGCTATTATTACTGCAATTAAAAATTTACGGCCAACTGAAAAACTGGATATACTTACATTGGGCGCATTGACAAATATTGCTACAGCTGTAATGCTTGCACCGGAAATAGTACCCAGAATAAGATGCTACTCCTTAGGAGCAAAGTATAATCCGAAAACGAAAGTGTGGGATAAAAGCGAATTCAATATCCGCAACGACCTGAATGCATTTGATTATTTATTGAACCTTGATGGTTTTGAATTTACTGTTATGCCATTACAAACCGCATTCCCGATGCAGTTTAAAAGAGATCAAACTTATAATTTGTTAGATGAAACAATTCCCGTTGAAAAAATATTGGAAGACCGGTGGAAGGAACAAAATCCCCAGGATACAACACGGGTGATGTGGGACCTTGCTTTGGTTGAAGCTTATTTGCGGCCGGCCTATTCAAAAATAAGTACGGCCGATACACCACCGGAGAATAAAAAAAGAAAGATAAAAGTTTTTACATCCATTAATAAAGAAGAATTGGATAAGGACTTTTGGCGTGTATTAAAAACGAAACGATAGCTTCAACTTCTTGTTAAGCAGGTAAGAACGGAATCAGACAACTATTAAATTATTTATTCGCTTACCGCTGTCGTTCCGACCTGCAATTAAATGGCGGGTGGAAAGACAAACACCCGTCATCGCACAAGTTTTTTGGATAAAGGCTTGTATACCGCGTATATTTATATATAACCGGCAAGTGTGAAGAAATAAACCATTTAATTTTTATGGGAAATTTATTTAACATCGGCCGCGTTTTTTATGGTATCGCTATTGCAGGCACAGGGATCCATATAATTTATTATCATGATTTCCCTTATTGGCTTATACCTCCAAAACATGGATGGATACCCGGTCTTGCCGTGGTCGCTTATATCTTTGGAGCCTTACTTGTTTTAACAGGAGTCGGCATTGTTTTTAAAAAAATGACCATGCCAATTTCTCTTGTAACCGGAACAATTCTTCTCCTCGTATTTTGTTTTTATTTTATCCCGTATCAATTTATGGCAAGCTCAAGATATATGCATTTATCGCAGTGGGAAAATGCAGAAAAAGAATTGGCATTTTCCAGCGGTGCATTTATTATCGCCGGTTGCTTTGCGGCAAAAAAAGAAAACTTCTTCTATCGCATTTTAGGAAAGTTAATACCCATCGGAAATATTTCGTTTGCCATTCCGATCATCAGTTTCGGTATTCTTCATTTTCTATACGCAAAAGATGTAGCGGATTATGTTCCATCGTGGATACCTGCCCGGTTGTTCTGGGCATATTTTTGTGGTACTGCACTAATTGGTTCGGGTCTTGCAATTATTTTGAAAATCAAATACCGGTTGGCTGCTACTCTTTTAGGCACAATGATCTTTGGTTGGTTGATTCTTCTTCATATACCGAGAATTATCGCTTCTCCGGCAGCTTACATGGGAAGTGAAATTACCAGTGCATTTTTAGCGCTTGCCTATAGCGGAATTGCATTTGTTATCGCGGGTGCAACTAATAAAAAAGTTTAAAAAGAAAAAAGATATCGGATATCCTGCTTCCTCTACCCGCTTCACGCTATTGACCCGCATGAGTCGTTTGTTTGCTATAAGCCGCTGTTTATTGACGACAGCTCCAGGCGCTTTTGGTAATTAGGTATTCTTGTAATAAGAATAACTGGTTGCTTTCAATAAAGAATAAAAAATGAGTAAGCTTATACAATTTGGTGAAAATGTAGAAGGATACAACATCCGTGTTTTAAATGAAAGAGAAATAAGAGCATCAGCAGGTATACTATTCCTGGCGATCTTTCTCTCATTAATGTTCATCGTTTTCAAAAATAATTTTTTACCCATCAAGTATGTCATAACACTTTTCCTTGCCGATTTTATCATCCGTGTTTTTGTCAATCCTAAGTTTTCTCCTACATTAATAATAGGGCGTTTGATCGTATACAACCAGGTCCCTGAATATGTGGGTGCGCAACAAAAAAAATTTGCATGGATAATCGGTGTATCGTTGTCGGCTATCATGTTCACCTTTATGGTCGTTGTTAATTCCTATAGTCCCATTACGGGTATCATCTGCCTGCTCTGCCTTGTGTTTCTCTTCTTTGAATCGGCATTTGGTATTTGTTTGGGATGCAAATTCTATTCATTGTTTTATAGAAAAAAAGCACAGCGCTGTCCCGGTGAAGTTTGTGATGCAAGATCGAAACAGGATATTCAAAAAACATCCGGGGCTCAGTGGCTCATTGTGTTTGCATTTGTTGCATTTACTTTTCTTGTTGCCTGGTTTTTCAATGATCAATTCAGCAAGAAGCCATATGATCTGTTCGGAATTTCTTCCTCCTCAAAATCAAAATGAAGATTAAGCTAACCGGTAGCTTATTGTTACGCGGACCACGCATCGAAACAATGATGTTAATGCACCGATGCCTTAAGACATGTACTTGTATCCGATTTTTTATACAATAGTGCGAAGGACAAACGTTCACCACAACGTAATTCTTTATATTTGAAAATTCTTTCATCGAATTAAAAACTACAGTCATGTTAACAGCCTACGTTACATTCAACGGAAATACAGAAGAAGCTTTTAATTTTTATAGTGCAGCGTTGGGTGGCAAGATCACAAGCCTTCAGCGCTTTGGTGATAGTCCGCAGGGCGGGCAAATGCCAGACGCCGATAAAAATAAGATCATGCATATTGCATTGGAAGCACCACATGGAGTTAGTTTAATGGGCAACGACCATATTGACGCTATGGGTGACAAATTCACCGCAGGAAATAATTTTTCCTTATCACTTCACCCCGACAGCGAGGCATTGTCTGATAAATTATTTAATGATCTTTCCGCAGGTGGTTCGGTGATTGTTCCAATGAGCAAAGCGCCATGGGGTGATTACTTTGGAATGTTTGTTGACAAATTCGGGATGAAATGGATGATCAATCACCGGGCTAAATAAAGACTCTCCGTCATGTAAAACAAAAGCTGAATTCCTTGCCACGATTCGTATACTGCGTTTATGTTGTTGAGTTATCAAAAAAAGTATTTACCGAGAATTGGAAATTCAGGGATGCTAACCCCCAATTCAACGGAGTACTCGAATGTTTGTATGTGGGCATGACAAGTAAAACCCCGGCTGAAAGATTAAAACAACATAAGACAGGATATGTAAATAAGAAAGGCTATAAACTATCGGCTTACATCGTTCAGAAATATGGATCTTACCTGCGTCCCAGTCTCTACGATCATATCAATCTGAAACCAATGACCAAAGAACAAGCTCTTATTATGGAAAAGAAATTGGCACTGGAACTGCGAAAGAAGGGATATGCAGTTTGGTTTAATTAAAACCGCTGAAAAATTATTGGGCCTCCTGCTTCGTCTTGTCTTTAAATACTTTTAAAAGATCATTTAATGCAGAATCATAACCAGGTTTATCATTGAAAGCAGCAGGATTGTAACTATCACCGGTCTTGTGTTTATTATGCATATTGAATTGGCTTGCATGCGATGACAACCACAGATCAAATGAAATATTTTTCATAGCATTAAACGTATTGGTATAATCCCTGACAATGCCGGGATACACTTTCACCTCTTCAAACTTCTTTTCTACAACGATGGTTGGCATGTTGGCGATAAAAACACGATAAGATCTCTTTTCGTCTTTTACAGTAAACAAAAAACTGCAGGACCCTTTTGTATGACCCGGGTGGTGCAATATTATAAGTTTCATATCGCCCAATTGAATGCTGTCGCCACCATATAATAACCTGTCCGCCTTTACCGGTTCAAACAGTTTACCATTACCTCCAAATGCGAAATCGGAACTACCACCATCTGACAACACATCGGCATCACCTGCATCAACCATCATTTTTGCATTCGTCATTTTCTTGATCGCGGCCATAGCGCCAACATGATCGTAATGCGCTTGTGTTGTCAAAAGTATTTTTGTATCGGCAAACTTAAAACCCAATGATTCTATATTGCTTTTGATCTGTGAAGCGGAGGCAGCAAGGCCTGTATTGATCAGGATATTTCCTTCATTCGTAGTAACCAGGTAACAAGCGAGGTCGTGTGTACCTACGTAGTACAAGTTGCCTGCAATTCTGAAAGGTTGATAGGGCTTTGCCCATTCCTCATTGGTTACTTTCGGTTCTTTTACGTCTTGCGCTCCAACCAGAACTGAAGCAGATAAAAAAAATGTGATGATCAGAAAGATCCGTGTTGAATATTTATACATAGCAATAATTGAATAATGTTGATATCATATAGCCTGCTAAATTAAATTTCTTTTACCGTGGATCATAACCATGGTTTAAAATATTTAGTTAACGATGGATGCCAGGAATTATCAATTTGTCAACATATCTCCTTATCTTAGATTGATTGCAACGATCGCCTGTATTTTTTTTAATCAAGTAGTAACTACTATTATCATTTAGTATTAGTATGAAAAAAAATACGATCGTAGCGTCATTGCTTACTATTATTTCCCATTGTTCATTTGCACAGCCTCCTCTTGTTTACAAAGTTGAAAATACCGGAGCCCATTTTAAGCCACCAGCTTTACCATTACTCAATCAATTACCAGTTATCGATCCTTTGCCCGATCCTTTTCAATGGGCCAATGGAAAAGGACGTTCTGTTAAATTCAGCGATTGGGAAAAACGACGCAATGAGATCAAAGCGCAAATTGAACATTATGAAATTGGCAGAAAGCCTGTAAGACCGGATAGCATTAGCGCCACCTATACCCCCGGCGAAACAAAAGGTGGCGGCACGCTCAAAGTAAATATTACAGCAAACGGTCAAACAATAACACTGACATCACAGGTTGCTCTTCCTGATGGAAACGGCCCCTTCCCTGCCGTTATCGGGATGAATAGTTTGAATGGAAGTATCCCTGCTGATATTTTTACAAATCGAAATATCATAAGAATAAGATACGCACACAACGACGTAACAACATACAACAAACCTCAGAACACAGATCCATTCTATCGCCTTTATCCTGATCAGAATATTGATAATGCCGGGCAATATAGTGCATGGGCATGGGGAATCAGCCGGATCATTGATGGATTGGAAATGGTTCAATCCAATTTACCCGTAGATATGAAACATATTGCTGTCACAGGTTGTTCGTATGCAGGTAAAATGGCTTTGTTTGCCGGCGCATTTGATGAACGCATTGCATTGACCATTGCACAGGAATCAGGTGGTGGTGGCGCAACAGCATGGCGTGTTTCCGAAACGATCGGGAATGTAGAAAAGCTTGGTGCAACCAGCAATCAATGGTTTAAAAATGGGTTGTTCGAATTTTCAGGATTGAATGTTTCCCGTGTTCCTTATGATCATCATGAACTGATGGCGATGGTGGCGCCAAGAGCTTTGTTCGTTACAGCCAATACAAATTATACGTGGCTGGCAAATCCTTCCTGTTATGTAGCATCAAGAGCGACACAGGAAATTTATAAAACATTTGGAATAGCCGATCGTTTTGGTTTTTTTATTGATGGAGGACATAATCATTGTGCTATCCCGGAAAGTCAGCGTCCGGCTATTGAAGCATTCGTTGATAAATTTCTTTTAGGTAAAACCGATGCAAATACAAACATTGCTGTTCATCCCTACCCGGATTGGGATTATGAACGATGGTATAAATGGTGGGGATCCGGTAAACCTGTTTTTCCGGGTGAAGCGAATAGTATTAAGATATGGCTCGAAGCAGAATGCGGTGAAGTAGGTTCCAATTGGGAAGTACGCAATGACGCTAAAGCTTCCGGTGGATCATATGTAACAGTAAAACCTGGTTTGAACAGTGCCAACGCCGCTCCGAAAGATTCTTTACAAAACCAGGTTGTCATTTCATTTACTATAGATAAAGAAGCTGTTTATAGTTTTATGGCGAAATGTATCGGGGCCACTGCGGAAGATGACAGCTACTGGATAAAAATAGATAACGGTGCTTTTGAAACAGCAAATGGTCTCGCCGGTACTGATTGGCAATGGGGACGATTAACAAGTGTATCATTAAAACCGGGAAAACATACAATAACTGTCACTTACCGGGAAGACGGGGCGAAACTGGATAAGATACTTGTTACTACTTCTAATAGTTCGGTGATAAGTCCTGAAGCTGCCGGTGGTAATTGCCGCTAATATAAATGAACATTCAAATGACTTCTTCGTGGTCTTTGTGCAGGCTTTGTGTTCTTTGTGTTCCAAAAAATGGCGGAGCACCAAGTTCACGAAGAACCACGAAGGACACTAAGTTTTTGGATTGCCAGTGCAGCAATATAAATATATTGTTACTTTAATAAATTAATTGTTTCTCTCAGATTAAATTACTAAAAATGAGCAATAAGAAAAAGGAAACTCAAATAGAAAACAGCAGAAGGCATTTTATAAAACAATCGGCAACTGCGCTTGTTGGATTTGTAATTGTTCCGCGTTTTGTATTAGGAGGTAATCGCCCCGATGGTTCTAAATACATTTCTCCAAGTGATATGATCCCGCTTGGTTTTATTGGATGTGGAAAGCAGGGACGCATACTCAGTAACTATTTTTTAAGCACCAATGAGATCCGTATCGTAGCGATCAGTGAAGTGTACAGGGATAAAACCGAACTTTTCCAGAAAACATTAAAAATTAACCAGGAAAAAAACAAACAACCCGTCAATACAAGTGATGTCGCGGTATATACTGATTTCAGAGAATTACTTTCACAAAAAGATATTGACGCGGTTGTGATCGCAACGCCTGATCATTGGCATGCTGCCGTAGCCGTTCGTGCAGCTGAAGCAGGAAAAGATATTTATTGTGAAAAACCTTTGGCGTTAACTGTAAAGGAAGGAAGAGCAATGGTAAATGCCACCCGAAAACATAATCGCGTTTTTCAAACAGGCAGTATGCAACGTTCGTGGCCTGAGTTTCGCCATGCAGTTGAAATAGTCCGCAATGGATTTATTGGTGATATAAAAACTATAAAAGTTAATGTAGGTCCTCCGCCTGTTGCTTATGATCTGCCCGAACAACCTTTGCCTGCTGGTTTGGATTGGACCAAATGGCTGGGGCCAAATGAATTCAAACCTTTTAATGCTGAACTGGCGCCACCTATTACAAACGACGTTTATCCAAACTGGAGAAAGTATAAAGAATTTGGCGGCGGCGGGGTTACTGACTGGGGTGCACATATGTTTGATATTGCTCAATGGGCGCTGGACATGGATAATAGCGGCCCCACAGAAATTTTTGCACCGGATGCTGAACATCCATTCCTGACTTATCGATATAAGAATGGTATTATTATGACACATGAAAAATGGGAATGGAACAATGCAGTGTTATTTAAAGGAACAGAAGGTGAGTTACGTATTGCCCGCGGCAAATTGGAAACTACTCCGGCGTCAATAAAGGATAAAGTGATTGATGATACACATAAACGTGTTTATAAAAGCGAGAGCCACTACAAAGATTTTCTGAATGCAATGCGTACACGCACCAAACCGATCTGTGATGTTGAGGTTGGACATCGGACAGCTTCAGTTTGTAACATCGGTAATATTGCCTACCAGGTAAAGCGGCCATTAAAATGGGACCCTAAAAAAGAAAAATTTAAAAATGATGCGGAAGCCAATGCCTTACTGGGAAGACCAATGTCAAATGAGTGGGCAATAAAAATATAACTTACAGTCTTTGTCCTGTAACGTGGACACGGCATTACTATAATCATTACGATGTATAAGGCTTTCCCATATCGATATCGTGTTCTCGTTTTTCTTTTCTCCTTAATGTTTCTTACTTATCTCGACAGAATTGCTATCGGCCTGCTTGGTAAAAGGATCATGTCAGAATTTAATCTCACGAATGGAGAGTTTGGATGGGTAGTGGGCGCCTTTTCACTGGCATATGCAATTTTCGAAATCCCTACTGGTATTATGGGTGATCGCCTTGGACAAAAAATTGTTCTGATACGAATTGTATTATGGTGGTCGCTTTTTACAGCTTTGACAGGAATTACTACCGGCCTTGTAACACTTGTAATCGTACGTTTTTTATTTGGTATGGGTGAAGCAGGCGCATTGCCTACTATGTCAGGTGTACTATCACGTTGGTTGCCGGTAAGCGAATTATCAAGAGGATTATCAGCATCGCTTATCGGGCAAACAACCGGCGCTGCCGTCGCACCTTTTATTGTTGTTCCCCTTGCCGCATCATTTGGATGGCGCAATGCATTTCTTGTCATTGGTTGTATAGGATTAATATGGGTATTGATCTGCCGGCTTTGGTTTAAGAACAATCCATCAGAAATGAAAGGAATAGCTGAAGAGGAAAAAAATTATATAGAACAAAATCGCAGCATTACCAGTCATAGCGCCAAAATTTCCTGGAAAAAAATATTGAAGAGCCGCAGCATGCTTGCGTTGGTTGCATCTTTTTTCACCTCTCAATGGGGCGCCTATTTCTTTATTGCATGGCTGCCGGTGTATCTGCAAAAGGGAAGACATTTTTCCGAAAAAAATATGACGTTCGCCACCTCGCTGATATTTGTGTCCGCTATTTTTATTTGTCTTGTTGCAGGTTACCTGGCAGATGTATTGGTAAAAAGAAAAGGATTAAAGTTTGGCCGTCGGGCCATGGCAATGATGGCGTTGGGATTAAATAGTATTTTATTTCTTATAGAAGCTACAACGCAAAATGATGCAGTATTAATTGGCTGTTTCCTGCTGGGCTTTGGTTGCCAGTTAGTATTTGGTGTTGCTGCTTTCGGTGTATGCATTGATGTGGGAGGTAATCATGCAGGTGCCATATCTGGTTTAATGAATTGTGTCGGGCAAGTCGGCGCTTTCTTCCTGGCAATAGTATTTGGGAAGATCGTTGATGCGACACATGATTTTAATGCACCGCTGCTTGTTATATCAGGCCTGATGTGTTTCGGTTCTTTATGCTGGCTGTTTGTAGATCCAACAAAAAAATTGACCGGGATATAAATTCATTATCCATCGTTCCAAATTATTTATTGATTGTCCATATCTCTGCAGTCTTATCAGCACTTGCGGTTGCTACCCGCTTGCCATCATGACTATAAGCAACATCCATTACATCATTTCCATGTTTGGTAAACGTTTGAAGCAAGCTGCCTGTTTCAATATCCCAAAGTCTTGCTGAAACACCGGGATTGAATTTTGAATCACCGAAAAAGTTTTGCAAAAATTCACCGATCATTGGTTTGTCTCTTCCACCCGTCATCAATCTTTTATCATCAGGGCTAAATGCAACTGCCTGCACATGCTCGGCAACTTTCATTTCGCCAATTAATTTTCGTTCCGCGACGTTCCAAACCTTTATCGTTTTATCATCACTGGTACTTGCGAGCATTTTACCATCATGACTAAATGCAAGATCAACTACTGTTTCTTTATGTTCTTTGTTATCCCAAAGCAATTTTCCATCGGCTACATTCCACAATTTAAAAGTAAAATCAAAACTCGATGAAGCAACCGTCGCACCATCGGGACTAAACTTCACTGACCATACAATTCTTTTATGTCCCGTAAGTTTGTGAAGCAAGTTACCTGTTTCAACATCCCAGATATTAACAATACCATCATTGCCTCCACTCGCAATTTTTTTATTATCATCACTGATAGCTACATCCCAAACTGTACCGTTATGTCCTTTGAATTCTTTCAGCAGTAAATTTTTCCGCAGATCCCAAAGTTTTACAGTAGAATCAAAATTCCCTGTCACGACATAGTTGCCATCGGCAGACAGGTCCATGTATGCAATGCCTGTGGTTTGTTTGATCTCATTTACAATAATACCGGTTCCGGGCCTCCATATCTTTATTGTGCTATCCACGCTGCTTGTTACCACCAATGAATCGCCTGGCATAAAACGTACAGATGTCACGTTATGTTTGTGTTTATCAAATATGGTTTCCAGGCTTGCAACCCCATTATCCACTCTCGGTGATTTGTAGAATAGTTGGTAGTAAGAAAGTATTCCAATGATTATTAGAAGAAGGATTAAGATGATCCGTTTTAGCACAGATCTTTTTTTGTTTCCGGGTCTTTTTATGGTCACGACTGGCATAGTGAGAATTTTTTGCTGAACAAAATTGTTTCGTTGGTTGAAGCCAGATGTGATTGTAAGAAGCAAAGGTAAGACCAATTCCAGTTGCTCTGAAGCGGTAGTTTCTTATTTTGATATCTCGCAACGGCGCCACGCCGCCACGGGCTTACTATTTAGGAATATACGTTGCGCGGTTGCGAGAGAATTATTTTCAAACAGAGATCGTAACTATGAATCAAAATTACCAGCATTTGAATCAATTGTTATAGTCATCTCGTCACGTTACATTGTTTGATAACTATGTTGATTTAATTATTACATTCTTTGGAAGAAATGTGATAGTCTTCTTTTTTACATGCAATTAGTTTTGTGATGAAATTATTTAATCATCAATCAACAAACTTTTAGTTATGAAATTTAAATTCTTCAGTATCGCTATGCTCGTGTTAAGCACCATTTCCCTTCAACTATCAGCTCAACCTGCAAAACAACAGGCTGCAGGCGACAAACATCTTTTTATTGACGTTCATGAATTACAACCTGGCAAAGTAAAATTTGAAGACGTAGCCAATGCACACAAAAAAGATCTCGCGACGCAGGATAAGTATGGAGTTAATTTTATCAGGTATTGGGTAGATGAAAGTAAAGGTCTTGTATACTGTCTTTCTTCATCTGGTGATTCAGGTTCCATTGTAAAAACCCATAAAGAAGCGCATGGTTTATTGCCTGCACATATTTACGAAGTAACGGATGGTGACATGGCAGCTTTAAAAGGAAAGGATAATTTATTCCTCGACATTCATTACCTCGGTGCAGGTAAGGTAACTGCCGAAGCTGTAGCAGAAGCGCATAAAAAAGATCTCGCTACACAAACCGAATACGGTGTAAACTTTATCAACTATTGGGTGAATGAAAAAGACGGAGTGGTAATGTGCCTGTCGCAGGCCAAAGATTCAGCCGCTGTTGTCAATACCCATAAAAAAGCACACGGTCTTCTGCCTGGTGTTGTGTTGACAGTAAAACAAGGTGAATAACATTTCGTATACAATGCAAGTATCAAAGCAACCCTGGTTTCCGGGGTTGCTTTTTTTAAATTTCCATTCACGGTTGATCCTGTATCGACATGAGTTAATCTGCTATCTTCATCCCATGAAAACATGTGTTTTATTTTTCCTGCTGACATCAACAATTTTCAATTCAAATGCTCAAAGCAAACTGATCAAAGAAGTCTTCAGGCTTCTTCCGGCAAGTGAAGTATATAATCTTACACTTGCTACAAGAGATTCGATGCTGCAGGGAAAAACATATTATCCTGCAGACAATGACAGCGAACAAATACAGGCCTTCCATTATGGAGTATTCAGTTACGTGAGGGATTATATGTTTGTATCTATGAGCTACGAAACATCGCAACGGGTTTCGGGCATGATAGAAATCAGAAGTTTTAAAATGACGAATGGAGACAATACGATCATTCTTTCCAAAACAGGCGGTATATACCAGGTAGATTACCTGCAAGAGAGCCTTTCATCTTTCATCTATACAAAAAACAAGAAGCTGATCCCTAATAAAAAGAAATTCTTACCGACAGCAGATGTAAATATGTTTGTAAAAGCCGGAACTCCTGATTCAGCAAAAAAAGCCATTGTGGCTATTTCAAGTGTGACCTTCGACCTCGGTGATGAAAAAATAACGCTGAGTCTTACCACTAACTACAATGCCAATGATTCGACAATAAGAAAATGGCTGAAAGGAAACCGTATTTATTTTAATTGGGTCAAAGACCATTTTGTGATCAGTAAAATGGAATTTCAAAATCCTGACTAGCTTGAGGAGCCCTTCAGACGTTCTCCACCGACCATAGCTTGTGACTATAACACCATGCTGCAATCACTTTCCCGGAGTTTTAATATTTTTATACTAATAAACGGGTGTCTTCAACTCTTAATGTCTTTTCTTCGTAAACCTTAAAACCAAATTTATGAAACGCAGTTCCTTTTTAAAGTTCGGTTTAGCTGTTGGTTCTTTTCTTACTGCTCCATTTGCTGTTTATGCAAGATTAAAAAAAGGGAAAAGAGAAAACAACGGTTTCAAGGTCGATGCAGGTAAAGATCGTTTTGATAAAAGCATTTCTCTTTTTGATGGCGATACATTTTATTGTAAAATATCAACAAAGGATACCGATGGAGATATGTACGCATATGAATCAATAAGGGTCAAAGAAGGCGGCCCCATTCTTCATACTCATTACGAACAGGATGAATGGTGGTACGTTTTACAGGGAGAATTCCTCATCAAAGTAGGAGACAAAACATATACGGCTAAAACAGGTGACGTTGTGTATGGTCCAAGAAAGGTACCGCATGCTTTTGCAAAAATCGGACAAGGTGAGGCGAGATTGATGATGGTGTTTCAACCTGCAGGTAAAATGGAAGAATATTTTAAGAAGATCAGCGAAGGCGTAGCGAATAATATGACGGAAGCAGAACGTGACCAGCTACGAAAAGAACACGGTTTCGAAAGAGTCGGGCCTCCTTTGACATATTTGAAACAGTAATTTATTCGTAATAACTTCACTGATGCAATGGCGGCTGATCATATTTTCTTTTTTCATCTTACTATATTGTTCTTGTCATAAAGAATATAGTTGTGAAAGTTGTATGCCCGGCACTGGCCCTCCCACTCCACCGCCAAATCCGCAGACGCCTGCTATCACTGCATTGAATTGCGGAGCCGGATCATTCTCATCTAATGCTGTTGCGGCCACTCCTTATTCAAGTCAATACACAATATCCTATACAGGTGGCAACCATTTGCCTTATCAGGCAGATACAATCGCATCCACTGGCGTTACTGGTTTAACTGCTATTCTCGTTGCAGGAACATTAGCAAATGGCAATGGCAATCTTGTTTATCAAATATCAGGAACACCAGCAAGTGCAGGTAATGCTATCTTCTTAATTAGTTTCGCCGGAAAGAATTGCACAGCAACATTGCTGGTAGATACGTTACCGATAATATTGAGTGGTGTGATGAAGATGCCGATCGCGACAGAGAAAGAACGAAACCTGGTTGTATTAGGTAATGGCACGGTAAAAGCGTGGGGAAATAATCAATTCGGGCAATTAGGTGATGGCACAACGATCAACCGCAACATACCTGTGCAGGTAAATGTATTGACAAACATTGCCGCTGTTGCAGCCGGCGCTTATCATTCACTCGCATTGGGAAATGATGGTAAGGTATGGGCGTGGGGAAAAAATGATTTCGGCCAGTTAGGTGATGGAACGCAAACTGAAAACCATAATCCTAAACTGGTAACCGGAATCTCAAATATTATATCGATAGCCGCCGGTTTCGATTATTCATTAGCATTGAAGAATGATGGAACAGTTTGGGCATGGGGCGGTAATTTATGGGGAGTATTAGGTAATGGAACGTATTCAAACGAGTTTCGTCCTGTGCAGGTAAATATTCTTTCCGGTATAATCGCCATTGCTGCAGGCACCGAACATTGTTTGGCACTTAAAAATGATGGAACAGTTTGGGCATGGGGATGGAATGCCAATGGCTGCCTTGGAGATGGAAGTAATGTTGCCAAACGTTCAATACCGGAACGCATCATTTCTCTTTCAGGAATAAAAGCTATCGCGGCTAATGGTTCTATTCATTCATTGGTTCTTAAAAACGATGGCACAGTCTGGACATGGGGAGATAACATTAACGGTCAAATGGGAGACGGAACATTTATAGAAAAACACGTTCCTACGCAAGTAACTTCATTAAATAACATCACCGTCATTGGTACAGGAGAACGTCATTCTTTTGCAGTAAAAGCTGACGGGACATTATGGGCATGGGGATGGAATGGTAATGGTCAGTTGGGATTAGATTTTACATTTTCTTTTAGTGAACCCAATCCCATTAATGTGGCTGCACTTCCGGGAGTCAAGCATATTGCCGGTGGCAGTTTTCATTCTCTTGTTCAAAACAATGGATCTACATTAACAATGGGAAGTAATGTATATGGCCAGCTCGGCGATGGAACAACTATTTTGAACAGGTATGATCCGATGGTTGTACCGGGATTATGATAATTTTATCTGCAATCATGATCTAATAAGCAGGTGTATGGATAATATTGAACTGACATTTGAAAACATCGGCTATACCTTCCCTTTGATCTTCATTAAAGGAACGAATGATAAACCATTTTTATTTGGAACCGGGAATGATGCACAGCAGATCACAGTGAAAGATTTTTTTATTTCAAAGTTTACCGTCACACAAATACTGTATGAACATCTCATGGGTTACAATCCCTCTCATAACAGGGGAAATGATATACCTGTTGAAACTGTATCGTATGATGACATAGTAATGAAAGATGGTTTTTTAGAAAAGATAAATTCAGAAATTTTTCGGGATAAGATAAACAGGCATTTTCAAAAAACCTCTTCATTGAAATTCCGGTTGCCTTCAGAAACAGAATGGGAATATGCTGCAAAAGGCGGAATGTATTGGACAGACAATTTTATTTACAGCGGCAGCAACGATATAAATGAGGTTGCGTGGTATCAAAATAATAGTCTTGATGAAAAAAAACCTGTTGGGCAAAAAAAACCAAATCAATCCGGTATTCACGACATGAGCGGCAATGTTTGGGAATGGTGTGAGGACTATTATCACGAGGATATCAATAAAACTCCCAAAGATGGAAGTCCTTGCGTTGAAAAAAATTCCGACCGTGTTCTTCGCGGAGGCTGCTTTCATAACTGGGCGATACATTGTACATCAACAAAGCGCTACTCTATTATGCAGGAATATAAAGATCCATGTATTGGCTTTCGGTTAGTGCTGTCTTTTTAAATAAAGTACCGGCAGTTGTGACCAACAACCAGGCTGTATAAAGAAGATTTACCTTTAACTCAATAAACAGATTATATGATAAAGCTTGCAATTCCTTTATTACATATTTCAGATCCTGTTTCAGCTGAGCATTTTTATTGCGATCAGCTTGGGTTTACAAAAGCTTTTGGCTATCGTCCATTTGGAGAAACCGGTCCCTGTTATTTAGGTATCATTCGTGACGGAGTAAGAGTGCACCTGTCATCTTTTTCCGGTGATGGAGTTGCAGGAAATGCGATCGTATTGATTGTTGAGAATGTAGATTCACTGTACGATGAGTTTGTGTCAAAAAAAGTGAATATAGAATTGCCACCAACAGATCAAAGTTGGGGAAACAGGGAAATGTATATCAATGATGCGGATAACAACAGCATTCGTTTTACACAATGGAAAGATTAATTTCCGGTTTCCCGGAAATTATTTTCTTGAAGAAGGATAGATATAATCATCACACTGGAGAGTCACCTTAAGCCAACGCGTTATCAATAGCCTCGTTGACCTTACCCATTGAAAAAGGTTTTTCAAGAAATGCGTCAGCACCGTTTTCCATCGCTACATCCCGAACAGTGCTAAAACCGGAGATCATGATGATCTTTATAGCTGGATTTTTTTTCTTGATGTAAGTGATAAAATCAACCCCGAAACCATCCGGAAGTTTATTATCCAGGATAACCAGGTCAGGTTTATTTTTTTCGAGATATTCGCCCGCAGACAAAAGATTGTCCACGTAATCTAATTCGAGATCCCTGTCGGAAAGGATCATGTTAAGTACCAAACCGATCTGGCCTTCGTCTTCAACAACTAGTATTTTTTTTGACATTTGATTTTGTTTATAGCAAAATGTTTGCCTTAAACTCTTAATAAACAATCAATATATTTATATAGCTACGTTCCAACGTTGTTTTATCAGGATGCGCAATTAATTTTCCACTTTTATATCTTCCCTGATCAGAAGTAAAGTTACTCTTTTATAATTATGAAGCCGGCAACATTACTATGCTGAGTGTAGCGAAGGATCAGCTTCCGTTGCAAGTTTGCACCGGGCTTGATTCGGCGCTCCTTTTATCTTTCTGTCCTTTACTCAACAAGATCCCGACGATTTTACCCTGCGTCAGACGGAGACCGTCAGACGCGGGGTAAAATGTAAATTGCATTGAAATAAGCTTCATGAAATACCTGCGACATATTTACCTGGTAATAACCGGGATATTTATTGCAAACATTTCAGTTTGCCAGGCACCCGTTTTTTCTACGGTTCCTAATTTGAATGAAGGAGACAGTCTGAATATTGTTTCACTTATTAATAATGGTGTTCAAATAAAAAAAGGGAAAGTGATTTGCTGGTTCCCTAAAGATTCACTTAACTCCGAACGAATGACGGGCATTGCCGATACGATCAATATCGGGATCATAGCTGCTGAAAAATTTATCAACGCTCCCCTTCCATGGCAACATCATCCGGCTGATATGCCGCTTACTTTTTATTTCCGGAGAGACACAATAATATCCCATGCATCATTGGCTGGTTTTTTATCTGTTTCGTTTTGGCGCATCAAAGAAGGAAAAGCGCCATGGCTTCATGAAGCGCTGCACGAAATATTGTATGGGAAAGACAATAATTGGTTTCAGAAAAGTGTTGCCGAGGACTACTTCATGAAAAATATGCCGCTCTGGTTGGCAGAAGGATTACCTGATTATATAGCTATGCAGGTCTCGCATTTGAATAAACTTCATTGGTATGATGTATTCTCAAGAAGTATTAATTCTGATGTAGACAGCATGTTTATTCAAAACGTCAAGTCGGAAAAAGGTAAGTATATCATTTCATTCATCGGAGCCAAAGGTGTTATGCCTGAATTGTCATCAAAGGAGCGTCAACAATATGCGCCGGGATTTTATCATGGCTCCTGTTCTTTTGTGCAGTTCATTGCTGAGAGATATGGATTGGAAGTATTGTTAAATGCGATTTCGTCATTTCAAAAAGAACATGAGGTGATTGAAACCAAAACCGGTAAACCCATAGCCGAACTGAAAAAAGATTGGCTGAAGAAAATCGGGATTGATCAGCAGCAATAAGTAATCCCGATCTTCCTCAGCTTTGTTTTATTAAATGATGTTTTTAATCTTTCAGCAAATGCGGAAGGCTTTCCCGTATTCGTGAATAAATTATTCAATGAGGGTTTCTTTTCCTCTACAAAACATTTCATCGCGGGTCCTGCCTTATTACAATGGGTACATAACCATATAGCATGTTTGGTGGTGGCGTTACTAAAATAGCATTATCAAGAGTCGCCAACCTGCCTTGAGTAGGCGCAGGCATATATTCTCCTGTAATTTTCCAGTTCCTGTGAATTTGTTCAACAATAGATTGTAAACGTTGTTTTTCAGAAGTGCTCAATTTTAATCGTTGCAATGCAGGCTGATCAACAAACCGATACCAGGCGTACGTAACTTTTGTAGAGTCTGATAATATAATTACAAACGGCCCTGCATTTGGTCCAGGTTTGGCATAGCATGTATCACCGGGTTTAGGTGAAGTAAAAGATTGCCCGGGATGAACAGCTTCAAAATTCTGTGTCGTCAGCGAAGTTGATGCAGGGACTTCAGTTGTGGTAACAGCCTTCATTGAATTACCGTTTTGCTGAAAGTATTCAGGGAACCTGCCATCGGAAGCAGCGCCTTTCTTCCACTTGAGACCGAAACTGTTTTCATTACTTCCGATCATCGTCGTTTCTACAATATCATTTATTCCTGTTAAAATAAAATTGGCATTGTCGGGACCCTGGCTCAGGTTAATAGCATTCACAGTGCATTTCGGACGAAATGATTCACTCGTTTTAAACTTACCGGTTGATTGTTCTCCACCGGTGAATGATTTCATTAACGGCCCATAGAGCGCATTCATTGAATACATCATGACATCCTGCATCAATACCGTATTACCATTCCTATCAACGGGAAACCGCAAACCGGGTATTCGTGAAAATATCCGGCCACCGTCAGTAGCTTTAAAATAAGGTACCGTATTAATCTCCATTGCACCACCGGCCATTTTGCCTTCACGGCTATCGAGTCCGCGTCCGGCATCATCATGATAATTAATTGAAACATCGCTCCACGTTTCCGGAATATAAAATGCGACAGGTCCTTTGAAGTTGCTGGTGCTTAGAAAAAGTGTCCAGCTTTTATCACCGGTAGGTATTGTATTATTAACGACCTCGGGAATTAATTTCCATAATTGACCGGTGCTGGTACGAGGCGCCATGAATGCTGCTCCGCCAAGCGAAGAACCCGCGGCCACTTTATTACCTTCCAAACATTTATTCTGGCTTTCCAAAAATTTATTCGTTAGCCAATAGTAACCTTTACCGTCTGGTATTAGCTTCCACATTTGCCCGGTAGCATTGCTCCACTTCGCCATAAATGCAGCGCCTCCCAATGAAGCACCGGCAGCGACATTATTTCCTTCGAGATACAGGTCCTGCTGTTCAAGGAAACGGGTGGTCATACGATAATATCCATTTCCCAAAGGAATAAATTTCCAAAGCTCACCGGTAGCCATGGAACGTTTTGCCATGAATGCAGCACCATTCAAAGATGAGCCCTGCGCAACTTTATTTCCTTCAAGACATAAATTATCATTCTCAACAAATTTGGTAGTGAGATGATAATAACCTTTGAAATCAGTTAATGGTAATGCCATCCATGCAGAACCTAACAATTCACCATTGGTGCCTGGTTGAAAAGTAAGACCATCGGGTGGAATAAGCAGGCTATTGCTTAATTGTGCAATTCCCATTTGATTGCAACCTAAAGGATCAGGTCTTGTAAATCCCCAACCTGTTGATGATATCTCACTGGTATAACAATTAGGAGTTCCGTTCATCCGGAACTTAGGTGCAGCGGTCGGCCGTTGATTGCTTACCCAATAACCTAAGCCGCCTTCAAGCGTTTGAAATACATCCTGGCAAAGATCTCTTCCACCGGGACAACACCATTGCAATTGCCGTGCAAGACTGTTTGGCGGACAAAGACAGGTAGTAACACCGGTGTTTTTTGGAATGATCCAGGAAGAAGGTAGACCGATCTGAAAGTTAGCAATAGGTTTATCCAGCAATGGCCATACACCGGAATACCAGCTAATACCATATCCAAATCCATCCGGAGCTTCAGCCACATTCATGCTGATATATCCTCTTAACCCACTGCTCTCCTGCGCAAGTTTTGGCTGCGAATAACCGGTTTGAAATAAAAAAAGAAATTGACTAATGATGATGAACAATGCAATGCATCTCACACTCATGTGAAGATTATACTTTTTCATTTGAAGATAATTTTAAAGTTGGCTCGGTCTTCTTAGAGCGGACGCAGAGGCAGAGGCTGGAATAGAAACGACAGATAAAATTGTATTAACGGAATGGTGGCTAAATCTTTTAAAGAAGGGACATTTAATTCAATTCTTAAACTTTCGCTGAAGGTAGTGGTATTTATCGATTAAAAAAATAAAGGTCAGATGAACGATCCACGAGTGCAAATTCAAATTTTAAGAAAACTTTTAAACGAAATAACAGGTTACAGTCGTTATGCGCAAAACACAAAACCATGCACAAGCTACTGCATCTCCTCATCGGATGCTTATCAGCATTCGTTTGCTTCAGTCAAAAAACAGATACACTCGTTCTCCTTTACAAAACTGACCAGTACACTATTTCAAAATCGGACAAGCAAAGACTCGACAGTTTTATGCAGCGAAACTGGGACAATATATCCATCAACGGATATACTGATGAAACGGATACCGAGGAGTATAATCTCCAGTTGTCAAAAAAAAGATCGGCAGGTGTACAGGCTTATTTAATAGGTAAAGGAATTGAAGAAAAGATCGTGTCAACAAAATATTATGGTGAAAACATGCCTATAGCCGACAACAGTTCCGATGATGGCCGCGGATTGAACCGGCGAACGGAGATCATCGGCTTTCAATATCCAAGAGTAAAATTAAAACCAATAGAAGACCCGATGAAGCCGGTGACGCAAACATTGAACAATGGTTTTATTATTACGTATCGTCCCGGTGCGATGTCTCCCTATGTCGCTTCCAATCTTAGTACAGGATCAGGAGTAAATTTTCAACTGATCCGCAACACGACCGAGATGCGCCAGAATAATTTCTTTAATAATACTACCCGTGGCGAGATCCTGTCATCCATGCTTATCATTTCTTTTGACGACAGGTATCCATGCAACCTCGACTCGCCGGTATTGATGCGGGTTCCGGTGCCTGAACTACCTAATTGCAATCTTCAAAAACTGAAATTCTTTGTTTCAGTATGGGAAAATGGGGCCAGGATATGGAAAGAAGAAAATAAAACAGTTTTTACTGAAAGAATAAACGGGATAACGTATGCCTGTGTATGGATAAATAATTTTTGCGGCAGCGTGAACTTTGATTTTAAGATACCGGAATGTTATGATACGGACAGTACACAATTGCTGATCACCAATGCAAATGTCAAATACCTGAGTGCAGAGTTGAAAGGAATAAACAGCGTGTACCTGCCGCAAAAATCCAGCGACTCAACTTACAGCATTACATTTTTAAAAAATAAACTAAAAGATGCGCCGATCACTTTTTCTGTATTTAAGGGTAAAAAACGTATAAGGGGTTACCGGGACCAGTCGTTGACTGATCTTCCCTACAATGAATCCGCCAAACAATATGTTATCAGTACCGGAACATTGCGTTTTTATTTTCCGCAAGTTGAAGTGTACAATGTAGTGCTGAAAATAAACAAAGACAAATACAGGGTATTGGCCGATAAAAATTTATACGAGTTCATTTACCTCAACCGCAAAAATGAAAATATATCGATTGACTTCGCCGTAGCTGATGGAAAGAAACGTGTGATACAATATAACAACCAACCATTGGCGTCTATTCCTTTTGATGAAGAGAAAGGATGTTATATGATCGATAAGAAATTTTTAAAAGAACTTAAGCAGATGAAGACTGTAGCGAAGCAGTAGCAAACGGCAGTGGTAAGCCGCGGTTGGTGTTTTTCCTCCACCAACCGCATAACCAAAGAGTATATTGATCCTGATTATCTATAGATCGGTGGCGGGTGGAGGAAGAACACCCGCCATGGCGTAGATGAAGACTGTAGCAAAACAGTAGCAAACGGCAATGGTGCGTGAAGACACGCACCACGTATATTGGTTTTGATTTGAAGCAAGCACATTGCGGCCCTTGCGGTTCATTGCGAACCCTGCGTTACAAAAAAAGAATCGTCCCGATAGCTATCGGGAGTCGCCAGGTTTACGCAAAGAACGCAAAGTTTCTTGGCCCGTCACTAACAGGGTGAAAGCAAACTTTGAAATTATTTACCATGGTTCAAAAGACTTATTGCCTTATCAATATTTCTTTTCTTCGTTTCTTCAGTTTTGGCGTTAGTGACTGGCAGCACATACAATTTCTTCTTACTGATAGATAAACTTTCAAATAGTTTCTTCGCCTTTGCATTTTTATCTAATGCCTTTTTGAATTCAACAGGTAATTCAAGTACTCTTGGTTCTGTATCCAGCTCAAGCGTTACTTCAATTTTATCTCCACCTTTTACTTTTGCTCCTTCCCGGTTTTCCGCACTCACACCTACCAAATAATTTCCACCCATAACGGCAACAGTACTTCTGTAAGTAAATCCATTGATAGTAACTTTTACCGGTGGTTTTTTTCCTGCTGCTAATTTTTCAATTATTTCTTCGGGGATCTTTATACCGGTAGCTGTTTTGCCTGCTTGTAATAAAGTCGTTTTGAATTTTAAGTTTGCCATACAATTTATTTTTTCGTGAATACAAAGATGCAATGCGATGATTGATTTAAGGATGTACAGAAATGACAATAAAAAGGTCTTTTGCGACAAGCGTTGGCAGACAAAGCAATAAAAAGTCGCCATGTAAATTTCATACCTGTGATCAGGGAGAACGATTCCAAACATCCTTCGCCTATTCCTTTCATCACATAAATTCCATAAGGTACGAAACTTTTCTTACTCTTGTACTTCAATCATCACAGAGACCGTAAACCACTCAGCCATGAGAAGAACTTTATCTTCTGCCCTTTTACTTGCAATGCTGCTCATTGCATCTTTGCAAGTTTTTTCACAAACCAAAATGAAATTGTCAGGAACGGTTTCAGACAGCACCAAACCTCTTGCTTTGGTGACGATACGGCTTTTCAAAAACCCCAATCCTGCTCCCCTGCAAACAACTTTGTCGAAAGAGAATGGAAGTTTTCAATTGGATAAACCCGGTGCAGGAGATTATATTCTTTCATTCACGCATACCGGCTTTGCTGAAAAGCGGATCAATATTACCGTTGTTGCTCAAACAACAGATATGCAGATCGACCCTGTACAATTATCAAAAGCAACAGGAATGCTGAAAGAAGTAACGGTGAAAACAGTAAGACCATTGATAGAGCAATCGGATGATAAAATAGTTTTTAATGTAGAAGATGACCCCGCGACAAAAACAGAGACCGCTATCGACATCCTGCGCAAAACGCCTTTTGTATCCGTAGATGGCGAAGACAATATTAAAGTAAACGGCAAAACAAATTTTAAAGTGCTGCTCAACGGAAGGGAAACATCGATGTTCGCAAGAAATGTAAAAGAGGCGATGAGAGCATTTCCCGGAGCGCTGATCTCAAAAATAGAAGTGATAACGTCTCCTTCTGCTAAATACGACGGCGAAGGTATCGGAGGATTGATCAATATTATAACAAAGAAAAAAGTTGTCGGGTATAACGGTACGTTGAATTCGTTTTCAAGAACAAGCGATAAGCTGCAAAGTTTTTCAGTGAATGGGAACGCAAAGGTGGGAAAGATCGGCGCCAGTGTTTTCTTTAATAAAGGTTATACCAATCCTGTGTCGCGACTAAATACGAACACAACGACGCCTGAGAATCCGATTGTGTATTCTAAAAGAACATTGGCCGGGGATCAACGCGACAAACAGGGATGGAGTTTCGGCAATGCAGAATTGAGTTGGGAACTTGACAGCCTCAATACGGTCAGCGTTTATACAAATATCGACAGTTGGTCAAATAAAACCCTGTCGGAGCAAACGATCACTACTGATTTTACTTCTTCACCTTCTACGGTGAGTTATTATCATCTTCAAAACAACAGCAATAATCCAGGAGTGAATATTGGAAGCGATTATATTAAACACTTCAGAAAGAATAAGGACCGCGAATTCAGTATCCGGTTCCTGGGTGAGTTTAATAAGAACGATGCAGAGCTGAACAGTTTCCAGGATAACCCAAGTACCGATCGCTATCTCGTAAATAACAGCTATTCGACAAATAAACAATTCACCATCCAGGCGGATAATAGTATCCCTTTGAAAGGTACAAGAAGGTTTGAAGGAGGAATTAAAGCGATCTTACGCCGCGCAAGTTCCGACTTTGAAAGCCTTGTAAAATATGATCCGTTAGCCGAATACAAACTGAATACCACTAACACTGATTTCTTTAAATACAACCAGGACGTTGTTAGTCTTTACAGCATGTATAGTTTCAGAACGAAGAAATCAAGTTTCCGGATCGGAGCACGCCTGGAATATACTAATGTAAACGGCAATTTTATTACTTCAAAAACGCAGGTGAAGAATGATTATGCCACTTTGCTTCCTAATCTTCAATTCACCAATCGTGTAAATCCTGTAACTACTTTGGTTTTTACCTATACAAAAAGATTGCAGCGTCCTTATATCTTTGACCTCAATCCTTTTGTCAATAACAACGACTCACTTAATATTTCTTATGGTAACCCGGACCTCGGTCCTCAAACGATCCATGTACTGACATCAGCATTGAGGTATGGAAAAGGAAGTACGTTTGCCGGCGCCAATATCGAAACAAGTTATAGCAATAATAAGATCCTTCAATATTCAGCTTTTGATCCGCAAACAGGCATCACTAAAACGACCAGCCTGAATATTGGTAAAGAGTTTCAATTAGCTCTGAACCTGAATCTGAATATGAAATTCGGTACTAAATGGAGCTTATTTGCCAACGGGTCCCTCCGTTATACATCGGTCAAAAACAATTCCAATGCAGCGCAAACCAATAGTGGCTTTGGAACTAACTTGTTCTCGAATCTGAGTTATAAGGTTACGGACAAGTTAACAGCAAGCACTTTATTTGGCATATGGAAGGATCCTCAGACCATTCAAACAAGCTATCCGTGGATGACGTGGCACAATGTTGCGCTTACTTATAGATTATTCAATAATAAGATCAATGTTTCACTGCGTACGGTGAATTGGTATGAAAAAACACGGGACTATAAAACGATTACGAAGGACCAGAATTTTTATAGCACCAATGTCAACCGGCAGATCAGGCGTGGTGGCGTTCTTGCATTGACATGGAACTTTGGAAAGCTCACTGAAAATGTATCGAAGAAAAAGGGAGTAAGTAATGATGATATCCTGACAAAGCCTGCCGCGCCTTCAGGAAATTAAGATTTTGCTGTTGCCGGTTGACTGCGTGACTTTCATGCAACGATCACAAACTTCCTGTTGTCTTTCATCTTACCTGTAATACCTTCGATACAACATGAAATGGCAACTGCTCTTATTATCTTTCATAATCACGGTATGCTGGTCTTGCCATAAAGAATATAGTTGTGAAGGTTGTATACCCGGTACTCCTGCTCCTGTTCCTCCACCTCCACCGCCGCCCCCACCAAATACGCAGGTAGCTGTTATCACTTCATTGAATTGCGCAAGCGGAAGTATTTCTTCTAAAGCTATTGAAGGCATTCCTTATTCAGGACAATATACTGTTTCATATACCGGTGGAAATGGTGGTATTTATAAAGCGGATACCATTACATCCACCGGTGTGAATGGATTAATTGCAATCGTTTCAGCAGGAATGGTAACAAACGGAAATGGTGACCTGGCCTTTTACATTTCCGGAACACCTGCCAGCGCAGGTAATGCGATCTTCATTATCAGTTTTGCCGGAAAGAGTTGTACAGCGACATTACAAATAGATGACCGCACAATTGTTCTCAATGGTTTGATCAAAACAACTCTCGCTTCACAAAAAGGAAGAAACCTGTTTGTCACAAATAATGCAGCGGTCAAAGCATGGGGAGATAATCTTTATGGAGAGTTAGGCGATGGCACAACTACCAGGAGAAACACACCTGTACTTTTAAACAACCTTTCAAATATAGCAGCAGTGGCAACGGGTGCGTTTCATTCCCTTGCATTAGGATATGATGGAAAAGTATGGACATGGGGATGGAATGGACATGGACAATTGGGCGATGGAACTTTAATTGATAATCACAATCCAAAACAGGTTGCTGGTATAACAGGGGTTGTATCACTGGCAGCTGGTTACGACTTTACATTGGCCTTAAAAAATGATGGTACGGTTTGGGCATGGGGTGACAATCTTTGGGGAGTGTTGGGTGATGGTACGTACATAAGTAAAACTCACCCGGTGCAGGTAACGAACTTATCGGGTATCGTGGCTATTGCTGCAGGCGAGGCACATTGTTTGGCTCTTAAGAATGATGGAACAATTTGGTCATGGGGATGGAACTTTAACGGATGCCTGGGAGATGGAAGTACTGTTTCCAAACGTTCGACACCAATGCAAATACCGGCGCTTACAGGCATAACAATGATTGCAGCAAATGGCTCTGTGCATTCAATGGCACTAAAAAATGACGGAACTGTTTGGGTATGGGGAGACAACTTCCATGGCCAGTTAGGGGATGGAATCGTGGTGGAAAAATTAATACCCGAGAAATTGGTTTCACTAACTAATATTATTTCTATCGGTACGGGAGAAAATCATTCTTTCGCGATAAGAAATGACGGCACACTATGGTCATGGGGATGGAACGCTGTTGGTGCGTTGGGAGTAGATTTTAATTTTGTCAGCCATCAGCTTAACCCGGTCAATGTTGCTTTACTTCCCGGGGTAAAACAAATTATGGGTGGTAGTTTTCATACTGTAGCTCAAAAAACAGATGGAACTGTATTTGCAATGGGTAGTAATGTCTTTGGCCAGTTGGGTGATGGAACAAATATTATTTACCGCTATGTTCCGATGATCGTACCTGGATTGTAAATAAAAGATCATTTACCCTGATCAAAAGACCAATTGCTTTATCAATTTTTTTTTCTTTGTCTTCCTGGCAAAATATTACAACCACTGTAACATAACCCTTGGCAAATAATTACATCACCAAGCTTAACTAATTTTAAAGCCGTACCATTCTTCCACTTTCCTTATTTTCGGTATCTAAACTTACTGCAATGAAGAAAGTTCTTTTGCCTTTTGCTTTTTTACTTTTGACTTTTTCTACCTTCTCTCAAAAACGAAATCTTACTCCCAATGATATTTACAGGATCAAATCTACCGGCGGCGGAACAATATCACCGGATGGTAATTGGTTTGCATATACTCTCACATCCATTGATTCGGCTAAGAACAATCGTAACACTGATATATGGATGATGAAATGGGATGGAAGTGAAAATATACAGTTGACCAATAGTCCCGATGGTGAAAGCAATCCGCAATGGAGCCCCGATGGAAAATATATTTCATTTACAGCAGCACGCAGTGGCGGAACCAGCCAGCTCTATTTACTTAACCGCATGGGAGGTGAAGCCATCAAATTAACTGATGTAAAAGGCGAGTTAGGTGATTATACATGGAGCCCTGACAGTAAAAAGATCGCATTGCTTCAACGCGACGTGTTGGATACTTCTAAAGAAAAGAAAAATAAACCATGGGTGATCGATCGTTATCATTTCAAACAGGATGTGTCAGGTTATTTATATGATACCCGTAAAACACATATCTATCTTTTTGATGTAAAAGAAAAAAAACTGGACACGCTTACCCGCGGTAATTATAATGAATCAGATATTCAGTGGAGTCCTGATGGAACAAGGATCGCATTTGTAAGCAATCGTACAGAAGATCCCGATAAAAATGAGAACTCTGATATTTTTATTATTGACGCGAAACCCGGCGCCGTATTCAAACAGGTAACAACATGGAAAGGCCGTGACAGTTCACCACAATGGAATCCCGATAACAAAACAATTGCTTACCTGCGCAGCACTGCTGATGGAAATTTTATCATGTATGATCAGCCAATATTATGTACCATCACAACCGACGGAGGTGAACCTAAATTATTATCAAAAGACCTGGATCGTCCTGTTAGTAATCCAAGATGGAATAAAGAAGGCAATTCGATCGCTGTATTGGTAACTGATGATTGCCGGCGCTATGTCGCTGCGTTTGATGCATCTGGTAAAATGAATAAGGTAATTGAAGGTGACCGTGTTTTCAATTTACTGGAACGTCATCCCAACGGAAACTGGATAACAACGATGAGTGATCCGGAAACGCCTTCGGAATTTTATGCATTGGAAAATGGTAACCTGCGCAGGTTAACAAAAGTGCAGGATGAGTTTATATCATCAGTGAATCTTTCACCTGTACAAAAAATTGTTTCGACAAGTAAAGATGGAAATAAAGTATCCAGTTTATTATTTACTCCACCGGGAAGTGATGGAAAAAATATGCCGGCTGTATTTTATATTCATGGAGGTCCGGTTGGACAGGATGACTATGGATTTGATCTTACCCGGCAAATGCTGGCGGCAAATGGTTATGCTGTGATCGGTGTAAATTATCGCGGCAGCAATGGCCGCGGCATTGCATATAGTAAAGCCATCGAAGCGGATTGGGGAAATAAAGAAGTGCTTGATATTTTAGGAGCTGCCGATCATTTAAGCAAAGCGGGAATTATTGATGGAAATAATCTTGGCATTGGCGGATGGAGCTATGGAGGTATCCTTACTGATTATACCGTTGCAAGTGATACACGATTTAAAGCAGCTTGCAGTGGTGCAGGCAGTGCAATGCAGTTATCGTTAGTTGGTGTTGATCAGTATATCACACAATTTGAAAACGAGATCGGTTATCCATGGAAGGATAAAAATATTGAGAAGTATCTCAAACTCTCCTACCCTTATTTAAAGGCAGACCGTATAAAAACACCTACTATCTTTTTAACAGGTGAAAAGGATTTTAATGTTCCCGCTATTGGCAGTGAACAGATGTACCAGGCTTTGCGTTCGATTGGTATTCCAACAGAGTTGATCGTTTACCCGGGACAATTTCATGGTATCACTAATCCCGCTTATCAAAAAGATAGATTGGAAAGATATAATGCATGGTTTGACAGGTATATCAAAAAGAAATCGTTTTGAACAGGGCAAAACCTATAAGGTTTAGAAAACCTTATAGGTTTCATTTAACGACCAACTAATTTTTGAAACTGTTCGGGATAGCGTTCTCCCTGTACTTTTATTTGCGAAGATGCATCATCGATCTCACGAAGCTCATCAGTTGTAAATTTAATATCGATGGATCCCATGTTCTCTTCCAACCGATGCAACTTAGTTGTTCCCGGTATTGGAACGATCCACGGCTTTTGTGCAAGCAACCATGCTAATGCGACCTGCGCCGGTGTTGCATTTTTTTGTGCCGCGATCTTTGTAAGCAGATCGATCATCGATTGGTTCGCCTTTCGTGCCTCCGGCGAAAATCGTGGCACCACATTGCGGAAATCAGAACTATCGAACTTTGTGTTCTCATCAATTTTGCCGGTAAGAAAACCTTTGCCCAGCGGACTGAAAGGAACAAAACCAATTCCTAGTTCTTCAAGCGTTGACAATAATTCTTCTTCCGGTTGCCTCCACCATAAACTGTATTCACTTTGCAATGCAGCGATAGGTTGTACAGCATGTGCTTTACGAATAGTCTTCACTCCTGCTTCGGAAAGACCAAAGTATTTCACCTTACCTTCTTTGATCAGGTCTTTCACCGCTCCAGCAACATCTTCGATCGGCACATCGAGATCAACACGATGCTGATAAAACAAATCGATCGCATCTACTCTTAATCGTTTGAGAGATGCTTCCGCAACTTCTTTGATATGTTCGGGGCGACTATCCAATTCACTCCACTTGCCTTCAGCATTTGGTTTCCATCCAAACTTCGTAGCAAATACGACTTGTCCTTTGAAAGGTTCCAATGCTTCACCAACCAGCTCTTCATTGATAAATGGTCCATAAACTTCCGCGGTATCAAAAAATGTAATTCCTTTTTCGACAGCTTTACGTATAAGAGTGATCATTTCTTTTTTATCAGCAGCGGGACCGAGGCCAGAGCTCATTCCCATACAACCAAGCCCAAGCGCAGACACTTCAATACCGCTTTTGCCCAATTTCCTTTTTTGCATTTTTGTATTCATAGTCATGTGTTTTGAATTAAATGCAAAGCTAAATAGTTCCCGTCCAGGAAAACCCAAAAAATAATTGACGATGAAATTCAAATATCTCTTTTTGTATTCCTGGTCTTTGTGTTTCAAAAATTAACATATATCTCAGGCGATAAAACCCGTCATTAAACATTTCGTACTCCAAATGGAGTATTTAAATTCGCCGGATCGTCCTTTATATTTATAGGTCTTTATCGGAACTTCTTTCTAAACATCTACTGTCACCAAACAACTAATAACCATGGACATTATAGACAGGGAAAATGAATTTGCAAAGCTTACTATGACAGATGGCTTTCTTATCAGTGGGGCAAAAAAAAGATTTTTAAAAATGGGTTATAGTTACAGCTATTTTACTTCAGCTGGTATTCCAACGATTGAAAAAATAAATATAAAAGTGCCTGTTGCTTCCATAAAAAAAATGCGGATCGTAAGCATGGGCATTATATCCATCGTATTCTTTTTGCTTGGGGCCATGGCATTTGGCTTTGGGTTTCTTACAGGCAAAGACCAGGAGACCGGTGAACCGGAAGGACCGAATATCATGACAGGAACGATCATCGCCGTTATTCTCATTGCGCTAGGTATCTTATACCTGCGATCAAAGATGGGAAGAGTAAAAGTTTTACAAACTTCAGTTAGTGGAAGTTTGCCAATGTTGCTTTATGCTTCAACAGATATTCAGGAATTAAAATCGTTGAGAGAACTTATTAAAAAACAAAAACCGGGAGTTACCGAATTGCCAACCCAATCCCAGGCTCCCCCTCCACCTCCGCCTTTACGTGCAACGTAAACTCATTTGATCGTTTCGTTATCTATTAGTCTCATTCTGTAAGCATTCATTGCGGTTTTCCCTAATTTTTTTACAAGACTGTTATTAACAACAATTCCAACCGGTGCACCGATACCTGGAATAAGCTGTGCCATTTTTGCTAAATCGATGTAATCACGATATTCCTGCTGGAAGTTTCTCCAGTCAAATTCATTGAGTGTGGCCGGAAGTTCTTTGCTTTTTTCATTCCAATTGTCGATCTTAAGATAGATGTTCCTCCTGTGTTCATCACTTGAGAATGCCAATTCAAAAATATGAAGTATGTAAACTCTTTCTTTGTAATCATTGACATCAAATCCATACAGCGAAGCAATCTCGAACAACATTTTTATTTTGATACCGATCAGTATAGGAAAATCGGCAAGGCCCATCAATATACCGCCGGCACCTGTAATACCGCCTTCGATCGCTGCTGTATCACGATATGTATCAATTTTTTTATAAACCATGTGTTCTCTTCCGCGCAGTGACATTTCAACCAGCGGTTGGCGGGTTGTGTGTCTTGCGCCAAACAAAACTCCTTTTATCATTTGTTTTAACGCAGTGGTGACAGCCTTATGAATTTTCTCTGGTATCCAGCTATTGATCTTTGTTTGCATTTTTTTTGAAAGAGCATTGAATAGCGAAGGCTTTCGCAGCATTGCTTTCTGCCATGTTTTTAATTCCGGTGTTATTTCTTCCACGTAATGATCCATTCAAAACAATTTACCTGTAAGCAAAGTTAAATGGTCAAGTCGATTGTATCCCCGCTTTTAATAACGTGTAATGATGTGTTTGAAATAAAGTAGCACAAAGAGCACTACGAACCACGAAGATCACAACGTTGTGTTCTTTGCTTTTCACTTCGTGTTCTTTGTGCTTCATGGTTCATATGACTGCACAATCCTTTATCTTTAACGCATACATGAATTTATTTACTGATAAAGGAACTATCATCATCACCTGCCCGAAACGGCTTTCTCCATGGCTTGAACAGGAAGTAAAAGACCTGGGATTTATTAGTGAAGAAACTTTTGTAACAGGTGTGCGATTATCCGGAACGATCAATGATTGCATCAAACTAAATCTCAATCTTCGTTGCGCCAGCCAGGTATTATATAAATTAAAACAATTTGATGCAATTGATGCCGATGCCATTTATAAAAATCTTGTTGAATATCCATGGGAAAATATTTTACCGGCCAATGGATACTTCTCTATTACCAGCAACGTAAACAATCCAACTATCAACAACAGCATGTTTGCCAACTTGCGTGTAAAGGATGCGATCGTCGATAGATTGCGTGATAAAAGAGGCACACGTCCGACAACAGGTTCCGCACTCGTCGGCGCTGTGATCAATTTATTCTGGAAAAATGATAAAGCAGAAATATTTGTTGATACATCCGGCGATTCGTTGGGCAGGCATGGATACCGAAAGATACCCGGACAAGCGCCCATGCTTGAAGCACTCGCTGCCGCTACTGTGTATGCTACATGTTGGGACAGGCAATCTCCATTCGTAAATCCTATGTGCGGATCAGGTACAGTTGCTATTGAAGCAATCATGATCGCTACGAACAGGCGTCCTGGTTTATTCAGGACCAATTATGCATTCATGCACCTGCAGGGATATGATGAAAAAATTTATTTACAGGAAGATGCTTTACTGGAAGAACAGATCATCGATGTGCCCGGTCTTCGAGTTATTGCTACCGATTATAGTGCAAGAGCCATTGAGAATGCAAAGAAGAATGCGATAGCGGCAGGCGTTGCGCAGTTGATCGAATTTGCTGTTTGTGATTTTGCCGCTACGAAAGTACCGCAGGGTGTTCCCGGTATTTTTTATGTAAATCCAGAATATGGTGAACGCTTAGGTGATGTTAAAGAATTGGAAGTAACGTATGCACGCATCGGTGATTTTATGAAACAGCAATGCGGTGGCTATTTTGGTTATGTATTTACCGGCAATCTTGAGTTGGCAAAAAAAATAGGATTGAAAGCAAAACGAAGGATAGAATTTTATACAAGTACGATTGATTGCAGGTTATTGGAATATGAGTTGTATAGTGGAAGCAGAAAAGATGTTTAGAGTTAATTACCTGGCTACATTACTACTACTATCACCTTGCGAGGCGAAGCCGAAGCAACCTATTGTTTCCAACTATAGTTCCCTGAGCATCTTCGTTGCGACGCTCCGTTCATCGTTCCGTTCGCTACTCACCTTTTTATTTCAGCAAAGACATGGCTCAACTTTGCACCTTATAATCCTTGCGTTCTTCGCGTAAACTCTGTCCCGATAGCTATCGGGACGATACTTTTCTTGTAGCGCAAGGAACACTATGAACCGCAAGGGCCGCAAAGACTAAGAATATTGCGTTCTTTGCGTAAAATTATTTTTAAACCTAAACGGGCTATCCTCACTTCGATAATAATTCTTAAATTTTAACTCATGGAAATAGCAACACTTCAAAAAATAATAAAAGACAGGTATTACGAAACAGATAACGAAAGAGGAATCTACCACACTGCCTTGTGGTTTCATGAAGAAGTAGGCGAACTTTCTTCCGCTATAGCCAAAGGTGATAAACCAAATGCAAAGGAGGAATTTGCGGATGTGTTGATGTGGTTGCTGACCTTAGCCAACCTGATGGAAATAGATATGGAAGAAGTTGTTGCCATTTATTTAAATGATCCGCGAAAACTTCCTTCAAAATAGATGAAGCTGTTATTTGAACTGTCCTATTTCCTTCATTAATACCGTTCAAAAAATACCGGCGGGCGGGTACTTGGTTTCATTGCTTCATTATTAAATTACACCTGTAATTTCACCAAATTAAACCCATTTATATACAGCCCAATGAAAAAGTATTTTTTTACGTTCATTCTCATCTCCTTTTCATTCTTTTCGTTTGCCCAATCCATCGATAAAGCAAAAACCCTTTTGAAAGAAAATAATCTGTCAGCAGCAAGAACCGAGATCGATAATGTGCTTATGCAGGAAAAATTTCAGAAGGACCCTGTTGCATGGTATACAAAAGCAAAGATCTATCTGGAGATATCGAAGGATGCCAATCTGAAAAAACAATTTCCGGGTGCACGAATGGATGCTTTCAATGCTTTAAAAAAATATACTGAAACCGACGATAAGCTGCTGATCGCACTGCAGATCGATGGCTATAAACCCATCAATGATATTTATACAAGCTATTACCAGGAAGCTGCCAACGATTTTAATGCAAAGAATTATGAATCGGCGCTTACCGGTTTCGGCAATGCAATTATGACAAGTAAGTTCATGACGGAAAAAGGCTGGATATCATTGTCGCTGGATACTAATTCTGTATTATACGCAGGTGTGTCGGCAGAAAAACTGGGCCGGACAGATGAAGCCGTAAAATATTATTCCAAATTGGTTGAAGGAAAAGTAAAAGGACAAGGGTTTGTTGAAATATATAAATGGGTTGCGAATCATTATTATGAAAATAAGAAATACACTGAAGCTAACCGCATGATAGCTTTGGGAAAAGAAGTTTATCCTTCTGATTCATTCTGGTCATCTATTGAACTGGACATTGCGAGAGAAACCGGTAACAAAGACCAGTTGTTTGCAAAATACGAGCAGATCATTGCAACTTATCCGGACAATCATTTATATCGTTATAATTATGCCGTTGAATTATACCAGCAGGGTTATGCTGTTGATGCGACTAAGCGTCCCTCTAATTCTGAACAATTGATCAGCAAAGCACAGGCAAGTGTGCAAAAAGCAGTTCAAATAGACCCTTCCTATGCAAAGGGGCTATTGTTTGCAGGGCAAATAGAATATAACAAGGGCGTTGATAAATTGAAAACAAATAAAGAAGAAGCCCTTAAAAATTTTGATGCGGCTATCCCCTACTTTATGCAGGTTGATAAGGTTTTTTCATCGCAGGGAAAATTAAACACCGCTGATAAAAATGATCTTAAAGAAGCAATTGACCTGCTGATCACTATTTATGAACAAAAGAAAATGCCCGATAAAGTAAAGGAATACGAAATAAAATTTAATGAAATAGATAAGAAACATTAGTTGTTGCTGATATCCTTCGGTAAATCGTCACAACTGGCCCTGCAGATACTGCAACGCAACATCTCCTTTGATCGTCCATGTTTGTTGGGTAGCTGGTTGCCCCGCAAAGATGACACCAGTAAAACGATACACGATCTCATTGCCTTCATTCCTGAACTTACCAAATACAGGTGCACCGGAATATCCCTGCTCAGCATAGGGTTTAATAAAACAATAGTATCGTGAACTGGCGCCAACAATTGCTCTTGCGCTATCAGAAGCGTCGGGAAAATTTATTTTTAATGAGGCGTCATAATCTCTAAAACCATTTGGATTTATTTTGCCATGAAGACGTTGCTGCCTGGAATAAAATGCCGGAACAGCTCCCCTGCCTGTCGGGTAACCAAACGCTACTATCTCCTCCGGCTCCATATTAAGATAATCCTGGTTGATAAGATCATTGATGAAAAATATCTCTGCATCACGTGGAAGTTCAACCGGTATTTTTAAAAGATCGATCCGGTCAACCATACTGAATACTTCTGTTTCACCAACTACATCTTTGCCGATATTAATAGTCATCAATTTCAGATCATGCGATGCCTTTACAGGATATTTCAAATACAATGTGTCGGTACTAAAAGCGATCTCCTGTTTCAATGGGTTCATTCCTTTTATTGCATGATAATTACTTACCAGGAAAGTTGTATTGCCTGACCGGTAAAAAAATGCGGTACCTGTATGTTGCTGATCACCAATGACGGTAAAAATTGGATAACTGTATTTAGAAAGCGATTGCATTTCATTTGACTGCGCCGATAAAATAAATGGGAATAACATTGTATAAAACGCTAAGGGGAATATGAGGCGGCAGGTTTTCATAGTGCCCGTAAATTACAACAACCGGAATAAAAAAAGGTTATCAAAATGTAAATTTTATTCACTGCATTTACATTCGGCTAAATAAAAGCGCAACTCACCGCTTTTTCATTTTATCGCCGCATCTCAATTGATTATTTTTGAAGGATGGAAATAACAGCAACAACAACTGCCACCTTAGATAAAAAATTTACGAACTACCAGGTAGTAGCAATCATACTGCTTGCCCTTACTCAATTTACTGTTGTGCTTGATTTCATGGTTATGTCTCCTCTCGGCGATATGCTCATAAAATCAATGTCGCTTACCACTTCGCAGTTCGGCTTTGCTGTATCAGGTTATGCGATCAGCGCCGGCGTTTCAGGATTTTTAACAGCGGGATTCGCGGATAGATTCGATCGCAAAAAATTGTTGCTGTTCTTTTATATTGGTTTTATCGCGGGCACTTTGTTTTGCGGACTTGCCACTTCTTATGCAATGTTGCTGGCGGCAAGGATCATCACAGGTATATTTGGCGGCGTCATCGGCTCCATTGCAATGGCCATAATGGCCGATCTTTTTCCAATACACCAGCGGGGACGGGCAATGGGTTTTATGCAAATGGGCTTTGGTGCCAGCCAGGCATTAGGTATCCCAATTAGTCTTTATATAGCAAATCATTGGGGATGGCAATCTCCGTTCCTGATGATCGTTGGATTAGCCGCTATTATCTGGATAACAGTAATGCTGAAGCTGCAACCTGTAACCAAACATCTTGAATTAAAAACAGAAAAGACCGCTGTCAAACATTTGTGGCATACTATCAAACAACGTCATTACAGGATCGGTTTTTTGACGACTGCTTTATTATCATTGGGTGGATTTATGATGATGCCATGGGGAAGCAGCTTTGCTGTTAATAACCTGCATGTATCGAGCGGTAACCTGACATTTCTTTTTATGGCCAGTGGCATTGCCGGTATTATCATCATGCCATTGATCGGTAAGCTGGCTGATAAAATAGATAAGGTAAAAATATTTATTGTTGCCGCAGTAATGATGATGATCATCATTGTGATCTATACGAACCTCGGCCCAATCCCATTCATAGCTGTAATTGGAATGAATGTATTGATGATGACAGCGATCTTTAGTCGTATCGTTCCTTCAATGGCCCTTGTATCTTCGTTACCAAAAATGCAGGACCGCGGCGCCTTTATGAGCATCAACTCATCCCTGCAACAGATCGCTGGTGGTATTGCAGCAGGTGTCGGCGGTTTGATCGTTGTTCAGAAAACAAAAACAAGTCCATTGGAGCATTATAACACGTTGGGCTATGTGATCGTTGTGATAATCGTTCTGAATATTATCCAGGTAATCAGGGTAAGTAACGTGATAAAGGCACAGAAGCATGCTGAAAAGCTTTAGATGTTTTACTTCAATAATGACCTGACTTAATCGGAATGTCGGGCACCATGCGTTCCTACGGAACGCTCTTCAATTCACAACACCCTTTTCTACCCACGAAGCATTCCTATGGAACGCCAAAAACTTTCATTGGCCATATGATACGAATTAGAACACAGTATACATAATAGCAACAAATAATCTATGTGAAACCTATGTTCCTATGTGGTTCAAAAAAAATTCAACCCAGACGAGTTTTCAAACTAGTCCCTATCTTATCTCATCATTCTTATCCCGCCTTATACAATTTTTGTAACTTCATGCATCACATGAAATGGAGATCAATTTCAACGATTGCCTTTATCATTACAACCATTGCTGTTGTAAGTTCCTGCTTTGGTAAAAGCGATGGCGATAAACTACCTGACCAGGTCAGTTTTAATTTTCATATCCGTCCAATTCTCTCCGATAAATGTTTCAAATGTCATGGCCCTGATGCCAATAAAAGACAGGCGCAATTCCGGCTAGATATTGCTGACAGCGCATTTGCGCCGTTAAAAGAAACGAAGGGAGCCTTTGCATTGGTACCCGGCAAACCTGAAGAGTCAGAATTGTACAAAAGGATTTCATCTACTGACACTTCATACATGATGCCTGATCCTGCATCACATCTTGGCGCATTAAATGAATACGAGATCAAATTGTTTAAGAAATGGATTGAACAGGGAGCAAAGTATGAAACACATTGGGCCTTCACTGCACCAATCAAATCTGCGCTACCGAAGGTCAGTGACAAAGATTGGGTAAAGAATGAGATCGACTATTTCGTTTTACAAAAACTAGATGAAAAAGATCTTACACCAAATGAAGAAGCAGATAAAGAACGTTTGCTCAAAAGAGCATCATTAGACATCACAGGTCTGCCCCCAACGATTGAAATGATGGACAGGTTCGTCAATGATAAATCGGACAATGCTTACGAAAAAATTCTTGATGAATTGATGAACATGCCGCAATATGGAGAAAAGATGGCTGTTCATTGGCTGGATGTTGCCCGTTACTCCGATAGCTACGGCTACCAGGATGACAATATCCGTACACAATGGCCATGGAGAGACTGGGTGATCCATGCATTTAATAAAAACATTCCTTACGATCAGTTTGTCACCTGGCAGGTTGCCGGTGATATGTTGCCTAATGCTACAAAAGAGCAGATACTGGCTACAGGATTTTTCCGCAATCATAAATACACGGAAGAAGGTGGTGTGATAGATGAAGAGTACCGGATTGAATATTTGCTTGACAAAACAAAAACATTTGGCAAGGGAATTTTAGGATTAACGATCGAATGCGCCCAATGTCATGATCATAAGTATGACCCGTTCAAACAAAAAGATTATTATTCACTGCTTGCATTTTTCAACAACACAAAGGAAAAAGGATATGAAGGCGATGTAACGCAATCGAAGCCTGCTAAAAAACCGTTGATTGCGATAAGCGATGAAGATGTAAAAACTGTTTTATCATTCATTAATAAAAAAGATACGGGCAATATGACCGTATCAGTAATGAATGAAGACACTTTACGTAAAACATTTATTCTTAGTCGTGGTGTTTATAATATGCCAACAACTGAAGTACAACCTGAAGCTATTCCTGCTGTGATGAAGTTTGAAGACAATAAGTTTCAGCGAAACAGGTTGGGGCTGGCCCAATGGACAGTTGATAAAAGAAATCCTTTGACGGCAAGAGTATTTGTAAATCAACTGTGGCAGGAAATTTTTGGAAGAGGTATTGTAAAAACAACAGGTGACTTTGGTATGCAGGGCGAGTTACCTACTCATCCTGAATTACTCGATTGGCTCGCTGTTGATTTTATGGAAAACGGGTGGGACATTAAACGATTGATGAAAAAAATATTGCTGTCGGCCACTTATCGGCAATCGGCAAAGATCTCTGATGATAAACTGAAAAAAGATCCTGAGAATATTTATTTATCACATGCACCAAGGGTAAGATTAACGGCTGAGTCTGTACGTGATGTTGTTTTATCGAGCAGTGGCTTATTAAATAAGACAATTGGTGGGCCTAGTGTAAAACCATATCAACCGAAAGGTTTATGGGAAGCAGCTACGTCAGGTCGTGGTGTATTGGCGAAATATAAACAGGATGAAGGCAATGATCTTTACCGGAGAGGTATGTACACATTTATTAAACTGACCGTTCCTCCCCCATCGATGATGCTGTTTGATGCGAGCAACCGTGATCAATGCGAAGTAAAACGTTTAAAAACAAATACACCTTTGCAGGCATTGATCATGATGAATGATCCGATGGTGTTGGAATCTTCAAGAGTATTAGCACAAAAACTGGTGAGTGAACAATCATCAGCGGAAGAAAAGATAAGCAAGGCATTTCGTTTGATCATTTGCCGAAAAGCATCGGGTAAGGAATTATCTATTTTGAAAAAATATTATGATGAGCAGTTGCAGTTGTTCCAGCAAAAAAAATTAGATGCATTAAAGACATTGAAGGAAGGTGAATACCCGGTAAATGAAAAATTAGATTTGAATGTTTCAGCAGCGATGATGAAGGTGGTGAATACGATTTATAATATGGAGGAGGCTATAGTGAAGTCGTGAGTGGTGAGTCGGGAGTCGTGAGTGAGTCGTTTTGCCTTGAAGACTCTTCCCCTCCCTGGAGGGGCGAATTTAGGGTGCTAAGTACTTTGAAGAAACTGGGGTGGGTTGCTCAGTAGCGAACCGAACGATGAAGAGTGCGACGCAACGAAGCTGATAGTAGTACAGTCGCTGGTAACATAAAAAATATTTTCATGCAAAAAGAAATTTTAGAAAATGGATTGAATGTTAACCGCCGGAGGTTCTTATCAAGATTAAGCCTTGGTATTGGCAGTGTAGCATTGGGATCTTTATTGATACCTGACCTGTTTGGCAGCGGCAGTGAAGAAGAATTAGTAATGACAGGTCTCCCCCATTTTGCTCCAAAAGCGAAAAGAATTATTTATTTATTTCAAAATGGAGCGCCGTCTCAATTAGATCTGTTCGATTACAAACCGAAGCTGAATGAAATGTTTGGTGAAGACCTGCCTGCATCGATACGAATGGGACAACGCCTCACCGGTATGACAGCCGATCAAAAGAAATTTCCATTGGCGGGTTCTTATTTTAAGTTCAATCAATATGGAGAGCATAGGGCATGGATCAGTGAATTGTTGCCGCATACCGCTGCGATCGCCAATGATCTTTGTATCATACATACATTGCATACTGAGGCGATCAATCATGATCCGGCATTAACTTTTTTTCAAACAGGTGCACAGGTGGGTAATCGTCCGAGTATGGGTTCTTGGTTGAGTTATGGTTTAGGTAGTGAGAATAAAAATCTTCCCGCGTTTTGTGTGTTGCTTTCAAAAGGAAAGGGCAACGGACAAGGTGTTTATTCAAAACTATGGACGAATGGTTTTTTAGATTCTATTCACCAGGGAGTGCAATTCAGCAGCGGTGAAAATCCTGTTTTATATTTAAACAACCCGGAAGGAATAGATAAAGATGACAGAAGAAAGATGCTGGATAATTTGGCAGCGTTGAATGAAGAGTCGTATAAAGAGTTTGGCGATCCTGAGATCAACACAAAGATCCAGCAATATGAAATGGCGTATCGGATGCAAACCGCGGTTCCGGAAATTACCGACATGAGTAAGGAACCTGAAGACATTATTAAGTTATACGGTCCTGATTGTTTGATACCTGGCACTTATGCCGCTAATTGTTTGTTGGCACGTAAGCTTTCTGAAAATGGTGTTCGCTTTGTACAGCTTTATCACCAGGGTTGGGATGGTCATGGAAATTTACCCGGAGAAATTCGAGGTCAATGTATGGATACTGATCGTGCAAGTGCGGGTTTGATCACTGATCTCAAACAACGTGGATTGCTTGATGAGACATTGGTGATATGGGGTGGTGAGTTTGGCCGCACTAATTATTGCCAGGGCGAATTGAAAAAAGATAATTATGGAAGAGATCATCATCCAAGATGTTTTACAGTGTGGATGGCTGGTGGTGGCGTGAGGCCGGGTGTATATGGTGAAACCGATGAGTTTGGTTATAACATTGCAAAAGATCCTGTGCATGTGCACGATTTTCATGCAACGATCCTTCATTTGATGGGATTGAATCATGAGCAGCTTACGTTCAAACATCTTGGACGGAGGTATCGGTTGACGGATGTTTCGGGGGAATTGGTGAAGGGATTAATTGCGTAAGATTTTTATTTTGCCAGCTTCAGTACCCTGATCAACTGTTGTTGCGTCGCACTCTTCATCGTCCGGTTCTTTAATCAGCAAAGTCGCAAAGATTTCTTAAACTCTTATAAACTTTGCGTCCTTTGCGCCAAACCCTGCGAACATTGCGATACATTTCTTGTAACGCAAATGACGCCAGGAACCGCAAGAATCGCAAGGAATACATAGCCTTGCTAATAGATTTTGACGACAGAGAGATTAACTAATTTAACAATTTTTCAAAAGCATGAAACGAAAAGATTTTATACAACAATCATCCCTTGCCGCGACAGGTCTACTCCTCTCCTCTTCTTTTTTAAAATCAATAAAGAAAGAAGATATTATTCTCGGCCATGGCAATAAACGTTATCGCATCAATACCAAATGGAGCAAGGCAGATGTTATGCAATATCCTGTTAAGGATTGTCATGAGATGATACAGGATAAAAAAGGAAGGATCATATTACTTACCAACGAAACAAAGAACAATGTTCTTATTTACGACAGGTCAGGCAAGCTGTTAAGCTCATGGGGAACTGAATATCCAGGTGCACATGGATTGACATTGTTCAATGAGAATGGCGAAGATGTATTATTTATATGTGATAACAACCTGCACCAGGTCATCAAAACAACGATCGATGGAAAAGTATTGATGAAACTGGATTATCCAAAAGAAACAGGACAATACACAAAGGCGGAAGAATATATTCCAACGGAAACAGCGATTGCAGCGAATGGTGATATTTATGTCGCCGATGGATATGGAAAAGACTTCATCATTCAATACAATCATAAGGGCGAATATATCCGGCATTTTGGCGGAAGAGGAACGGAAGAAAAATATTTGAAGAACGCTCATGGTGTTTGCATTGATACAAGAGATAAAAAGAAACCAGTACTGATCGTTACTTCAAGGGAACAGAATTGTTTTAAACGATACAGCCTGTTTGGTGAATATATCGATACGATCTCCTTACCCGGTGCATGGGTTTGCCGGCCGGTTATCAGGGGAGAATATCTGTACGCGGCGGTATTGCAAAGCCAAAATAGCTTGTGGAAGCAATCAGGATTCGTAACTATTCTCGATAAGAACAATAAAGTGGTTTCCAATCTTGCCGGCAGTGAACCTGTTTATAAAGATGGTAAGCCCGAAGAGATGTATCAAACCAATAAAATATTTCAATACCCGCATGATGTATGTATTGACAATGATGAAAATTTATATGTGGCGCAATGGAATTCTGGAAAGGAATATCCTTATAAACTCGAACCGGTCAGCTAATTCAGATTTTTTTCTACACAATTTGGAAATGTTCCTGGCCTCAGAAAAATGGCGTTAAGAAAATTACGGAGTAAGTCGTCTTTCCCGCAAGGCGGGAAAGAAACGCAGGGCTGTCTGAGCCCGTGACCTTTTCAAATAATCAACCTGTGCGGGGCGAGTTCCCTGCGTTTAGACTTACGCAGTAATTTTTAGCCATTTTTCTGCAGCCTTGACTTTTTTTGTTACTTTTTTGTGTCAAGACAAAAAAGTAAATAGAGTATTCGAATAAGCAATTCGCTATTGATGAAATCACTATATATTTAACCCTTGAACCGAACCAAAAACATACTATTCAACATAACCTTCGCCGTCAACTGCCTGCTTGTTTTTTTATTATTATTTGAAAGCAGGATCGTATTACCTGCCTGGCTGCAGGTTGCAGGCCGCATGCACCCGATGATCCTTCACTTCCCTATTGTATTTATTGTATTGTACGTTGTTTATGTTTTATTATTCCAGAAAAGATTATCACCACCTGAAACTGCAAAAAATATAGGCGAATGGTTGCTACTTCTTTCTGCATTCACTTCAGTGATTACAGCATTGATGGGTTTATTTTTATCCAAAGAAGAAGGTTATGATGCCGAAGCTTTGCTGTGGCATAAATGGAGCGGGGTCATTGTTTCTTTATTAATGTTATCATGGTACAGTTTCAGAAAAAATTTTGCAAAAACAAAAGCAGGAACGATAGCCTTCACGTTTGTTTCATTTGCCGCGATAATATTTACCGGTCACCAGGGCGCCGGCATTACGCATGGACAAAATTTCTTACTCGCTCCTATTATGCCTGAGAAAAAACAAGAACAGGTTTTGCTGGAGGATGCAATGGTATACCAGCACATGATCAAACCAATTCTTGAAACAAAATGTATGAGTTGTCACAACAGTAAGAAAGCAAAGGGTGAACTGGTAATGGAAACACAGGAGCTTTTATTGAAAGGTGGCAAGAATGGCAAACTATGGGACAGTACCCAAGCTGATTTTGGTTTACTGATGAAACGCATTCATCTTCCCCTGGAAACAAAAAAACACATGCCGCCGCAAGGCAAACCACAACTAACAACAGATGAAATTGAGATCATTGACGCATGGATAAAAAGCGGTGCCGACTTCAAACTAAAAGTGACAGACCTGCCGGCTGATCATACGTTAAGGAAATTGGCCGAAAGTATTTTCACAACGATTGAAACAGATGACTATGATTTCGCGGCTGCCGATGAAAGCAAAGTAAGATCATTAAACGATAATTACAGGGTTGTTTATCCGCTGGCAGTAAAATCACCTGCATTGGGTGCGGAGTTTTTTAGCGCATCGCAATTCAAAGGAGAAAGTTTAAAAGATCTGCTGGCTGTCAAACAACAGCTTGTATCTTTAAACCTTGATAAGATGCCGGTGAAAGATGAAGACATGGGAACGATCGGCCAGTTTACTCAATTAAGGAAATTAAATCTTTCATTCACCAGCATTACCGGCGATGCACTCAAAGAATTAAAAGGATTGAAAGAATTAAAGCAATTGTCGTTATCAGGAACTAAAATAAATGCTGAAGCACTAAAAGCTTTATCATCATTAAAACAGCTAACCAAACTTTTTATCTGGAACACCGGCTTAAAAAAAGAAGACATCAATTTTTTCGCCAACAAAGATCTTGTTATAGAAACAGGTTTTCGAAGTGATACGATCATGCTGAAGTTGACTCCACCGGTATTAGAAAACGAACAGCAACTGATCATACAACCCATTACTCTTAAACTAAAACATTATATCAACGGTGTTACGATACGTTATACTCTCGATGGCTCGACACCGGATAGCCTGAACTCGCCGGTATATAACGGCAATGTTACACTCGATGGTAACATACATTTAAAAGCGATTGCTTATAAACCCGGATGGTACAGCAGCGATACAACAGAAGCTGATTTCTATACTGCCAAATACAAAGTTGATTCAGTAATTCATTTCCTGCCCCCCGACAACGCTTATAAAGATGAAAAAGGAAAAATATTGATCGATCTTGTAAAGAGTGAAAACAATTTCCGTAATGGCAAGTGGATCGGGTTCAGGAATAATAGTATGGAAGCATTGCTTGTATTTAATCAGCCTGTAACGATATCTACTGTTACTGTAAGTTCTATAATCGATATTGGTAGCTACTTAATGCCGCCATTGTCGCTTGAAGTTTGGGGTGGCGATAACCCCACCCAATTAAAACTATTGAATCGCATCACACCTCAACAACCATCGAAACAAATTCCTTCTTATTTAAAAATGTATGATCTCACATTTAACACCACAACGGTTCGTTATTTAAAGATCATTGCCAATCCTGTTGTCAAACTTCCTAAGTGGCATCCGGGCAAGGGACAAAGAGGATGGTTTTTCGCGGACGAGGTGATTGTGAAATGAGGAATAAATTTTATGTTGCCGGCGATCAGACGCCTGATCCATATGGTTAACTTCATGATGGCATCATTATGAAAAACTACTTCGGGACGTTACGGAAAATGTCTGCATTCAAACGCATCTTTTTAACGCTTAAAAGATTTTTTAAAATATAAAATAAATAGTATGAAAGAAGGTTCATTTATTGGTACAAGTAACTCCGGCAATTTTCAGGAAGCATTGAGCAACGCAATAGCAACTGCCAAGGAAACTTTAGAAACAGATTTTATTAAATGGAAGTTAGAAGAATTGTCGGGAGAGGACGGCGGTTTCGTTACCGTACAGGTTCTTTCGGTGAAAATAAATGCTCAAAGCCCGACTCACTCAAGCTAATTTCAAAAAAGACTAATACTACCACTAACAGGCAGTTTGGTAATATTGCGGAGCGACGAATATATCGTCATCTTTCTGTTCGCTATCATCAGCGGCCGGCTTGACTTTTGCCATTGAGCTTTAGTTGCTATCTTCAGCACTTGTAATTCTATTCGGATGCGGTTTCGGGCTGGACGTTTTTCAAATACCTCCACATGCCAGGCCCTGACCGTTATGCGGTAACACTGTTAACACCATGCGAATTCTAACATCAATTATTATTCTTTCACTTATTAGCTGCAACAGCAGATATGTACCTTATTGGGAAAAACAAAAAGGTGACTTTAAATACCATAATAAAAAAGAATTTGTCAGTGATAGCATCCTGCGAGCGGATTACAAAACTTATAAAAAAAGCAGACATCCTTTGTTTGACAACTTTGTCTCATCCGAACCGGTATATCTTTATTCGTGGCAGGACAGGGACAAAACTAAAAATGAGTTTACCGTGATTAAGGATGATGGTGAATTAGGCCTGAAAATTCTATACTTTATTCTTGATAAAAAAGACAGTTTACTTTCCTGGACGCTAATTGCAGGAATGGGCAGCGAAGGTGGTTATTGGTTTGAGACACGAAGTAAGTTTATAAGTCCTGACACATTATTAAACATTGGCGCTACTACACAATGGCTGGACTTTGAAAAGGAGCAGAAAATGGAGAAGACAAAAGGCGATACAACTTTTTCATACCTGATAATTGAAAACAGTGGAAGGGTAACCGAGAAAGTTTTTAAAGAAGTTAAAGATCTGCATTTCAAAAATCAATAAGTCAACTGCAAAGCACTACCGTTTGCATGGGGTCTTCTGCCGCGCCGGCGGAGAATATATACTCATCGATACATTCGCTTATCATCTGTATTCCGGCTCGACGATTAAAGCCAAACAAAAGAATATAACAATCAACTGCATTAACTTTACTTAGCCTCGGTTCGGGATGACGAATCATGAAATATCAGCAGAAAGCCCTTGGCCGTTGGCGGTAATGTCTTGCGATCCTGTTAATGAAAAAACTTACTCTCACATACTTCCCAATTTTTTTTTGGATGCTTGCTTTGGGCCAATTAAAACCACAAGGCACCTTCATTGGACTTGAAAAAATGAAAGGATACTCCGACCCAGAAAATCCTAAACGCATTTGGTATCATCTTTCAGTTTTGACCTTTGAGGGCGACTCTGTATTTCTTGAACAATCACCGGTTGCTATTTATAAAACTGATACGATATTTTCTGCTTCTGATGGAGGTTTTTATTCTTATGCTGGCACAATCGGGCAGTATGAAGGCAAACCTTTTCTTGATTTAAAGCTTAAATCTTGTGATTATTGCCCACGGCAAATTATTGAGTTTAAGCCGCCAAAAATTGTAAAAGATGAAGACACAACTCAAGTTACTACAAGTGACACTACAGCTATTGAAGAGTCTTTTGGAATTGAATACCCAAATAGAGAATTCAAAATTATGGTACTTCAAAAGACAAAGAATAATGACGTTATCATGGTTAACAAAAATATTTACCGGCGACAAAAACGAAAATAGCGCTGCTATCAACATGGGGTTTTCTGCTAACCATAACACAAACGTGTAAAATAATATTAGTAACTGGATTTTTCAATCTCCTATAGGAAAACGAAACCATCGCCAATGCCTGTTCGTTACCGGCAACAGCATTTGCTGATTTCTTTAAAAAAAGTCTACCTTAGAAAAACGATACTTTAATCTGCCCTTATCAATTCTCGCCTGGTTAGATAGCACAACAATTATAAGCAACTAAAAAAATGAATTGCATATTCACCTGCTAAATTATTATCTATGCCCACTACTGAACAACCCAACATCCCGCTTTCAACACCATTTGAAAATATTGCTGTTGCCCTCTCCGGTGGCGGCTTTCGTGCTGCTGCCTATGGTCTTGGCGTATTATCGTACTTAGATCATCTTAAATTACCCGGCGATGAAAAACCATCATTCCTTGGTAAGATGAAATTTATTTCTTCTGCTTCCGGTGGAACGATCATCAGTATTCTCTATAGTATGTACCTGCGCCAGGGCAAAACATTTAAAGATTGCTATAAAGACCTTCTTGATAAAATGAAGGGTGAAGAATTATTGAATGCTGTACTTGAAAAATTGAACAACGATAGTGAATGGGATGCTGCCGGCACCGGTAAAGGAAGAAACCTGATCAATGCCTTTGCCAAAGTATATGATGAAAAATTATTTGGCGGAGAAACCTTTGATATATTCTGGAAGGATCAACATGATCTCTTCGTTTGTTTCAACACAACTGATTTTTTCAGGGGTTTAAGTTTCCGGTTTCAAACCGATGGAAACAATAAAACGTATGAGTATACCGGTAACCGCTATGTTCATTTTGACACAAAACAGCAAGCTTATAAAAAAATTAAACTGGCCGACATTCTCGCTGCTTCTTCCTGTTTCCCTGCAGGTTTTGAACCAATCGTTTTTCCCAATGATTTTGTTTACTCCAACACATCAAAAGGCACTTCTCTTTCTCTCGCGGAATTAGAAAATGCAATTATCCTGGAAGGATACGATTCGTCGGTCAATAGCCTGAACAAACCAATAGCTTTTATGGATGGTGGCATCACCGATAACCAGGGACTTCAAAGTGCGATGTTGGCTGATTACCGGGCCAGGAATCAAAACAATCCATTTGACCTGATCATCGTCGGAGATGTAACGAGTCATTTTATGGATCCTTACAATCCACCAGCCGAACAAAAAGCTGCGGGGTGGAGAAAATGGACGATCAATGGGATACTTCGTAAAATCTCAGGCATCGGGAAATTGATAAAAAAATTATTGACAGTGTCCGTCATTATTTTATTGGCTTCCCTCCTGTTGGTTGTGCTTAGCTTTTTTGCATTTGATATCCCATTCCTGCGTTATACAGGGTTTATACTCGCGGGTATTTCATTGACCACAACTATCATTCTTGCAGTCATCAATCGCTTCAGCGACAAAGAGCCGCTTTTAAACAAATTATTTAACTCGCCTGTTGCACCCAATATAAAATCTTTAACAGAAAAACTGAATATTGAAAAGAGTTTTTCAGAAGACATCATTGAGAAACTGATGAACTATCTCGGTAATACCAAACTAAATGTCATCGAACATATGTTGAAAGCAAGGGCCACCTCCGTTCTGACGATGACAATGGATGTAAACCTGAAGCATACCCGCCGCCTCATCTATGAGATCTTTTATGCAAATGAAATATGGACCGACCGCCGTTTGTATAACGTCATCTTTGAATTAAGTGAATTTAATAAATCGAACCGCGAATTCCGGATCAACACGAAACTGAAGTGGGCAACCAATGAAGACAAAGAATTATTGAACAGCGCTACGAATGACATAAAGAAAATCGCGGAAGACGCAAGAACGATGGGCACTACATTATGGTTTGGACAACCTGATGTACAAAATGAAAAATTGAAAAAGATCGTTAGCTGCGGACAATTTACAACCTGTATAAATCTTATAGAATATATTCTTTGTCTTGAAAGAAAGATCGGGCGGAACGGATTGACGCTTGCTCCTGCTGAATTGGATAAGATCGCTTATGTAAAAAAACAATTGCTGGAAGACTGGAATAAATTTAAAACGGACCCGTACTTTCTTTATAATAGTTATAAAAATTAATGGGCCCGGCGCCGGTACTACTAGCATCGTCCCTTGCGTCGCACTCTTCGGGGTTCTGTTCATTACTCAGCATTTGCGAACCGTCCTTCTCGTTTCGAAAAGGCGTTTGATTTCCGTTAGTTGTATGTAATTTTATCGGACACAGCATGAAAATCTTAATCACTTTTATTTTATTGACCATTTCCTCTGCAGCTTACTCACAAGACTACATACCAAAAAATGAAATTGACACATCATTAAGTTTTTGGGGAACAACGCCAATAAACATGGGCGAATATGATAACAGGGTTGTTCCATATGGAAGTAGTTTGCCTATCTATGTTTGCATAAACTATAAAGGAGGAAAAACCAGGAACAAGGAATATTTCAAATCGGATTCAACGCACTATTTGGTATTTGACTATTTTGAAAATGGTGAAGACAAAGCTCAGGGCTCCGTTGAGATAAAAGATGAAATCATTGGTAAATCCTATACAAGGGTTCGTCACGGTGGTCTTGACACACCAATAACAACATTAGACACTCATTACTATAAAAAACTATCCAAAGAAGGAGAATGGACCGAATATGTTGATACATTCGGATTTCGGACATGCTGGGTCGGACAATATAAAGACGACAAAAAAATTGGTACCTGGAAATATAGTATTGTCGGGCTTGGCGAAGATTTACCAATTTGTGAAATCAACTACAGTGTTGACTCAACAAAAAAGCTATACCAAACGAATATTGCATTCACAATATCTTTAGACAGTTTACAATCTCTGCTTACTGACTATTGGCTTCTGCGTTCTTGCGACAGTAAAAAAGATACAAGAATGGCCTTCTCAAAATTGAATTCTATAAACGACGGATACAGCTTTCCAGATAATCCTCAAGGCTACTATTCGTTCAAGGAAAAAAATATTTTCCAACGGTTTAGAGGAGAAGGTTGCTACAAATTCAGGGAAACGTCATTAAAAGGTAAATGGAGTTTAACAAATGAAAAAGATGGCCGGCAAATAAAAATTAAATTCGCGGACAACAGCACCTGGACATTGAAAATCTTATATCTTGACTTAGAAGGAAACTTAGTGACTGAGCGAACTAAACTATAGCCAACATTCAGTTTGCTGCCGACGTTCACTGTTCAGCTTTTTGTTGTTAACTTCAACTTTAGTTTTTCAAGCGGCATTTTAAATCGTTATTCCGTATGAAACAAACACATGTTTTAATAATTTTCCTATTGGCCCTTTCCTTACTTGCCTGCAGGAAAAATAAAGTCCCAAATTTATCACTGCCGGCCGAAACTCAAACAGGCCAAAATACCCTGGGCTTTTTACTTGACAATAAAGTATGGGCAAACTATGGCAGGCGCTGCACATTTGCCGGGTGTAAGGATAATAAGGTTCACGCCTATTTGTATAAGCAACCTAACGGCGACTTCGATCTTGGAGTTAGTGCCGACTATACTATTTTATCTATGGCAATTGACCAATCGTTTTACTTTCATACTACTAACGTGACAACGGCGGGAACATTTTTTATTGACAGCAACCTTAATCGCGTAATGAAATTCATTGCCAGCCAGTATAATCAATCATATAAAGAATATAAAGTAAAAAACCAAAGTACTTGTATTTTGACAATTACGAGGTTTGACACAACAAACAAGATTATTTCCGGAAGATTCAATGGAATCTTGCACAACCCTTCTGATCTAAATGATAGCGTAAAAATCGAAGATGGACGATTCGATGCTCAGTTAGACTATCGACAATAAAAACTGCTAACATGTACTGTAGCGATCATTGTGAGAACTCTCATCATTCCAAAGACAATCGATTAAATTGCTATTCCTAATTACCAGACCAAATCGTTAGAAAAAATGGAATTCAATCCAAACAATAATGTTGTTAAACTCTGTCTCCAGGGGATGGAGATGGAAGCAAATGGAAAATCGGGTGAAGCTTTCAAACTATTTCTTCAGGCCTGGAACGAAGCGACAAACGACTTTGAAAAATTTATTGCTGCTTATTATGTGGCCCGTCATCAAAAAAATACTTCTGATAAATTAAAATGGCTTGAAACAGATTTACAGCTTGCATTAAAAATAGATAACGACTCGGTTAAGGGCGCTATTACTTCTCTATACGAAAGTATTGCCAAGTGCTATGAGGACTTAAACGATCCTGTCAATGCAAAAAAGAGTTATGAGTTAGCAAAATCGTTCGTGGGCAAACCGTCTGACAACGGCCCTTTTTATCACGGTACGAAGGCGGACCTGCAGGTTGGCGATTTTCTGACAGCAGGGTACGGTTCTAATTACAAGTCAGACCTCATAATGAATCACATTTATTTTACAGCGTTGATCAATGGGGCCGGACTTGCTGCAGCATTGGCTAATGGTGATGGGCGTGAACGTGTTTATATCGTTGAACCGACAGGATCGTTTGAAAATGACCCGAACGTTACAAACAAAAAATTTCCTGGAAATCCAACACGTTCATATCGCACTGAAGCACCTTTAAAGATCGTTGGTGAAGTAACAGATTGGGTGAGACTAACACCAGGGGAACTTCAAAAATGGCGTGAAAAATTGGCGAATAGCAAAGGAGATATTATTAATTAATTTTTTAGATGCTTGCAACTTATTCAGAAGGCCCTGATCGTTGTATGCACTTTTAAATGACGATGGATTTTATATTTAGAAAAGCTAAAATAACTGACACCGATAATCTTGAGAGGCTTATTGAGAAATCAGCAACAGCTATAAATTCTGCTTATTATTCCAAAACAGAGATTGATGCCGCACTTGGAAATGCCTGGACAGTAGACCAACAACTTATAGTTGATAACACTTATTGGATTGTTGAAAATTTAGAAGGAGTAGTGGTCGGATGCGGCGGATGGAGTAAACGGAAATTATTATTTGGAAAAAATAATGATTTAAATTCTACAGATAATGAATTGATCCCGGGTGTTGATTCTGCCAGGATCAGGGCTTTCTTCGTTCATCCGGATTTTACACGTATGGGAATTGGCAAAAGATTGCTCAAAGAATGTGAAGCTGAAGCGAGATCACTGGGTTTTCATTCATTGGAACTGGTAGCGACTTTAAGCGGGGAGAAATTATATTCTGCAATGGGATATATTCCTGTAAGATCATACGATATTGATTTAGGCAATGGGATAACTAATAAAGTTGTTGCGATGTATAAGTCTATAAAATAAAAATTGTATACCCTCAATTATATAAACCTGACAATGCTAGACCAGCTCTTTTGTGAAATTCTTGAATATAAACTTTGTGAAGTTTTTGAAAACCTGGACAACGAAAACGCGAAAGGCTTTTGGTGTGATGGTGTATCATTATCAGAAGCCGGCGAATACTATTCAAAAAAGTTCGTCAATGACAATCGACAAGTTAAGATGCAGGCTCTTGTTGGCAAAGACGGACAAACTGTTTATGCTTTGAATTTAAAATTCGGAAGTAAAGCTTTGAGCAGGTACGCAAGAGATTTGAGTATAGTTGAATGTATTCCGCAGGCAAATTATGAAAGCTGGTTTAAGATTGATACATCCAAAAAAGAAATTGAAGTACAACTTGACTGACAACAAAAGCCATACTTAGCTCAAATCGGATTCCTAACCAACAACTCCAATGGAAAATACAGACCTTTTGAATTGTATCAAAATAATTGCAGACTTTCCCAACATCTACCAGGCAGGAAATGAAACCCCTGTTGGGATCATGCACCAGGGCGGGTATTCAAAATTATTTTCTCAAGTGACGATTGAAAATATTTCCGGTTACCTCATTAATAACCCAAAGCTTATTGAAGATTGGATTAACTACTCCGGAGATATACGACATGATCCGGCCTGGGTCTTTGAACAGGAAAAAAACGGCTTATGGATTGTATCGTATTGGAAAGATGGGAAGTTAATTGATAAACATAGTTATCCTGATAAATTCACAGCCTGTGCGAAAATGATTAAAATGACATTTGAGGAAATCAGAAAATACAGGCAACATTAAAAAAAAGCTGAGACAATAATACCGAACGAATAACTCCGGGATCTCGGCGATGATGAATCAAGAATATATCCTAACCATCCCCTTTGCTTATGACTGCAACACAGGCTGAACAAATAAAGCCAGGCTTTAAAATATATTCTCAGCTGCGCTAACTTTGCTCAGCTTCTGTTCGTACTGTAGAATCATAGATTATCAACTTGAAACTTTTTTCGGGAAGTGAACAGAAAAAACATTTACAATTAAAATCAAAATATGAGAAAAGTAATTGCAGCGATCAATATGACCCTTGATGGGTATTGCAACCACACGGCAATGATCGCGGATGATGAAATACATCAACATTACAGTGAGCTATTGCGTAACTCAGGCATTGTCTTATATGGAAGGATAACCTATCAGCTTATGGAATACTGGCCAACTGTAGTTAAAAATCCTACCGGCAACAATGCAATGGATGAATTTGCAGTGATAATGGACAACATTCCAAAAATTGTTTTTTCCCACACACTGAAAAGTGTTGAATGGAAAACTGCAACGCTGGCAAAGAAGGATCTTAAAGAAGAAGTTTTAGATCTCAGGCAATCCGGCAATGGCGGGAGCAAAGACATTTTAGTTGGCAGCCCAAGTTTAATAGTTGCCTTAGCGAAACTTGGTTTAATTGATGAATACCAACTTGCTGTTCAGCCAACTATTTTGGGAAGCGGTTTGACCTTATTCAAAAACGTTAAGGATAGAATTGATCTTAAACTCTTAAAGACAAAAACATTTGGTTGCGGTGCAGTAGTTTTTTACTATGAGCCGGCAAAAAAATGAGGACATAGCTCAAACGAATGATCTTCGTGACGAAGATTGAATCCAGACAATTAAAATTAAAATAAATGGAAACTACAGCCATTGAAAAATTACACCAGGAACTTCTAAACTTTTGGAATGATCAAAACGGAGCAGGCATGGCATCCTTATTTACTGATGATGCAAATGTTATTGGATTTGATGGAAGTCAGATGAATGGGCGATTACAGATTGAAACGGAATTAAAAAAAGTGTTCGACAGTCATAAGACAGCAAGATATGTTTGGAAGGTTCAAGAAATTCGTTTCTTAGATCTGCATACAGCATTGTTGAGAGCTATTGTTGGTATGGTGCCGCCGGGCAAAAAAGAACTGAATCCGGCAACGAATGCTATCCAGTCGTTAATTGCTATTAAACAAAATGATCTTTGGAAAATTTCGCTTTTCCAAAATACACCTGCTCAATTTCATGGACGTCCGGAGTTGGTGGAGGCAATGACAAAAGAATTAAGCAAGTTGATTTAGATTGAACTTACTACTCGACTACACAACAAGCGATTTCTTGTGACGCCGGCTTATGATATGCACATCGCCCGGTTCGTTTATCATCTGCGTTTATTATGTAAACACTTCGCAATATGCATCTGCTTTACATGAGACGATTTTTAATTTCTTTTCTTATCGCGAAACTATCCCTTGGGCAACTCAACGCACAAAAACAAGATTCAAAAATTATTGAGATCACAAATTCGGTAAGATCGATCGACAAAGACACTTCTTTATCTATAATTAAATTCGAAAAATTAAATGGTCTTATATCCGGCGACAGCAGTATAAACATTCTTTTGAAAAGCATACTATCGATTGAATGCTATTATAAAGATGGGAAAATCAAAATAATCAAAACAGCCAGCGATTACTCCTCTCCTCTTAGTCCCGCATCCGGTCATTTAACCAGTTATTATTTTAAAGAAAAAGATCTTATTTACGTTTTTGAGAGTTATTCAAATAGTTCAAGAATGGGATCGTGTGGCACTATTAAAATCAAAAATCATTTATATTTTGCCAATGGCATACTTTTAAAAAAGGCAGCTGAAGAATCTCCTTTCAATTGTTATAACCTGTCAATCCATCCTGAAATATATTTAGGAATACTAAATGCCATTCAAAGATTTATTGAAGACGGGAAAAAATAAAACCGCTAAGGCCTGGCTTTCGTTTATGCCTCACTTGTTGAATTTTTTTAATAAGATTTATAAGAGTAGTATCTTCCAAATTGACGCGGACTTTTCTAACTCCAAAACTAACTTTTATGCAATTTTTTGTTTCAAACTTTAAATGGCTTATGCTTATATCCGGGCTATTGACTTGTTCAATGTTCCTTGGATTGTTTTCTCCGGAATCTTCTCTGAAATCTAATTTTGGTGAAAAACTTGAAGCAGGACCTGACAATATACTTGTACGTAACTGGTCAGCCTTAATTGGTCTTATGGGAATTATGTTAATTTACGGCGCATTTAAACCAGCCGTAAGAAAATTTTCTTTGGTTATTGCGGGAATAAGTAAAGTGATATTTATAACTCTTGTTCTTTATTTTGGAAAACGATATATGGACCATGGAGCAGGAACAGCGGTGATCGTAGATTCCATCATGGTCTTTTTGTTTATTCTTTACCTTTTATTTTCACGAACAACAAAAGCAGTATGACAATGCCGACCGGCTATTGCGAATAATTTTTAAAAACATTACACTATTATGAAAAAAATTTCATCACTATTGGTATTATTTCTGATCTCTGTATCTGCGTATACGCAATTTGTAGCAAGAGCTGAAATAAAAGAAAAGATCGAAGGCATTTGCGACATCAAAAATGTTTATACTTTATTTCCAATGTTTGGAGACCAGGTAGAGGCAGTTTGTTCCGTTGCTGATTCAACGATTGAAGCAAAGCTCAACAAAGAAGTAGAATTTTTAAAAGATAAACCGAACTATAAGGACAAAGGAATGGTTAGCATAATTATAAATTGCAAAGGCGAAGTTGTTCAATGCAAAATAGACAACGAAACAAAAAGCACGGTTTTAGATGAACAGGTGGTTAACATTTTTAAAACCTTAACATCATGGAAAGCGGGAAAGCTAAATGGTAAAGAAGTAGACAGTTTACGTCTTTGGAGTTTCGAGATCAAAAAAGGTAAACTTACACTCGAATAAACATTCCCCCGCGGGAAAGCCCTGGCCGTCGTATCTAATTTGGAAACATGTTTAAAAGATTCATCATAGTAATTCTTATCGACATTGGTTTGGTCTTTCTTTGGGATTATTGGGCAAACTCCATTCATGCAAGATATAACATCAACCTGCATTAACTTTACTCGGCAGTTGTGCGGACTGAACGATCACCAAATGCCTTTATATCAAAGCCCGGTCGTGAGCTGCCACACTTAAAAAACTTATGAATAAAAAAAAGATCATTATCAGAACATTGCTGGTACTGGTTGTTGCTGGCATTGTAACTGTTTATTTATGCAACCGTGCAATTGAGAACTCGGCCAAAGGTCTTTTGTATTCTGATCCAAAAGCCATTCCTTTTAACAGGGTCGGTCTGCTGCTTGGCACATCGAAGACCCTTGGAAACGGAAAAAATAATCTTTATTATGATTACCGGATCGAGGCGACAATAAAACTTATTCATGAACATAAAATAAAATACCTCGTCATCAGCGGCGACAATAGCCGAAAGGATTACAACGAACCTGGCATGATGAGAGCTGATCTTATCAATGCAGGAATTGATTCTTCCATAATTTATCTTGATTATGCCGGCTTCAGAACCTTCGACTCCATTAAGCGACTGAAAGATATCTTTGGACAGGATTCTGTAACTATCATCTCTCAGCAATTTCATAACGAAAGAGCCATTTACATAGCAACCAAAGAAGGTATAAAAGCCATCGGCTTTAATGCAACTGATGTAAGCTCAGGGCGGGGATTTAAAACGCAGGTACGTGAAAAATTAGCGAGGGTAAAAGTGTTTGCAGATTATTTATTCGGTACCAAACCAAAATACTCTGGAAGTAAGATTATTATTCCTTCATAGATGAGCAGACCTGGTAGCTATTTACAATTTTTGAACCGCATTAGAAGCATAGAAACATAAGAAAGCATAGATCCCTCCCAGCAATTTTCTATGTGCCCATGCTCCTATGATCCTTATGCGGTTCAAAATGATCTTGTCTTCAAAGAACTATAAGGTTTATAAAATCTTATAGGTGTCGTCCAATTGCTGAGTTGCGAACAGAACGTTGAAGAGTGCACCGGATCAAGCCCGGTGAAACTCGCAACAGGCGATGATAGTAGTATCCCGATAGCTATCGGGACCCGGTCAATAAAAAAAATCATCTTAACATCAATAAAAAATGGCGGATGTATTCAAACATCCACCATTGTACAAAAAGATTGTGGCGAGCGAAACTACACACACCCGCCACCTGTTATGAACCTTATCCTGCAAAACAGTAAGCACAACCCCGTTCCTGTGCACGACTGACGGCCCAAACACCGGCAGGCACAACCTGGATACCGGGCAATATCCCACTTACCCAATCTTTTTTTATTTCGGCTGCATCTTGTTTTAATATATCCGCTGTGACCGCACTATATACTGTTAATGCTGCATCGCATACACAAAACATAACACCACTTTCCTGCAGTTCATTGATACCAATAGGAACAGCTCCTATCCCAAGCACTTTAAAATCACCCTGTGCAGGTTGCCAGAAAGGATTGCGTGTGGAAGGTTTGTTTGTTCTTGGATCAACAACTTTGAATACCTGGTTGAAATCATATTTGGCCCATAAGCGATGATCCATCGCATAAGGAATTGCATTGTGGCGAAGTACCACTACTATGCCGCAATCTTTTTCTGTTGTTCCGGTAGCGGCATTCGTTGCAAGAAATATTCTCGGCCATGCAAAAGGAAAAATTCCATTTGGCTCGGGAACGTCGAATACAATACGATGCTTTCCTTTTAATTTTTTAAACCATTCATCTGCATCAACACCTGTATTGGTAAAAAAATTATTCTCCGCATGTGATTGCAATGGAGAAACCATAGTAGAAAGACCAAAAGCAGCGACGCCGCTGGCTACTGTTCCCAGGAACCGTCTGCGGGGATTATCGGCTTTATTAGAATTTTTGTTTTCCATAAACTGGTTTTTGATTAAAATAAAATTCCTTTCGACGAAACTAAAGACATGAAGAGGCTGTACCGAGGATCAATTTTCAATCGGCGGTTCTCTTTTTCCGATCGGTATGGGTTTGTTTACCGTTTGGATAGTTATCATCTTCCTGGTTTACCACATTTCATCCGCTTCCTTTATCAATTGATAACTGAAGGTTTTTACATAACGTCCATCATTATTTTTCTTTACATTCTAAAAAGATTTTTTATGAAATATGTAATAAAGGGTAGCTTACTGGTGGTCATTATACTTTTCGTTTATGCTGCTCTTGCATTTGTTAGCACTGCATCATAATTCGAAGTAGCATAAAGAACACCAAGCGGGCACAAAGGACACAATGAGAATTAATTTATCATTACGTCTTTGTGTACTTCGTGTCAACTTGGTGTTCGTTGTGCTACCAAACTGTTCTTATACGCTTTCATAGTTTTTATTCGTTCACCGGTCTGAAGCTGCACTTCACCGATATCACGGTTTATTTTCCCTGGTTTTAAAATATTTCCTTTGCCTTTGCGTCTACCTGTACAAAGAGAGCAGGCAATGACCACCATCATGGCTGACCAACAAAAACAAAATATAATAGAAGCTGTCAAAAATTATGGCAAGCGTTTATTCTATTTTATCCGCGGCAAAGTGAATACAGATGAAGACGCTGAAGACATACTGCAGGATGTATGGTACCAGTTCAGTAATGTGATGAATAGCGAACCCATAGAACAAACAAGTGCATGGTTGTACCGCGTAGCAAGAAACAGGATCATCGATAAATACCGCAGACCACAGGCGGATTCATTGGATGAACTGTTTACAGATGATGATGGAAGCGAATTTAATTTCAGCGAAATATTATTAAAAGAAAATACAACGCCTGAAACCGAACATCTCCGGAATCTTTTTTGGAAAGAATTATTTTCAGCATTGGATGAATTACCTGGAGAGCAGCGGCAGGTGTTTACGTGGCATGAGCTCGAAGATCTTTCTTTCAATGAAATATCCGAACGAACCGGTGAAAATATCAATACCCTTGTAAGCCGTAAACGATATGCAGTGCTTCACCTGAGAAAACGCCTGGAACAATTGTATAAAGAAATCATTCAACAATAAAAATTAAAGTTATGAGAGGATCACGTTTTGCAAAATTCATCCTGCTTTTTATCGTCATCGCACCTATTGCCGTTTTCGCTTTTGGCAGTTTGGTAATGTGGCTATGGAACGAAGCATTGGTACCTGTGTTACATGTTTCACCTGTTACATTCTGGCAGGGCCTTGGAATATTGGTATTAGCCAAAATTTTATTCAGCAGCTTTGGTGGCAGAGGCGGACCACGCCGCAATTATTGGAAAGAAAAAATGATGTGGAACCAAATGACGCCGGAACAAAAAGAAAAGTTTAAAGAAGAATGGAATAACCGCAGAAGCAGGTGGGGAAACAGGTCATCAGGTTCAGACAGCGGCATTGACCAGGCTAACCCCGGATCATGTTGACCCGGTACTGATAATTTGTTTACCTAACTTGCTACCTTATTCATTTACATTTTCTGATCGAATAAATATTTTTTTCGTCCGGAAATTTTTATTTTAATTCGCTGCTATGAAAAAGATGATGCTTTCGCTGCTACTTGTCAATATTTTTTTTTCAATTGGCACATTCGCACAGGATAAGGACAGCCTTGCAAAAGAACAGGAACTGGAAAACTGGAGACGAAAGGCTGACTCGTTACATAAAATTCAACTGGCAAGGGATAGTGCCTTCCGGCAACAGCTTAATGATATATCCAATGAAGTGAACAGGAGCATTGAAGACAACAAACAAAAAGAAGTAGAAAAAGCTACTGAGGAGGTGATGGCGCGGCATGAAAAAGAGCAGCGCTCCAAAAGACAAACGATGCTATGGGCAACAGCAGGTTTTTTAATAGCGGTAGTTATCGGTGGACTAATTTTTAAACGGAGAAAAGGAAAAACAGATCAATCATTATGACAGCTCGTCAATAATACCCCTGTAACTTCTGCCGATCGGGAGCGCTACCCCATTTATTTCAATCGTATCGGCAGTATAAGATTCGATCTTGTTGATTGAAATGATAAAAGAACGGTGGATGCGTTTAAAAAGATTCGCAGGTAACATTTCCTCGATCTCGTTTGTACTCATTTTTGACACGAACACTCTTTTCGTTGTTACGATCCTTATGTATTCAAGCTGGCTCTCTATATACAGTATGTCGGAAAACAAAACCTTCACTTTCTTTTTCTGAACGTTTAAAAATAAATGATCCTTTACTTCTTCGGCTGCAACTGGTTTCTGTTTGACTGTTTGGGCTGTTCTTACTTTATTTACTGCGACAAGAAAACGTTCAAATTCAAATGGCTTCAAAAGATAGTCGGTCACGTTCAGATTAAAACCTTCTACCGCGTATTGATGATACGCTGTTGTAATGATCACTGCTGGTGGATGCATCAATGTTTTAAGAAAAGCCATTCCTTTTAATTTAGGTAAATGGATATCTAAAAAAATAAGATCGGTTTCGTTGTTGTGCAAAAATTCCGTCGCGAGAATAGCGTCTTTGAATGTCGCCTGTAACTCAAGGAATGGGATCTGCGAAATATAGTCAGTTAATATTTTCGCGGCCAGCGGCTCATCTTCTACTACTATGCATTTTATTTTAGACATGGGTTGCGAGGTTGATCTTTAATTGCGCATTAAAAACGCCTCCTTCCTGTTTGACCGACAGCCCATACTCCTTATAAAGCAATTCAAGCTGGCGCCGGAGGTTTGAAAGGCCAATATTTTCTTTTACACTTCCGGCCGTGTCGGCTCCTTCGGAAGAATTTTTTACAACGAATGTCAACATTCGTTTATTCACTGAGAGATGAATGTCGATAAATGGTTGATCCCTCGTTTCAGATACACCATGTTTGAATGCGTTTTCTACAAGAGGTATCAGCAACAAAGGCGGCAGTGCCTGCTTCATGTCCTCTATATCGTAGTTAAAATTCACTTGCAATGATTCATCGTAACGCAATTTTTCCAACGCAATATAATCATTGATAATTTTTATTTCCTGCTCAATTGCGATATAATCACCACCTGTTTCGTATAGCATGAACCGCAATATTTTTGACAGGCGCAGGATGGATTCAGGAGCAAGATCCGATTTATCTCTTGCCAATGAATAAACATTGTTTAATGTATTGAATAAAAAATGCGGGTTGGTTTGTGATTTAAGATAGCTGAGTTCTGCCTCTTGTTTTTCAATGCGAAGCTGCTGTGTAGCTTGTTTAAGTTTTAAATAATTGTAGATGTGTCTTGATATACCGAAAAGGCAAACAGATCCAACACTATAACCCATCTGGTTTTGCAAAAGTTTATCCAATGAAATAAAATCTTTTAAGGACGTGTAAATATGCAATTGTATTCCTAATGACCGCCAGAGATACGATACATAAGAATAAAACATACAATGGACCCACAATAAAAAAATTCCAAGCAGGATATTATAGATAACAAACTTTCTTTTCCTGAGGACAAACGGAACAGAATATTCAAACAAAATGTAATTGAGAGGTATGAGATAGATCACTCCCCAGATATTGTTGACTACAACGTCCCAAAACTTGCCGGGATAAGTATGGTATGTCATCAACACACCGATAACGAAATAACCGAGACCCACCCATAAATAGAATTTAACCAGCTTTATATCTAACGATCTCTTCATGCAGTATTTTAAAAAGATAAATATCGGTAAATCTTTTCCTCCTTCTTTTTGAAATCTATAGAATCGGGCTTCCCGTAAACTAATCACCTGAAAAATACCACCAATAACCTTTTATGAAAGATAAACGAATGGATTGGTAAACCAATTTCCCTGTTACCGAAGCATTTACCAATAGGAAAAATGGCCATTTAAACAGCACCATGTCGTTTGTTTACGATAAGCTGCCGTTCGTTGACGGTGGCTTTTGCCGTTTACATTTCCCAGTTATTCTTGTGGAAGAATTGACCGACACATTAACCGGAACTTAAAAAAAAATTATATGAAACTTTTATTGATCGTTCTATTAACTGCAATGGCGAGCCTTTCACAGGCGCAAAAAATAAGTGGTGTGGCAAAAGATGAAGCAGGTGCTCCTCTTGCCGGCGCCACCGTTAGTTTACTGAAAGCAAAAGATTCATCCGTTGTAAAGCTGGCTGTCACCAAGGCTGATGGCACTTACAGCTTTTCAGAGATCAAAGAAGGTAGCTACAGGGTGCTTGGAAGCTTTGTAGGTTATAAGTCCGCCTTCTCTCCATCATTTTCCAATTCCGCTGATATCATGGTAACAGAATTAAAACTTTCCAAACTTCCATCCAATCTTGCCGGGGTAAATGTTACCGCGAAAAAACCTATGGTAGAAGTAAAAGCTGACCGTACTATCCTGAACGTAGAAGGCACGATCAATGCAACAGGATCAAATGCATTAGAACTGCTTCGGAAATCACCAGGCGTATTGCTTGATAAAGATGAGAACATCAGTCTTGCCGGGAAAAATGGAGTACAGATCTATATTGATAACAGGCAAACGCCATTATCAGGGCAAGACCTTGCCAATTATCTCAAAACATTGCAATCATCACAAATCGAAGCGATCGAACTCATCACCAATCCATCTGCCAAATATGACGCTGCGGGCAATGCAGGGATCATCAATATCAAACTGGTAAGGAATAAATCACTGGGTGCAAATGGCTCCGTCAATGCCGGATGGAATATAGGCATCTATGCTAAATACAATGCCGGTGCTTCATTGAATTATCGCAATAAGAACATCAACATCTTCAGTACGTATAGTTACAGCTATACACCCAATGAGCAACACATCACAGTCAGGAGAACGGTACTTGACACGCTGTTTGATCAGCAGAACACAATTTTTGATAAACGTAAGGCGCATAATTTCAAGATCGGCGCTGATTATTTCATCAATAAGAAAAATACGATCGGTGTGATGGTAAATGGGATCATCGCTGACCCGGCAACTGTGACCGATGGCAGAACCTATATTTCAAATACAACAACTAATAAAGTCGATCGCATTTTAGTATCAGGCAATAATAACCAGATGAAAAGACATAATGCGAACATAAATCTTAATTATAATTATGTTGATCCAAAAGGGACCAGCCTTGTTATAAATGCCGACCGCGGTGAGTATGATTTGGACGGAGACCAGATGCAGCCAAATTTTTATTACGATCCTGCCGGGCAGGTAAAGCAAGGTGAGGTGATATATCATATAGTATCACCGGCGCAGATCAATATCAGTTCTATTAAAGCGGACTATGAACAAAATTTGCTCAAAGGAAAGTTGGGGATCGGTGTTAAATCGGCCGGCGTCAAAACCGACAATGATTTTCAACGTTACAATGTAGATGTTACCGGTGAAGAATTAGATAAAGACCGCAGCAATCATTTTATTTATAAAGAAAACATCACTGCGGGTTATCTGAATTACAACAGGCAATACAAAAAATTCATGATGCAGGTGGGTGTAAGAGCAGAGAATACGATATCAAAAGGTGTTTCCAATGGATTAAAATTTAATGGCACCAGTTATGTTGCCAGCACTTCGTCTTTCAGAAGATCTTATACAGATTTCTTCCCCAGTGCTGCAATCACTTTCAATAAAAACCCTCAGAAGGTTTGGGGCCTTAGCTACAGCCGTCGTATCGACCGCCCGGCTTACCAGGACCTGAACCCATTTGAATTCAAGCTGGATGAATACACGTTCATGAAAGGGAATATCAATCTTCGTCCGCAATACACCAACAGTTTTGGGATCACGCATACGTATAAATTCAAACTCAATTTTGGACTTAACTATAGTCACGTAAAAGATCTTTTTACACAGATAATGGACACCATTGAAAAATCAAAGGCTGTTTTTTCAAAGAAAAATTTAGCTACGCAGGACATCGTTAGTTTCAATGTGAGCTATCCTTTCCAGTATAAATCTTACAGTTTGTTTACGAACATCAGCAGCAACTATTCGAAGTACAAAGCTGATTTTGGCACAGGACGTAAAGTAGATGTGAATGCATTTGGTTTCAATCTTTTTGTACAGAACAGTTTAAAGTTTGCCAAAACATGGACAGCAGAGTTAAGCGGCTTCTATAATGCTCCGACAATTTATATGGGAAGCTTTAAAGGTAAATCGATGTATAATGTTGATGCAGGCTTATCAAGGCAGGTGATGAAAGGAAAAGCAGTTGTCAAAGCATCGGTCAGTGATGTATTTCATACTATGAGATTCAGGGCTACTTCCGATTTTGCGGGACAGGTAATGAAGTTTACTTACAGGCCGGAAAGCCAGCAATTCAAACTCAGTTTTACTTACAGGTTTGGAAGTAATACTGTAAAAGCGGCAAGGCAACGTTCAAGCGGCGCGGAAGATGAATTAAAGAGAGTGCAACAGAGTGGCGGGATCATGGGAAATTAAAATAGCCAAAGACTTAATTCTATAACCAAATAAAAAAAACGTTATGAAACTAATCACAATTTCAATCTCAGTTGCATTGACAGTACTTTCTCTTTGCAGCTGTTAAAAAGATAGTCACGCAACGACGCAAAGGCGCAACGCTTGAAAAATAGCCATTACCCTCTGCGTCGTTGCGTGACTTTTTTCTTCTTAACGGCAGGCATCAAATGTTTTGATCTGAAGATCGGGGAAAAGTTCAGAAAATTTAAAACCAAACGGTCATTAAAATCGAATATTAATAAGAAATAAAATCTTCTCAGTGCTTTGTAGTGTATACAATGTACACGGGTCTTGTTTTTACTTGACCCTTTTTTTATTTAAACGCAATAATAAAGTGTCACTGCGGTAGCGTCTACCTGACAAGGAAAAGAAAATGGAACCGCATCAGGATCATAGGAACATAGGCGCATAGAAAACTGCTGCAAGTATTTACTTTTTCGCTCTTTAAAAAAATCTTATGTTTTCTTATGTTTCTATGTTCCTTATCCGGTTCAAAATATTACATCGTCTTATATTTGTTGACTATTGCATAATTAGAGATTAATGAAAAAAATTCTTTCCGCAGCTCTCACCACCTTCATACTTATAAGCTGTACCGGTTCAAACGATAAAAACATGACTACAACCGAAAGCAAAAAACGCAAACAAGACAGTATAAGCGGTTACGCCCCAGTGAATGGTTTGAAAATGTATTATGAAATACATGGAGAAGGTTCACCGCTGGTATTGGTTCATGGCGGCGGCTCAACTATTCAAACATCTTTTGGCAATATACTTCCTTTGTTATCGCAACATCATAAAGTGATTGCTGTTGAATTGCAGGCGCATGGTCATACCGCCGATAGGGACAGTCCCGAATCCTTTGAGCAGGATGCCGATGATGTTGCAGCCTTGCTTAACTATCTTAAAATAAATAAAGCCGATCTTCTTGGATTCAGCAATGGTGGCAATACGATCATGCGGGTAGCGACAAGGCATCCTGAACTCGTAAATAAATTAGTTATCATTTCCGCTTTTTATAAAAGAAAAGGAATGATGAAAGGTTTTTTTGAAGGCATGGTAAATGCCAACCTTGGAAATATGCCGGGACCTTTAAAAGATGCCTATTTAAAGATCAATAACGACTCCGTTGGTTTGCAAAGAATGTTTGAAAGAGACAAGACAAGAATGGTGACCTTCAAAGATTGGAATGATGAAGACCTTACTTCTATAAAAGCTTCTTCACTTGTTATTGCCGGAGATAAAGATGTAACGACGGCAGAGCATACAGTAAAGATGAGCCAGCTAATTCCAAATGCACAATTGATGATACTGCCGGGTATTCATGGTGAATGCATTGGTGAAATTTGTGCGGTTCAGAAGGAAAGTAAAGTGCCGGTATTGACAGTAGCTGTTATTGAAGAGTTTTTAGGAAAGTCTTTTAAAGACCTATAAGGTTTTAAAAACCTTATAGGTCTACCCCATCGCCCGATACGTCTCCCCACGCACTAGCAATAGTTCATTACGATTTTTATTTTGACAACTTACGCATTGCTTCTTCCAATTGTATAATTCTTTTTTGCTGTTCTCTTATCGCTTCAATCAATACAGGTATAATTCCTGAATAGTTTACAGACAAGACACCGTTCTTATCTTCCCTTACCAATTCCGGTAGAACTTCCTGTACCTCCTGTGCCAGTACACCGGCTTGCAATCCATTATCTTTATTAATATCAATCCAATTATAATTATAGCCATGTAATGAAAGTATCTTATCCAATCCATTATTGATCGGGCGAATGTTCTTCTTCAACCGCATATCCGAATGCTCTGTAAGTGTACCGGCCAGCACTGCATTACCATTACCCTGCAAGCTCAATACATTTGCTCCAAGGCCCTGGTAATAAAAATTCATGAAAGCTGATGTGTTGCTTACATCAGGTTTTGCTGCCATATCCCAAAAGTTACCGCCGGTTGTATTGGTCATTCTTACACGGGTATAATCGGCATCGCTTTCATGTATGCGAATATGTACTTTATTAAAATCAGTATTGCCTTGCACCTCGAGAATATTTGTGGGATCGCCGGTACCAATACCTACGTTACCATCGCCACGCAACGTAAGAACATTTTGTCCCAATGCAGAATAATAAAATGTAAGGTAGGCTGATGAATTAGCAGTAAAAGGTTTTGCCGCAAGGTCCCACCAGTTTGCGCCGGATGTATTGGTCATTCTTATTCTTGAAAAATCAGCTTCGGTTTCATGCAGTCGCAATTGCGCACGGTTAAAATCCGAATTCGTCGCAATATCCAATGTATTCGATGGATCTGAATTGTTGATACCGACATTGCCATCACCGCGTAATGTCATAACGTTTGTACCAAAGCCTGAGTAAAACAAATTGAGATAGGCAGCTGTATTGGTTGTTGCCGGTCTTGCTGAAAGGTCCCAGATGTTAGTTGTTGCATTGTTACCCATTCTTATGCGGGCAAACTCATTGCTTAATTCCTGCAATTTTATATGAGCCTTGGTGAGTGAGCCTGCTGAACGTATATCCAACGTGTGAACAGGATTGACATTCCCTATTCCAACATTGCCATCACCTTTTAATGAAAGAACATTCAGATCGCCACCGGAAAAATAAAAATTCATAGCCGCTGAGGAAAATGTATTGCTGGCCTTCGTAGCGATATCCCAGTTCTGTGTAGTTCCTGATGTTCCCATACGCAACCTGGTAAAATCGGTTCCTGTTTCAAACAATTTCAAATGGGCTCTTGAAAAATTACCGGCGCCATTTATATCCAGTAAATGTTGGGGATTTGTAGTGCCGATGCCCAGGTTTTGTGCAAAAGTTTTAACGGTAAGAAATAAAATAGCTAAACAAACGGTGAGTTTATATTTCATGTTGATAAGGTTTTAATGCACATCAAAAATGCATCATGAAGTCTCTCAAAGAAATCATATGAAGTATGAATTGGAATAAATGACGGGTGAATTGAATAATGCGATGAGATAATTATTATGCCAGCTTCATAGTTTCATGGCATCGCCTGTTGCGTCGCATGCTGACGATTCTGTCAGCATCCCGACATTTATCGTCGGTGACTCTTCAGGGTTCTATTCGTTGCTCAACAATTGCGGGTGAAGAATAACGACAACGCAGGCGTAATATCATTTTAAAATAATAACTTAGTCGCAGTAATATCACCACAATTTATTCAGCATGAAACATATTATCGTTTTTGGAAGTTTTCTTTTTCTTCTTCTGTCCGCCTGCAACGAAAATCATAAAAAAAATGATTCCCCGGCTGATCCCGCTTCGAATAACACAACAGTTCCTGATTCCAATGTGGTTAGAGTTTATGTGGAAGGCTCAGGTCAAATTACTGCCGATGGAAAATCCACGTCATTAAGCAATCTTGATTCATTGTTTAAAGATCTGAAAGGCAAAAAAGGGATCGTTTATTATTCCAGGGATAATGCTACCGGCGAACCTACACAAGAATCTATGAAAGTAATTGAGCTTGTCGCTTTCCAGCACATTGGGATCCTAAGCTTAGAATTCCACGTGGACAAGTTGTCGCG